>Ga0184637_10002614_pt1 | contig 11516 bp, 17 predicted proteins | sample PLM3_127_b2_FD_133143 | JGI IMG/M metagenome (GOLD analysis project Ga0184637, IMG submission 133143) | Groundwater sediment microbial communities from an aquifer in East River, Colorado, USA - PLM3_127_b2 | ecosystem: Environmental > Terrestrial > Soil > Riparian zone | place: USA: East River...
AGCCGAAGGGGAAGCCGGAGCCGAAGGGGAAGCCGGAGCCGAAGGGGAAGCCGGCGGCCCCCCCAGCCCCGGCGGCGCCTGCGGTCCCGCCCCGCCTCCGCGAGCGGTACCGCCAGGAGATCCTCCCGGCCCTCATGAAGCAGTTCCGGTACACAAACCGCCTCCAGGTCCCCCGGCTGGAGAAGGTGGTCCTGAACATGGGGCTGGGGGAGGGGGTGGGGAACACCAAGGTGATCGACTCGGCCGTGGAGGAGCTGGCCGCGATCACGGGCCAGCGGCCCGTCGTCACCCGGGCCAAGAAGGCGGAGGCCGGCTTCAAGCTGCGGGCGGGCATGGCGATCGGGGCCAAGGTCACGCTGCGGGGGGACCGGATGTACGAGTTTGTGGACCGCCTGCTGAGCGCGGCCCTCCCCCGCATCCGGGACTTCAAGGGGGTGTCCCCCAAATCCTTCGACGGCCGCGGGAACTACGCCCTGGGGGTCCGGGAGCAGCTCCTCTTCCCCGAGATCCGCTACGAGAAGGTGGAGGCGACCCGGGGCATGGACATCTGCATCGCGACAAGCGCCCGGACGGACGAGGAGGCCCGGGCGCTCCTGGAGCAGCTCGGCTTCCCCTTCCGGAAATAGCCGGGCGGACGGGAGCGGCATGGCGAAGAAGTCCCTGGTCTTGAAAGCGCAGCGGGAGCCCAAGTTCAAGGTCCGGAAGTACCACCGCTGCCGGATCTGCGGGCGCCCGCGGGGCTACCTCCGGCGCTTCCAGATGTGCCGCATCTGCTTCCGGATGCTGGCCCTCCGGGGGGAGATCCCGGGCGTCATCAAGGCCTCCTGGTAGGTCACCGCGGCGCGCCCCCACCCCCCCCCGGCCCGGGCGGGGTGGGCGGGTGCTGCGCCGGCGCGGAGCGCGCATGAGCATGACGGACCCCATCGCCGACATGTTGACCCGGATCCGCAACGCGAACCGGGCGCTGCACGACCGGGTGGACATCCCGGCCTCGCGGGTCAAAGTCCAGCTCGCCCGGATCCTGAATGAGGAGGGCTTCATCCGGAACTACCGGCTCATCGAGAGCGGGAAGCAGGGGGTCCTCCGCCTCTACCTGAAGTACGGTCCGGACAACGTGCGGGTCATCACCGACATCCAGAGGGTGAGCCGCCCCGGCCTCCGGGTCTACACCGGGGTCACGAAGCTCCCTCGGGTCCGGAGCGGCCTGGGCGTCGCCATCGTCTCCACCTCCAAGGGCCTCATGACCGACCGGGCGGCCCGGGAGGGGAAGGTCGGGGGCGAGGTCCTCTGCGCCGTGTGGTAGGAGGGCGAGCGTGTCGCGCATCGGGCGCCTCCCGGTCCCGATCCCGGAGATGGTTAAGGTGGCCGTGCAGGACCGGACCGTCCACGTGGAGGGGCCGAAGGGGAGGCTGACCCTCCCGCTCCCTCCGGACATCACCGTGGAGGTCGCCGGGGGGAAGATCATCTGCCGCCGCCCGTCCGACGAGAAGCGGCACCGGGCGCTGCACGGGCTCACGCGGGCGCTGGTGGCCAACATGGTCACGGGGGTCACGGCCGGCTTCAGCCGCAAACTGGAGCTGGTCGGGGTCGGCTACCGGGCCGCCGTCCAGGGGCGGACCCTGACCCTCTCGGTCGGGTACTCCCGGCCGGTGGTCTACACGGTCCCGGCGGAGATCGCGGTGGAGGTGGAGAACCAGACCCTCATCACCGTCTCCGGGGCCGACAAGCAGGTGGTGGGAGCGGTGGCGGCCAAGCTCCGCTCCTTCCGGAGGCCGGAGCCGTACAAGGGGAAGGGGATCAAGTACCTGGAGGAGCGGATCCGCCGGAAGGCCGGGAAGACGGGCGCCTAGCCCGCTCCCGGATGCGGAGTGTGTCATGGGCGACGCCAGAGCCATCGCGCGCCTCAAGCGCCACCGCCGGGTCCGGAAGAAGGTGGTGGGGCGGCCGGGGCGGCCGCGCCTGTCGGTCTTCAAGAGCGCCCGCCACATCTACGCCCAGATCATCAACGACCTGGAGGGGCGGACGCTGGTCGCCGCCTCCACCCTCTCCCCGGAGGTGCGGGCGAAGGGGAAGGTGGGGCGCAAGACCGCCCAGGCCAAACAGGTGGGCGAGCTGCTGGCGGAGCGGGCCCTGGCGGCCCAGGTCCGCCAGGTGGTCTTCGACCGGGGCGGGTACCGCTTCCACGGCCGCGTGAAGGCCCTGGCCGCGGGGGCCCGGGAGAAGGGGCTCCAGTTCTAGCGCGGGGAAGGAGAGGGGCGTGCCAAGGATCAGCAGCGAGGGGCTGAATCTGGTGGAGCGGGTGATCAACATCAACCGGGTCGCCAAGGTGGTGAAGGGGGGCCGGCGGTTCTCCTTCAGCGCCTTGGTGGCGGTCGGCGATATGGCGGGGCACGTGGGCCTGGGCCTGGGGAAGGCCAACGAGGTCCCCGAGGCCATCCGGAAGGGCATCGAGGCGGCGAAGAAGGACCTGGTCCGGATCCCCCTCATGAACCAGACCCTCCCCCACGAGATCCTCGGGAAGTACGGGGCGGGGCGGGTGGTCCTGAAGCCGGCGGCCCCGGGGACCGGGATCGTGGCGGGAGGGGCGGTGCGGGCCGTCCTGGAGGCGGTCGGGGTCCGCAACGTCCTCTCCAAGTCGCTGGGGAGCAACAACCCCCACAACGTGGCGAAGGCCACCATGATGGGGCTGCGGCAGATGCGGGCCCCCGAGGACGTGGCCCGGCTCCGGGGGCGGGGAGCAGAGGCCGGGGCGGGCCCCGCGGAGGCGGCCCGTGGCTGAGGCGCCGGGGAGGGTGCGGATCACCCTGGTCCGGAGCCTCATCGGCCACCCCCGCGACCAGCGGGTGGTGGTCCGGGCTTTGGGGCTGCGCCGGATCCGACAGACCGTCACCCGCCAGGACACCCCCGTCCTCCGGGGGATGCTCGCGCGGGTCCACCACCTGGTGCGGGTGGAGGCGGGCGGGCGCTGAGGCGCCTCCCGCGGGATGAATCGGGATGCGACTGCACACGCTGACACCGGCCCCGGGGTCCCGGAAGCGCCGCAAGCGGGTCGGGCGGGGAGCGGGGTCGGGGCACGGCCAAACCTCCTGCCGGGGGGACAAGGGGCAGAAGGCCCGTTCCGGGCCGAAGCTCCGCCCCTGGTTCGAGGGGGGGCAGATGCCCCTGACCCGGCGGCTGCCCAAGCGCGGGTTCACCAACACCTTCCGGAGAACGTACGCCCTCGTCAACGTTCGGACGCTGGAGAAGCGGTTCGAGGCCGGCAGTGAGGTCACGCCCCAGGTCCTCCTGGAGCGGGGCGTCATCGCCGCCCTGCGGGACGGGGTGAAGGTGCTGGGGGACGGGGACCTCAAGAAGGCCCTCACGGTGCAGGCCCACCGGTTCTCCAAGAGCGCGGCGGAGAAGATCGCGGCGGCCGGGGGGAAGGCGGTGGTGATCGGGACATGATCAACCAGGCGGTCAACATCTTCCGGGTCCCGGAGCTGAGGAAGCGGGTCATCTTTACCTGCCTCCTCCTCATCGTCTACCGGATCGGCTCGCACGTCCCCACCCCCGGGATTGACGCCGAGGCCCTGACGGCCCTCTTCAAGCAGGTGGGCGGAACCCTCTTCGGCTTCTTGGATCTCTTCTCAGGGGGCGCGCTGCGCCGGCTCTCCGTCTTCGCCCTGGGGATCATGCCCTACATCAGCGCCTCCATCATTCTCCAGCTCCTGGCGGTGGTCATCCCGGCCCTGGAGCAGCTCAGCAAGGAGGGAGAGGCGGGCCGGAGGCGGATCACCCAGTACACCCGCTACGGGACGGTCTTCCTCTCGGCGGTGCAGGGGCTGGGGATCGCCATCGGGCTGGAGAACCAGAACGTCGGCGGCCAGCTCGTGGTCCCCGATCCCGGGTGGGGCTTCCGGTTCACCACCACCCTCACTCTGGTGGCCGGGACCATCTTTATCATGTGGCTGGGGGAGCAGATCTCGGAGCGGGGGATCGGCAACGGGATCTCCCTCCTCATCTTCGCCGGCATCATCGTGCGCCTCCCCGAGGCCGTCATCGGCTCCTTCCAGCTCCTCCAGGCGGGGGAGATGCCCATCTACACCTTCCTCTTCCTGCTGGTGCTGATGGTGGCGGTCGTGGCGGGCGTGATCGTCATGACCTTGGGGCAGCGGAAGGTGCCGGTCCAGTACGCCAGGCGGGTGGTGGGGCGCCGGATCTACGGCGGGCAGAGCACCCACATCCCGCTCCGAGTGAACACGGCGGGGGTCATCCCGGTCATCTTTGCCGCCTCCATCCTGGTCTTCCCGGCCACCATCGCCCAGTTCGTCAAGGTCGACTGGGTCCAGACGGTCACCGCGGCCCTGGCGCCCGGGACCTGGCTCTACTTCGTCCTCTACGCGGCCAGCATTATCTTCTTCACCTACTTCTACACCGCGATCATCTTCAAACCGGACGACGTGGCCGACAACATGAAGAAGTACGGGGGCTTCATCCCCGGCATCCGGCCCGGCGCCAAGACGGCGGACTACATCGAGAAGATCCTGGATCGGATCACCCTGGTGGGGGCCATCTACCTCGCCGCCATCTCCATCCTGCCCGAGACCATGATCCTCTGGACCAACGTCCCCTTTTTCTTCGGCGGGACCTCCCTGCTGATCGTGGTGGGCGTGGCCCTGGACACGGTCCAGCAGGTCGAGGCCCACCTCCTCATGCGCCACTACGAGGGGTTCCTCAAGAAGAGCCGGCTGAAGGGCCGGACGTGGTAGGGGGGGCCGGGGGGGCGGGCGGTGCGGGTGATCCTGCTGGGGCCGCCGGGGGCCGGGAAGGGGACGCAGGCGCAGCGCCTGACCCAGACCCTCGGCATCCCCCAGGTCTCCACCGGGGACATCCTCCGGGCGGCGGTGGCCGCGGGGACCCCCCTGGGGCGGGAGGCCAAGGCCTACATGGACCAGGGGGCCCTGGTCCCGGACGGGGTGGTCATCGGCATCATCCGGGAGCGCCTGGCCGCTCCCGACTGCGCCCGGGGGTACATCCTGGACGGCTTCCCCCGGACCGCCGCCCAGGCCGAGGCCCTGGGGGAAACGCTCCAGGCCTTGGGGACCCCGCTCACGGCGGTCCTCAGCATCACGGTGGACCCGGGGGAGCTGGTCCGGCGCCTGAGCGGCCGGCGGACCTGTGGGAACTGCGGGGCCGCCTACCACCTGGAGACGGCCCCGCCCCGCCGGGTGGGCCTGTGCGACCGGTGCGGGGGGGCCCTCCTGCAGCGGGAGGACGACCGGGAGGAGACGATCCGGAAGCGGCTCGCGGTCTACCGGGAGCAGACAGCCCCCCTGGTGGCCTATTACCGGGGGCGCGGGCTGCTGCGGGAGGTGGACGGCCGGGGGGATATTGACGACGTCTTCGCCCGCGTCTGCCGCCTCCTGGGCGCGGAAGGGTAGGGGCGGGCGATCAAGGGGTACATCGAGCGCAAGGCGCCCTGGGAGATCGAGCTCCTCCGGAAGGCCAACCGGCTGGTGGCGGAGGCGCTCCAGGCGGTGGTCACGCGGGTGGGGCCGGGCGTCCGGACGGCGGACCTGGACACCGTTGCCGAGGAGTACCTGCGCAAGCGGGGGGCGAAGCCGGCCTTCAAGGGCTACCGGAACTACCCCTTCAGCCTCTGCGTCTCGGTAAACGAGGAGGTCGTCCACGGCCTCCCCTCGGAGCGGCGGCTGAAGGCGGGGGACATCGTGAGCCTGGACCTGGGGACGATCGTGGAAGGCTACTACGGGGACTCCGCCCTCACGGTCCCGGTGGGGGAGGTGAGCGAGGAGGCGGCCCGGCTCCTCCGGGTGACCCGGGAGGCGCTGATGCGCGGGATCGGCGCGGCCCGGCTCGGCGGGCACCTCTCGGACATCTCTCACGCGGTGCAGACCCACGTGGAGGCCCACGGGTTCTCGGTGGTCCGGATCTTCGTGGGGCACGGGATCGGGAAGGCCCTGCACGAGGACCCCCAGATCCCCAACTACGGGCCCCCCGGGCGGGGGCCGACACTCCAGCCCGGGATGGTCCTGGCCATCGAGCCGATGGTGAACGCGGGCGGCCCGGAGGTGGAGATCCTCCCGGATAACTGGACGGCGGTGACGAAGGACAGGTCCCTCTCGGCTCACTTCGAGCACACCATCGCCCTCACCGAGGAGGGGGTGGAGGTCCTGACCCAGGTCTGACGGAGGGGGCGGGCGGCATGGCGAAGGAAGAGGCCATCGAGGTGGAGGGGACGGTCGTCGAGCCCCTCCCCAACGCCATGTTCCGGGTCGAGCTGGAGACCGGGCACAAGGTCCTGGCCCACATCTCCGGCAAGATGCGGATGCACTTCATCCGGATCCTGCCGGGGGACAAGGTCAAGGTGGAGCTCTCCCCCTACGACCTGACCCGGGGCCGGATCACCTACCGGTACAAGTAGAGGGGAGCGGCGCGCGATGAAGGTCCGGCCCTCGGTGAAGCCGATCTGCGAGAAGTGCAGGGTGATCCGCCGGAAGGGCGTGGTCCGCGTCGTCTGCGAGAACCCCCGCCACAAGCAGCGGCAGGGGTAGGGAGGGGGAACCGTGGCGCGCATCGCGGGGGTGGACCTGCCGCGGGAGAAGCGGCTGGAGGTGGCGCTCGCCTACATCTACGGGATCGGGCGCTCCTCCGCGCTGAAGATCCTCCGGGACTCCCAGGTCAGCCCGGACACGCGGGTGAAGGACCTGACGGAGGAGGAGGTCAACCGGCTCCGGCGGGTCATCGAGGGCCAGTACCGGGTGGAGGGGGATCTCCGGCGGGAGGTCTCCATGAATATCAAGCGCCTCATGGACATCGGGTGCTACCGAGGGCTCCGCCACCGGCGGGGCCTGCCGGTCCGGGGACAGCGCACCAGCACCAACGCCCGGACCAGGAAGGGGCCCCGGCGCACCGCCGGGGTGAAGCGGGCCAAGGCGGCCCCCCCGGCCAAGTAGCCGAGGGCGGCCGGACCGGCCGGCGGAGGGGAGCGAGGCATGACGGAACCGAGGCGGCGGACGGGACCGCGGACCATCCGGAAGGATGCCAAGAACATCGTCAGCGGGATCGCCTTTGTCCAGGCGACCTTCAGCAACACCATCGTGACGATCACGGACCCGGCGGGCAACGTGGTCACATGGGCCAGTGCGGGGAGCGTGGGATTCAAGGGCTCCCGGAAGAGCACCCCCTTCGCCGCCCAGACGGCGGCGGAGAATGCGGCCCAGAAGGCCATGGCCCACGGGATGAAGCAGGTCAGGGTGTACGTTCGGGGGCCCGGGGCCGGCCGGGAGGCGGCGATCCGCTCGCTGCAGGCGGCCGGGCTCGAGGTCACGGCCATCACGGACGTCACCCCCATTCCGCACAACGGGTGTCGGCCCCCCAAGCGCCGGCGCGTCTAGTGGGACCCCAGCGAATTGTCGCTCATGCTCAGGCGACGGCTGGGGTGCCGGGCCAAATGACGAGCATCACGAGGCCCGAGGGAGGAGGCGGCCGGAGGCGTACGCCCTGGTACGCTCCGGACCGCCGACGACCGAGAACAAAGTGAGGCGAAGTTAGTTGGCCCGGCACTAGGGCGGCCGGTCGCCGGCACCGGTGGGGGGTGCCCCACCGAAGGAGACGGATCAGTGGCTCGCTACACGGACGCGGTGTGCAAGCTCTGCCGCCGGGAGGGGATCAAGCTCTTCCTGAAGGGCGACCGCTGCCACACCACCAAGTGCGCCATCGACAAGCGGGGGTACGCCCCCGGGGAGCACGGGCAGAGCGGGCAGCGCGGGCAGCGGCGGGCAAAGCGCTCGGACTATGGCCTGCAGCTCCGGGAGAAGCAGAAGATGAAGCGGATCTACGGGGTGCTGGAGGGCCAGTTCCGCCGCTACTTCCAGATGGCCACCCAGCAGCGGGGCGTCACGGGCGAGAACCTGGTCCGCCTCCTGGAGCAGCGGCTGGATAACGTGGTCCACCGGCTTGGGTTTGCCGCCTCCCGCGCGGCCGCGCGCCTGCTGGTCGGCCACGGCCACATCCAGGTGAACGGGCAGCAGGTGGACATCCCGTCCGCCCTGGTCCGGGTGGGGGATGTGGTGCAGGTGAGGCCGGGCAGCCGGGAGCTCACGGCCATTCACCAGGCCCTCGAGTCGGCGAAGAAGCGGCCGACCCCTGCCTGGTTGGAGGTGGACCCGGAGGGGCTGAAGGGGACGGTCCGGAGCCTCCCGACGCGGGAGGACGCCGGGCTGCCGGTGGAAGAGCATCTCATCGTTGCCCTCTACTCGAAGTAGGCGACGGGCCGGGGGCGGGCCGGTTCCGCCGGGCGTCGCCCCGCCGGGTCAGACGGGCGGGGCGGTAGGGGCCTGAGGAGGTGTGGATGCTGCAGAAGTTCAAGGGCTTCCAGAAGCCCAAGCGGCTGGAGTGCGAGCTGGAAACCCTCACCAGCACGTACGGCAAGTTCATCGCCGAGCCGCTGGAGCGGGGGTTCGGGCTGACGTTAGGCAATGCGCTGCGGCGGGTCCTTCTCTCCACCATCGAGGGGGCCGCCGTGACCCACATCCGTGTCCCCGGCATCTACCACGAGTTCTCCTCCATCCCGGGGGTCAAGGAGGACATCACCGACATCGTCCTGAACATCAAGGGGCTGCGCTTCAAGATGCTGGTAGACCACCCCAAGACCCTCGCCGTGAAAGCGACGGGGCCGGGGGAGGTGCGGGCCTCCCAGATCATCACCGACGCCGACGTGGAGATCCTGAACCCGGAGCACTTCATCGCCACGCTCGACAAGGACGGCAAGCTAGAGATGGAGCTGGAGGTCCAGCGGGGACGGGGCTACGTCCCGGCGGAGCGGAACAAGCGGGAGGGGCAGCCGGTGGACGTCATCGCCCTCGATGCCCTCTTCTCCCCCATCCGCCGGGTGAACTTCCAGGTGGAGGACACGCGCGTCGGACAGGCCACCGACTACAACCGGCTCATCCTGGAGGTCTGGACCGACAGGTCCGTCCTCCCCCAGGATGCCCTGGCCTACGCGGCCAAGATCCTGAAGGACCACCTCACCATCTTCATTAACTTCGAGGAGGAGGCGGAGGTCGAGGAGCCGGTGGTGGATGCGGAGCGGGAGCGGCTGGTGGAGAACCTGAACCACAGCGTGGAGGAGCTGGAGCTCTCCGTGCGCTCCGCCAACTGCCTGCAGAGTTCCAACATCCGCTTCATCCATGAGCTGGTCGTGAAGACCGAGGCGGAGATGCTGAAGACGAAGAACTTCGGGCGCAAGTCCCTGAACGAGATCAAGGAGATCCTCGAGGGAATGGGGCTCAGGTTGGGCATGAACCCGGCCGAGTTTCCGCCGGGGGTCGGCGCCCGAACGCACACGGAGTAGCAACCATGCGGCACCGGAAAGCGCGGCGCAAGCTGGGGCGGACCACGGAGCACCGGGAGGCGCTCCTCCGGAACCTCACGACCTCCCTGCTGCTGCACGAACGCATTGTCACGACGCAGGCCAAGGCGAAGGAGCTGCGGAAGATCGCCGAGCGGATGATCACCCTGGCCAAGCGGGAGGACCTGCACGCGCGACGCCAGGCTGCCGAGGTCGTCCAGGACGAGCGGGTCCTGAAGAAACTCTTCGACGCCCTGGGGGGCCGGTACCGGGGCCGCAATGGCGGCTACACGCGGATCACCAAGCTGGACTACCGGATGGGGGACGGGGCACCGCTGGCGGCGATCGAGCTGATCGGGGCGGAGGTGGCCGAGCGAGCCCGGCCTGCCCGGAAGGGGAAGGCGCGGGGCGAAGGGGCCCCGGCCGGGGCGGAGGGGGAAGCCGTGGCCGCGGTCGGCGCTGCCCGAGAGCAGGTCGCGGCCGCCGCCTCCGCCCGGGGCGAGGGCCAGTCGGGTCGGCGCCGCCGCCGGCGCCGCCGGGGGGGGCCGTTGGCCGCTGCGGCGCCGGCCGTCCCGGCCGCGGCCGCTGCCGCCGCCGAGTAGCAGGCGCGGTCCCGGTTGCGGGAGTGGCCTGCCCTCCCCGGTCCGCGCACCGGGGGGGGGCGGTCCTGTTCGGGGGTTTTCCCTTGCCAGCCCCGGCGGCCCTCCCGTATCCTCTTCCCGGATGCCCCGCGGCCGCGCCGGCTCCCCCCGCTCCTTCGGGCCCTCCGGCGCCGGGGACCTCCGGTCGGGCCCTCCGTTCCGCCTGACGCGCCCACCAAGCGAGGCGATCCATGAAGGGATTCCACACCGCCAGGATCCGGAACGTGGGATTGCTCGGTCACGGAGGCGACGGGAAGACGTCCCTCACCGAGGCCCTCCTCTTTGCAACCGGGTCGGTCCCCCGGCTGGGCCGGATCGAGGACGGGACCACCAGCACCGACTTCGAGGAGGACGAGGTCAAACAGCAGAAGTCCATCAACGTGGCGGTGGCCTTCTGCGAGTGGAAGGGGCACCGGATCAACCTGGTGGACACGCCCGGGTTCTCCAACTTCCTGGCGGACACCCGGAGCGCGGTGCGGGTCCTGGATACGGCCCTCATCTTGATGAGCGCCGCCTCCGGGGTGAAGGTGACCACCACCAAGGTCTGGGGCTACGCGGAGGCCGAGGGTGTCCCCCGCGTCCTCTACGTGAACAAGATGGACCGGGATCGGGCCAACTTCCCCCGGGTTCTGGAGGATGCCCGCAAGAACCTGAGTGCCCACGCCACCCCGGTGATGCTCCCCATGGGAGCGGAGGCCGCCTTCCGGGGAGTCATCACGCTCCTCAGCATGCGGGCGCTCACGTCTGCGCCCGACGGGACCGGGAAGGTCTCCGAGGGGCCCATCCCGGCCGAGTTCGCCAAGGAGGCGGAGGCGGCTCGCCACGCCCTCCTGGAGCAGGTGGCGGAGTCGGACGACGCCCTTCTGGAGCAGTACCTGGAGACGGGGACCCTGGAGGAGGCGGACCTAAAGGCTGGGCTCCGGCGGGCCATCCTGCTGGGCAAACTCATTCCGGTCTGCTGCGGCTCCGCCACGAAGGTCGTGGGGACCCAGGCCCTCCTGGATTTCATCGCGGAGTACCTCCCGAGCCCCGCCGACCGGCCGCCGGTGGAGGGGACGGACCCCAAGACCAAGCAGCGGGTGAGCCGCCCCCCCCGGGAGGAGGCGCCGCTGGTCGCCCAGGTCTTCAAGACTTTCGCCGACCCCTACGCCGGCAAGATCTCCCTGGTGCGGGTCTACGGCGGCGTCCTGAGCGCCGACGCGCCCGTGTACAACGCGACCCGGCAGGTGAAGGAGCGGATCGGCCAGCTCACCCTGCTCCGGGGGAAGGCCCAGACGCCGGTCCCGGCCGTGGGCCCCGGGGAGATCTGCGCCCTGGTCAAGCTCAAGGAGACCGCCACCGGGGACACCCTGGCCGACGAGAAGGCGCCCGTGCTCCTGGAGCCGATCCCCCTGCCGAGCCCGGTCATCTCCTACGCCATCGCCCCGAAGTCGAAGGGGGACGAGGAGCGGATGAGCGTCGCCCTCACCCGGCTGAGGGAAGAGGATCCGAGCCTCCAGGTGGGCCGGGACCAGCAGACGAGGGAG
>Ga0184637_10002615_pt1 | contig 11513 bp, 9 predicted proteins | sample PLM3_127_b2_FD_133143 | JGI IMG/M metagenome (GOLD analysis project Ga0184637, IMG submission 133143) | Groundwater sediment microbial communities from an aquifer in East River, Colorado, USA - PLM3_127_b2 | ecosystem: Environmental > Terrestrial > Soil > Riparian zone | place: USA: East River...
CTTCACCCGGTGCGGCTCGCTCGAAGCGGCGAAGCCCCTGGCGCTGAAGTCGCTCTCCCTCGGGGATGTTGCCCGGATCCGGTTCGATCCGGATCTCGCGGAGTTGCGAGAGGTTCCCGAGGTCCGCGCGGCGCTCGAGAATTAGCCCTTTGTCTGGGAGCCTCCCCCTTCACCACGAACGTGTTGCTCGCAGCACCCTTCCTTTCATTCTCGCGGAGTAAAGAGCGCCTCCAGAACCCGGAGCGCGTTCTCGCCCAAAATCTTGCGAACGCGCTCCTCGGAGAAGCCGCGGCGCAGCATGAGCTCGGTGAGCGCGGGAAGGCCCGCGACATCGATGGCGGGATCCACGTAACCGTCGAAGTCCGAGCCGATGGCCGCCGCATCCTCACCGCCGACCTCGATCACGTGCTCGAGGTGCCGGACCGCTTCTTCGAGGCTTTGCTCGCGAAGCGCGGGAGGGGCGAGCATCACGCCGATGACCCCGCCGCGCTCGGAGACCTCCCGGATCTGATCGTCTCTGAGGTTTCGCCAGGAGTCGTGGACCGAGCGGACTCCGGTGTGACTCACGATGGGAGGAAGGGTCGTGAGCTCGACGGCTTCGAAGAACGTCTTCGTGGACGCATGGGCGAGGTCGACGAGGATTCCGTTGCGGTTCATCTCGCCAATCAGTTTCCGGCCGAGCTCGGTGAGACCGTGCTCCGACCCCGACGAGCTTCCGCCGATCTCGTTGTCCCGCAGGTGGACGAGGCCGATGAAGAGGACTCCGCGCTCCCGAAGCTCGGCCACACGACTCAGCTCTCCCTCGAGAGCGTGCGCGCCCTCGACCCCGTGGAAGTACGAGAGCTTGCCTTCGGCGTGGTTCCGGCGAATCGCGGAGGTGTCCTTCAAAAGTTGGGCGTCGGTCCAGGAGCGGGTCTTGTCGAGCTGATAGACGAGCCGCTCCCAGGGAGAGACCCAGGTCGCGGGCGGCCAGAGATCGTGAAACGCTTTCAGACCCGCGACCCCGAAGAAACGGGTGGGAAGGGTGAAGGCCGCGGCGTCGAGCCCTCCCTGACGCATGCGAGGAAAGTCGACGTGGCCGCCCTCTTGCGATCGGGAAAGGTCTCTCGGCCAGAGAAGCGAGTCCACGTGGAGGTCGATGACGATGGCCTCCGCGTGAAGGCGCCGGGCGCGCACGCTGACTTCGATTGCGAGAGGGGGAGCTTCGAACCCCGGCTCGAGGTCGAGAAGGAAGAAGGCGCCGAGAAGGATTGGCAGGCTGCTGAAAAAAAGCATCTGCAGCCTGCGCGAGCGGAGCGAGCCCGGCCGGGAGGAAGCGGCCGCGCCGAAGGCGCGGAGCCGCGGGAATCCGGCCGTCCTCCCCGAGCGAGGAGCGAGGGGAGCGAGCCGAGCGAAGAGCGAGGCGAGCATCACCAGATGACTGCGAGCTTTCTACCCACCGCGGGTGTGCATCTCGAGGTGCGGGTCTTTGCGAAGGCTCTCGACTTCGACGAGCGCGTCCCGCTCCGCGAGCTCGAGGCGAACCTCCGCGCCCCGATCCTCGCGCGCGCGCCAGCTCGAGGCGAGGAGCTCTTCGAGCTCTCCGTCGCTCGCGCCAGAGCGCAGCTTCGCCCGGAGGTCGAGACCCTTCTGGGCGTAGAGACAGGAGTAAAAGACGCCGTCCGCCGTCAGCCGGCTCCGGTCGCAGGTCCGGCAGAAAGGCTCTGTCGTCGAGGCGATGATGCCGAACGTGGTCCCGTCGGGAAGACGGAACCGTTTGGCCGGAGCCCAGCTCTCGACATCGATGGGCGTCGCTTCCGCTCCCGCTCGGGCCTCGATAACCGCGAGCATCTCCCGTTTCGAGAACACCCGCTCCTGCGACCACCGGGTCGCGCCTCCCACATCCATGTACTCGATGAAGCGCACTTCGGCTCCGATGGTCTTCCCGAAATCAAGGAGGTCGAAGAGCTCGTCGTCGTTCATTCCCCGCACGATGACCGAATCGAGCTTCAGATCGGAGAATCCCGCCGAGCGTACGGCCGCAATACCGGAGAGGACGTCTTCGAGCCCGTCCCGGCGCGAGATCTCGCGAAATCGCTCCGGCTTCAGCGTGTCGAGGCTCACGGTGATCCGCGAGAGTCCGGCATCCTTGAGAGCCTTCGCCTGCGCTTCGAGAAGAAGACCGTTCGTGGTCAGCGCCAGCTCGGAGAGCCGGGAGCTCCGCGACAGGAGACGGACGAGGTCGCTGAGGTCGCGGCGTAAGAGAGGCTCTCCCCCCGTGAGACGGACCTTCTCGACTCCGAGCGCGGTGAAAACACCCACCGCCCGCGCCGTTTCTTCGAAGCTCAAGAGATCCTGGCGCGGGAGCCAGACGTACTCGGCTTCCGGCATGCAATAGTGGCACCTCAAGTTACAGCGATCGGTCACGGATACCCGGAGGCTCCGGAGCGGACGGCCGAGCTTGTCGACGGGAGGGGTCATCGGAGCCAGTGTAAAGAGCGTGCGACGGCGAAGCAACAAGGAGCGGAATTGACTTCGGTCGGCGCTCCGAAATAACGTCCATGCCGGAGGAATGGGAATGCCGCGAAGGATGCTGATCTGGCTCGCGCTCGGGCTTGGCGCTTGCGCTCCCACACTGCCCGAGCCGCCCAAGGGTTTCGTGCTCGTGAAAGCCTCGGTCCTCGACGGCCCTGGTTCCGACGCGCGCTCGGTCAACGTGCGCGTCGAAGGGGACACGATCGTCGGGGTGGAGGAGGGAGGGCCTCCCGAGGGTTACGAAGTCATCGACGCCTCCGGCTTTACGCTCGCCCCCGGATTCCGCCGCTCGGCCGATTTCGCTCCAGATTCGTAGCTGGCCGCCCGTGCTCGGCTATGATGCTCCGAGGTCCGAAGACGCCGGAGGGACACCTTCATACGCCACGACTCAGGACCTCGCAGATTTCGCATCGCTCGCTCAGAATCCGACCCGTTGATCGGATCCCTGTAGGGTCGGACAAGCCGAGCCCCCAGAATTGGGGTCGAGGCTCCCTCATGTTAGAGTGTTCGAGAGGCATCTGTGTCCATCGTTACCGCAGGCCACATTCGAGTCGATGAAAAAGGTGTTGCCTGGATTGAGGGCACACAGGTGAAGGTGATCGAGGTCGCACTCGACAAGCTCGCACATGGCTGGAGCCCCGAGGAAACGCATTTCCAGCACCCTCACTTGTCGCTCGCCCAGGTTCACGCGGCGCTCGCCTATTACTACGATCACCAGACCGAGCTGGATGCCGAGATCGAGCGCCGGCGGAAATACGCCGATGAGCTTGCAGAAGCGAGCCGTGGTTCCCCGCTTCGAAAAAAGCTTTTGAAGCTCCGCGAGCGGCGGTGAGCGTTCCGTTCTACCTGGATGTTCACGTTCCGCGTGCCGTGACCGAAGGGCTCCGTCTTCGCGCGGTCGATATTCTCACCGCGCAGGAAGACGGAGCCGCCGAGCTTCTCGACCCGGAGCTCCTCACCCGCGCCACCGAGCGAGGTCGGATGCTCTTCACGCAAGACGAAGATCTGCTTGCCGAAGCGACGCGGAGGCAGCGAAAAGGGGAGACGTTTGCTGGTCTCGTCTATGCCCATCAGCTCAACATCACGATCGGGGACGCCATCGCGGATCTGGAGCTCATTGCCGGAGCTACGGATCTTGAAGAGTGGACGAACGCCGTCATCTATCTGCCACTCAGATGATGAGCGAAGCAACGTGCTCACGTGCGAGGAAAAAGCGAGACCCTTTCGCAAGATCATCGCGCGCCTCGTCATCCGAGCGGGCCGCGTAACCGTCGAGCTCGCTCCCGTTGGGGATCTTCTCCGGACACTCCCCCCGCTATCACGCCATCATCGAGAAAGTTCGGCCGCTGAATCTTGGAACCGAAGATGATAGGAGATGGTAGCTCAGCCGGTCGGAAATGGAGGCGGCTACATTTCCTGCTCGAGAGCGCGGTCTGAGGTTGGTTACAGAGCCGGGAGCTCCGCGACAGGAGACGGACGAGGTCGCTGAGGCCGCGGCGCAAGAGAGGCTCTCCCCCCGTGAGACGGACCTTCTCGACTCCGAGCGCGGTGAAAACACCCACCGCCCGCGCGGTTTCTTCGAAGCTCAAGAGATCCTGGCGCGGAAGCCAGACGTACTCGGCTTCCGGCGGTCACGGATACCCGGAGGCTCCGGAGCGGGCGGCCGAGCTTGTCGACGGGAGGGGTCATCGGAGCCAGTGTAAAAGAGGGTGCGAAGGGCGAAGCAACCAGGAGCAAACCAGGAGCGGGATTGACTTCGGTCGGCGCTCCGAAATAACGTCGGTGCCGGAGGAATGGGAATGCCGCGAAGGATGCTGGTGTTGCTTGCTCTCGGGCTCGCCGCTTGCGCCGCGACCCCGCCCGAGGCGCCTCGGGGCTTCGTGCTCGTGAAGGCCTCGGTCCTCGACGGCTCCGGTTCCGACGCGCGCACGGTAAACGTGCGCGTCGAAGGGGACACGATCGTCGGGGTCGAAGAGGGAGAGCCGCCCCAAGGCTATGAAGTCATCGACGCCTCCGGCTTCACGCTCGCCCCCGGCTTCATCGACCCCCACAGCCACGGCGACGACGATCTGTTCGACCATCGCGACGCGCTTGCGGCCGTGAGCCAGGGAATCACGACGATCGTCGTGGGGCAGGACGGGGAAGCCCCGTTTCCACTCGCAGAGTTCTTCCAGCAGCTTTCGACCACTCCCGTCGCGGTGAACGTCGCCTCCTACGCCGGACACGGAACGCTCCGCGACCAGGTCATGGGTGAGGATTTCCGCAGGGCCGCGACCGAGGAAGAGATCGAGAAGATGCGTCAGCTCCTCATCGAGGAGATGAACTCCGGCGCCCTCGGTTTCGGAACCGGTCTCGAGTACGACCCCGGGATCTACTCCGAGCGCTCCGAAGTCGTAGCCCTCGCCCGCGAAGCCGCCTCCTGGGGAGGGCGCTACATCTCCCACCTGAGGAGCGAGGATCGAACCTTTTGGGACGCGGTGGACGAAATCCTGGCGGTCGGGCGACAAGCGCATCTCCCCGTTCAGATCTCTCACGCCAAGCTCGCGATGAAGAACCTCTTGGGCCAGACGGATCGCCTCATTGCCCTTCTGGATGCGGCGCGCGCCGAGGGCATCGAGGTGAATGCGGACATCTATCCCTACACCTACTGGCAGTCGACTCTCACCGTTCTCTTTCCCAAGCGCGACTTCGAGGACCGCAAGGAGGCCGAGATCGCGGTGAGGCAGGTCTCGACCCCCGAGGGTATTCTGATTCCCCGCTACAAGCCCGAGCCCGCCTACGAAGGCAAGACACTCGCCGAGATCGCGGCCCTTCGTGGGACCGATCCCGAAGAGACCCTCATGGATCTCATCCGCGAAGCCGAGGCGATGAAGGCCACGGGCGAGGAGAACGTAGAGAGTGTGATCGCGACGAGCATGGATGAGGCCGATATCGAGAAGCTCATGAAGTGGGAGCACATGAGCCTCTCGACCGACGGCGAGCTCGACGGCGCTCATCCGCGGGGATTCGGAACCTACCCGCGATTTTTCGGGCGCTACGTGCGGGAGCGTCAGGTGATGGCGCTTGCTCAGGCGGTGCAGAAGACGACGTCGCTTCCCGCGGCGCAGATGGGCTTGTCGAATCGAGGCCGCATCGCTCCCGGCCTGAAGGCGGATCTGGTGCTCTTCGATCCCGGGACGGTCATCGATCGCGCGACGCCTTCGGACCCCCACGCGGTTTCGACGGGTATCGATCGAGTCTGGGTCAACGGTGTTCTGGTCTTCGAAGACGGCAAGACGACCGGGCAGTATCCGGGTCGTGCCCTGAGGCGGGAGTAGGTTCCAATGGAAAGACGCGACGTCCTCAAAATTTTGTCGGCGGCTCCGTTTCTTGGACTTCGACCGGCGCGTCAGGTCGCGTCTGGCGCTCAGCCACCGAGCCATCCCTGGCGCGTGTTCGAAGACGCGTTTGTTTCCGAGATCGCCTTTCCGCTCGGCGGCATCGGGACGGGAACCGTATCGCTCGGCGGCCGCGGCGAGCTCCGGGACTGGGAGATCGCGAACAAGCCCGACAAGGGGCGCATGCTCGACAATTCCTTTTTCGCTCTCTGGTTCCGTGAGGAGGGGAGCGCGCCGCAGACGATGATTCTCGAGTCCGAGCTGAGGCCGCCGTACCGCGGCGCTTTCGGCATTCCGCGGGGAGGTCTTCCGGGCATGCCCCGGTTCCAGAAGGGACGCTTCCTGGGCTCCTACCCCTTCGCCCGGGTCGAGCTTGAAGACGCGAGAGTGCCGCTTCAGGTGACTCTCGAAACCTTCAACCCATTCATACCTGGAAACGACGTCGATTCCGGTCTTCCCGTCGCGGTCTTCTACTGGCGTCTTCGAAACGAGGGGCGCTCTCGCGTCGAAGCGACGGTGCTGGCTTCGCTCGAGAACGGAGCGTCCTGGAAAGAAACCGGAGGCACCCGGAACCGGCTCATCGAAGAGGACGGGCTCCGCGGAGTCCTCATGACGAGCGAGAAGCTCCCGCCGGACCATCCGAACCACGGCACCCTCGCGCTCGCGACCCTTCATCCCGAGACCACCCATACCGCTCGCTGGGATCGCGGCGAGTGGTTCGACGCCCAGAGCCTTTTCTGGGAGGACTTCTCTCTCGACGGCCGGCTCGAGCCCGTCGCCGCCGAAGGCCCGAGCCCGGAGAACAGGAACGACGTCGGCTCGGTAGGCGCCCTCCTTTCGCTCGACCCCGGCGAAGAGAAGGTCGCGGCGTTTCTCATCGCCTGGCACTTCCCCAATCGGCAGAACTATTGGGTCAAGGAGATTTTCGGCTACGAGGCGAACGCGGCCGGCCCCATCATCGGAAACTACTACGCGACCCGGTTCGAGGATGCCTGGAGCGTCGCCCGCCACACCGCGACCGAGCTCGAACGCCTCGAGCGCGAAACCCGGGAGTTTCACGACGCGCTCTACGCCACGACGGCGCCTGCTCCGGTGCTCGACGCGATCTCGAGTCAGATGTCCATCCTTCGGACCAACACCTGTTTTCGTGCGAAGGACGGGAACTTCTATGCCTTCGAGGGAACGGGTGACGACCACGGGTGCTGTCCTCTCAACTGCACGCACGTCTGGAACTACGAGCAGGCGCTCGCGTTTCTCTTTCCCGCGCTCGAACGGACGATGCGCGAAGTGGACTTCCAGCACAACACCGATGAGGCCGGCTTCATGGTGTTCCGCACCCGCGTCCCCCTCGGCTCGGAGAAGTGGGACTTCCCTCACGCGGCGGCCGACGGACAGATGGGGACGGTAGTCAAGCTCTACCGCGAGTGGCAGCTCTCGGGCGACCTCGAGTTCTTGAGACGCCACTGGCCGCGAGCGAAGAAGGCGCTCGAGTTCGCCTGGACTCAGTGGGACCCCGATCGGGACGGGGTCATGGAGGGAGTCCAGCACAACACCTACGACATCGAGTTTCACGGCCCGAATCCCATGATGGGAACGATCTACCTCACGGCGCTACTCTGCGCCGCCGAGATGGCTCGGGCGGTGGGCGACGGAGCGGCCGCGTCCTACGAGGATCTATACCGCCGCGGGCGGGAGGCTCTCGATTCCGAGACCTGGAACGGCGAGTTCTACGTGCAAGCCTACGAGCGAACGCGCGAAGAGAAATATCAGGTGGGGGCGGGCTGCCTCTCGGATCAACTCCTCGGCCAGTGGATGGCCCACGTCGTAGGGAAGGGACACGTCCTTCCCGAGGACCACGTGAAAAGCGCGATCCAATCCGTCTATCGATACAACTTCAAGGAGACCTTCGCCTCTCACGCGAACCCACAGCGGATCTTCGCCCTCGGCGACGAGGGCGGGCTTCTCCTCTGCTCCTGGCCGCGAGGCCAGAGGCCGCTTCTGCCCTTCGTCTACTCCGACGAAGTCTGGACGGGAATCGAGTACCAGGTGGCGGCGCACCTCATCTACGAGGGCTACGTCGAGGAAGGATTCCGCATCGTCCGCGCCGTCAGAAACCGCTACGACGGAGAGCGCCGCAATCCCTGGAACGAAGTCGAGTGCGGGAACCACTACGCGCGGGCGCTCGCGAGCTGGTCGCTGCTCCTCGCCCTTTCCGGGTTCCGCTACTCGGCTCCGGAGAAGACGATGGGCTTCGATCCCCGGATGCCGGGAGAGAAGGTCGTGAGCTTCTGGTCGGTGGGAGAGCCGGGGTACGGCTTGTACGAGCAGGAGAGGCGAGGCCTCTCGTTCACGGCGAACGTGACGCTTCTTCAGGGAAAGGGCATCGAGCTCGCGCGCCTGTCTCTGCCCTGGACTCCCGCACCGGCAGAACTCGATGTCCGTGCTAACGGCCGGGCGCTCCCCGCCACCCTCGAAACGGCGGAGCGAAAGTCCCTCGTCGTTCTGGGCGAGCCCATAACCCTCGGAGCAGGCTCGGAGATCCGGGTAGCGATCCGAACGAAGTAGGCAAGCGCTTCCAGAAAAAAATACAAGGGGGATAGGGAGATGGGAGGAGATGGGGAGATGATATCCGGACCTATTTGGGGTCGAATCTTATCCCCCTATCTCTTCCTTGTATCCCCTTATCCCCCTTGTATTGGATTTCTTCTTTCTTTCAAAACAACCGCTTTTGCGGGTCGACCGGGGTGAAACCGAAGTGGCGATAGGCGCGCTCGGTCGCGACTCGCCCGCGCGGCGTGCGTTCGAGAAATCCAATCTGGATTAGATACGGCTCGTAGACGTCTTCGATGGTGTCGGCTTCCTCGCCCACCACCGCCGCCACCGTTGACAGGCCCACGGGGTTGCCTGAGAACTTGTCCATGAGGGTGAAGAGGATACTGCGGTCCATCTCGTCGAAGCCCATCTCGTCGACTTCGAGAAGGGTGAGGGCGTCTTGTGCCACGGTTTCGGTGATGGCGCCGTCGGCTTTCACCTGGGCGAAGTCCCGCACCCGCCGGAGCAGCCGGTTCGCGATGCGCGGGGTCCCGCGCGAGCGGCGGGCGATGGCGCGCGCCGCCGGCTGCTGAATCGAGACACCCAGAATCGCGGCGGAGCGCAGGATGACGCGCTCGAGGTCGTCCTCGGTATAGAAGTCGAGACGGTGGACGATGCCGAAGCGGCCGCGAAGAGGCGACGTCAAAAGCCCCGCGCGGGTCGTCGCTCCGATGAGAGTGAATTGCGAGATGGGAATCTTGACCGACTTCGCCGATGGACCCTGACCGATGATGATGTCGAGCTTGAAGTCCTCCATCGCCGGATAGAGCACCTCCTCGATCGCGGGATGGAGCCGATGGATTTCGTCGATGAAGAGAACGTCCCGGGGCTCGAGGTTCGTGAGGAGAGCGACCAGGTCGCCCGCTTTCTCGATGAGGGGCCCGGCGGTGGTCTTGATCCCCACCTGGAGCTCGTTCGCGACCACGTAGGCGAGCGTGGTCTTTCCCAGGCCCGGAGGGCCGTAGGTCAGGAGATGATCCATCGCCTCCCCGCGCTCGCGGGCGGCTACGACCGCGATCTCGAGCTGCGCCAGGATTTTTTGCTGACCCACGTACTCCGAGAACCGCCGCGGCCGGAGGCTCAGCTCGAGAGACTGATCCTCGTCGGTGCGGCCCAGGGTAACGAGGCGCTCGGTCATGTTCTCGTGGAGTCTACCGCCGGCTTCGATCAGACTTCCAGCCCGATTCCGCGCATGAGCTCGAGGGCGTTCGACTTCTTCACCACTCCATCCCGCATGCGGAAGTCGAATCGGATCTTGCCGTCCGCGATGTGATCCTCGAAGTGGACGTTGATGGCACGGCCAGGCATGGTCTCCGCGAGCTGGGAAAGCGCCAGGTCGTGGGTGGTGATGAGGCCGAGCGCATCCCTTTCGACGAGGCCCCGGACCACGGCCTCGGCGCCGATGCGGCGGTCGTGGGAGTTCGTCCCGTGGAGGATCTCGTCGAGAAGGAAGACCACCGGGATCTCTCCCTTCGCGAGCTCCATCACCTGCCGCAGGCGAAGGATCTCGGCGTAGAAGTGCGAGATGCCCTCCTGGAGCGAGTCCTCGACGCGGATGGAAGCCGCAACTCGAAGGCGGGAGAGCGTGAGCCTTCTCGCTCGCACCGGGGCCCCGGCGAGCGCCAGGACGGCGTTGACTCCGACGGACCGGAGGAGCGTGCTCTTTCCCGACATGTTGGATCCCGAGACCACGAGGAGCCTCGCCTCCCGACCGAGCGTCACGTCATTGCGCACCAGGCGGTCCGGCGGGATCAAGGGATGACCGAGACCTTCCGCCTCGAAGAGCGCCTTCTCCCCGGTCGTCGCGGGGAAGACGTCCTCGGGGTTCTCGAAGCCGTAGCTCGCGAGCGCGAGGAGCGCGTCGAGCTCCCCCACCGCCTCGAGCCACCGCGAAACCTGAGGTCCCGAGACGCGCCGCCACGCCTCGAGGGCGAACGCGAACTGCGTTGCCCAGAGAAGGAGGGCGGCGATCGGAGCGAAGAGCTGATTTCTCCGGGCATCGAGATACTCGATGAGACGCGCGAGACGCCGGATTCTTGCCGATGCCCCGTCGTCGTCGGACGCGAGCCGGCTCTGAAGCGAGAGCAAGTGATTCGAGACGAAGCTCTGGCTCTCGAGAACGCCGAGGAGGGAGGCGAGGATTGCGAGATCCCGGGCGGGAGCCTCGGCGGCGGAGAGGACGGCGCTCGTTCGAGGACGAAAGAAGAGTGCGAAGGATGCGCTCACTGCGAGAGAGGCGAGAAACACCGCCCGGTCCACCCGGGAGGCAAGCCACAAGATCGCGAGCGCCGTGGTCGCGGCGCCGAGGGCGAACGCCGTCCACCTGAGGGCGGCCGATGCGAGGAGAGGCGGCGCTAAAGCCCACCTCTCCAGAGCCTCGGGATCGGAAATCTCGTCCTCTTCCGCGGGCTCCGACGCGACTCTCTCTCGAAGGTCGGCGAGCGGCCGCAGCTCGGAGACGGCCTCCTGCCGCAGACGAACCTCCTCGAGAGTCGCGGGGGCTTTCAGCCAGGAGGCGAGGGTCTTCGTTCCCCAGGGGCTCACCGTGATGTCGAGAAGCTCGAAGAGCGAGCCCTTGCCGAAGAGGTCGAGATCCCGCGCGTAAGGATGGTCCCGATCGAAGAACCGCTCGCCCGTCCTCCCCTTCCCCTGCCAGGTCCCTTCGAGTCTTTCGATCCCCCGGAGGTAGAAACGCTCGGCGCGCTCGGCGCGCGTCAGAGCGTCATGGAGGCGCAGGTGAACGGCGAGAAGCGCTCCGAAGAGAACCACGGGCACGAGGAGAACGGGCCAGCTGGAAGGCGTACGCTCCCAGACGAACCACAGGAGGGCGACGAAGGCGACGAACGTCGCGAGCCGGGCGTACGCGACGAGAGCGACCTTTCGTTTGCGCAGGGCTCTTTCGCGCTCGCGCTCTAGATGCCTCTCCCGGTACAGGGCGAGGACCTCGGATCGGCTCATCACCCGGAGAGCTTCCGCAGCACCCGTTTCAGCGCTCCTTCGAAAGAGATCTCCGGCTCTTCGCGGAGCGCC
>Ga0184637_10002618_pt1 | contig 11508 bp, 11 predicted proteins | sample PLM3_127_b2_FD_133143 | JGI IMG/M metagenome (GOLD analysis project Ga0184637, IMG submission 133143) | Groundwater sediment microbial communities from an aquifer in East River, Colorado, USA - PLM3_127_b2 | ecosystem: Environmental > Terrestrial > Soil > Riparian zone | place: USA: East River...
GCGGTGGGGCTCGGCTCGATCTGGAAGTTTCCCTATGAGGTCGGCGAGAATGGCGGCGGCGGGTTTCTGCTGTTCTACGTGCTCGGCCTGGCGCTGGTGGTGTTTCCGCTGCTGCTGGCCGAGTTCGTCATCGGCCGACGCGGGCGCGGCGATGCGGCCGAGAGTTTGCGCCATGTCGCGCATGAGGCGCATCGCTCCGCCGCCTGGCGCCTGATCGGGTTCCTCGGCATCGCCGGCGGCTTCCTCATCCTCACCTACTATGCCGTCATCGCCGGCATGACCATGGCCTATGTGCCGCATGCGCTGACCGCCGGTTTCGCCGGCGCTGACCAGGCGCGCAGCGCGGCGGATTTCGACGCCCTCGCCGCCTCGCCGCTGCATCTCGGATTCTGGCAGGCGGCGTTCCTGGCGGTCACCGTCGCTGTGGTCGCGCGCGGTATCCGCAAAGGTGTCGAGACCGCCTGCACCATCCTGATGCCGCTGCTGGCGGTGCTGATGGCGGCCCTGGTGCTCTACGGCCTGATCGAAGGCGATGTCGCCGCCGCCCTCGCCTTCCTGTTCCAGCCGCATTGGGAGGCGATCTCGCCCCGCGCCGCGCTGGACGCGCTCGGCCTCGGCTTCTTTTCCATCGGCGTCGGCATGGGGGTGATGATCACCTATGCCGCCTATGCCGGCGAGACATTCGACCTGACCCGCGCGGCGGTGGCGACGCTCGCCGGCGACACGGCGATTTCGCTGATGGCCGGCTTCGCCATCTTTCCCATCGTCTTCGCCGAAGGGCTGGACCCGGCGGGCGGCGCCAACCTGATGTTCCTCACCCTGCCCATCGCCTTCGGCGCGCTGCCCTTTGGCGATCTGGTGGGTGCCGCCTTTTTCCTGCTGCTGTTCGTGGCGGCGTTGGCCTCCGCCATCTCTCTGGTCGAGGTTGCCGCCGCGCCGCTGATGCGCGCCACCGGCATCAGCCGGCCCAAGGCAGCGCTGTTGATCGGCATCGCCGCCTGGATCGGCGGACTGCCCGCCATGCTCTCCTTCAATCTGTGGTCGGAGGTGCGGCCGCTGGCGTGGCTCGGCGGCTTCGGCCACCTGAATCTGTTCGACGCCGTGGACGGCTTCACCTCCAATCTGTTGCTGCCGGTTTGCGGCCTGGCCCTCTCCATCTTCGCCGGCTGGATGATGCCGGAGCGGATGTACGAGGCCGAGCTCGGCCGCGCCACGCGCCGTCTCGATCTGGCGTTGCGCTTCCTGTTGCGCTGGGTCGTGCCGGCGGTGATCCTCGCCTATGTCGCGGCGGCACAGGTGGCGAGGGTCTGAGGCCGGCGAATTCCTGGCCCGCGCCGGGTAGCGCCCGCCCCCGCCATGGATTATTTTGCCGCGGCAGAATCACGACGGCTTCCCACAATGACCCTTGCCCACAAGCCCGACACCGCCATCGTCGCCGCGGTCAGCCAGAGCGCCACGCATTCCATGAGCAAGCAACCGGCGCTGTCCATCCGCCTGCTGGCCGGCCTCGGCGTCGAGGGCGACACACACGCGGGCGTGACGGTGAAGCACCGCTCGCGCGTGGCGCGCGACCCGACGCAGCCGAACCTGCGCCAGGTGCATCTGATCCATGCCGAGCTGCATGACGAGTTGCGCGCCGCAGGCTTTACCCTGGCGCCGGGCGAAATGGGCGAGAACATCACCACACGCGGCCTCGATCTGCTCAGCCTGCCGACCGGCACGCGCCTGCGCCTCGGCCCCGACGCGATCATCGAAGTGACCGGCCTGCGCAACCCCTGCAACCAGTTGAACGGCCTCCGCCCCGGTTTGATGAACGCGATGCTGGACCGCGATGCGGACGGCAATTTGATCCGCAAGGCCGGGGTGATGGGGATCGTGCTCAGTGGCGGGGATGTGAGGCTGGGGGATGGGATCGCGGTGGAATTGCCGCAAAATGGCGGACAAGCGTTGAAGCCGGTATAGTGCCGTCATCGGGCCGCCAGGCGGCACCCTAGCGCTGAGGTCGGTGATCGATGTGGTCCTTCTGGAAGTGGAAATCTGAGGAACAGCGGATCCGTGACGAATTCTCCCAGCATCTGGCAAAGGGAGTCATCGACGAGATCCTGAAAAATCCGAACCAGGGCCTCCCCTCGGTCAAGCCCTGGACTTCATGCTATGTCCTTCTGCAGGTGCGGGACGCGGATCTGCAAGAGATGACGCAACATCTCAACACGGCGATCGACATTGTGGTTCGCCGGGACGGAATCGTGTGCGGCATCCTCTCTTCCGTCATGTTGGCGGCCTTCGGCCTTCCGTTTGTGGACGACGATCTTGGTCGCCAGCGCGCCCAGCAAGCCAAGGCGATCGCACGTCTTGCAGCGAAATTGGGGACAAACGCAAGGCTGATCTATGGCACGACCAGTGGAATGGCGGGCACTGTCGGCAACTCGGAGTATCAACTGCATGGATTCTTCTTGCCGGACTTCGACAAGCAGCTAGAGCGTCTGCGCGCGCTTGATTTTGGCAAGGCAATCGAGGTCTAGCGCCACGACGCGTTGCATTCGAACAATTCTCGTCGCCGAGCGCTTTGACCTTTCTACCCCACCCGCTTCCGTGCAATCAGTTCGCACGGTCCCAGCCTCCCCGCCTTCAAGCTCTCCATCAAGTTCCCGATCTTCACCGGCGCGTCCGGACCCATCACCAGATGCGTGCCCAGCGGCGGCGGACCACCGGCGGTGGCGTTCTTGGCGCGCATGGTCTCGAAGAAGTCGATGGCGAAGTCGCGGCGGTTGCGTTCGGCCAGCAATTCGAAGCCGGCAAGCTGCAGCGCCTCCTTGTAGGCGTCGGGCGTGGCGACGCTGCTGAGGCCCTCATGCGCGGCCCAGGGAACGGGGAACGCGATGGCGCCCTCGCTGAGAAGCATCACGTCATAGACGGCGAACAGGCTGCCTGCCTTCAGCACGCGCGCGGCCTCGCGGCACAGCGCCTCCTTGTCGGCGATGTTCATGCCGACATGCAGCATGTAGGCGGCATCGAAGCTGCCTTGGGTGAAGGGCATCGATGTGGCGCTGCCCTGGCGGAAGGTGACGCGGTCGGCGAGACCGACCCACTCGGTCAGGGTCGCGGCGGCCTCGACGTAATCGGGCGTCAGATCGATGCCGGTCACGCGCACGCCATAGGCAGAGGCGGCGAAGCGCGCCGGGCCGCCGATACCGCAGCCGATGTCGAGCACATGGCCGCCGGGCTTGAGGTGGAGCTGGTCGAGCAGTTCCTTGGTCGCCGGCCGGCCGCCGATGTGGAATTCCTCGACCGGCGCCAGATCCTCGATGGTCACATTCTCCGGCGACTTGCCGAGCGTGGCCAGGCCGGCGCGGATGATCGACAGCAGCTCGGGCAAGCGATAATGGGCCGCGACGTCCTGCTGCTGCGGTCCGGTGGATGGAGTTGCCGGCATGGCACGCTTCCTCGCCTGTGGTGAACGGGAGAGCCGTAGGCGTGAAGCATAGCGGATCGAGGCGGTGCGGCAAGGCGGAGCAGTGAGAGACGTCAGCCCTCGGTCAGCCCTCGGTTAGCGCTGGGGCAACGCCAACACGTAGACGGTCAGGAACAGCACCATGTTCACATTCCGGCCATCGTCGGACAGCGGCAGAAAGATGGTCTCATGCACGATGAAGCGGTCGTCGCTGGTGCGGCTGGGATCGCGGTCGACGACCGGCGCGCGGGTCCGCACCACGGCGTCATAGTTGAGATAGACCGATTGTGCGCTGGTGCCGAAATAGGCGTCCTTGACCGCCTGCCCGGTCGGATCGCGACCGCGCATCATCGCCTCGTTGGTGCCGATCAGCCGATAGACATAGCGCCGCTCGTCCGGCACCACGTCGACCAGGCCGATATCGGGCAGCAGCCGGGGGAACTCCAGCGGGTCGAGATCGCCGCGCCTGGGCATGAGGCGGCCGGCGCGCTTGCTGTCCCAATAGTGATACATGGCCTTGATCCGGTCGTGGCAGGCCGCAAGAAAGTCGGGCTCGGGCATGGGCTCCCACGCGGGTCAAAGGGCGCCCCATCGATAGGGCAGCATCATTCTTGCGGGAAACCGGGCCGGGTTCCAAGCGCGGTTTCGCCCCCCTATGATGCGGGTCCTATCCTTTTTTCGTCGCAGCAGCACCCCAGGAGCGCCCGCATGACCCAGCATCCCGCCTTCGCCCCCGGCCGCGTCGCCGTCATCACCGGCGCCGCCTCCGGTATCGGATTGGCGGCGGCGAAACGCTGCGCCGGCTTCGGCATGAAGCTGGTGCTGGCCGATCTTGGCGGCGCAATGCTGGACAAGGCGGCGGAAGAAGTCGGGACAATCGCGAAAGGCGGTGCTGCCGACGTGCGCGCAATTGCCACCGACGTGTCGGTGCTGGCGGACGTGCAGCGGCTGAAACAGCTCGCCTATCAGAAGTTCGGCGAGGTGGCGCTGCTGATGAACAATGCCGGTATCGGCGGGGGCGGCGGCCCGACGGAGAAATACGAACGCTGGCAGAAAGTGCTCGCGGTCAATCTGTGGGGAATCATCAACGGCGTGCAGAGCTTCGCCGATGCCATGGCGACGCAAGGCACGCCGGCCCTCATCGTCAATACAGGCTCCAAGCAGGGCATCACCTGCCCGCCCGGCGATACGGCCTATAACGTCAGCAAGGCGGGGGTGAAGGTGCTGACCGAGGCGCTGGCGCACGACCTGCGCAACCGGCCGGGGTGCAAGGTGACGGCGCATCTGCTGATCCCCGGCAGCACCTGGACCGGCATGACCGGAAAGCCAGTCGACGCGCCGGACAGCGCCAAGCCGAAGGGCGCCTGGACGCCCGACCAGGTAGTGGATTTCATGCTGGAGCGCATCGGCGCGGGCAGTTTCTATATCCTCTGCCCGGACAACGAAGTGAGCCACGCGCTGGATTCACGCCGCGTCCAATGGGCGGCCGACGACATCATCCAGAACCGGCCGGCGCTGTCGCGCTGGCACCCGGACTTCAAGGACAAGTTCGCGGAATATGTGAAGGACGTCAGCCGCTGAGCGGCAAACTGCCCGCCGCTTCCGCTTCACCAGTCAGTACATCCGTGATCTAGCAAAGGGTAGCGGCGCGCGGGCCCTTTTGGGGCCCTGGCCAAGAAACCGGATCGGTAAGACCCGGTTCCCTAGAAGAGTTTGACCTCGGCGAAGACCGCCGGATCGATGCCCAGAGTCCGCAAGGATTCGTCGCTGGGCCGTTTGCCGGATTCCAGGGCAGCCGCGCAATCCCGCGCTGCAACCAGGGCCCGGAGATAGTCGAGAACGATGCTTCCGGCCGGTGACTTTGGGCTGGAAGTTTCAGTCCTTTCAAGGGCGTAAGCAGTCATAGACATTCACCTGTCCCGATAAGCCGTCACCCCTGACATCAGTCAATATAGGTGACCTATTGCGTTGCACAAGAGTTTATTGTGCGATGCAATAAAATTGTCTTAACAGGTGTGGCTTGGCGGTCGCGCCTATCCCTGGACCTAGTGGCGGGCTTCGGCCGACCAACAAGCCCAGCCGCCGATCGGCGAGATAGTCTGTGGACCGGCGCTGGCAGCCATCGCCGCCGGACGGGCCGGCAAGAAGCCGTTGCCGAGATCCGCGTCAACCGGAATAGCCGGTGAGCAGGCGGTTGCGCTCCGCGGCAAAGCGTTCGTTGGGCTGCCAACGCTCGGCATCGCCCGCCAGGCCCGAAGCAAGACCGTTGATGAAATGCATGCCGAGTGGTCCCTTGTGCTTCCCCTGGACGCTGTCGCGCTGCTCGAGGTCGAACAGCCGCGAGACGTGACCCGCGACGTTGTCTGAAATGTTCACGCGACCCGGCTCGCCGTTCGCTTCCATGAATGCTGCCGTGTTCACCGCATCGCCCCAAACGTCGTAGCTGAAGCGCCGCTTGCCGACCAGGCCGGCGATGACCGGGCCGGAGTGGATTCCGATCCGCACCTCCAGCGACGGCAAGCGCGCCCTTTCGCGCTGCGACCTCATGCGCGCCACCGTCGCCTGCATCTCAAGCGCCGCGAGGCAAGCGTCGATCGCGTGAGACGGACTTGCCAGCGGAACCCCGGCGACCGCCAGATACGCATCGCCCATCGTCTTGATCCGCTCGAGCTGGTGGTGTGTGCAGATTTCGTCGAAGGTGGTGAAATACTGGTCGAGCAGCCCGATCAGCGCCGCCGGCTCTACCTGCTCGGCGAGGGCCGTGAACTGCTTCATGTCGGCGAACAGGATCGTGCTTGCCGGGAAATAGCGCGGCGCCACCTTTCCGCTGACCTTCAGCTCGTCGGCCACCGCGCGCGGCAAGACGCAGGCCAGCAGCGATTCCGATCGTTCCCGTTCCGCCGCCGCCTCCTTGCGCGCCTGATCCAATTCGACCAGACGCCTCCGCAGTTCCAGCTGGGAAAGCAGCTGACGCGACAGCCGCCGCAACGACTCGATCTGATCGAACGTCAGGTGGCGTACCTGGAAATCCATCACGCACAGCGTGCCCAGAACATGACCCTCGGGCGTCACCAGCGGCAGGCCGCAATAGAACCTGAAATGCGGCGGTCCGGTGACGAACGGGAGATTCTTGAACCAGGGGTGCTCCGTCACGTCCGGCGCATTCACCATCTCGACGCCGCAGACCGTGCTGGTGCAGAAGGCGATCTCCCGCGGGCATTGATTGAAATCGGGCGGCAGGCCGTATTTGGCCTTGAGCCATAGGCGATCGTCATCCATGAAACCGACATAGGAGACCGGACATTGGCAGATCTGTGCCGCCAGTTCGCCGATATCGTTGTAGGCGATCTCCGGCGCGCTATCTAGCAGGCCGGTCGCTCGCAAGGCTGCGGCACGCTCGGCTTCATTGGCCGGTACAGGGTAGCTCATGACAGCGCTCCAGCGGCTGGACCGGTCAAGGAGTTCGATCCGCGTGCGGCGTTATGCTCGAATGACGCACGCCGAGCATACTGTGCGCTCCCTGCTTGCGACGTCGCAAGCGGCATGACCCGCATACTGATCGGAAGAATGTCCTGCGACGGGAAGGATTTCGCAGCCAGGGCATGCGGCCACCCCTAGCCGAGGATCTGGTAATGCGCCTCGGTCGGCTTACAGGCCTTGCCGTTGATCGGCAGGATGTCTTGCGGGCAGGCCGACATGGCGACGATGCAATCCATCTCCGCCCGCAGCACCACGTAATCGCCGGGCTTCGACAGGGGTTCGCCCCAACTCTGCGCTCCATCGGGCGCCACGGGAATATTCATCCAGAGATTCAGCGGGCTCGGCACCTCTTGCACTTCGATGCCGAGCTGGCGCATCGCCGCGACCAGATTGTCGGTGCAATTGTCGTGATATTCGGTGCAGCCCAAGAGGCCGTAGCGGTAATCGTCGCAGGCGGCGATGATGGTGTCGTGCCGGCCGGGCGAGGTGTCCTCCAGCAAGGTCAGGATCGCGCGGCGCCGGTTGCTGTGCAGCGCGTCACCCTTCCGCGGCCACAGGCGGCCGAGCGTCGGGCGCATATGCTCCATCGACATGAACTCGCGCAGATTCTCGGCGCTGAAGCACCAGGTGTCGACCACCTGCGCGCCGTGCGTGTTGATGATCTTGATCGACTGCCCATTGGCCAGCCGCTGCGCCCGCCCGTGCCGGGCCGGGATGGTCTTCAGTTCGCTGGTGGTCATTGTTGTCCTCCAATCACGCCAATCTCTTCGCCGCGCGGCGCCTCAGCGCATCGGCCATCATCACCAAGACATTGCCGGGCACGAACACCACCGTCGCCATCGCAGGATAGAGCGGCGACGAGCCGGTGGCGATGCCGCTGAACACGAAGGTCGGCAGGGTGCGGGTCGAGCCGGCCAGCGAATAGGTCAGATAGAAATTTCCCCAGCTCAGCAGGAAGGAAAAGATCGCCGCCGAGAAAATCCCCGGCCAGAGCTGGGCAAAGTCTAACAGCAGCAAATCCCACTGGCGATAGCCGCGCATAAGACTCCTTGCCCAATGCAGCATATGTCGCGCGCCGCGCCATAAGTCTGGGCAAGCGACCGCGGCCTCGACTAAGCTGCCGCCGAACTTCCAATGCATAGAAGGCATCGCCGGAAGCGACACCGGCGTGACCAATGAGGGGATCAATGGCGAAAGCGGCGAAAACCGGCATCAATATGCAGGCGGCAGTCCTGCACAAGATCGGCGACAAGCTGAAGATCGAGCGCGTTCCGGTGCCGAAGCCGGGCCGCGGCGAAGTGCTGATCAAAGTAGTAGCCTGCGGCGTCTGCCACAGCGACCTGCACGCCATCGAGGGCGACTGGTCGCCGTTGCCTAATTTGCCGCTCATTCCCGGTCACGAAGTCGCCGGCCATGTGACGGCTTTGGGTGAAGGCGTCACCGACCTGAAAGCCGGCGACGCGGTCGGCGTGCCGTGGATGTACAGCGCCTGCGGCAAATGCGAGTTCTGCATGGCCGGCATGGAGACGATCTGCAAATCGGGCGAAGCCAGCGGCTATTCCAAGCCGGGCGGCTATGCCGAATATATGGTGGCCGACTCCGCCTTCGTCGCGCGCCTGCCCAAAAGCGCCGATCTCTATCAGCTCGCGCCCATCCTGTGCGCCGGCGTCACCACCTATCGCGGCCTGAAGCGCACCAATGCGCGGCCCGGCCAGTGGATGGCGGTGGTCGGCATCGGCGGCCTCGGCCACATCGCCGTGCAATATGCCAAGGCGATGGGCTATCGCGTGGCCGCGGTTGACGTGGCGGAGGATAAACTGCGCCTGGCCAAGAAGCTGGGCGCGGAAGTCACGGTCAACGGCCGCGCGCAGAACGCGCCGCAGGTCTTGCAGGACAAGATCGGCGGCGTGCATGGCGCCATCGTCACCGCCGTGGCGCCGCAGGCCTTTGAGCAGGCGATCGGCATGCTGCGCCCGGCCGGCACCGTCTGCTATATCGGCCTGCCCGGCGGCAAGAAGGACGAGATCCGCGCCTCCATCTCCGCCATCACCAACTGGGAGCTGTCGGTGCGCGGCTCCAACGTCGGCACCCGCCTCGACTTGAACGAGGCCGTCGCCTTCGCCGCCAACGGCCTGGTGACGGCCAAGATCAAGACCGCGCCGCTGGCCAAGATCAACGAGATCTTCGACGAAATGCGGGCGGGGAAAATTCTCGGCCGGATGGTGCTGAAGCTGGCTTAGCGATAGCACGCCTCTCCTCCGTCATTACCGGGCTTGACCCGGTAATCCAAGTTTCGGCGTCGCGTTTCCCGCTGCGGAATTTGGATCGCCGGGTCAAGCCCGGCGATGACGAAATGAGAGATAACTCCAAGGGCACATGATCTGACCGCAGCAGCCATGTCTCACCATGACGATGGAGTTGGCGCTTCAATCTGGGTATAAAAGGCGCAACCGTTCACCACGCAGCTTAAGGCACTCATGGCCCGCATTTTCGCCGACCTTCAGGTCAAGGATCTGTTCCCCACGCCGATCTGGATCGGCGATCTGGAGCCGGCGCTGGCCAAGCGGCTGAACGCCGATCTCAAGGTAGCGATCTCCGAGCTGATCGAGCCGCGCCCGCCGATCCCGGTGGGCAGCACCTGGCAGACCTCGCCGATGCTGCAACAGCATCCGCGCTTCGCCGAGTTCACGGCGCTGGTCCGCAAATCGGGCGAAGCGGCGCTGGATTTTCTCGACGTGAAGCACAAGGAGTTCGAGATCACCGGCCTGTGGGCCAACATCAACCCGACCGGCGGCCTGAACAGTCCGCACACCCATCCCAACAACTTCCTGAGCGGCGTCTATTACGTGTCGCTGCCGGACGACGAAGGCCAGATCGTGTTCAGCGACCCGCGCCCGCAGGCGGCCGGCATCCTGCCGCAGGTCAAGAAGTGGAACAAATATGTCGGCAACGAGATCAAGCTCGAGCTCAAGCCCGGCCGCATGGTGATGTTCCCCGCCTGGCTGGTGCATTCCGTGCCGGTCAACCGCAGCCCGCAAGAGCGGATCAGCATCAGCTTCAACATCATGTTCAACAACTTCACCGAAGCGATGAGCCGGCCGCTCTGGACCGGCACGGCGCCAGTCCGCCGATGAGTCTGCGCCGCTGAGACTTTGAGGGAGGAAATCGTGACCGGCTTGCCGCGTGACCTGATCGACGCTTTCCACCGCGACGGCACCATCGTCGCCGAGGATGCGGTGACGCCGGCGCAGCTTGCCGCCTTGCGCCGGGAGTTCGATTCCTGGTGGGAGGAAAGCCGCGCCCATGACCGCAATTACGGCCTGATGATCGACGGGCGGCCGCGTTTCGATCTGCAGATTCCCGGCCACAGCGCAGAGGCGCCGCTGCTGCGCCGGGTCAATTCGCCGACCGAGATTTCCGAGGCCTATCTCGACGTGGTGGTCAACAGCCGCATCCCCGACATGATCGTCGACCTGATCGGCGCCAACGTGAAGTTCCATCATTCCAAGATCAACGCCAAGCTGCCCGGCGCCGCCACGGCGGTGAAGTGGCATCAGGACTTCCCCTTCACCCCGCACACCAACGACGATCTGGTGACGGCGCTGCTGGCGCTCGACGACGTGGATGAGACCAACGGTCCGCTGATCGCCGCCCTCGGCTCGCACAAGGATGGCTTGGCGGAGTTGTGGCACGACGGCCAGTTCACCGGCACCGTCAGCGACGAAGCGGTGGCCGGCTGGAGCCCCGCCGCCAAGACTTTCACCATGAAGGCCGGCGGCGTCTGCCTGATGCACACTCGCGCCGCTCACAGTTCGGCACCCAATCTCGGCACCCGCCCGCGGCGCCTGTTCATCGCCGTCTATTCGGCCGAAGATGCCATCCCGCTGTCACCCAACCCGCTGCCCAGCAAGCACGAAGGCCTGATCGTGCGCGGCGAAAAAACCGGCCGCGCCCGCTCCGTGCCGTTCGAACTGAAGCTGCCGCAACGCCCGCAGACCGGCTCGTTCTTCAACCAGCAGGTCGGCTACGACGGGTGATATTCCGATACTGACATTTCTTGGCAGCAGATCGTCCTAGGCTGCGCCCATCGATTTCGCATTGGGAGAAGCGCCATGACCGATGAGCCCCAGGCTGACCAACCCTCACCCATCATCCGCACCAAGGAACTGAAGCTGGAAGACGGTTTCCCCTTCCACCATCCGCTCAATCCGAACTCGCAGGCGGAGTTCTACCGATTGAGCCGGCCGGCCGGGTTGCAGCGGTCGCATGTGAACATGCTGCGCGTGCCGCCAGGCAAGGAGGCGTTCATGCTGCACCGCCATTCGGTGCAGGAGGAATGGAGCTATATCGTCGAAGGCGAAGCCACGGCGCAGATCGGCGATGAGAAGATCAAGGTCTCGGCCGGCGACTTCATCGCCTTTCCGCTCAACGGCAAGGCGCACACCATCGTCAACACGGGCACCCGCGACCTAGTCTATCTGACCGGTGGCGAGGATACGCCCTACGACATCGGGCATTTCCCGAGTATCGGCAAGATGGCGGTGTTCAAGCCCGATGGCATCGACCTGATCGATGAC
>Ga0184637_10002619_pt1 | contig 11507 bp, 7 predicted proteins | sample PLM3_127_b2_FD_133143 | JGI IMG/M metagenome (GOLD analysis project Ga0184637, IMG submission 133143) | Groundwater sediment microbial communities from an aquifer in East River, Colorado, USA - PLM3_127_b2 | ecosystem: Environmental > Terrestrial > Soil > Riparian zone | place: USA: East River...
GAAGTGAGCGGCCAGAGGCCGCCTACGCACCTTGAACAAGTCGTGCCTGCGCCACGCGCAGCCGCTCGCGGATGGGCGGATGGGTGTAGAAGAACGCCTGCACGAGGCGTGAGGGGCTGTCTTCGGCGAGATTCTGCTGGCCGATCCGCCGCATCGCCGAGATGAATGCCGACGGGTTGTTCGTCAACTGCAGCGCAAAATCGTCCGCGCGGCGCTCGTGGGCACGGGACAGCCCGTTCACCAGCGGCCTGCATACGAGACCCATCGCGCCGGCGGCCATCAGCAGCACCGGCATCCCCGCAGGATCCGCAGGACCCCGGAGGCCCAACAGCGGCACGGCCGCCCGAAGCGCAACGTGCGCCCCGAAGAATCCCACAAACGTCAGCGCCGTGTCGTAAAGGATCCCCCACCAGACATCCCGGTGCACGTGGTGGGCCAGCTCGTGCGCAAGGATGACTTCAATTTCGTCGTCTGAGTATTCGGCGAGCAGCGTGTCCGACACGAGAATCAGCCTGGTGCGCCCGAGGCCGGCCAGCGCGGCGTTCGCCCTTCTTGTCCGGTCGCTCAGCATCCACTCATAGACCTCAACGACCGGGGTGCCCGCTCTCTGCGCCAATGTAATGAGCCGCTCCCGCAGCGGGGGCTTGTCGAGCGGCTTGAACCGGAAGAACAACGGCAGCAGCAGAACCGGGGCGAGGTTGACGAGCCAGATGGTCACGAAGCAATAGCCGACGCCTGCGGCGATCCACCATGAGTCCGGCCAGCGCCACAGGGCGGCATAGACGAGCACGGCCGCCGCTTCCGCGAATGCCAGTCCAACCAACACGGCTTTCACATGTTCGCGCAGCCAGTGAAGCGCGCTCTCGGTCGAGAGCCCGTAGCGACGTTCGAGCACGAGGCCGCGATAGAAGCTGAACGGCCATCCCACGATTTCGGCCATCGCCGCAAGCGCCAGCACGTAGAGTCCCAAGACAAGGGCTGGGCGGAGGGCGTCGTGACCTGTAAATCCGGCGACACTGCCCATACACCAGTCGCGGAGCGTTGCAGAGGCGGCGGTCGCCAGCAGGACGACAAGAAATCCCATGCTCGCCGCGCCGGATAGCACCTGGGCGCGCCGGCCGAGACGGTGGTAGCGGGAGGATTTATCCTCGTTCAAGGGAATGTCTGTACAAGTAAAAGGCTCAAAGTTCAAAGTAGAAAGTCAGTGGAAAGTACTTTTAACTTACTTTGAACTTTCAACTTTAAACTTCTTACTTGTACCGAGCCACCGACCAGCGTCAGTTCAGTTCAAGCGAGATCAGCTTCGACACTCCTGGTTCCTCCATTGTCACGCCGTAGAGCCGGTCCGCGATCTCCATCGTCTTCCGGTTGTGGGTAATGAGGATGAACTGGGTGTGATCCTGCATGCCTTGCAGCATCTCCACGAATCGGCCGATGTTGGCATCGTCGAGTGGAGCGTCGATCTCGTCGAGCACGCAGAACGGGCTCGGCTTGTACCTGAAAATGGCGAACATCAGCGCGATGGCCGTGAGCGCCTTCTCGCCGCCCGAGAGGAGCATGACGTTCTGAAGCCGCTTGCCTGGAGGCTGCGCGACGACCTCGATCCCGGTTTCCAGCACATCGTTCTCATCCAGGAGCGTCAGCCCGGCGAGGCCGCCGCCGAACAAGGTGCTGAATGTGACCTGAAAATTCTCGTTGATGACCGCGAACGCCTCGCGGAAGCGCCGTTTGCTCGTCTCGTCGATGTGCTTGATGGTGGCCCCCGTGGCCTGAATGGAATCCACGAGATCCTTCCGCTGGGTGTCAGGAATGTGTGGCGCGTCGAGAGCTCGTCGAACTGATCGATCGCCATCATGTTCACAGGGCCCATGCGACCGATCTTTCCCCGAAGCTCCGCGATCCGCTCTTCCGGGGTTGCCGAAGCCGCAGCTTGAACCGAGGCGGCAGGCTCCTCAGGCGTTCCCTCCTCATCCCCCGCCTCTTCGTCATCGAGAGCTGAAGCGGCCTCGATCGCGGCCGCCGGCTGCTCGGCCATCCGATCGACCTCGGCCAGCACCTCGTCGAGGTTGAGCTGAAGGGTCTCGAGGCATGCGCTCGCCAGATGGCTCAAACGGCTCTCAGCAGTGGCCTTGGCGACCTCGAGCTCGCCCAGCTCCGCGTGAACGTGATCGAGGGCCTTTCTCGCTTCCCTGATGGCGCTCTCGTAACCCTCGGCTTCCTGACGCATCTGGCCAACGGTGTCTTCCGCGTTCCGGACATCGGTCCGGAGCTCATCGAGCCTGCTGCCATCGCCGTCGAGGAGCCGCTGTGTCGCGACGATACCGTTGCGCAATTCCTCCAGCCGCTGCTCGTTCTCCCGAGCATGTGCCTGGCTGGCCTCCGTGCGCGTCTCCAGCTCGCCGGCCACCTCTACCAGCCGCGCGACTTCCGCTTCAATGGCCGCAGCGCGCTCGACGAGCGTCGCGTGCGCAGCCTTGGCCTCGGCGGCGCGGTTTCCCAGGTCCTGCACTGTCTCCCGGGCCCCGAAGAGGTGGCGTTGGGCCTGCGAGAGCCGTTCGTCAGCCGCCTTTTGCTCCTGTTCGAGGCGCGCGATGGACTCGCGCGCTTCGAGCTGCCGCGCCTCGAGCCCGCGCCGCTCCTCTGCGGCCCGATTGCGCTCGGTCTCGAGCAGCTCATCCTTCTTGCGAAGGCGATCGAGGTCCTCGGTGGCTCGCTGGAGTTGAAGCTCGAGGGCGACGATGGCCTTCTCCTCACGGTGCAGCTCGGCGTTGATCGCCGAAAGCGCGCTGGCGGCCTGCGCAATCCGCGTCTCGAGAGCGGCCACCTCGGCCGCGCACTCATCGCGCTCTTTCTGCTCCGCTCCAATCCTGTCACGCAGCTCCTTGATTTCGCGCTTGATGGCGAGGATGCCTCGTCCCTTGTCTTTGCCGCCTCCCGAAATGAGGCTCTGCCCACGGAAGACTTCGCCGGAAAGCGTGGCAACCGGGGCGTTGGTCGCGTCGGCGGCGGCCAGCGCCGAATTGATGTCATCGGCAATCCAGGTTTCGCCGATCGCCGCTTCAATGGCGGCCTGGTACCGGCCATCAATCTTCACGACCGAGCGCATCGACACAAGGCCCTTCGCGGCGGCGCCACTTGAGCCGCCGGACCGGGTGGCATTCACGGCCGGCACCGGCGCGGCCTCGAGAACGAGGAACCCGCATCGCCCGGCGTTCTGTTCACGAATCAGATCGAGTCCCGCCATGGCCTGCTGCCGTGTCGACACAATGACGTACTGCAGCAGCTCACCCAGACAGGCCTCGACCGCGCGTTCGTACTTCGGCGCGACCTCGAGGTAATCGGCAATGGCGCCCTGCTGCCTGACGTTTCCGTCGGCCTGCGCGAGCACCATCCGCGCGGCATCGGTGTAACCCGCGCGCGCCCGATCGAGCTCTTCGAGCGACGTCAGCCGTGCGGCGAGCGCGGCCAGGTCGTGCTCCTTCGCGCGCAACGTGCTCGATCGCCACTCCAGGTCGATGCGTGCCGTCGCCAGCTCCGTTTCGCGAGCCGCGCGGGCAACGCCAGAGGCCTCGGCGGCCTGCTGGGCGCGCCGCAATCCGTCCGTCGTCGCCGCACGGTCGTTCTCTGACCGCTCGGTCTCGAGACGCACGTCGGCTGTCTCGGCGTCGAGCCTGCCAAGCTCTTCGGACACCCGCCCACGAGCCTCCTCCGCGTGGCCGACCGCGTGTCGAAGCGCGGTGGCGGCATTCAGTGAAGAGAACACGTGGGACCGGGCCGCCTCAACGTCGCCCTCGAACCCTTCGATGCGGCGATGGGCCTCGGCCTGGTCCTGTTCGATCTGCGCGAGCGCGCGCGCGGCCTGCTGGCGCTCGTCCTCTGCCCGCACAGCGGCTTGCCGCTTCTCCTCCAGCACGACCCTGCCGGGCTCACGCCGTGAGGTCAGGAGATCGATCTCGCCGCGGATCTCCGACAGACGATGCTCAATCGCCATGATTTGCTGGCGATCGAACTCGATCTGCTGCTGCCGCCGGTTGATGTCGAGCTCGCACGCGTGCGCGGCCTCGCGGGCGTTCGTCGCCCGGCCTTCGACTTCCACCAGCGCCACGCGGAGACGGCTGAAGTCGGTTTCCGCCTGAGCGAGCCGAGCCGACCCCGACGATTCGCGAATTTTCGCCTCGGACAGCCGCGTGCTGATGGACACAATGGCCTGGGCGAACTCCCGGAAGCGCCCCGCGAAGAGGACCTTTTCCCAATGCCGGATTTCGTCGCGCAGCCGGCGGTACCGGCGCGCCTTTGCGGCCTGCCGCTTCAGGGATCCGAACTGCTTTTCGAGCTCAAAGATGATGTCTTCGAGACGTGTGAGGTTCTGCTGCGCCGCCTCCAGCTTGAGCTCGGCCGCGCGGCGGCGGGCCTTGTACTTGGTGATCCCCGCCGCCTCCTCGATGAGCTGGCGGCGGTCCGCGGGACGCGAGCTGAGAATCATCCCGATCTTGCCCTGCTCGATGATGGCGTAGGCCTTCGCCCCCAGGCCGGTGTCCATCAGGAATTCATGCACGTCACGCAAGCGGCAGATCTGGCCGTCGATCAGGTATTCGCTCTCACCAGAGCGATAGAGGCGACGGGTGACTTCGACGGTGCGGGCGACCGACGCCTCGACGGCTGCGCCGTCGGTCTCGGCCTCTTCAGAGTCGCCGTCGCCGTTCTCTCCTTCTGTTTCTGCGCCCGGGACCTGTGACAACACGTCGCTCAGCCGGAGGCGGACTTCCGCAGTCCCGGTCGGCTTGCGCGCGTCGCTGCCGTTGAAAATCACGTCCTCCATACGGTCACCGCGCAGGCTCTTGGCGCTCTGCTCGCCCAGCACCCACGTGATGGCGTCCGCGACGTTGCTCTTGCCGCACCCGTTTGGTCCGACGATCGCGGTCACCCCGCGATCGAACGACAAATGCGAGCGGTCAGAGAACGATTTGAATCCGGCAATTTCCAGCTGCTGCAAGCGCATAGTTTGGACCTGTACAACAAAATGCCGCGCGCTGGTCTCGGTACACCAAGACCAACGAGCGGCTGGGACGCTCGGTTTGTGTTAAGGACGTAGAGATGTTCAACGGCGACCGGCTCGGTCCGATGCCCCCTGGACAAGGTCCAGAGACGCCCCGCGGACGCGAAACGGTCGTCAGTGTAACAAGCCCCATCTGTTGGGGCAAGAACAAAGTCTGGGTCTAAATGTTGTAGGTCAAAGGTAGGACCCCTTCGACCTACGGAATCGCAGCTCTTACGTTCACCGCCTTCGACGCCTTCAGCAGCGCTTCAGCCTCAGCGAACTGACCCAGGGCAAACTGTGCCTGTGGATCGCGCTCGAGAAGGTGCCGCTTGGCCGTCGAGACGTCGAACAGCGCCACGTCGATCTCATAGCGGATCATCGCCTTGATGAATTCCAGGTCCGCGTTGAACGCCGCCTCATCGAACCCCACCACCATCCGCGTGCGCACGAACTCCTTGAAGTCCAGCACCATGGAGTCGTCGACGACGAAGTCGCGGGACAGAAAACGCCGCAGCGTGGTGTCGGCGGTCGCACCGAAACGGTTGTCGCCTTCCCGATCGAACCGCTGCGCGTAAGTCTGGAACATCGTCGGATAGAGCCGGCGGCCGAAGCGGGCCGGATCGAAGCCTTCTATCGGGCCATCCTTGCGGCTGTCAGGCTCGATACCGCCGCCGCTGTAAACCCTGCGGCCCAGCCGCTGGGTGTACTTCAGGTCGGCGGCCGAGTGTTCTCTGTTGGGATCTTGCGCGCGCAACCCGTAGGTCATGTATTCGTCGAACGTGCTGTCCCAGGGCCGCTGGATCATCCGGCCGCTCGGCGTGAAGTAGTGTGCGGTCGTCAACGCCAGGCCGGCTCCCTGGCTGACGCGGTAGATCGACTGCACGAGCGCCTTCCCGAACGTCGTCTCGCCGACGACAAGCGCGCGGTCGTGATCCTGCAAAGCGCCGCTGACGATCTCAGAGGCGCTGGCGCTGTCCCGGTTCACGAGGACGACCATCGGAAGGTCGGTGAAGTCGCTGGTCTCCTCGGCGCGATAGTCCTGATCGGAATTCGGCACCCGCCCGCGGGTGTAGACAATCAGCACGCCTTTCGGCAGGAAACGATTCGAGACCTTGATCGCCTGATCGAGAGGCCCGCCGGGGTTCTCTCTCAGGTCCAGGAGCAGGCGGCGCAGGCCCTTGCCTTTCAGATCGTTGAGCGCGTTGCCGAGCTCCTTGTCCGTGTTCTCCGCAAAATCGCGAAGCTGAATGTAGCCCGTGCCCTCCGAGAGCATGAAGTATGCCGGCACGCTCGGGATGTGGATTTCGTCCCGCACCACGTCGAGATCGATGAAATCGTTGTAGCCAGCGCGCTTGATCGAAATCCTTACCGGTGACCCCCGCGGTCCACGCAGGTGTTGGACGGCTTCGTCGCTCGTCCATCCCTTGGCATCTTGGCCGCTGATTTTCGCGATGACGTCGCCGCGCCGCAGCCCCTTCTTATACGCAGGCGAGCCCTCGAAGATCGACATCACGGTGATGTCGCCGTCGATCACGTTGATTTGGATGCCGAGGCCGTAGTATCGCCCTTCCTGCCGCTCCCGCAGCGTCGCGTACTGCTTGGGGTCCATGAAGCTCGAGTGTGGATCGAGGGTCTGGAGCATACCGGTGATGGCGCTGTACACCACCCGGTCCGACTCGACCTTTTCCACGTACCGAGATTCAATCGCGCTGAGCGCCGCCGTGAACACATCGTAGTGTTCGGGCAGGCCATCCTGGACGGCGAGCACGTGGCCGCCAAAAAGACCACCAATGAGGGCCGAAAGAGCGACGGCAAGGGCGGCAACCGACACAGTTCGATAAGAGCGCATAGAGGAAATGGTACCAAAATAACCCCGACCGGAGCAATGAGATCCGGCGAGTGAGCCCCCTCCGGCTTGCTTGACCCTTGTCGGGCGGCTTTCTATAATCTCTTGAGGGATTTGCAGTCATTTAGCCGGCCCTGACAGCCCAAGCGCAGGCGAAAGCAGGTGTTATGTTTGGCCCCATCGGCATGCCCGAACTGATTGTGATTTTCGTCATTGCGCTCCTGATCTTCGGCCCGCGAAAGCTCCCGGAGCTGGGCAAATCGCTGGGGAAAAGCCTGGCCGAATTCAAGCGCGCCTCAAACGAGCTGCGCTCGACGCTGGAGGAGGAAGTGCGCCTCGAAGAGCAGGCGGTGCGCAAAGCCCCGCCGGCCGCCCCGCAGCCGCCTGAGCCGGCTCCACAGAACGCCGATACCGGGGCCTGAGCGACCCCATGGCGGTCGTTCCGTTCCCCGATCCTCAGCACAATAAGGCTGGATCGAGCCTCGACGAAGGGGTCGATCCGTTCGAGGACCGCGTCGGCAAGATGTCGTTTCTGGAGCACCTCGATGAGCTCCGCAAACGCCTCGTCCATTCGCTGATCGCGCTGACCGCCGGCGTGGCGGTCGCCTGTATCTTCATCAACCGGATTTTTGATTTCATCATGCGCCCGCTGCAGCAGATGCTGCCTGCGGGAGGGACGCTGATCTACACGGAGCCGACCGAGGCGTTCATGCTCTACGTGAAGATCGGCATCATCGGCGGGCTCATCATTGCCGCGCCGTTGATCATGTGGCAGGTGTGGCTGTTTATCACGCCCGCGCTGTACAGCAATGAGAAACGGTTCGCCGTCCCGTTCGTGGTGCTCTCATCGGCCGGCTTCGTCGCCGGCACCGCGTTTTCGCACTATATTGCCTTCCCGCTCATGTGGAGGTTCTTCGCGACGTTCTCGAGCGACTTTGTCACGTTCATGCCCAGGCTCCAGCCGGCGTTTGCCCTGTACGTGAGGTTGCTCCTCGCGCTGGGACTCGTGTTTCAGATGCCGAGCGTCGTCTTTTTTCTGGCGAAGATGGGGGTCATCACCGCGCGCTGGATGATCCGCCAGTTCAAGTATGCGATCCTCGTGATGTTCGTCCTAGCCGCGCTGATCACACCGAGCGCGGATATGGCGAGTCAGACGATCGTCGCGGTGCCGATGATCGGGTTGTACATCATCAGCATCGCCATCGCCTGGATCTTCGGGAAGCGCACTCCCAAACCGTCCGCCTAAAGGCGGACGCTACGTACATCTCAGAGGTTGGACCCGTAGTAGCGTCCGGCTTCAGCCGGACGGACTCTGCGTTATCCGATCGCGAGCTGCCTTGACGGCCGCCACGACCTCCTCGGGTTTCACTTTCTGAACGTCCTTCGTGCGGCGGTCGCGCAGTTCGACAATCCCGTCTTTCAGTCCCTTCGCGCCCACCGTCAGGCGTAGGGGCATGCCGAGCAGATCGGCGTCCTTGAATTTCACGCCGGGACTGAGTCCTTCCCGGTTGTCGTGAAGCACTTCGAAGCCGGCCGCCTCCAGATCGCTCTCGATCTGATTGGCGACCGCCGCAATTTCAGGCTTGTTTGAATCCAGGCTTACCAGCTGCACGTGATACGGCGCCACGGGCCACGGCCAGATGATGCCGTCCGCGTCGTAGTTCTGCTCGACGACCGCGGCGATGGTCCTCGTGATGCCGATCCCGTAGCATCCCATGACCATGGGCCGCTCGCTACCGGCCTCGTCGAGGAACACGCACGACATCGACTGCGAGTACTTGGTGCCGAGCTTGAAGACCTGGCCGACTTCGATGCCGCGGAAAGCCTCGTAGGTGCCCTTACCGCAACGGCTGCATACGTCACCTTCGCGCGCCATCCGAAGATCGTGAAAGCCCTTGAACTGCTTCAGGTCGCGATCGGGCTTGAAGCCGAAGTGATGGTAGCCCTCCGTGTTCGCGCCGCATGTCAGGTTGAAGGCGCCTTGCAGGCTGCTGTCCGCGTACATGGGCACGTCCAGCTCAACCGGGCCGATAAAGCCCGAACGCGTCCCGGCCCGGCGCTCTGCTTCTTCAAGCGGCACGAGCTCCAGCGAGTCCGCGCCGATCAGGTGTTTGAGCTTCACGGTATTGGGCTCGTGATCGCTGCGGAGCACCAGCCCGACATCCCACGTCGAATCGCCCTTCGTCGCGCGGTACAAATAAAATTTCGATGCGTGATCGAGCGGCAGGCCGTCGTGATCCGCGTCGCGGAAGGCTTTCGCCTGTTCCTCCATCGCCACGATGCCGGGCGTATGGAAGTGGGCGTGCTTCAGCTCGAACACCGGCTCTGATGCATACGCGAAGGGCAGCTGCGGGGCCTCGGTCTTTTCCGCGTTCGACGTGTACTCGCAGGCGCTGCAGCTGAGAATGGCATCCTCGCCGCTGCCCGCCAGCACGTGGAATTCGTGCGTGAAGCTGCCGCCGATCGCGCCGCTGTCGGCCTCCACCGGCCGGAACTTGATGCCCAGGCGGCGGAAGATCCGCTTGTACGCCTCGAACATCCGCCAGTACTCGCGGTCCGCGTCGGCGTCATCGACGTGGAAGGAATACCCGTCTTTCATAATGAATTCGCGGCCGCGCATGAGGCCGAACCGGGGCCTGATCTCGTCCCTGAACTTCGTCTGAATCTGGAAGAGGTTGATCGGAAGCTGCTTGTAGCTCTTGACGATCTTGCGCACGATGTCGGTGATGACTTCCTCGTGCGTCGGTCCGAGACAGAAGTCGGCGTCCTTGCGATCCTTGAAGCGCAACAGCTCCTTGCCGTAGAACTGCCACCGGCCGCTCTCGTCCCAGAGCTCTCTGGGCTGCACCGTCGGCATCAGCAGCTCCTGGCAGCCGTCCCGAGCCAGCTCCTCGCGAACGATGTCCTCGAATTTACGGATGCTGCGAAGCGCCAGCGGCAGGTAGTCGTAGATGCCGGCAGCGACCTTCTGGATCATGCCAGCGCGCATCATGAGTTGGTGGCTGATCACGTCAGCGTCACGAGGCGCCTCGCGATACGTTTGGATGAGAAGCTTTGATTGTTTCATCAGCGATGCGTCACATCTGAAACATGGGCTTTCCAGCGGCGATCATCGTGCTGGGCAAAGTCGTTTCTGAAATGCGCCCCACGGCTCTCCTGGCGCCGCAGAGCTGCCCTTGCAATCAGGTTCGATACGGTCACGATATTGGCTCGGCGCCATCCCTCATGGTTCAGCTGGTCAAGCGGGCGCCCTCCGGATTCTTCCAGCGCCAGCTGTTCGAGCCGAAGGCGCTGCAGGGCATCGCTGAGTCGAGTCTCGTCGCGGAACAACCCCACGTTCTGCCACATGAGCCTCCGCACATCCTGCTCAGTCATTGGCGAGCTCGGCATGATTTGCCCTTTGCCCTTTACCCTTTGCCCTTCCGTGTCTGGGTCCTCTCGAAAAATCGGCTCCGGCAACTCCGCCCGCTGCAGGCCGCGTTTCATGGCGCGACCCGTGCGCGCTCCGAACACGAGCCCCTCGAGGAGCGAGTTGCTCGCAAGCCGATTGGCGCCATGGACTCGCGTGCACGCGACTTCACCGGCCGCAAACAACCCGGGCACGGACGTTCGGCCCTCGAGATCGGTTTCGACTCCGCCCATCAGATAATGCGCCGCCGGTCCGACCGGGATCAGATCACGCGCGAGATCCAGGCCGAAACGCCGGCAGGTTGCGGTAATCATCGGAAAGCGGCCGCGCACCGTGGCGGCATCCAGATGCTGAAGACTGAGATACACCGGCCGTCCTCCGGCGCGCTCGGATTCATACACGATGCTTCGCGCAACGACATCGCGAGGGGCCAGGTCGCCCATGGGATGATAGCCGGCCATGAACGACTCGCCGGACGCGTTGACCAGTCGCGCGCCCTCCCCCCGCAGCGCTTCAGACAGCAGAAATCTCGGGGCGTTTTTCACGTTGAGCACCGTTGGGTGAAACTGGACGAACTCCATGTCGGCAACGCGCGCGCCGGCCCGATACGCCATCGCGATTCCATCGCCGGTCGCAACCGCGGGGTTCGTGGTTTCCTGAAATACCTGGCCCGCCCCTCCCGTCGCCAGCAGCGTCGCGGGGGCGAGAACGTTCCCCGGCTCGCCGCGCTCGTTCACGAACGTGATTCCCCGGCAGCGACCATCGCGGACGATCGCCTCGACGGCCAGCGTGTTCTCGAGCACCGTGACCCTGGCGCCTGAGGCCGCCCGAGTCCAGAGCACTCGTCCGATCTCGCGCCCGGTGGCGTCGCCCGCATGAAGCACGCGCGGCACGCTGTGCGCGCCCTCGAACGCCAGCGCGGGCTGTCTCAGTGCGTCGCGATCGAAGGCCGCTCCCCACTCGAGCAGCTCGCGCGTGTAGCGCGGACCTTCTTCCGTCAGCACGCGAACCGCTCGCTCATCGCACAGATCATCACCGGCCGTCATCGTGTCCGCCGCATGAAGCTCCGGCGAATCGTCAGGCCCCATCGCCGCCGCAATGCCGCCCTGGGCATACTCTGTGTTGCTCTCGTTTGGATCGGCCTTGGTCACAATGACGATGTCTCCGGACCCCGCGAGTTCCACCGCCGCACGCAACCCGGCAATCCCGCTCCC
>Ga0184637_10002620_pt1 | contig 11506 bp, 8 predicted proteins | sample PLM3_127_b2_FD_133143 | JGI IMG/M metagenome (GOLD analysis project Ga0184637, IMG submission 133143) | Groundwater sediment microbial communities from an aquifer in East River, Colorado, USA - PLM3_127_b2 | ecosystem: Environmental > Terrestrial > Soil > Riparian zone | place: USA: East River...
GCTCCGGCTCACCGGCCAGCGCTCCGCCGCGCGGACCGAGCTGGCGCGCGCGCTCGAGATCGACGCCTCCCTGGTCGAGGCGCGCCGCGTGCTCGCTGACGTGCACGCCGATCTCGGCGAGCAAGAGTATGCAGTCGAGGAGGGCCGGCGCTACCTCAAGCAGAAGCCGAATGCGCACGAAACCAGGGTGCGCGTCGCGCAGAGCCTCGTGATCCTCGGTCGCCTCGACGAGGCGCTCGCGGAGGTGAGCTCGATTCCCGAGGAGGCACGCGACGAGAACGTCGACTTCGCGCTGGGTCGCATCTACACCGCGAAGGGCGAGAACGAGAAGGCCCACGGGCTCTTGCTCCAGGCATTGGAGAAGCGACCCAATCATCCGGACATCCTGCGCGGTCTGCTCCAGATCGAAGAGAAGATGGGGCGACGCGAAGAGTCGCTCGCGCGGATCCAGAAGGCGGTGGCCGAGAATCCCGACGATGCGAAGCTGCACCAGCTCTCCGCGATCGTCGCGCTGGCAGAGAGCCGCGTCGAAGACGCCACCAAGGAGCTCGAACGCGCGATCGAGATCGCACCGGACGACATGTCCAGCTATCAGCAGCTGGCCGATCTATACGTGCGGACGGGGCGCACCTCGCAGACGATCGAGATCTACGAGAAGGCGCTCGAGCGCAAGCCGGACCAACCTCGCATCCATCACTTCCTCGGAGTTCTCTACGAGTACGGTGGCAAGAAGGACCTGGCGGTCACCCACTACGAAGAGGCGATCAAGCTGTCGCCCGACCTCGGCGAGTCCAAGAACAATCTCGCCTATCTCTACGCCGAATCGGGCAAGAATCTCGACCGGGCGCTCGACTTGGCGCAGGACGCGAAGGCCCTGATGCCGGACAATCCCAACACGGCCGACACGCTCGGCTGGGTGCTCTTCCGGCGCGGCGTGCCCTCGGCGGCGATCGGCTATCTCAAGGAGGCGGAGGCCGGGGTGAAGCCGGAGGACGCGACACTGGGAATCGTCCGCCACCACCTCGCTCAGGCCTACGAGGCCAGCGGAGACAAGGAGAACGCCCGGATCACGCTCGATAAGGCGATCGAAGCGCACGAGTCCTTCGTCGAGGCGCAGAAGGCGCGAGGGGTGCCGGTGGGCGCTGATCCGACGTGGTACGCCGACGCCCGCAGCATGCGCGAGCGCCTGTAATCGGTCGGGTTCCGGGGTCAAGCCCTCTCTGCGGGTGTCCGATACGGGGCCGGTGCGCCTCGCAACGGGCGCGGCAGCCGGAGGGTGGCGATGATTCCCTGGAAGCGGACGCTGGCTTGGACCCTGTGCTGGGTGGTGGCCGCCGCGGCCGCCGCGGCCGAGGAGCCCGGAGCGCAGGCGGCGCCGGTCGCCGAGCCCGATAGCGCACAGATCGAGTCGCCGGCCGGCCCGGCTGCTTTCGAGCCCGCCGCCGACACCGGGACCTCCGCGGCGGCCGAGGAGGCGCCTCCCACCGACGCGGACGAAGCGCTCGCCGAGACATCCACCGCGACCGAGCCCGCGCATGCCGAGAACGCGATCCCCGACACTCAGGGCACGGCGGTCGCGGCAGTGCCCCCGGCCGGACCGGAGCTGGGCGCCGTCGCCTACGACTCGCAGGGACGCCAGGGACGCATCCACGTCGTCGTGGCCGGCGACACGCTCTGGGACATCTCCAATGCCTACCTCGGTACGCCCTGGGTGTGGCCGTCCATCTGGAAGGACAACGGCGCGATCGAGAATCCCCATCTGATCCATCCCGGTGATCGGATCTGGATCACGCCCAACGAGATGCGCCGCCTCACTGCGGAAGAGGCCGCTCAGATGCTCTCCAACGCGCCGGCGGCACCGGCCGAGGACGCCGCGCCGGCCGCGATGGAGGACGCCGTTCCGGGCATGACGCCCGCGACCGCGCCTGCCGTGGCCCGCACGGTGCGGGTCGGCGCGCGCGAGTCCGCGGGTCTGATCTCGCCCGAGGCGTACAAGAGCGCCGCGAGCGTCGTGGGCCGCGTTCCCGACCGGATGCTGATGAGCCAGGAGGACGGCCTCTACATCGGGCTCGGCGAGGGCGAGGTCGAGGTGGGCGACGAGTTCACGTTGTTCCGCACGAACCAGAAGGTGATGGACCCCGACACCGGCGAGCTGCTCGGCTATCACGTCGACTTCCTCGGGTGGGTGAAGGTGGAGCAGACGTTCGCGGAGACCTCGCTGGCGTCGATTCGCATGTCGACGGGAGAGATCGAGAAGGGCGACCGCGTGATGCCGCGCGAGCCGCTGCCGCCGGAGATCGACGTGCAGGCGACGCCCGACGGCGTCGACGGCAAGATCACCTTCTTCCCGCAGCGACGGGTGCTGCTGGGATTCGCAGACTTCGTGTATCTGAATCGAGGGAAGCTCGACGGTCTCGACGTGGGCAGCCCGCTCGAGGTGTATCGCGCCGGATACCCGGCCGCCGAGCCGTCGCGGGACGAGACGGTCGCCGTGCCGGACCGCGTGATCGCGAAGATGCTGGTGGTGCGCGCCGAGGACCAGACCGCAGTGGCGATGATCACCTCGACCGACACGGAGCTCGAGCTCGGCGACCACTTCCGCGGCGAGTCGAACTAGCAAGCGCGAACGCCCCCCGCGCACGGCCCGGGTGTCGATCAACGACCCTTGGAGGTCGTTCCGTGGCCGTTCAAGAGGGCCTTGAGGGAAGGGGCGGCTCGGCGCTCGGTTGACGGGCTCGTTTCCGGGTCACCGGATCGAAGAGCTCCATTGGCGGCCCCTCGCTCTGCGCCCTACGACCGCGCCGCTCCAGGAGTTTCTGCGGGATCCACCAGCCCGTGGTTGCGCCATCCCTTCCGGAGGAGCCAGGAATGGGGCCGCGCGACCTCCCGCAGCCCCCGTACCTCGGTGGTCGGTGGCGATCGCTTCCAGCCGTCGAACCACGCGCCCGAAGACGCCGCGTCGAGTCGAACCGGCGGCGCGGCTCCGGTTCGCTGCCGCCATCGCCGCTGGCTCACGGCGAACTGGATTCAAATCCAGTGGACGGCGGGTCGTCGCCACTGCGCCGGTGGAATCGGGCCATGTGCGGCTCCCCGAAGTCGAGGCGCGCCCGCTGCTGATTGTGCGCGCGGCAGCGCAGCGTGATGGCATCGATCGAATGCACCCTCGTATTGGCCCAAGCCTCGATATGGTCGAACTCCAGAAATTCTCGCGAGTCGCAACGCCGGCCGCTGGACGAGACGTAGGTGCACCCCCGACCGTCGCGTTGTGAGACGGCGCGGCGGATCGCGGCGGGGATGTGTCGTGAAGGCGTCGCGTTTGGCGACCGGCATGGTCGAGCGGGTCTCGGCGTCGGAGTCTCGGCGAACTTTCGCTTGCGCACCTGTGCGAGCAGGCCCGCGACCGCGCGAGCCAGGATCTTTCGGAGGTCGCCATCCGGAATCTGATGGCGCATCAGCGCGCGCAGCTCTTGGAGCTGCTCGTACAACTCACGGTCGGCCGTGAATTGCACCCGGTAGCGCGCGGCCCCGAGCGCCTCCGTCAGGCCCTTTGTGCAGGTCGTCTGGCGCGAAGGGGGTGTGGGTGTCGGTTGCTCGCGGGACGCGGGGGGCGTCTGGGGGAGTGCAGCCTGTGTTCCCCGAGCCTGCTTCGCAGGCTCGGGGAATTCGGCGTACGGACGTGGGGAGCGCGGGCCGCGGCTCGCGATCGGCGAGCAGTTGTCGGACCTCCTCCGCGCTGCGATGGCGAGCCGCACAGATCAGCTCCGCAAAATTGCCCGCCGTGAGTCTTGGCGCGAGCAGACCGACCGCGGTGAGATGCAGCTCCCCGCGGTGCACAGCCTCCAAGATCTCCGGATGGCGCCGCGCAGCGCGCGCTGCCTGGATCCGCTTGTAGGCGACCCCCTCCGCGAAATGGAGCACCCGCTGGCAGTAGACGAACATCGAGGAGCAGCCCTCCTCGAGATACAGCCCGCGCGCATCCACCTCGGCGAGATGCGCGAGCAGCTCGGCCTCGACCGCGTTGCCGCGCTGGACCAGCTCCTGCACCCGCGCGAGCAGCTGGGCGTTCGGAAGCCCAGCGAGTGTTTCCGGCATGTCTCGACCTCATAGGACGGCGGGGTGAGGTCACCCTCGAGAATAACACGGCGTCTGGCCGCCTCTTGGAACGCCTCGTACGCGACGTTGTCTCCCTCAATCAACATTCTCGACTCAACGCTGAATAACTCGCGCAGAGAGCGAAGTAGAACGTTTCAGGCCAAGAAATCAGGCCGAGCTTGGCCAAGGTCCACTCGGCCCCGAAAAAGCTGTCAAGTCCTTCGCTCGAAATTCTTCCGGTCCTGAACAGGATTTGAATCCAGTTGCGGACGCCGCCACGGACTCCGCCGGAAGCGGTCCGGTCGCCGCCACGTGAAGCAACGTAGGGTGGGCAAACGTCTTCTCGTTTGCCCACGCGGTTCGTGCCTTGGCCGCACGATCGGGGCGTTCCGCGTGGGCACGGCCTACGGCCTTTGCCCACCCTACTTCGCTTGGAAGCGGCGGACCTCAAGCGTCAGGCCGCGCGGTTGCTGGCGGATCCCTCACCTCGCGCCAGATTCGCTCAAGTGCGCAGGGCTTGGGGACGAACTCTTGAACCGCGCACAGGTGACTTCACACAGATGCGGTTCGAACTCGCCGGCTGATTGCCGTTCACGGGACAAACCAAGCTCATGGGCCAGCTCGCTCGCGAGCCGCGCGCGTCCACCTGGCTCGCGAAGCGCGAAGCGATCCAGAGGCTCGCGCACTGCGGTCCGGACGTGTCATGCTCCGCAGCACCCGGTCCCCGGGAGCACCTCGTGCCCGAGCCTCGGGGCGAGCCGGAGGAGCGCGATTGGCTCGCGCTCCAGTTCGCGGGCGCGCTGCGCCCGCGCGAGACGACGGAGTTGCTGCGCGCCGGGCGCGACCCGCGCGAGATCCTCGCGCGGATCGCCACTGGGGACCTCCCGAGCCCCCACTGGCTGCTCCGTGCCGAGCGGGCGCTCGCGCAGCAGGGCGCCGTGCTGCTGCCATGGGGCTCGACCGGCTACCCACCGCAGCTCGCTGACCTCTCGGACGCACCGCCCGTGCTCGCGGTGCGCGGCGATCCCGGTGCGCTCGCGCAGCCGGCCGTCGCAATCGTCGGCAGCCGAGCCGCCTCGGCGTACGGCCTCGACGTCGCGCGCCGCGTCGCGGGCGAGCTCGCGGCGGCGGGCGTGGTGGTCGTGTCGGGGCTCGCGTTCGGGATCGATGCGGCGGCCCACGAGGCCGCGCTCGCGGCCGGCGGTCGAACCGTCGCGGTGCAGGCCTGCGGCCTCGACCGCGTGTATCCCGCCGCCCATCGCGCGCTCGCCGGGCGCATCGCGCAGAGCGGCGCCGTGATCACCGAGTTCGCGCTCGGCGTAGCGCCGCAGCGGGCGTTCTTTCCGCTGCGCAACCGGCTGATCAGCGGATTGTCGCGGGCGGTCGTCGTCGTGGAGGCACGCGAACGCAGCGGTTCGCTCGTGACGGCGCGTCACGCAGCAGACCAGGGCATCGACGTGTTTGCGGTGCCCGGCCCGATCAACGCACCGAATCACGTCGGCTGTAATCGGCTGCTGCGCGACGGCGCGGCGCCGCTGCTCGACACCGAGGACGTGTTCGCGGCCCTCGCATGGCCCGCGGTGCCGCGGCGGACAAACGCAAAGCCGCCACTGTCGGAGCCGGCTCGCGAGATCCTGGACGCTCTGCGACACGCGCCGGCGAGCGATGACGCGCTCGCACGCAGGCTCGACCGCGCTCCGTCGTCGCTCGCGCCGCCGCTGCTCGAGCTCGAGCTGGCTGGGAAGGTGGCGCGGGGCCGCGACGGCCGCTGGCACGCCCTCGCGTGAGCTACCCTGGGCCGTTCCTCCCCCCCTGACCACCCGGAGCCGCGCTTGCAGGTCATCGTCATCGGGGCCGGGCTCGCGGGCTGCGAGGCTGCATGGCAGGCGGCGCGCCGCGGTCTCGATGTCACGCTCGTCGAGATGAAGCCCGCGGAGCGTTCGCCTGCTCACATCTCCGACTCCTTCGCCGAGCTCGTGTGCAGCAACTCGCTGCGCTCGAACCGCGTCACGAGCGCCGTGGGTCTGCTCAAGGAGGAGATGCGGCGCCTCGGCTCGCTGGTGATCCTGGCCGCCGACGAGTCCGCGGTGCCGGCGGGCCAGGCGTTGGCGGTGGATCGCGACGCGTTCGCGCGCCGGATCACCGAGACGCTGCTGGCGCATCCGCGCGTGCGGCTGCGGCAGGCGCGCATCGACGACATCCCCGACGAGCGCCCCGTCGTGCTGGCGACCGGGCCTCTCACGGCCGGCGGCCTGGCCGCCGGTCTGCAGCGCGTCATCGGCGAGGAGTATCTGTATTTCTACGACGCGCTGTCGCCGATTCTCTACGCGGACTCGATCGACATGGACGTCGCGTTTCGCGCGTCGCGCTACGACGACGGGCCCGGTGACTATCTGAACCTGCCGCTCGATCGCGCCGGCTACGAGGCCTTCGTGGCGGCGCTGCTCGCAGCGGACACCGTGCCGCTGCACCCGTTCGAAGCGGCGCTCTACTTCGAGGGCTGCCTGCCGGTGGAGGAGATGGCGCGTCGCGGGCGCGACACGCTCGCCTTCGGGCCGATGAAGCCGGTAGGGCTGGTCGATCCGCGCACCGGCCGGCGTCCCCACGCGGTCGTGCAGCTCCGACAGGAGGACAAGCAGGGCGTCCTCTACAGCCTCGTCGGTTTCCAGACCAAGCTGCGCGCGGGCGAGCAGCAGCGCATCTTCCGCACGCTGCCCGGCGCCGAGCGGGCGGTGTTCGCGCGCTACGGCTCCGTCCACCGCAACACCTACCTGAATGCGCCTCGCCATCTCGGTCCGACGCTGCAGCTGCGCCAGCTTCCGGGGGTCTACGTCGCCGGACAGATCGCCGGGGTCGAAGGCTACGTGGAGTCGGCAGCGCTCGGGCTCCTGGCGGGCATCCAGGTGGCGTTCGCTGAGCGTGGCCAGGTGGCCCCGCACCCCGATCCGACGACGGCACACGGCGCGCTGCTCGGTTTCCTCGCCGCAGCGGACCCGGACCGCTTCCAGCCGATGAACGTCAATTTCGGCCTGTTCCCCGCGCTCGAGGGCTCCCCGCGCCTCGCGCGCCGCGATCGCTACGAGCGCTTCGCCCGCCGTGCCCTCGATGCGATCTCCGTCTACTCCGCGCGGGTCGCGCCCGACGCATGACCGCGCACCACACAGCCAGCGGCGGGCGCGAGCTCGATGCCTACGCGGTCCACCTCCGCGACGAGCGCAACCTGTCGCCCCACACGTGTCGCGCCTATCTGGCGGATGTGCGCCAGTTTCTCGCGTTTCTCGGCGCGACACCCGGTGCCAGCGCCGCCAGCGGTGAGCAGGTTCGCGACTTCCTGGCGTCGCTGCACGGGCGCCGCCATCCGGCGACGGTGGGCCGGAAGCTGGCCTCGCTGCGCACCTTCTTCCGCTTCGCGATGCGCTCCGGATGGTGTGGCGTCGATCCATCGGACGGGATCCCTGCGCCGCGCGCGCCGAAGCGACTGCCTCGGCCGCTCGCGGTCGACGACTGCGTGGCGTTGATCGAGCGCGCGCCGTCGGCCGCCGCGGCGGCTCGCGGCGGCAACCATCGCGAGCAGGAGCCGCGCGACCGTGCGCTCGTGGAGCTGCTCTACGGCGCCGGGCTGCGTGTCTCCGAGCTCGCGCAGCTGAACGTGCGCGACGTCGACCTGGAACGGGGCGACGTGCGCGTGCTCGGCAAGGGCGGCGTCGAGCGGGTGGTGCCGCTGCCGCGGGAGGCACGACGCGCGCTCGACGCTTATCTCGGCGCGCGCTTCGCGGGCCGGAAGGCCGGAGCGCCGCTGTTCACCGCGCTGCGTCGGCGCGGCGGCGCGCTGCGCCGGCTCGGTGTGCGCGACGTGCGCCGCGTGCTCCGGCGCCGCGCGCGCGCCGCCGGGTTGACCGATCGCGTCCACCCCCACCGCCTGCGCCACAGCTACGCCACGCATCTGCTCGACATGGGAGCGGATCTGCGCGAGATCCAGGAGCTGCTGGGTCACGCGAGCCTGGCCACCACCGAGAAGTACACCGCCGTCTCGATGGAACGGCTGGCGGAGGTGTACGATCGCTCCCACCCGCGAGCGAAGACCCTCAGGAAGAAGGACCGGTAGATGACCCGCGCAGCCGTGCGTTCGACCACCGTGATCGCCGTCTCGCGCGACGGCCGCGTCGCGCTGGCGTCGGACGGCCAGGTGACGCTCGGCGACGCGGTCGTGAAGTCAGCGGCCCAGAAGGTGCGTGCCTCCGCGAACGGGCAGGCGCTGATCGGATTCGCCGGCGGCGCCGCCGACGCGATGGCGCTCACCGAGCGGCTGGAGGCGAAGCTCGAGGCGTATCCCGGCAATGTCCGCCGGGCCGTCGTCGAGCTGGCGAAAGACTGGCGCACCGACCGCGTGCTGCGGCGGCTCGAGGCGATGCTCCTGGTGGGCAGCCCGGACACCGTGCTGGTGGTCTCGGGCAACGGCGACGTGATCGAGCCGGACGACGGGATCGCTGCGATCGGCTCGGGCGGATCCTATGCGCTCGCCGCCGCCCGGGCGCTGCTGCAGAACACCGGGCTCGGGGCCGCCGAGATCGCCGAGCGCGCGCTGCTGATCGCCGCCGAGATCTGCATCTACACGAACGACCGTGTTACGGTAAAAGTCCTCCCGTGACCGAACTGCGAACGTTCACGCCGCGCGAAGTGGTCTCCGAGCTCGACCGCTACATCGTGGGTCAGCCCGAGGCGAAACGCGCGGTCGCGATCGCGCTGCGGAATCGCTGGCGGCGTCAGCAGGTGCCGGAAGAGCTGCGCGACGAGATCGCGCCGAAGAACATCATCATGATCGGTCCGACCGGCGTCGGGAAGACCGAGGTGGCGCGCCGGCTGGCGAAGCTGGCCCAGGCGCCTTTCCTCAAGGTCGAGGCCTCCAAGTTCACCGAGGTGGGCTACGTCGGCCGCGACGTCGAGTCGATCGTGCGCGACCTCGCCGAGCTCGGCGTAGCACTCGTGCTCGAGGAGGAGAAACGCGCGGTGCACGCCACGGCGGAGCAGCGCGCCGAGGAGCGGCTGCTCGACGCGCTGTTGCCGGGGCCGAGCGCGCCGCCGATGGCCGCGGACGCGGCCAGCCCGGTGATCGCGCTGCCGGGGCCGGGAGGCAGCGCCGAGCCGGTCGATTCCACGCGCGAGAAGCTGCGCCGGATGCTCCGCAAAGGGCTCCTCGACGAGCGCGAGGTGGAGGTCGAGCTCGAGAACGGGGGTGGGGCGGGCCCCAGCATCTCTCTGTTCACGCCCTCGGGTGTCGAAGAGCTGGGGTTGCAGTTCAAGGACCTGCTCGGCGGCCTCATGCCCAACCGCACGCGCCGCCGGCGCATGTCCGTGGCCGATGCCCGCGGCGCGCTGGTCGCTGAGGAGGCGACGCGCCTGGTCGACATGGACCAGGTCCGCGAGCGCGCGATCGCGCGCGTCGAGCAGACCGGCATCGTATTCATCGACGAGATCGACAAGGTCGCGTCGGGCGGGGCGGGCAAGAGCGGTCCCGACGTCTCGCGCGAGGGCGTGCAGCGCGACCTGCTCCCGATCGTCGAGGGCTCCTCGGTGCAGACCAAGCACGGCACGGTCCGCACCGATCACGTGCTCTTCATCGCCGCCGGCGCCTTCCACGCGGCCAAGCCCTCGGACCTGATTCCCGAGCTCCAGGGCCGCTTCCCGATCCGCGTCGAGCTGACTCCGCTCGGCAAGGATGACTTCGTGCGGATCCTGACCGAGCCGCGCAACTCGCTGGTGCGCCAGTACACCGCGCTCCTGGCCACCGAGCGGGTCGAGCTGGAGTGGAAGGACGACGGGATCGAGGCGATCGCCGAGTGCGCGTGGCGGGTGAACGAGCGAACCGAGAACATCGGCGCGCGCCGGCTGCACACCGTGATGGAGAAGCTGCTCGAAGATCTCTCGTTCGAGGCGCCGGATCTGGGCGGCTCGCGGCACGTCGTGGACGAGGCGTTCGTGCGCGGGCGGCTCCAGTCGTTGATCGAAGACGAGGACCTCTCGCGCTTCATCCTGTGAGGTGCGGGCGAGTCGGGGGTAGGACGTGACGCCGTCACAACGCGTGCTGGTGGTCGACGACGAGCCGTACTTCCGCGACACGATTCGCGATGCGCTCGCCGCGGACGGAATCACGTGCGAGGTCGCGTCCCGCGCGGCTGAGGTGGCGAAGGCGATCGAAGATCCCCGCGTCGCCTGCGTCGTGCTCGACGTGCGGGTCGCGGCGCCCGACGCGATCGGGTTGCTCGAGAGGCTCTTGCAGCAACGTCCCGCGCTGCGGGTGATCGCGCTGTCGACCCAGGCCGATCAGGAGCTGGTCCTCGAGGCGCTCCGGAATGGAGCCTGCGACTACCTCGCGAAGCCGATCCACGACGAAGAACTGTGCCTCGCGGTGCGGCGGGCGCTGGCGGGTCATGACGCGCTGTCACGCTGGGACTCGGTGCGTGAGCGCCTCTCACGGCTGGCGGAGCGCGGCGACGAGATCGAGCGCGCCGTGCGCGCGGGGGCGGATCGCGAAGAGCTCGCGGCGCGCGTGGTGACGGCCCTGTCGGAGGCGCTCGGTGCGGCGCGCACTTCGCTCTGGCGGGTCTCCGACGACGGCGCGCGCCTGCGCGTCGAGGCGAGCGACGGCCCGGCGGTTCCGGGCGAGGATCGAGAGGAAGTGAGCGCCGCGGAGAGCATCGCCGGTCTGGCCGTGCGTGAGGGTCGGGCGCTCTTGATCGACGATCAGCGCAGCGACCCGCGCTGCTCGGGTCTCGTGCACCGGCCCCATCGCGGCAGCAGCGCGATAGCGCTCGCGCCGCTCGACTCCGGTGCGGGCGTGCACGCCGTGCTGTGCGCCACAGACCGCCAGGGCGGTGGCGCGTTCGGCGCGGAGGACCTGGCTCTGTTGCGCCTGCTCGCCGGCCAGGCCGGGCGCTGCCTCGATCCGCCGATCCCGCGAGTCGAGGAGGCTGCGCCGCCCGAGGCGCCGGCGGCCGCGGTGGAAGGCGACGCCGAGATCTTGCGCGCGATCGCCGATGGAATGACTCGCGAGATCGAGCCCGGGCGGCTCCTCGCGGCGTCGCTGCGCCCGGTCGCGCGCGCGACCTCGGCGCGCGCGGTGTCGCTGTACCTGATCGACAACGCGAGCGGCCGCCTCGTGTGCGAGGCCCAGTGCGAAGGCACCGACGTCGACCGCGCCGATCTGCCGCGCGATGCCGGCCTGACCGGCGGGAGCCTGCAATCGGGAGCGATCATCGCAACGGACCGGCCCGAGCGTGATCCGCGCTTCGATCCGGACGTCGACACGCCCGAGGGCGGGGTACCCGGTCCCATGATCGTCATTCCCCTGCGCGTGCGCGATCGCGTGCTCGGCGTGGCGCGCGTGTTTCTCGGAGCGGAGGCCTTGGCCTCGGCC
>Ga0184637_10002621_pt1 | contig 11506 bp, 11 predicted proteins | sample PLM3_127_b2_FD_133143 | JGI IMG/M metagenome (GOLD analysis project Ga0184637, IMG submission 133143) | Groundwater sediment microbial communities from an aquifer in East River, Colorado, USA - PLM3_127_b2 | ecosystem: Environmental > Terrestrial > Soil > Riparian zone | place: USA: East River...
GCCAAACGATGTGCCGCTTACGTGAATCGTGTCTAGGCCTTCTCCTGAGAACTCGACCGAAGTTTGACCGATCAGGCCCGCAAAGGCTGTGTCGGCATTCCAACTCAGGGTCCATTCTCCTCCTTCGAGCGACAAAAGAAGATAAGACGCATGTGGGCCGCTTCCGCATCCCGCCCGTCCAATGATTGCTCCAAGCCGGACGGCCGTCCCATCCGGGATCACACGAGCGGAAGGGCCTGCTGCCATGGATCCGTCGGCCCGGTACGGCCAAGCCCCAGCGACGGTGGTCCCTGCGTATCCACCATCATTGAGTAGCGGCTCGAGGGATCGGATCTGCCAATCAACACTGCCCAGCCAAAGAACAAACGATTCCGTGTAGACGCAAACGGCCCCGGCATCCAGCAAGACTAGCGGAATATTACCCTCGGCAACTATCGCCCGTGAACCGATTTCTTGAAGCGATGCGCAAGACTCCAGCGAACTTTCGACCCGCTGCGCGTCCTCACTGCCTTCGACACATGCACTGATGCGCTGGGTAAGGTCGGCAGGCGGCGTTGGCCAGGGCGGGGAAGTGGCGGCAGGGGGCGTTGCAGAGGCCAGATCAGCCGTTGGACTCGGCGAAGAGGTCGAGTCAGGGACTGGTTCCTCCTGTTCACCGCAGGAAAATACGAGAATTACCGCGATTACCCCTGCAAGCGCGAAGCATGATCTCATCGCACGAGTGATAACGCTCGCGAGCGTTCCGCGATACGACATGGTAAATCCCGCCCTGCACCCGGTATTATCGCACCGCTATGTCCGAAACCGCCGTCGCTCTCGAACTCTTCCTCCGCTGGCTGAACGAGGCCCACGGGCGCCACTTCCGCATCGCTGAGGAAAGCGAGGCCCGTGCTACCGCCATCGAAGACTCCCTCAGGCTCGCGATCGAAATACGGCCGCTACTCGGCCCGACCGAGAGCCGAGAGTGGCTGGCCGCACGCGAGCGGCTCGAAGAACAGATCGCGGCCGCGGTCCGAGTGCCGCTGGCGCTGTGGGTCCCGGCGGGGGCGGAGTTGCCGGCGGGCGAGCCAGCGACATCCGAATTCATCGACCACGTGCGCGAGGCGGTGGTCCGGCTCGGGCCGCACGAGCGCTCGTACGTGCCGCTGCCGATCAGGCTCTTCCTGCGCAAGAGTTCGGAGAGCGGAGGCGTGGTCTCGGCGACCGGCGGGCTGAACCCCCACTGGGCGCGTTTTACGGAACGCGTACGGGGGACGTACGACCTCGATTCGACGCGGCTACACCGGCTGCCGGAGCCGGCGGAGCATCTCGAAGCGCTGATCGATGCGATCGTCGAGCGGGCGTCCACGCTCGAGACGGGGCGGATCGCTGAGATACAAACGGTGGACGCCTGGTCGGTCCAGCGTCGCGCTGAGGGCGAGGGCGCGACGATCGTCGGCGTGCCGCCGTCCGAGGCGCAGGAGATGGGGCTGGCGGTGCGGCGGAACCTGCGGCGGGTCCTCGCCGAGGCCGCGCCCGCGCTCCGGTCGAGCGAGGCCGATCTGAAAGCGCTGGTCCTGCTCGGCTACTACGCGCGAATGGAGGAGGAAGGCGCGTCTATCGCCATGCGCGGGTTCTCGCCGGCGCTGTACAGCGGCCTGGATTTCGTATGTTTGGTGGCGGACGGGCTGGTGAAGCCGTTGATTCAAGCGCCGGCTACCACTGAGCCTGGGCGAGATTGAGACGATGCGGAGCGTCTTTAGATCCTCTCGCCATCGCGGCGCAGGCGGTTCAGCGTCGATCGCCGTCGGACGCCCGGTTATGGAGGCCTAAAGACACTCCGCCAGATACGAGCGGGCGGTTAGTCCGCCCGGAACTCGCCGTATTGGCCGCGATAGAAAAGCAGCGGCTCGCCTTCCGTCAGCTCTCTCGCCTCGAGGACGTCGCCGATGAAGATGGTGTGGTCGCCGCCGTGGTGCTCGGTCACGGTGCGGCAGTCGAGGTAGGCGAGCGCGCCGTCGATGATGGGCGCGCCGGTGACGGCGAAGGTGTGGGGGAGGTCATCGAGGCCGTGCGCGCCGTCGAACTCCTTCGTAGCGAAGCGGTTGGAGACGTCCGCCTGGCCTTTGTTGAGGATGTTGACCGCGAAGACGCCGGCCTTCGAGAGGATGTCGTGCGTGTCGGCGGTTTTGTCCACGCAGACGAGGACGAGCGTGGGGTTGAGCGAGAGCGATGTCACGGCGTTCGCCGTCATGCCGTGCAGGTCGTCGCCGAGGCGCGTCGTAACGATGGTGACGCCGGTGGCGAAGCGGGCCATCGTGCGGCGGAACTGATCCTTCGACGGCTTCACGCGGAAGTCTCTGTGAGCCGGCGGATGAGGAGGCTGAGCGCGGCCTCCGCAGTCCGAAGCTTGTTCGCGGAGCGATCTTCGCCCCAGTGGTGCCTCTCGCAGGCGATGTCCGTCTTGTCGGCGACGGCGATGAAGGTGAGACCAACCGGCTTCGCGTCGGTGGCCGCGCCGGGCCCGGCGATGCCTGTGACGGCGAGGCCGATGTCCGCGCCGGTCCAATCGCCGACGCCCTGCGCCATCTCGACGGCGGCTTGTTCGCTGACCGCGCCGTATGTGTTGAGCGTCTCTCGGGTTACGCCCAACCGCTCCTTCAAGCGATTATCGTAGGCCACGACGCTGCCGAGGAACACGCGAGAGGTGCCCGGCGTTTCCGTCAGAGCGTGACCGATAAGACCGCCGGTGAGCGATTCCCCAACCGCGAGGGTCAATCCTCTGGCCTCAAGCTGGGCCAGCGTCTCTCGGGCGAGAGAGATGAGATCGTCCTCTTTCGGGCCATTCAAGTCCGCGTCTTGCTTTGAGTCTGGCTCTACCGGCACGCGTAAGATAGGCTTATCGCGACCAATATACAACATGGCAGCGACGATATGAGCCGTTTTTCTATCGGGGCCGGGATCGCGCCCGCCGCGGACCTGGCGCGGCTGGCGCGCCGGGCGGAGGACGCCGGGTTCGATGCGCTGTGGACGTCGGAGATGTTCCACGACCCCTTTATGCCGCTGGCAGCCGCGGCAGCCAGCACCTCCCGCATGACGCTGGGGACGTCGATCGCGCTGGCGTTCGTACGCAGTCCGTGGGTGACGGCGCTTTCGGCGCTGGACCTCGATATTCTTTCGGGCGGGCGTTTCGTACTGGGGTTGGGGACCGGCCTCAAGCGGCTGAACGAGCGCTGGCACGGCGTGGCGTACGGCAAGCCGACGCCGCACATTCGAGAGTGTGTGCAGGTGATCCGCCTGATCACGGAGCGCGCGCACACCGGTGAACCGATCCGCTTCGCCGGCAACTATTACGATGTCGACATCCAGGGCTGGCAACGACCGCTGGCTCCGGTGCGCGAGAAGATACCAATCTACCTGGCGGGGGTGCGCGAGGGGATGATCCGTACGGCGGCGGAGGTAGCGGACGGGCTGCTGGGCCACCCCATCTACTCGCTGCGCTGGATCAACGATGTCGTGTTGCCGTCGCTGGCGCGGGGGTTGCGGGAGAGTGCCCGCAGGCGGGAGGAGTTTCAGTTGTGCCTCGCAGTCTGCTGCGCCGTCGACCGCGATGTCGGCGCGGCGCGGCGGGCGGCAGCGGCGACGATTGCCTTCTACGCGACCGTCAACACTTACGAGCCGCTCTTCGCGCCGTTCCCGCGGGAAGTGGGAGCGATAAGGGACGCTGTAATGAAGAACGACGTCGCCGGCATGGTGGGCGCCGTCACGGAAGAGATGGTGGACGCATTCGCCGTCGCTGGGGCGCCGGACGATGCGCGGCGGAGGCTGGCGCCATACATGGAACTGGCGGACAGCATCTGCCTCACGCCGCCGGACCAGCTAATGGAGCCGTCGGAGACGGAGCGCTATCGGGAGGCGCTGCTCGCGACGTTCGCGGACTGATTCCGCGTGGCGCATCTCTGGCGGAGCAGCTGCCGCCATTCCTCAGCGGCGTCGCCGCCAGAGAGGACCGCGAAGCCTCAGTAGCCGCCGACGAGGTCCGACGCGTATATCTGCGCGGTCTCCTGGTCAAGCCTGCCTTTATCCTTCCTTCGTTCCGCCAGTATTATAGCGACGAGGAAGAATAGACTTGCTTGAGACGGGAGCGCTTGCCCCCCACTTCTCGCTGCTGGGCATCGACGGCGTAGAGTATTCGCTGCCGCGGAGCGCGGGCGGCCAGCCGACGGTGCTCGTGTTCTTCAAGACGACCTGCGGCACGTGCGATCTCGCCTTTCCGTACATCAACCGCCTGCGCGACGCGTATCCAGATGGCTGGCACCTGTGGGCGATCGCGCAGGACCCGCCGCGCGTCGCTTCGGAGTACGCCCGCTCCCACGGAATCGGCTATCCCGTGCTGATCGACGCGCCGGGCTACTCCGTTTCGCGTCTGTATGACCCGCCGGCGACGCCGACGCTGTTCCTGAGCGACGCCGGCGGGCGAATGGTGTACTCGACGTACGGATTCTCGAAGGACGACATGAACGAGCTGGCGGCATTGATCGCCCGTATGGTGGACGCCGAACCGGTGATCGTAGCACCGGAGAACGACGGCAAGCCCGCCTTCAAGCCGGGGTGAAGCCCGCGGCATTTGCGTCCAGGTGGACGCTCTTGACGCGATTTCGTGACCCTCGGCGAGGAGGTCAGCCTGAGACAGTCACGCCTGCCCGCAGCACCCATTGCGTTGTAAAGGATGACGCCTCGGCCTGAGGGTGTCGGCCTAGAGGCTGACCCTCCGCAATTTAAGATAAACCGCCTGCTAATGAGGAAATTGTTACGTTGTCAGCCTCCGAACGCTGTGTTACCATACGCCCGATGCAAATCGTCTACCTTCTGCGACGGCTGGCCGCCGCAGACGAGGTTAAAGTCCCGCGTCGGCTCCTACCTCCAGCACCCCGCAGCTCGATGACCGGACGATAACCCAAGGCCACAAAGGAGGTCATCGAGTGGCTTACGCAGACCGAACGCTTACCTGCGTTGAGTGCGGGTCTGAGTTCACCTTCACCGCAGACGACCAGGAGTTCCACGCCCGCAAGGGTTACCAGGAGCCGAAGCGCTGCCCGTCGTGCCGGCAGTCCCGGCGCTCAGACCGCGGCGGCGGTGGCGGCGGGTACGGCGGCTCTCGCCAGATGTACGACGCCGTCTGCGACAACTGCGGCGCGAACACGCAGGTGCCGTTCCTGCCGCGGCAGGACCGGCCGGTATACTGTAGCGACTGCTTCTCGAAGATGAAGCCGGCCCGCTCCGGCGGCAGCTGGTAGAAGACCGCCAGTCTACACAATCGAATAATCAGCATGGGGCGCCGATATCGGCGCCCCGTCTCTCTTTACAGCATTGACCGGTGGCCTCGGCTTGCGTCGCGCCGTTATCATTGGCGCTGCGATGACGGAACGTGAGCGTGCCGGCCCGCTGGCAGGCCTTCTAGTCCTCGATCTGACCTGGGTGCTGTCCGGCCCTTTCGCGTCAATGGTCCTCTGCGATCTTGGGGCGGAAGTGATCAAGGTGGAACGCCCGCCGTACGGTGATGTCGCCCGCACGACGGGCCCTTACATCGGTGACCAGAGCACTTACTTCTTCTCGATCAACCGCGGCAAGAAGAGCATCTGCCTTGATCTGAAGAAGCAGGACGGGAAGGACCTGTTCCTCCGGCTCGTCGAGCGGGCAGACGTGGTGATGGAGAACTTCACGCCGGGCACGATGGAGAGCCTCGGTCTCGGCTATGAGGAGCTCGTTGCGCGCAACCCGCGCCTGATCTACGCCGCCACGTCGGGCTTCGGGCAAACGGGGCCGGACCGCAGCCGCCCTGCGCTCGACATCATCGTGCAGGGTATGGGCGGCATCATGAGTATCACGGGCGAGCCCAACGGGCCGCCGGTGCGGCCGGGCATCTCCCAGGGTGATATCACCGCCGGGCTCTACACGGCCATCGGCGTCCTCGCGGCGCTCAACGAGCGGGAGCGCAGCGGGAAGGGGCAGATGCTCGACATAAGCATGCTGGACTGTCAGATCGCAATCCTGGAGAACGCCTTCGCGCGGTACTTCGCGACGGGCGAGGCGCCGACGGCGATCGGCACGCGCCACCCGCTGGCCACGCCGTTCCAGGCGTTTCCAACGCGGGACGGCTGGATCGTGGTCGCGCTTTCGTGGGGCGTCGAGAACCAGTGGGAGCTGTTCTGCGCGACGATCGGGCGCCCGGACCTGATCGGCGACGCGCGTTTCGAGACGCCCGGCCTCCGCACGCGGCACCATGACGCGCTGGAGCCGGTGCTGAGCGATGCGCTGCGCCAGAAGACCACAGCGGACTGGCTGCGCGAGTTTGACGACATCGGTCTGCCGTGCGGGCCATTGAACGACATTCCGCACGCGGCCGAGCACCCGCAGGTGCAGGCGCGCGAGATGTTGGTCGATGTGGAGCATCCGGACGGCTTCAAGCTGCGGATCGCGGACACGCCGGTCAAGCTCAGTCGCACACCGGGGGGCATTAAGGGGCCGCCGCCGAGCCTGGGCGAGCATACGGACGAGGTGCTCGGGGGATTGCTGAGCCTATCGCCGTCCGAGATCGCCGAGCTGCGAAAGGCGGAGGTGGTGTTCGGGCCGCTGCCGAGCCCGGTGGGGCGAATTCGCGAGCACGAAGCGAGCATAGAAGAGGCAGGTGGGGCCGCGTAGCGAGAGCGCTCCTTCCTATGGTGGCGCCGCCGGAGCAGTTGCGTTCGCCTAGACGACCCTCTCTTCCTTCAGCCGCGCTATATCGCCCTCGGCGTACCCGAACCCCCGCAACACCTCCTCCGTGTGCTCCCCGAGCTCCGGCTCGGGCGCTCCGATGGCAGCTGGCGTCTCGCTAAACGAGATCGGGCAAGGGACGATGGCGGCGGCACCGATTCTGGGATGCTCCAACGAAGCGACGTAGCCGTTCTCATGTACCTGCTTGCTGCTGGTGAGCTGCTCGTAGTCCAGCACGGGCGCGCAGAAGATATCCGCCGCTTCGAGCGCGGGCAGCCACTCTTCTGTCTTACGGGTCGAGAAGTGCTCGTCGAGCAATTCGTTCAGCTCGTCGCGCGAGCGTATGAGCTTGCCGATCGAGTCGAACCGCTCGTCGCTCATCATCTCGGGCAAGCCTATCGCACGCCAGAACCCCGGCAAGCGGGCGGGGTTGACGCCGCCGATGGTCAGCCAGCCGTCCGCGGTCCGATAAGTGTACCAGAGCCACGGCAGGTGCGCGTGGCCGCGCCCCGCTTTGGCGGGGAGCTCGCGCGTCATCATGTAGTGCGTCAGCTCCCACGACTGCGCCGCCATCAGGCTGCCGAGGAGGGAGCACTCTATCTGCTGGCCGACGCCCGTGCGCTCCCGGGCGAATAGCGCCGAGACGATGCCGAGTGCGAGCGTCAGCGCGCCGATGTGGTCGGCGACCGCGGCGCCCACGGGGAGCGGCGTCTCGCCTTCGCCGGTGACGCTCATGAGGCCGCTCATCGCCTGCGCCAGGATGTCGTTGCCGGGCTTGGCGCCCAGCGGACCCTTCGACCCGAAGGCGGAGGCGCCGGCGTAGATGATGCGCGGGTTGACGGCGCGAAAGGCGTCGTAGCCCAGACCGAGCTTCTCCATCACCCCGGGCCGGAAGTTGTGCGCGACGACGTCACAGTCGCGGGCGAGACGGAGCGCGACCTCGCGGCCCTTCGGCGATTTGAGATCGAGCGTCAGGCTCTTCTTGCCGCGATTGATGGCGAGGAAGTAGGCGCTGAAGCCGGTCTTGCGGGCGATGCCGATCACGCGTCCGACCTCGCCCTTGCCGGGCTGTTCGACCTTAATCACCGCCGCTCCCATGTCTGCCAGTAGCAGCGTGGCGTAAGGCCCCTGCTGGGCGATCGTGAAGTCGAGCACACGAATTCCAGCGAGCGGTCCGGGCATGAGGCTACCTCCTGTCAAGCTGTCAACAGATACTTTAACGGATTGACGGATCGGCGTTGGGGGTGTCGCATTCGACAATCCGATAAGCTATCCACCGACGGACTATCTGTTCAAAGGAGCTGCCGAATGAAGATCACGGCCGTCAAGGTTCGCCTCTTCGAATACCCGATGCCGAAGCCGTTCCACCCCACGTGGCAGCCGGTGCCGACGACGGCGGCGCGTATCCATATGGTCGAGGTGCACACGGATGAGGGGATCGTGGGCATCGGCTCCGGCGGAGTGCCGGTGCGCTGGGAGGTGGCGGGACTGTTCCTGATGGGGCAGGACCCGTTCGCCATGGAGCAGCACGTCGCGAACCTGCGCTCGATGGCGTTCTTTGTGGGCCGGCCGTGGCCGGTGGAGATCGCGCTGTGGGACATCATCGGCAAGGCGACGGGCCAGCCGATATACAAGCTCCTTGGAGGCGGCTCCGGCAAGCTCAAGGCGTACGCTTCCACCGGAGAGCTGCGACCCCTCGAAGCGCGTGTGGAGTCGGCCTGGCAGATCGTCAGCGATGGCTTCAGGGCGCTCAAGCTGCGCTTCCACAGCCCGGACTGGCGGGACGACGTGAAGACGCTGGCGGCAGTTCGCAAAGCCGTCGGCGACGGTATCGACATAATGGTGGACGGGAACTGGGGCTGGCGGATCGCGCCGGACCGGCAGCCGCACCGCTGGGACCTGAAGACGGCGATTGCGGCGGCGAAGGCGACGGAGGAGTATGGCGCCTACTGGCTGGAGGAACCGCTGGACGCCTACGACTATGACGGGCTGGCCGAGCTGCGCTCGCACCTGACCACGCTTCGGCTCGCGGGCGGTGAGCTGAACCGCGGGCCGGAGGAGATACGCACGTACCTGGAGAAGGGTTGCTTCGACGTGTACCAGCCGGACTGCACATTTATCGGCGGCATCTCGACGACGCGCAGGATCGCGGCGATGGTGGAGGCGGCGGGCAAGGTGTTCTCGCCGCATACCTGGACGAACGGCATCGGCCTCGTGGCCAACCTGCACTGCGCCGCCGCGTCGTCCGGGGTTCCCTACGTCGAGTTCCCGTACGACCCGCCGAACTGGACGCCGGGGGCGCGCGACTTCATCTTCGCCGAGCCGCTGCAGATCGATTCGGAAGGGTATGTCCAACTGCCGCAAGGCGTTGGCCTCGGGATCGAACTGGACGCGGAGAAGCTGAAGAAGTACGAGCAGGCGGATACGCGGAGGTTGATCTAGAGATCGTCATCCGATCTGTTGCGCCGGCACGGCGTGGATCGCTCGCCCGTTGACATTCTCTCAGTCTGGACTATAATGTGGCCGCAGCGCATCCCATTCACAAGGAGGCAGCTATGGGCGCACAGGAGAACATCAAGATTGTGCAGGAGTTGCAACAGGCTTTTCGCGACCGCGACGAAAGGCGATACTCTGCGTTGCTCACCGAAGACGCGGTCATACGCACCGCGGGAGTCCCCAAAGCCCTCGGAGGAGTCACCGAGGGGCGCGAGCAGATTCTCGCCAATTTCCGCCAGCAGCCGGCTCCGGCTGGTCAGGCGGAAATACGCAGCGTGTTCGCCGATGACAGCCACGTCTGCGCCGTGATGAAGGTGAACGGGCCGTTCAGCGGAAATCAGTACTTTCGCGGTTCTGACAAGCCCTTCAGCACCTACGAGTGCATCGTTTACGGGCTGAAGGGCGGCCGTGTGCGCGAGCAGACCGTGTACATGAACTTCCTGGACGTCTATGTCCAGGCGGGTCTGGTGCCGCTCAGTTCGCTGACAGCGTAGGGGGTAGCCAGCGGCAACTACCTTGGGCGACTGAGGAGCTGTCTAATCATGGCTTGGTCGCCTGAATCGAATAGAGCAACGGCACACAGCCGTCGTGTTTCGTTAGCCGCCAATATCCGTCACGGCCTTTCTCCATGAACGGGAAGACCTGCTCGGTCGTGAACGGGAACTCGTGCAGGAAATCGATACGCAGGCGGGCATCGATCAGTTGACATGACGACCTCGCTGATGCGGTGCGGCCAGCTGTATGTCACGCGGTTCTCCAGCTTCGCGCTGCGGTCCGCGTATGACCCGTCGTCCTCAAATTTCAGCGGCTCGGCTGTGGGGAAGTAAGGGTAGCGGGGATGGCGGACGCGCAGATCGGTCACGTCTAGCTCGCTGTCAAACACCCCGGAGAACGGATGGAACTCCACCATGTAGAACGTCCCGCCGGGCTTCAGATAGTGCGAGACCACCTGTGCCCAAGGTTTCAAGTCCGGCAACCAGAAGGTGACGCCGTACGACGTGAATACAATGTCGAACCGCGCCTCCAGCTTGCGGGGCAGGTTATACACGTCCGAGAAGACGAACCGCGCATCGATTCCGCATTCCATCGTCAGCTCCCGCGCTGCCTCGATCGCTGGCTCCGAGAAGTCGGCGCTCGTGACGATCCCACCCTCGCGCGCCCATGAGAGCGTGTCGAGTCCGAAGTGGCACTGGAGGTGCAGGAGAGTCTTGCCACGCACGTCTCCAAGCTCTTCTCGTTCGAGCGAGTGCAGGCTGCTCTTGCCCGCGCGGAAGCTTTCCACGTCGTAGTAAGCGGAGCGCAGGTGAATTGGCACCAGTTCATCCCAATGCTGGCGGTTAGTCTTGAGATACTCGTCCACGGCACACGCTAACGGCTACCGGCCAAGAGCCAACGGCTAACTGATCCCGCCCCAGCCCGATGGCAGGCCGTCCAGGTGGGCGATGTCGTTCAGCCGCCACAGCACGAAGCGGCCGTCCTTCGCGCGGATCGAGGTGATGCTGGCGTTGAAGGGGTAGAAGATGAAATCACGGTCGACGCCGAGCGCGAGGCTGACGAAGGTCTGGATGAACGCGGCGTGCGAGACGAGGACGAGGCGCTCGCCCGGGTGCGTGTCCACGATCTCGTGAATGACCGCGCGCACGCGGTTACGGGCGTTGCTGCTGCCTTCGCCGCCGGGGAAGGCGTCCCAGGTGCCTTCGGCCATGATCAGCCTGGCGACGCTGTCACGCTCCTTCTCCGGTAAGAGGCGGATGTCGTAGTCAGCCTGGCCCAACTGGACCTCTCGCAGGTCGTCCTTCGACAGCACATCGAGACCGCTGGCGTCCGCGATCGCGGAGGCGGTCTGTTGGGTGCGGCGGAGCGGGCTGGCGTAGATGCGGTCGATTTGCTGGCTCTTGAGCCGCTCTCCCAGCCGGCGGGCTTGCTCCCAGCCCACGTCTGTGAGGTCCGGATCGCCAGTCGTCAGGTCTTCGCCGGTGTTCCCCTGCGACTGGGCGTGGCGGACGAGGTAGAGGCGGGTGGCCTCAGGGCCGATGAGCAGCGCGTCGCGGAAATAGGCCTGGATGGGGTCGCCGGGCGGTTCGGGCCTCTTGGTCATCTCGCGGCCATGATACACTCGCGGGCGGGTTGGAAACCGCCCCCATTCTTCACGATGGAAACCGGCGTCAGCTACTTCTCCTCTCGCGTCCTGCGTCACGTCCGCGCCGATCTCCAGGAGATCGCGGACCACGGCTGCACCTACGTTGTCCACTGCTTCACGGAGACGGACCTCGCC
>Ga0184637_10002622_pt1 | contig 11503 bp, 3 predicted proteins | sample PLM3_127_b2_FD_133143 | JGI IMG/M metagenome (GOLD analysis project Ga0184637, IMG submission 133143) | Groundwater sediment microbial communities from an aquifer in East River, Colorado, USA - PLM3_127_b2 | ecosystem: Environmental > Terrestrial > Soil > Riparian zone | place: USA: East River...
CTGAACGCGCGGCACGGGGACGACCGCTTCCTCTTCTTCCACCGGGAGCGGCGGTGGAACGGCGGCCAGAACCAGTGGATGGGCTGGGAACGGAAGCGCGGCAAGCTGGCCGAATTCAACCGGCTCCTCCGCGGCGCCGGCGACACGAGCTTCGTCGTCCAGCACGGCGACCTGTCCCTGCTGTCGTCCATCAAGTACGTCATTACGCTCGACTCGGACACCCAGTTGCCGCTCGAGGCGGCCCGGCGGCTGGTCGGCACGTTGTCGCATCCCCTCAACCGGCCGCGGCTGGACGCCCGGCTCCAGCGCGTGACTGAAGGCTATGGGGTGCTGCAGCCGCGCATCGCCGTCAGCGTCGAGAGCGCGAACCGGACGTCGTTCGCCCAGGTGCTTGCGGGCCACGTGGGCGTCGATCCGTACACCACGGCGGTCTCCGATGTGTACCAAGACTTGTTTCATGAAGGCAGCTATGTCGGAAAAGGCATCTACGACGTCGATGCGTTCACGGAGGCACTGGCGGGACGCGTGCCGGAGAACAGGCTCCTGAGCCACGACCTGTTCGAGGGGTTGTTCGCCCGCACAGGCTTGTGCACGGACCTGCATCTGGTCGACGACTACCCGCCCAACTATCTGGCATTCGCGGCGCGCCTGCACCGCTGGGTGTGCGGTGACTGGCAGATTGGCCGGTGGATCTGGCGGACCGTGCCCGACGCCAACGGCCGGGCGGTGCATAACTCGCTGCCGGCCATCGCGCGATGGAAGATTCTCGACAATCTCCGCCGGAGCCTGCTCGCTCCATCTCTCATCGCGCTGTTCGTGGCCGGCTGGACCATCCTGCCCGGGTCCGGCTTCACCTGGTCGGCGCTCGGCGTGCTCGTCCTGGCCTTTCCGGTGTACGTGCAGATCGGGCGCTCCCTGTCGAGCCGGATTCAGGGCGTGCCGCTGCGCGAGCACGTGCTCGCCGAGCATCACAACGTGATCATCAGCGCGCGGCAGGCGATCCTCTCCGCCGCGTTCCTGCTCCACCAGTCCTGGGTCATGCTCGACGCGATCGGCGGGACGCTCGCGCGGCTGATGGTCACGCGCCGAGGGTTGCTCGACTGGGTCACGGCCGATCGCACCTCGCGCACGTATGCGTCGCCTGCCGACCTCTTCCGGCGTATGTGGGCCGTGCCGGCCGCCAGCGTGGCCATCGGCGTGCTGGTGGCAATCGTCGCGCCCGCACGTCTCCCGCTGGCGCTCCCGGTCGTGGCGCTCTGGTGCGTGTCGCCCTGGCTCGCCTTCGCCACCGGACAACCGATGGCGCGTCGCCGCGAGTCCCTGACGGCCACCGACCGGGGCGCGTTTCGCCGGATCGCCCGCAGGACCTGGCGGTTTTATGAGGACCTGGTCGGGCCCGCCGATCACTGGCTGGTGCCGGACAACCTGCAGGAGAACCGTCGCGAAAAGATCGCGCACCGCACGTCGCCCACCAACATCGGGCTGCAGCTGCTGTCGACCCTGGCGGCCCACGATTTCGGGTACCTCACGATCTCAGGCGTCGTGAGCCGCCTCGAGCCCACATTCGACACGCTGATGAAGATGCCGCGGTACCGCGGGCACTTCTATAACTGGTACGACACGCGCACGCTCGAGCCGCTGCCGCCGGCGTATATCTCGACGGTCGACAGCGGCAATTTCGCCGGCTACCTGCTGACGCTCCGCGCGGGGCTGGCGGAGCTGTCGGAGCGCACGCCCATTGTCGGTGTGTCGTTTCTCGAAGGGATCGGCGACCTGGCCGGACTCTGCGACGACGCAATCGCGGCGACCATCGCCGAGCGGGATTACGCGTTCCTGCGGCGCTGGCGCAACGAGCTCGGGGGCCTCCGCGCCGGCCTGGCGGACGCGCCCGACTCGCTCGCCGCGTGGCGCGCGCGGCTGGAGGAGCTTCGCGACCGGCTGTCGTCGCTGAATGTGGTACTGCAGGAGCTCGAGGACACGCTGACCGCCTCCTCATCGGGCCTGGAGTCGCCGGCGGCGGAAGCCGGATACTGGCTCGATCGCGCGGCAGCGGCGGTCGCGGCGCAACAGGCCGATCTCGACCTGCTGGCCCCTTCTGGAATGCTGGACGGTTCGGCCGGCGCGGCGGCGGTCCCGACCCTGTCGGACGTGATGCAGGGCGCCGACGAACGCGCCCGCCGGCACGCCACCGATCTCATCGAACGCGCGAGGCACCTCGGCGAGCTGGCCAACGAGTTCGTCGAGGACACTGATTTCCGATTCCTGTTCGATCCTGAACGGCAGCTCTTTTCGATCGGCCTCAGCGTCGCCGACGGGCGCCTCGACCACTCCTATTACGACACGCTGGCGTCAGAGGCCCGCCTGGCGAGCTTCGTCGCCATCGCCACCGGCGGGATTCCGCCCGAGCACTGGTTCCGCCTGGCGCGTTCGCTCACCACCAGCGGCACGTCGCGAGCGTTGCTCTCGTGGAGCGCGTCGATATTCGAGTACCTGATGCCGCTCCTGGTGATGCGCTCATACCCCGACACCCTGCTCGACGAGACGTATGAGGCCGTCGTGCAGCAACAGATGCAGTATGCCGCGCAGCGCGGCGTCCCGTGGGGCGCGTCAGAGTCGGCGTACCACGCGCAGGATCTCGAGGGGAACTATCAGTATCGTGCCTTCGGCGTGCCCGGCCTCGGACTCAAGCGGGGCCTCGGCGACGACCTGGTGATCGCGCCGTACGCCAGCATGCTCGCCGCCCCAGTGGTGCCCCGGGCCGCGCTCGTCAATCTCGAACGCCTGCGCGCCGAAGGCATGACGGGCCGCTACGGCTTCTACGAAGCGATCGACTACACGGCCGAGCGGCGGGCAAAGCACCAGACGGGCGGGGTCGTGCTGCCGACCTACATGGCACATCACCAGGGGATGGGTCTGGTCGCGCTCGACAACCTGGTGAATGGCAGCCCGATGCAGCGCCGCTTTCACGCGGACCCTCGAATAGAGGCCGCGGAACTTCTGCTGCACGAGCGGATCCCTCCGCTGGTGCCGCTCACGCATCCGCCGATCGAACGGGACATGCATGTCCCGTTGACGCGCCGGCTGCCCGTCGTCACGATGCGCCGCTACGTCACGCCGCATACGTTGAGCCCGCGCGCGCATCTCATCTCGAACGGATCGTATGTGGTGATGGCCACCAACGCCGGCGGCGGATACAGCCGGCGGCAGAATCTAGCCTTGACACGATGGCGCGAGGACCTCACGACGGACGAGTGGGGCACGTTCTGCTACGTGCGCGATCTCGAAAGCGGCGAGGTGTGGTCCACGACCTATCAGCCCACCCGGCGCGAACCCGAGGAGTACGAGGTCACGTTTGCGCCGGACCGCGCCGTGTGGCGGCGGCGGGACGGAGAGATCGAGGTGAGGACGGAAGTGGCGGTCTCGCCGGAAGATGATGTCGAGCTGCGCCGGATCTCGGTGACCAACCACGGCCATCGGGCGCGCAGCCTCGACCTCACCACCTACGCCGAGGTCGTACTGGCGCCTCAGGACGCCGACCTGGCGCATCCGACGTTCAGCAACCTGTTCGTCGAGACGATCGCCGTCCCGGAACGCAACGGCCTGATGTGCGTCCGCCGGCCCCGCGCCGGTGTCGACCGGCCCTATCTGATTCATGTGCTCAGCGGACGCGGTCTGCCCGGCGTGGCTGCCGAGTACGAGACGGACCGGGCGCGCTTCATTGGCCGCGGGCGCACGCTCGAGCACCCGGCCGCGCTCGACGGCCGGACGCCGCTCTCGAACACGACAGGAGCCGTGCTCGATCCGATCGTCAGCCTGCGCCAGTCCATTCGGATTCCACCGGGCGGCACGGCGCGCATCTCGTTCACGCTTGGGTTTGCCGACAGCGAGCCGGCGGCGCGCGCGCTGATCGAGAAATACCACGACCGCCGTGCCGTCGCACGTGCCCTCGCCCTCGCGAGCACCCACAACCAGATCGAGCTGCGTCACCTGGGCCTGACCGTGGAAGAGACGATGAGGTTTCAGCGCCTCGCCGGTCGCATGATGTACGGCGATCCGCGCCTCCGGGCCCCCGACGCCATCCAGCAGAATGTTCGCGGACAGACCGCGTTGTGGAAGTACGGCATCTCCGGCGATCGCCCGATTCTCTTGGTACGGCTCGCGGAGAGCACCGAGGTCCCGCTCTTTCGCGATTTGCTCAAGGCGCACGAGTACCTGCGTCTGAAGGGATTCGCATTCGACCTGGTCGCGCTCAATGAGCACGCGACGAGCTACCTCCAGGATCTTCATCAGGCGCTCGTGCAGCTCGTCGACAGCAGCCCTGAACAAGCGTGGCTCGACCGTCCGGGAGGGATCTTCCTGCGCCGATCGGACCTGATGCCGCCCGAGGATCAGGTCCTGTTGCGCGCGGTGGCGCGCGTCGTGATGGAAGGCGCCCACGGGCGCCTGCAGGACCAGCTCAAGCGGGCGCAGATCCCGTTCGGCCCGCTTCAGGAGCCCGTGATGCGGTCGCCGGGGCGCCCCCCGTCGGCCGCCAACATGCCGGCTGTTCCTGGTGCAGCCGATCTCGAGCTGTTCAACGGCTTTGGCGGCTTTGCCGGCGACGGACGGGAGTACGTCATCCACGTGCACGGGAACGCCGGCGCGTCCACGCCGACGCCCTGGGCGAACGTCGTCGCGCATGCGACGTTCGGGTTCACGGCGTCCGAAGCCACTCCCGGGTATACCTGGTCCGGAAACAGTCACGACAACCGGCTCACACCCTGGCGCAACGATCCGGTCAGCGATGCTCCGGGCGAGGCCGTGTTCATCCGGGACGAGAACAGCGGGCAATCGTGGTCGGCGACCCCGCTCCCGGCCGGGCACGGCCTCCCGTACGTCGTGCGGCACGGACAGGGCTACACCTCGTTCGAACACCTCCGTGATGGCCTCGCCTCGAAACTCCTGCTCTTTGTCCCGCCGGACGACACGGTCAAAGTGTTCCAGCTGACGCTCCGAAACACCTCGCCGGTGCGCCGGCGGTGCTCGGTGACCCTGTACGTTGAGTGGGTTCTCGGAGAACACCGGGCGCAATCGTGGTCGCATGTGGTGACAAGCCGGGAGCCGGCGACAGGCGCGCTCCTTGCGCACAATGCGTTTCGCCAGCAATTCCCCGATCGTGTGGCATTTCTGGATCTCTCGCCCGGCGACCGGCGCACGATCACCGGGGATCGGTCCGAGTTCATCGGCAGGAACGGGACGCTGGGACAACCCGCCGCGCTCGAACGGGAGTCGTTGTCGAACCGCACTGGTGCGGCGCTCGATCCATGTGGAGCGATTCGGGTCGTCGTCGTGCTCGAGCCCTCGGAGGAACGGACGCTCATTGGTTTGCTGGGTGACGCCGGCAGTCCCGCCGGCGCGCGCGCCCTTGTCGAGCAGTACCGCGACGTGCACGTCGTGCGTCACGCGCTCGAGCGGGTGCGCGCATTCTGGGACGGCCTGCTGGGAACCCTCGTCGTCCGCACTCCCGATCGATCGATGGACCTGATGCTGAATCGCTGGCTGCCCTACCAGACGCTCGCGTGCCGCATCTGGGGACGATCGGCGTTTTATCAGTCGAGCGGCGCCTTCGGGTTCCGCGATCAGCTGCAGGATGTGCTGTCCCTCCTGCTGGCGGCGCCCCACGTGGCGCGTGAACACCTGCTGCGCGCTGCGGCGCGGCAATTCGTCGAGGGCGACGTGCAGCACTGGTGGCACGAGCCCGGTGGACAAGGTGTGCGTACGCGATTCGCAGACGACAGGCTCTGGCTCGTGTACGCCACCCTCCAGTACGTGGACGCAACCGGCGATCGTTCGGTGCTCGACGAGCAGGTGCCGTTCCTGGATGGCCGGCTGCTGAACCCGGACGAGCACGAGGCGTACGAGCGTCCTTCGCCGTCGCGCGTGAGCGCATCGCTGTTCGAACATTGCGCACGCGCGTTGGCGCTCAATCTCGACGCCGGTTCGCACGGCCTGCCGTTGATAGGTGGCGGCGACTGGAACGACGGGATGAATCGTGTGGGCGCAGGCGGGAGCGGGGAGAGCGTCTGGCTCGGCTGGTTCCTCGTCTCCCTCCTGCGCCCGTTTGCCGTGGTCGCGGCCGGGCGTGGCGAGCAGGATCGCGCCGAGTCATACCGGCGCCATGCCGCTCGGCTGATCGATGCGCTGGAGGGCGCCTGGGACGGGGAATGGTACCGCCGCGCGTACTTCGACGACGGCACGCCGCTTGGATCGCGGGACAACACCGAGTGTCGAATCGATGCGATTGCGCAGTCCTGGTCGGTCATTGCCGGAGGAGGCGATCCCGCACGGGCACGTCAGGCCATGGAGTCCGCCGACGCGCATCTCGTGCGCCGTGATGCAGGCGTGATCCTGCTGCTGACGCCCCCCTTCGATCGAATGATGCCGAGCCCCGGCTACATTCAGGGATACGTTCCCGGCGTACGGGAGAACGGCGGGCAATACACGCACGCAGCCCTGTGGACCGTGCTGGCCTTCGCCAGGCTTGGCGACGGCGATCGCGCGGCGGAACTGTTCGGGCTGCTCAATCCCATCAACCGCTCGCGCACACCGGAGGCGGCCGCACGGTATCGCGACGAACCGTACGTCGTCGCAGCCGACGTGTACTCGCGGCCCCCTCATACGGGCCGGGGCGGGTGGACGTGGTACACGGGGGCGGCGGGCTGGATGTATCGCGTCGGCGTCGAAGGGATTCTCGGCATCACCCTTCGGGATGGCGCGCTTCGTATCGACCCGTGCATCCCTCGTCACTGGCCGGGGTACGAGGCCATCTTCAAGACCTCGGAAGCGGAATACCAGATCGTGGTGGAGAATCCTCACGGTGTGAATCGCGGTGTGCGCTCGGTCGAGCTGGACGGCAAGGTGCTCGCCACGCCGGACATTCCGCTCACACGGGACGGTCCGCGGCACACGGTCAGGGTCGTGCTGGGTAAATTAGGGGGGGCGAACGGATGAGCGAATCCGTCCGTCTTTCACTCCACGGAACACAGAGAACACCCGCCTGCGCCAAGGTCGGATCGCGTCGCGACCCGACCAGCCAGCGCTGGCTGGACGGTCCGCTGTTGCGGACCGTCCCGGCGGGCAAGCCGACGTCGGCCTGGGCGCCGTAGCCGAAGGCGAAGGCGGCTGTCTCAGTGCCTCGGTGTTATGTGGAGGGGTGAAAATCGCTTTGGCCTCCGTTCCGGCCCATCCTTTGCACCTGGCCCAGGCGCAGGCTCATCCATATGCCCGACGCCCACGATCACCCTCTGCACATCGCCATTGTCGCCGCATCGCTGCGCATCCTCGGTGGGCAGGCCGTCCAGGCGCAGCGACTGCTCGATGCCTGGAGGGGCGATGAAGAGATCGACGCCTGGCTCGTTCCGATCAACCCCGTGCCCCCACGTCCCTTCGATGCCCTGCTCTCGGTGAAGTACGCGCGGACCATCGTGACGCAACTGTGGTACTGGCCCATGCTCGTTCGCGAGCTGCGGCGCGCCGACGTCGTCCACGTCTTTTCGGCGTCCTACTCGTCGTTCCTGCTGGCGCCGCTGCCCGCGATCGTCATCGCGAAGCTGCTCGGGCGGCCTGTTGTCCTGAACTACCACAGCGGCGAGGCGCCGGATCATCTGCGCCGATCGGCAGTCGCGCGGCGAGTCATGCGGCACGGGGTGGACCTGAACGTCGTCCCGTCGACATTCCTTCGCGACGTGCTCTCCTCGTTCGGGATTCCGGCGCGGACGGTCCCCAACACGATCGACCTGCAAGAGTTCGTGTATCGGGTGCGGGACCCGCTGAGGCCGCGGATCCTGTCCACGCGCAACTTTGAACCGCTCTACAACGTAGCGGCCGTGCTGCGCGCGTTCGCTCGGGTCCAGGCGCGTCGTGCCGACGCGACACTCACCCTCGTCGGCAGCGGATCGCAAGAGCCCACACTGCGCGCGCTTGCGACGCACCTGAACCTCCGTCACGTGACGTTCGCGGGTCGTGTCCCGCCGTCGGACATCTGGCGCTACTACGCGGAGGCTGACATCTACGTGCAGACTCCGGCGATCGACAACATGCCGCTCTCGGTGCTCGAAGCGTTCGCGAGCGGCCTGCCCGTTGTCTCGACCGGCGTTGGCGGCATCCCCACGATCCTCACGCACGGCGTGCACGGGCTGCTGGCGCCGGCTGACGACGACGAGGCGGTGGCGGCGCACGTCATGACGCTGCTCGAGTCGCCCGTCTATGCGCGGCAGCTCGCGGCGGCGGCCCGCGACACGTGTATGGGGTATGAGTGGCCGGTGGCGCGTGAGGGCTGGCTCGCCGCGTACCGCTTGGTGCTGAACAAAAGGGCGGACCTGCCGCCGTCGCGCCTTTGGCGCTTTGGCGAGCCTCGCCGGGGCGGTCCGCGAAAGCGGACCGCCCAGCCAGCACTGGCTAGTCGGGTCGCCCAGCGACCCGACATTGGCGGAGGCGGGAAGGTCCACCCCTACATTCCCGAATACCCGCCCGACGCCTCTACAGGAGGAACTTTGCGGGGTCCCCGCCGCGCACGCCCGCGCGGTGGGGTGCTAGATCTGCCTCCGCGCGAATCCGTATGAGCCCGGTCCTTCTCAATCGCCTGCGCCGCATCACCCGCAAGGAAGTGTCCTGGAGGGCCAGGGCGGCAGCGCGAACCGCCGGCGATCGGATGGCCGCGCGGTTACGTCCGCGCGGGTGGAACCGCGGCGACATCGGCCACGCGTTGGCGGACGCCGTCATCGACGAACCCCTCCGCACCGCGATAGCCGCCGGGCAGTGGGACACGATTCACGATGTCCTGGCGCAGCGTATTCGCGGCCGTGCCAGTGGCTTCACCCTCGATCCTGCAGCGTCCACTGACGTGCGGGCCGAAGTGCTGCGACGCTGGCCGGCGGCCGCGACGCAGGCGGCGGAACGAGCGGACACCATCCTCGCAGGACGCTACGACCTCCTCGGCTACCGGGCGCTGGCGTTCGGCGGCCCGGAGGGCGCGGTGGACTGGCGCCTCGATCCTGTTCACAAGCGGCGGGCGCCTGACGTGTTCTGGGCCGATGTGCCCTATCTGGACCCGGCCATCGGCCACCACAAAATCCTCTGGGAACTGAATCGCCACCAGCACTGGCTTCAGTTGGGCCGGGCGCACTGGCTGACCGGCGACCCACGCTACGCGCGGCGGATCCTCAAGGAGCTCGACGGCTGGATCGCCGCCAATCCACCGCTCGTCGGCATCAACTGGGCGAGCATGCTGGAGATCGGGTTGCGCGCGATCTCGTGGACATGGGCGATCCATTTCCTGCTCGGCGAAGCTGGCCGCAAAGGACACGAAGACGAATTAGCCACAAAGGACACAAAAATCACCAAGGAAAATAATGATCTTCGTGAACTTCGTGATCTTCGTGGCGAATCGTCTTCGTGCCCTTCGTGGCCCTGGCTCGTGGACATGCTCGTCGCGCTTGACCGGCAACTGACGCACGTCGAGCAGAATCTCTCGGTGTACTTCAGCCCCAACACGCACCTGACCGGCGAAGCGCTGGCGCTGTACGTCGTCGGGGTCGCGCTCCCGGAATTGGCGGCGAGCCGGCGGTGGGCGGAGACCGGCCGGCGGATTCTCCTCGAAGAAATTGACCGGCAGATCCATGTAGACGGCGGCCACGCTGAGCGATCCACGCACTACCAGCGTTACACGCTCGACTTCTACATGATGGCGCTCCTGACGGCCCGACGCGGACGTGACGCCGACGCGGTAGGCCGCTTTACGGATGCGGTCACCCGCCTCGCGGAATTCACACGAACCATGGCCGATGACGCCGGACGCCTACCGCTGATTGGCGACGACGATGGTGGGATGCTGTGGCCGTTTGCGGGACGCGAGTGTCAGGACGTTCGCGACTCGCTGGCGCTCGCCGCCGTGCTGCTGGACCGGCCGGATCTGGCGCCCTGGGGTGTCCAGGAAGAAGTCTTCTGGATTGCTGGCCGCACGGCGATCGACCGCGCGCCGCGGGGCGAGACGCATGCCGGCGCCTCCTCACTCCCGTCGTCACGCCCGTCCTCAGTTCCGTCACTCCACTCCTCACTCTCGTCGCTCCCCTCCTCCCTTCCGTCCCGACTGTTGAGCGACACGGGCTATGTGGTCGTTCGCGATTCGGCGGGCAGTCACGCGGTGTTCGACGCGGGCCGGCACGGCTATCTGAATGGCGGCCATGCCCATGCGGGTGCGCTGGCCATGACCTTGACGCTGGCCGGCCGGCCGCTGCTCGTCGACCCCGGGACGTCCACCTACACAATGGATCCGCGGCTGCGCGATCGGCTCCGCAGCAGCATGAGCCATAACACCGTGACGGTCGACGGCCGGTCACAGGCCATTCCAGGCGGTCCCTTCCATTGGCAGACGCGCGCCGATGCGAGTCTGCACGCGTCGCTCCTGCATGCCGGATTCGACTGGGTGGAAGCCTCGCACGATGGCTATGCTCCCGTGCGTCATCGGCGGACGCTGCTGCGTGCAACGGACAGCGGCTGGCTGGTGGTCGATGAAATTCTCGGCGAGGGCCGTCATGACGCCAGCACGCACTGGCATTTCGACCCGGGCTGGATGCTGCGGTCCGATGCCCCGGGGCAACTGCGCGCGAGGCACTTCGACGGAGACGAGGCGTGGCTCCTTCACGACACCGGCGACGTATGGCTCGTGCACGGCGATGAGGAGTCGGGCCTTGGCTGGTACGCGCCCGCGTACGGGACGCTCATTCCGACGTGGACGGCGCGCATCGCGCGGCAGGCGGCTGCCCCCTTCGCGATGGTCACGTGGATCGGCGGGGCAGGCGTCTCGGCAGACGAACCGCCATCGATGGCGCGCGTTGTTCCAACGTGTGACGTGGTCGGTACCGCCATCGGCGCCCGTGTCGTGGCCGGACGGCGCACGTCCGTGTTCCTGCTCCGGCCGGGCGAGCCGCCTTCACATGACGGACGTGCGTGCGAGATTCTCGATTACCAGTCCGACGCACGCGTGCTTCATTACCAGGAAGAGGACGGCAGGCTGAAGAGACTTGACCTGATTGATGCGACTCACGCGCGTGCGCGTCGCGACGGGTGGATTAGCATCGCCAGCGAAGCCATGACCGAGCTGCACGCCACCGTGCAGGACGGCGTGCTCGATCTGGAGGCGTCGCGCCCCCCGGCGCACCTGCGGGTGCAGGGCGCCGCGATCCGCGGCGTCCGTTCCGTCCGCCTGAACCACCGCGAACTGCCGCCTCCAACCGCGGACTGTGCGGACACGCTCGTCGTGCACGGCGTCGATTGGGCGGAAGCTTCGCCGAGTAGCCCGGTTGGGTAGCTCGGTTGCTGGTGTCCCGGAACTCTAGGTGGTTAGTGTAGTGTCCACGAAATAGCTGGTGCACCGAGGGCGTCGATGCGCCCGGCCGGCAAGGCGCGACGACCGAGAATATTGGGCCATATTTGAGGGAGGAGCAACGCAGCCGGGCGGGATGCA
>Ga0184637_10002623_pt1 | contig 11497 bp, 10 predicted proteins | sample PLM3_127_b2_FD_133143 | JGI IMG/M metagenome (GOLD analysis project Ga0184637, IMG submission 133143) | Groundwater sediment microbial communities from an aquifer in East River, Colorado, USA - PLM3_127_b2 | ecosystem: Environmental > Terrestrial > Soil > Riparian zone | place: USA: East River...
GAGCGGGCGGATCGAGCGGTCGATGAAGCGCGAGACCAGCACCTCGCGATCCGCCAGGCGCCCTTCGCGCTTGAAGAAGCCTCCGGGGATCTTGCCCGCCGCGGAGGTCTTCTCGACGAAGTCCACCGTCAGCGGGAAGAAGTCGATGCCCTCGCGGGGCTTGCCGGTGGTGACCGTGACCAGCACGACCGTCTCGCCGTACGTCACGACGACGGCGCCGGCCGCCTGCTTGGCCAGGCGGCCGGTTTCGAGGCTCAGGGTGCGACCGCCCAGGTCGAACGAGACTTTCTCGGGTTGGAACCAATAGGAAGGCAAGTGTCCATCTCCTCTCCGGCCGCTTGGGCCGGAGCTGTTGTGGGGCGGCGCCGTGGGGGGATTGGACCGACACGCGGTGGAATGCGGAATCAGCGATACGCGAAGCGGGCGCTTCGCGAATGGCAGACTTCCGCATTCCATGTGGGCGCGTCCAGCGCCGCCCGATTTCTCTTCTTTCGATCCGCCGCCACGACCCGCCCGGCGCCATGCCGGGCTGGGACTAGCGGCGCAGACCCAGGCGCTCGATCAGCACCCGGTACCGATCCGGACCGGTCCTTCGCAGATAGTCGAGCAGCCGGCGGCGTTGGCTCACCAGGTGCAGCAGTCCGCGGCGCGAATGATGGTCCTTCGAGTGCAATTGGAAGTGCTCGGCGAGCTGATTGATCCGTTCCGTCAGCAGCGCCACCTGGACTTCCGATGAGCCCGTGTCCTTTTCGTGCTTGCGATGGGCTTCCACGGCAGTCTGCTTGATGGCTCTCGAGATCAACTGCGGTTCCTTCTGGCTCGATGCTTGCGGTTCTTCGCGTGGGCACGGATGAAAACCCGCACCCGCCTTCGTGAGGACACGCGGGGAGGCGCACGAGGGACCCGAGCAGCTTGCCCCCCGACGCGGCCGGAGTGTGGCAGAGCTAGCCGGGATCGGCAAGCGAGCGGAGAACCCGCAGCGGCTGCAGGCGCCTTCCGGGGCGGATCTCGAGGACCGCGACCAGCTCGCCTCCCGGGCTCAGCGCGGCGACCCGCCCCTCGGGAGGCAGGGTCACGCCCGCGAGCGTCACCTCGTTGCCGTTGCGCACGCGGCGCTCGTCCGGCGCCTCGAGCCGGACCACGGGCAGCTCCAGCGCGCCCACGGGGGGGATCAGCCTCGCCTCCAACCGGCCCGCGCGCGCCTCCAGCTCGAGCTCCTCCACCTTTGCTGCGTCCTCGATCCGAAAGGGACCGCTGCCGGTCCGGCGCAGCGCGGCGAGGAAGGCGCCGCAGCCGAGTGTAGCTCCGAGATCAGATGCCAGGCTGCGCACGTAGGTGCCGGTCGAGCAGAGCACCTCGATCCGCGCCCGCGGAGGCGACCAGGAAAGCAACGTCAGCCGATCGATGCGAACTTTTTTGGGCTCGCGGGCCACCTCGTGACCCGCGCGGGCGAGCCGATGCAGCGGCACGCCGCCCTGCTTGACCGCGCTGTACATCGGCGGCACCTGCAGGATCTCGCCGACGAAGCCCGCCAGCGCGGCGCGCAGCGCCGGCTCCGAAGGGAGCTCGCCCAGATGGCGCCGCAGCACACGGCCCTCGGCGTCGAGGGTGTCGGTCTCGGCGCCGAGCTCGATCTCGCCCGTGTAGGTCTTGGCTCCCGCCGACAGGAAGGGCACCAGCTTGGTGGCCTCGCGCACCGCGAGCGGCAGCACGCCGGTCGCCAGCGGATCGAGCGTGCCGAGGTGGCCGACCCGGCGGGTGCCGAGCCAGCGCCGCGCGGCGTCCACCACGTCGTGCGAAGTCCAGCCTCGGGGCTTGTCGACCACCAGGAAGCCCGAGACGCCGGGAGCTTCGGGTCTACGCCGGCTCATCGTCCTCGAGCTCGCGCAGCACCCGGAGCGTCTGGCTGCCGAGGGCGAGCGAGGGGTCGAAGCGGAAGCGCAGCGCGGGCATGCGCCGCAGCGGGAGCTCCCGGGCGAGCCGCCGCCGCAGGAAGGGCGCCGCGCTCTCGAGACCGGCTTCGACGCGCCCCAGCGCCTCCGGGTCGTCGCTCGACAGGGCGCTCCAGAAGACGAGGGCGTGCGAGAGGTCGGGGGCCACGTCGACGCGCGTGATCGTCACCAGCCCGATCCGCGGGTCGGTCGTCTCCGTCCGCAGCACGCGCGCCACTTCGCTCTGGATCTGCTCGGCGATGCGCTCCGTGCGCCGCGACATGGCTCACTCCCCCGGATCCCAGCTCGTCTCCTCGACCGGAAGCTCGACGATCTCGACGTCCACGTTCAGCACCTCGGCGAGGTGCGTCTCCTCGATGAAGCGCGCCGCCTTTTCCAGCACGGCGCGGATCCGCACCGGATCGCTGCCCGCCGCCGCCAGCCCCAGCACCGAGCGCTGCCAGGTGTCCTGCCCGCCCACCTCGGCAACCGAGAGCTGGAAACGGTTGCGCACGCGCTGTGCGATCGAGCGGATCACGCCGCGCTTCTGCTTGAGCGACTGGGAGCCGTGGACGTGGAGCTCGACGGCAGCCGCGCCGACGATCATTCGAGCGTCGCGGCCCGCTCCTCGCGGACGTAGGATTCGATCACGTCACCGATCTTGACGTCGTTGAACCCCTCGATTCCGATGCCGCACTCGAAGCCCGAAGCCACCTCGCGCGCATCGTCCTTGAAGCGCTTGAGCGAGGAGATCCTGCCCTCGTAGATCTGGACGCCGTCGCGAAGCAGACGCGCCATGCCACCGCGGCGGATCAGTCCCTCGGTGACGTAGCAGCCGGCGATCGTCCCGATCCGCGGAACGCTGAAGGTCGCGCGGATCTCGGCGCGGCCGAGGAAGCTCTCGGTCACCGTCGGCGGCAGCAGGCCGGTCATGGCCTTGCGGACCTCGTCGCTGACCTCGTAGATGATCTGGTAGGCACGGATGTCGACGCCCTGGGCCTCGGCCGCCCGCCGCGCGGCCGGCTCCGGGCGAACGTGGAAGGCGACCACGATCGCCCCGGTGGCCTTGGCCAGCATCACGTCCGTTTCGGTGACCGCGCCCACCCCCGAGTGCACGACGTTCACCTTCACCGCGTCGGTGGAGAGCTTGAGCAGCGCCTCGCGCAGCGCCTCGACCGAGCCATGCACGTCCGCCTTCACCAGGATCGGCAGCTCCTTCACGCCGCCGCTCTCGGACTGCCCGAAGAACTCCTCGAGGCTGAGGGCGGTGCGCGCCTCCTCGGGCGGGGCGCGTCGCGAGCTCACGCGGTGGTCGATGATGTCCTTGGCGACGCGTTCGCTCTCGACCACGTGGAGCGGAGCCCCCGCCTCGGGCACGCCCGAGAGGCCGATCACCTGGACCGGCGTGGACGGCAACGCCTCGTCCAGACGCTGACCCTTCTGGTCCTCCATCGCGCGCACCCGCCCGAAGCAGGTCCCGATCACGACCATGTCACCGCGGCGCAGCGTGCCGTCGCGCACCAGCACCGTCGCCACCGGTCCGCGGCCTTTGTCGAGCTGCGATTCGATCACGACACCCACCGCGCGCCGGGAGGGATCGCAGCGAAGCTCGAGCACGTCGGCTTGCAGCGAGAGCATCTCGAGCAGCTGATCCAGTCCCGTGCCCTTGGTCGCCGAGACGTTCACGCAGATCGTCTCGCCGCCGAAATCCTCCGGCACCAGCCCGTGCTCCATCAGGCGCTGGCGCGTCTGCTGCGGGTTCGCGCCGGGCAGGTCGCACTTGTTGACGGCGACCACGATCGGCACGCCCGCCGAACGCGCATGGTCGATCGCCTCCACCGTCTGCGGCATCACGCCCTCGGTAGCCGCCACCACCAGCACCACGATGTCGGTGAGCTGGGCGCCGCGGGCGCGCATCGCCGTGAAGGCGGCGTGACCGGGCGTGTCGATGAAGGTGAGCCTCTTCTCGCCGAGGTGCACCTGATAGGCGCCGATGTGCTGCGTGATCCCGCCGGCTTCCCCGGCCACCACGTCGGTCTTGCGGATCGCGTCGAGCAGCGAGGTCTTGCCGTGGTCGACGTGGCCCATCACGGTGATGATCGGCGGCCGCGGGATGCGCGAGGGGGCGGTCTCGGCGGGTCGCTCGTCGTCGAGATAGACCTGCTCGCGGAATGCGACGTCCTGCACTTCGAAGCCGAACTCGGCGCCCACGGTGCGCGCCGTCTCCAGGTCTACCGACTGATGAATTCCGACCATGGTGCCGAGCTTCATCAGCTCGCGCTGCACGGCCGCGGCCTTGACGCCGAGCATGCGCGCGAGCTCGCCGACGGTGGCGGACCCGTCGATGCGCAGCGCCCGTTTCTCTTCGCGCGCCGCGCGGGGCGCGGCCGACTTGTCGGTCGCGGGAGCGTCGCGCCGGCGCCGCCGCGGCGAGGCCGTCGCGCGCGGCTCCAGAGAAATCGGGCGGCGCGCCAGGCTGCGCGAGGTGGCCTGACGGGCGAGGTTCTCCTGCTCGCGCAGGTTCACCACCTCGCGCACGCGCTTGCGCTCCTTGGCGGCGCGCTCGGCGGACTCCGCTGCGGCCGTGGCAGCACGGCCGGTTCCGGTCGCGCGACCGCGCTTCTCGTCGGATTCGACCGGCTCCTGGGGGATCAGCGGCTCGGGCGCCGCCTCGGCGGCCGCGAGCGGCTCGGGGATCGGCTCCGGCTCCGGGATCGGCGTCGCGAGGATCCTCGCGGTCGGGGACGGCTCGACCGCCATCGGCGGGGGGGCCGCCTGCAGGACGACCGGCGGCGGCGCGATCGGCTCGGCCACGGGCTCGGGGGCGACCTTCTTGCGCCGCCGGATCACCGCCGACCCGGTGTCGCCTTCTACGCGTCGCTCGGTGACGGCGTCCGACGCCGGGCGCGCTCCGCCGAGCTTCTTGCGAAGCTTCTCGACCTCGGCCTCGTCGAGTGAGGCCATCGCGCTCTTGAGCGGAATCCCCGCGGCCGCCGCCCGCTCGACGAACTCGCCCCGGTCGATGCCGAGCTCTTCGGCCAGCTTGTATGCCCTGATCTTCGCCATCCGCTCTCTCGCCCCGCGCGCGCTCGCACCGCCCTCGCGGTGCGCACCGCCGGACTCACTTGGTGACGGGATTCCCGCCAGCCTCCGCCACCGCAGGCTCCACCGGCACAGCGGCAGCGACGGCAGCCGCCGCCGAGGCCGCCGCGGCGGCCGCAGCGGTCTCCGCCGCGACCCGCGCCGCTTCCACCCGCGCCGCCTCTTCCTCGATCTTCTTGCGCTCCGCGAGCTCGCGCGCTCGCTGCTGGATCGCGCGCGCGCCCGCCTCGTCGATTCCAGGCAAGGAGGTGAGCAGCTCCAGCTGGCACTCCGCGAGATCCTCGAGCGACGTGATCCCCTGCTGCAACAGCAGCTCTGCGTCCGCGTCGCCGCAGCCCTCCACGACCGACACCGCCTCCGAGAGCCACTGCGCCAGCTCGCGCATCTTCGATTCGCTCTTGATGTCGATCCGCCAGCCCGTGAGCTGGACCGCCAGCCGGACGTTTTGGCCCTTTCGCCCGATCGCGAGCGAGAGCTGGTCGTCCGGGACGATCACGTCCATCGACTTCGCGCCTTCGTCGATGATCACCTTCGAGACCTGCGCCGGCGAGAGCGACGCGCACACATAGCGCGCCGGATCAGGGCTCCACGGCACGATGTCGATGCGCTCGCCGCGCAGCTCCTGGACGACCGCCTGCACGCGGCTGCCCTTCATGCCCACGCAGGCGCCCACCGGGTCGACGTCGCTGTCCCGCGAGACGACGGCGATCTTCGAGCGCCCGCCCGGCTCGCGTGCGGCGGCCTGGATCGTGACGATGCCCTCGTACATCTCGGGCACTTCCTGCTCGAAGAGCTTCGTCAGCATCTCGATGCAAGTGCGCGAGAGGATGATCTGCGCGCCCTTCGAAGCCTTGTTGACGTCGATCACATAGGCGCGGACGCGGTCGTTCGGGCGATAGGTCTCGCGCGGCACCTGTTCCCGCAGCGGCAGGACGGCCTCGGCGCGCCCGAGATCGACGATGATCGCGCCCTTTTCGAAGCGCCGGACGATGCCGTTCACGATCTCGCCCTTGCGATCCTTGTACTCTTCGAAGACGTTGTCGCGCTCGGCCTCGCGGATCATCTGGATGATCACCTGCTTGGCCGTCTGCGCGAGGATGCGCCCGAAGCCCGAGGTGTCGAGCTTCACGCCGATCTCGTCTCCGAGCTCGGCTTCGGGATCGAAGCGGTGCGCCTCCTCGAGCGTGATCTGGGTGGTGGCGTCGGTGACGGCCTCGACCACCTCGCGGAATTCGAAGAGCTCGATCTCCCCGAGATCTTCGTTGTAGCGGGCCTCGATTTCGCGCTCCTGGCCCTGCGCGCGCCGCGCGGCCTGCTTCATCGCCTCCTCGACCGCGCGGATGATCTCCTTGCGGTCGATTCCCTTGTCCTTGGCGATCTGGTCGATCTCGCGTTTCAGGCCGAGCATGCAGGCACCCTCATCTGGGGCTCGCGTGAGGAGCGAAGTCGTCACGCGTGAATCGATAGATCGAACGGGCCTTCGAGATCTCCGCAAAGGGGATGGCAATCTCGTGGTTGTCGACCGAGATCCGCGCCTGACCGGCCTCGAAGCCGAGCAGCACGCCGCGGAAGCGACGGCGGCCGGCCTGGGGCCGACGCGTCTCGATGGACACTTCCGCGCCGAGTGCGCGTTCGAAATCCTTTTCGCGGGCCAGCAGGCGGTCGAGGCCGGGCGACGACACCTCCAGGCGATAGGAGACCGGGATCGCGTCCGCCGCGTCGAGCTGGCTGCCGATCTCGCGCGACACGCCGGCACAGCGCTCGATCGGCACGCGGCCGTCGCCTTCGGGTGTATCAATGGTGACGCGCAACAGCCAGGGCACGCGGCCGCGCGTGAGCAGCGCGTCGACCAGCTCGAATCCCGCGTCGCCGACGACCGGTTCGATCAGCACCCTGAGCTCCTCCGGGATGTCCCGATACACGGCAAGCCCTGGCCCACAAACAAAAAAAGCGGACTCCACGCCCACTTTCGCCACCGGGACCCGAGGGTCCCATCCAACCACTGCGCTCTTGAAGACTGCGCTCGAGAAGCTCCAGCTCCGCCCATCGCCTCCCCGCCGCCGGGGCGGGGGGTGGAGACCGGCGGCTGCCTGCGTAAGCCGGCGGAAAGTATCCAAATTGCTGCAAGAACGCAAACCTATGGGTCGAGGCGGGAGGGCAGCTCGAGGGCGCCCCGGAGATCGGCGACGCGGCGAAAGCCGTGGCGCGCGGCGTAGGCGGCGATGCCGTCGGCGATCTCGCCCGCCACCGCGGGGTTCAGGTAGTTCGCGGTCCCGACCTGCACGGCGGTTGCCCCGCACAGCAGGAACTTGACGGCGTCCTCCGCGCTCGCGATGCCGCCGACGCCACAGACCGGAATCCGGACCGCACGGGAGGCTTGCCAGACCATGCGCAGCGCGATCGGCCGGATCGCCGGACCCGAGAGGCCCCCCAACAGGTTCGACAGCACCGGGCGCCGCGTCTCGACGTCCACGTCGAGCGCCTGGACGGCGTTGATCAGACTGATCCCGCTGGCGCCCTCGCCCTCGCAGACCCGCGCCATCGCGGCGATGTCCGTCACGTTGGGCGACAGCTTGACGAGCAGCGGCAGGGGGGTCGCGCGGCGGGTGGCGCGCACCAGCGCGGCCAGCACCTGCGGCTGCTGGCCAAACTCGATGCCGCCGCTCTTCACGTGCGGGCAGGAGGCGTTCACCTCGATCCCCGCGACGCGGGGTACACCGGCGAGGCGCTTGCACACCTCGGCGTAGCGCTCGATCTCGGTCTCGAAGACGCTCGCGATCACGGTGACGCCCTCCGGAAGCGCCGGCAGCTTGTCGCGGATGAAGGCCTCGACACCCACGTTCTCGAGGCTGATCGCGTTCAGCATCCCCGACGGAGTCTCGGCGATGCGCGGCGGAGGGTTCCCGGCGCGCGGCTCGAGCGTCAGGCTCTTGGCGACGAAGCCGCCGATCCGGCTCAGGTCCAGGAAGGCAGCCAGCTCATTGCCGTAGCCGAAGGTGCCCGAGGCCGTCAGCACGGGGTTGCGCAGCCGGATGCCCCCGAGGTCGACGCGGGTATCGAGCGGCTCGCTCACGGCAGCGCTTCCCAGGCAATTGCGCCAGCTTCGAACGCCGGCCCGTCGCGGCACACCAGCGCGTAGCCTCCAGCGGCGAGCGGCGCCGCGCACCCCAGGCACACGCCGAAGCCGCAGGCCATGTGATTCTCGAGCGACACGACACAAGGCCGGCCGCCCGCAGCCGCCAGCCGCGCCACCCGCTCCATCATCGGCTTGGGACCGCAGGTATACACGCGCGCGCCCCCCGGCTCGGCGAGCGCGCTCTCGAGCAGCTCCGTCACCAGGCCGCGCACGCCGCGGCTCCCGTCCTCGGTCGCGACCCGCAGCGCGACGCCGAGCGCGGCGAAGTCGGCTTCTCCCATCAGGTCGGCCGCGGTGCGGGCCCCGAGCAGCACCTCGGTGCGGCCCAGGCCCTGGATCCGGGCGGCGAGCTGGTAGACCGAGGCGATCCCGGTGCCGCCGGCGACCAGCAGCGCCCGCTCGCCGGGAACGGGCGCCGGGAAGGGACGCCCCAGCGGGCCGACCACCCGCAGCGCTTGCCCCGCGAGCGTCTCCGCGAGCAGCCGGGTTCCGCGCCCGACGCGCCGGTAGAGGATCTCGACCAGGGCAAAGCCGGCTTCCGGGTGGGTCCGGAAGATCGCCATCGGTCGCGGCAGCAGCGGGTCCGTGCGCTCGACCGAAGTCCGCGCCCCCGGCGAGAGCATCACGAACTGGCCGGGGAGAAAGCCGGGCCAGCCGGGAACGCGCAGCCGCAGCCGCAGATTCTCGCCGCCCTCGGCCCGGTTCTCCACCACCTCGCCGTCCACCCGGATCGGCCGCGGGATTTCGAAATCACCCACGCTCGATTCCGATCTTGTGGGCCTTGATCTTGCGCGAGAGGCTTTCGCGTGCGATGCCGATCGCCTCGGCCGTGCGCGAGATGTTCCAGCCGTGCTCGCGCAGCTTCGCGAGCAGGTACTCGCGCTCGAAGCTGCGGCGCGCGCGCTCGAGCGTGCCGCCGTCCTCCTCACCCTCCAGCGCGGCCACGCGGAGCGAGTCCGGGAGGTCGGCGGCGTCGATGCTCGGACCCGGCGTCATGATCACCAGCCGTTCGATCAGATTGCGGAGCTCGCGAACGTTGCCCGGCCAGCCGTGGGCCTCGAGCGCCGCCAGACACTTCGGCGTGAGCTCCCGCGGTCGTTCGCCCGACTCCGCGCAGAACTCCTGGACGAACCTGCGCGCCAGGACCTCGATGTCCTCCCGGCGCTCGCGCAGGGGCGGTACGCAGAACGGGATCACGTTCAGCCGGTAGTAGAGGTCTTCGCGGAAGCGGCCCGCGGCGATCTCCTTCTCGAGGTTCTTGTTGGTCGCGGCGATCACCCGCACGTCGATCTCGATCGTCTCCGTCCCCCCGACGCGTTCGAAGCTGTGCTCCTGCAGGACGCGCAGCACCTTCGCCTGCGTCATCAGGCTCATGTCCGCGATCTCGTCGAGAAAGATGGTCCCGCCGTGGGACAGCTCGAACTTCCCGCGCTTCTGGGCGAGCGCGCCGGTGAAGGCGCCCTTCTCGTGGCCGAACAGCTCCGACTCGATCAGCTCGCCCGGCAGGGCGGCGCAGTTCACCTCGATGAAGGGGCTCTCGCGGCGCTTGCTCTGCAGGTGGATCTGGCGCGCGACCAGTTCTTTTCCGGTGCCATTCTCGCCGGTGATCAGCACCCAGGCGTTGGTGGGGCCCGCCACCTGGATCTGCTGCTTGAGCCGCAGGGTCGCCTCGGATCGGCCGAGGATCTCGCGCGCCCGCAGCGCCAGCGCCCGCAAGCGCCGGTTCTCCGCCTCCAGGCGCGAGAGCTCGAGGGCGTGCCCGAGCGTGAGCAGCAGCTTGTCGATCGAGAGCGGCTTCTCGATGAAGTCGAACGCGCCCAGCCGGGTGGTGCGCACGGCGGTCTCGATGGTGCCGTGGCCGCTCATCATCACCACCGGGAGCTGAGGCCAGCGCTCGCGCAGCTCGGCGAGCACCGCCAGGCCGTCGCGGCCCGGCATGGCGATGTCGAGCAGCACCAGGTCGGGCGGCGCCTCGCGTGCCAGCGCGGCGAGCGCCGCGTCGCCGTCGGCGGCGATGCGCGTCTCGAAGCCCTCGTCGCAGAGGATGCCCTCGAGCGAGCGACGGATGCTCTCCTCGTCGTCGACGATCAGGATCCGATCCACCTAGGCGCCCCGCGCCGGGAGCTCGACGATGAAGCGCGTGCCCCGAGGAGGGTTGTCCTGCACGCGGATGTAGCCGTGGTGATCGGCGACGATCCGCGAGACGATCGCGAGACCGAGGCCGGTCCCCTTGGACTTCGTCGAGAAATACGGCTCGAAGATCCGCCGCCGGTCTTCGGGCGGGATTCCCACGCCGTCGTCCGCGACCTCGAAACGGACGCTCTGGAGCGACGGATCCCAGGCGCTGCGCACCACCACCCTCCCGCTGCGCTCGCCGCGACGGCCGCGCTGGACGGCCGCGATCGCATTGTCGATCAGGTTGGTGAGCGCCCGGCGGATCTGCTCGCGGTCGATCTCGACCGTTGGCAGGCTGGGATCGAGCTCCGCGTCGAAGGCGACGTGCTCGGTGCCGTCGTAGCTCGAGACGGCGTCGGCGATGATGCGGTTCAGGTCGCCGGCCTGGGGGTTCGCCGTCGGAAGCCGCGCGAAATTCGAGAACTCGTCGACCAGCAGCTTGAGGCCATCGACCTGGCTGGTGATGGCGTCGACGCACTCGTCGAAGACCTTGACGCCCTCGGGATCCGCCTCGATCCGCGGGCGGAAGCGGCGCCGGATGCGCTGCGCCGAGAGCTGGATCGGCGTGAGCGGATTCTTGATCTCGTGCGCGATCCGGCTCGCCACTTCGCGCCACGCGACCATGCGCTGCACCTTGACCGGCTGCGTGTAGTCGTCGAGCACGACCACCGTGCCGAGCACGCCCCCTGCCTCGTCGTGCAGGAGCGTCACCGTCACCAACAGGGTCGCGAGATCCTCGCCGAGCGGAACCTGCGCCTGGCGCCGGATGCTCTCGCGCACGGCCGGGCGGAGCTTGCCGCCGAGATCGACGATCAGGTCGCGCAGCTGCACCTGGCCCGCGCAGTCGGCCAGCCGGCCGCCGATCGGGCTGGCGCCCGGCGCGATCCCCAGCTGGCGGCGCGCGGTGGGATTCACGGTGGTGATCCGGCCCTCGGCGTCGAGCGAGAGCACGCCGGCGCCGATCGTGCCGAGCACCACCTCCATCGAGCGGCGTCGCTGATCGAGCTCGGCGTTCGAGCGCTCGAGGCGGGCCCGCGCATCGCGCAGGTCGCGCGTCATGCGATTGAAGGAGCGCACCAGGAAGCCGACCTCGTCGTCGGTCGGAGGCTCGACGGCGACCTCGAGGTTCCCGCGCGCCACCTCCGCGGAGGCC
>Ga0184637_10002624_pt1 | contig 11495 bp, 9 predicted proteins | sample PLM3_127_b2_FD_133143 | JGI IMG/M metagenome (GOLD analysis project Ga0184637, IMG submission 133143) | Groundwater sediment microbial communities from an aquifer in East River, Colorado, USA - PLM3_127_b2 | ecosystem: Environmental > Terrestrial > Soil > Riparian zone | place: USA: East River...
GCCACGACCCGGCGCGTACAACGCGCGAAAGCCCTGGTCGACGAGACGGCCATGGCGATGTCCGCGATCGCGTTCGCCGCGGGATTCGCCAGCATCCGACGTTTCAACGCCGCGTTTCGCGCGGTGTATGGGAGGCCACCAACCGCGGTACGCCGAGCGCGGCGGAGGCCTGGGCCCGCGCGACGTCGCGGACCAGGCCACCTGCGCTAGAATCGCGCCCTCGACACTGAGCCGGCACACACCACACGGCGGGAGGTTGCGCGATGGATCTGGGGCTTCAAGGCAAACACGCGATCGTGACCGGAGGTAGCCTGGGCATTGGCAAGGCCATTGCGCGGGAGCTGGCCCGCGAAGGGGTGGACGTCGCCATCGTGGCGCGCACGAAGGAGCAACTCGAAGCGACGGCGCGGGAACTCGCCGCCGAAACCGGGCGGCGCGTTATCCCGCTGGCCGCCGACGTCACCAGCAAGGAGCAGGTGGACGCGATGGTGGCCCAAGCGGCCGCGCAGCTCGGCGGGCTGCATATTCTGATAAACAGCGGTTCTCCGCCGGGAGGCTCGGCCACCGCCACCGGCCCCATCGAAACGGTCGTCGACGAGGATCTGCTGCACGACTTCAACGTGAAGTACGTGGGGGCATTGCGCTGCGCCCGCGCCGCCATCCCCCACCTGAAGGAGCAGGGGTGGGGTCGCATCATCAATATCAGCGGGACCAATGCGCGCACCGCTGGCAACCTCAGCGGCGGGGCGCGCAACACCTCCCTCGTGCACTTCACCAAGACCCTGGCTGTCCAGCTCGGCCGCTTCGGGATCACGGTCAACTGCATTCACCCCGGCACCACGCGCACGGAGCGCACCCCGCGCCTGCTCGCCGCCCGGGCCGGCGAGCTGCGCATCACCCCCGAGGAAGTCGAGCAACGGGACTTTGCCCACGATTCCCCGCGGGGCAACGCCATCGGCCGCATGGTGGACGCGGCGGAGATTGCCTACCTCACGGTATTCCTGGCTTCGGACAAAGCCTGGGCCGTCAGCGGCGAGCTCGTCGTGGCGACGGGTGGCGCCGGCCGGGCGGTGTACTACTAACGACGCTCAGCGGCGACTCTCACGTCTATGCCCCTGGTAGGAATCTGGCGGCGCGTTCTCCTCGGGCTCTTCTTCCTGTCCGGGATCAGCGGCCTGCTCTACGAAGTGGCCTGGACGCGCATGCTGCACTTGTTGTTCGGCGATACCGTCCTGGCCGTGAGCACGGTCCTGGCGTCGTTCATGGCCGGACTGGCTCTGGGCAGTTTCTGGAGCGGAAGGTATGTCGATCGCCGCCCTCGTGTCCTCGCCCTCTACGCGGGTCTCGAGGCGGGGATCGCCCTGAGCGCCGTGCTGTTGCCGGTAGCACTGGAGAGCCTCACGCCCCTGTATGTCTGGTTGCACCAATACCTCCATGCCTCCTTCTGGGTGTTCGGCGTGGTGCGCTTCCTCCTCGCCTTCTGTCTGCTCTGCGTACCGACGGCCCTGATGGGCGCGACCTTACCGGTGATGAGCCGCTACATCGTGCGCAACGACGCCACGCTGGGGTGGAGTGTGGGCACCCTCTATGCCCTCAACACCGCGGGCGCCGTGCTGGGTTGCTTCGCCGCCGGGTATCTGCTGCTCGGCCGCCTGGGCTTGTCCCGGACGGTGTGGATTGGCGCCGCGCTGAATCTGGTGATTGCCCTGGTGGTGTGGGTCGGACAGCGCTGGGCCGGGGAGCCACACACTCCGGAGTCCCCCCCGAGCATGTCGGGAGAGGCGCCGGGGGCGGCCGTCGTCTACGACAGTCGGATAGTGCGCCGCGTCCTGTGGTGCTTTGCCCTGTCCGGGTTCACGGCGCTGTCCTACGAGGTGATCTGGACCCGCGCCCTGACCTTCTTCATCGGCAACTCGACCTATGCCTTCAGCGCCATGTTGACGACCTTCCTGTGCGGGCTGGCCCTGGGGAGTCTGGTCTTCGCACGGCTCAGCGACCGGCGGCAGAACGTGCTGGCCCTGCTCGGCGTGCTGCAGGTGGGCATCGGGGCCTACGCCATGCTGACCATTGCCATCCTCGGGCACCTGTTCTATGGTCTCGACGCCTGGTGGGAGGGATTCAGCAACGCCTATTGGGGCACCGCGCTCTGGCTCACCTTCCTGAAGACCTTCGTGGTGATTCTGCCCCCGACCCTGTGCATGGGCGCGACCTTTCCGTTGGTCAGCAAGATTGTGGCGCCCGGATCCCACGCGGTGGGCCGCAGCATCGGTACGGCCTACGCCGTCAATACGCTGGGCGCCATCGCGGGCGCCTGGGTCAGCGGTTTCGTGGCCATTCCCCTCCTGGGCATGCATCACAGCTTGGGGCTCACGGCGCTGCTCAGCGTGGGGGTGGGGGGCGTCTTGTTGGCCTCTGGCTCCGTCCCGCGCCTCCGTCAGGGGTTGCTCTATACCGGCGCGCTGGGGCTCCTGGTCGTCGTGATGGTGGCCACGCCAGCCCTGCGCTTTGGCGATATCGCCGGGGAGCCGGAGAAAGAGGTGCTGCGCTACGAGGAGGGAGTCGCGGGCGTGGTGAAAGTCGCGACCGATATCTACGACCGCAAGCTGTTGAGCATCAACGGCTGGTCGGTGGCCGGGACCGGCACGCCCAATCTGGACGTCGCGCTGGTGAACGACTATCCCGAAGTGCAGAAGATGCTCGCCCATCTGCCCATGCTCCTGCATCCCGCCCCACGCCAGGTGCTGGTGATCGGCTTCGGGGCCGGCGGGACGGCCTGGTCTCTCACGCGCCATGCCGCGCTGCAACAGCTCGATGTCGTCGAGTTCGTGCCGGGGGTGATCCGCGCGGCCGGCTTCTTTCCCGAGGTGAACCACGGCGTCCTCAGCGACCCGCGCCTGCGCGTCATCATCGACGATGGGCGGAACTACCTCCTGGTCACGCCCCACACGTACGATGTGGTGTCGGTCGATACCCTCGATCCCAAGCACGCCGGAAACGGCAATCTGTACACCCGGGAATTCTATGAGCTGAGCCAACGGGTGCTGAAGCCGGGCGGCATCTTCGTGCAGTGGCTGCCCTATCACCAGGTGGACAATGCCAGCCTGAAGATGATTGCCCGCACCTTCCAGCACGTCTATCCCCACGCCACCCTGTGGCTGAACCGCTTCAAGGGGTATACGTTGCTTCTCGGCACGCGCGAGCCGCTGCACATCGACATGGCGCGGCTCGAGGCCCACTTTCGCGTCCCCGCCCTGCAGCGCGACCTGGCCGAGGTGCACGTGGCCACGCCGTGGCAATTCCTGGAAGGCTTTACCATGCGGGCGGACACGTTGCGGCGCTATACGGCGGGGAGCACGCGCCTCAACAGCTATGACCATCCGTATGTGGAGTTTTACGGCTCCTGGTCCGACCCGGTGGACGAAAACCTCGCCGAGCTGGCCCGCTTTGCCGACGACGTCACGCCCCTCCTGGTGTTTCCCGGCACCGACTCCCCGGAGGAGCAGCGGCGCGCCCGCGAGCGCCTGGCCGTGCAGCGGCGTATCTCCCGCTACATCTTTCGCGGCTACCTGGCCAACTGGCGGCGCCAGTTGCAGGAGGGCACGCGCGAGTATCGCAAGGCCCTCAAGCTCGACCCGCAGGACGATGGGATCAAGTTTGCGTTGGGCATCGGAGCGGTGCACAAGCGTCAGGCCCTGGCCATGCTGGAGCGCCATCCCGGCGACATCAAGAGCCTCAGCAAGCTCGGCTACATCGCCTGGAACGAGGGGGACTACGACGAGGCGGTCCGGCGTTTTCAGCAGGTGCTGGCCCTCGATGCGCGCCATGCGGCGGCCTACATCCATCTGGGGGTGAACTACGCGGCGCAGGAGCGTTTCGAGGCCTCGATTGCTGCCTACAAGGAGGCGGGGCGTCTCGACTCCAAGCTCACGCCCCTGGTCGCCCAGAGCATCGAGCTGGTCGAGCACCTGCGGCGTGCCAAGGAGCGGCCAGGCGACCCGATCGCGCGGGCGCGATTGGGCGAGATCTACGCCAGTGACGGGCGCTGGGATCGCGCGATTGAGTCCTTCGAGAAAGTGACCGCCCTGGCCCCGCACTGGCCGGGGGGGTTTTTCACCCTGGCCCGCTCCTATGAGGCGGAGGAGCGCGAAGCTGAGGCCCTGCGGGCCTATGGCCAGGGGCTCGCGCTGGAGCCGAGCAACGTCCAGGCCCGCAACAACTACGAGAAGCTCGCCATCAAAAGAGCCCTCGAGCTGGGCCGGCCCGTCGTGCTGGCCCTGGGCGCGGAGCAGACCGTCGCCATCGACCCCCGCAGTGCTGCGAGCTACTATCAGCTCGGCCTGCGCTTCCTCCGCAACGACGAAGCCGACGCCGCGGTGGCTGCCCTGCACCACGCCATCGCCCTCGAGCCCAGCCATGACGCCGCCCATCTGTTCCTCGGCCTGGCCTATACCTCCCTGGGCGCCCATGCCAAGGCCGAAGCCGCCTATCGCCGGGCCATCGCCCTTCGCCCCACGAATCCCCCCGCCTACAACTATCTCGGCCTGGTGTATCACCAGCAGCAGCGCTATCGCGAAGCCCTCACCGCCTACCACCAGGCCATCGCCCAGGCCCCTGACTACGCCGTGGCCTACGTCAATCTCGGGGCCAGCCACGAAGCGCTCGGGCAGACCGCGCAGGCTCTGACCGCGTACCGCCAGGCCCTCCAGCACGATGCCAATCTGCAGGCGGTGCAGGAGAAGATCGACGCCTTGGCCAGGCAGTTGCGGAAGTAGGAGCGTCTCCGCGCAGAATCTCTGTTTACTCGCCTAGGCCCTTGTGCTACAAGGGCCCCACCGCGCGTGAGCCGCGGCGCGCCATGGGTGCGTGGAGGGGGTACGTGCTCGCGACATTCATCCAGCAGGTCATCAACGGGCTGATGCTGGGGGGCAGCTATGCCCTCGTGGCCATCGGCTATACGTTGATTTTCGGGGTGCTCAATCTGCTGCACCTGGCCCATGGGGAAGTCGCCATGATCGGCTCCTACATCGGGCTCACCCTGGTCCTCATCGCCATGTCGCAGGTGGGAGTCCTGCCCGTCTGGGTCGTCCTGATCGGGGCCATGATCGGCGCGGGAATCGTGGGGATCGTCGTGGAGCTCGTGGCCTTTCGCCCGCTCGGGCGCAAACAGTTGCATATCACGCCCCTCATCACCACCATCGCGGTGGCCTTCGTGCTGCAAGAGGGCGCGGTCAAGCTCTTCGGCTCTGAGCAGCGCAGCTTTCCCATCAAGATGTTCGATCAACTCAAGACGCACGATCTGCAGCTCGGTGCCTTCCGGATCACGTACGTGCAGATGTTCATCATTGGCGCGTCACTCGTCCTCATGGTGGGACTCTACTTGTTCGTCGAAAAGACGAAAATGGGCATGGCCATGCGCGCCTGTGCCGAGAACACCCTGACCGCGCGGCTCTTGGGGGTGAATGTGCATTGGATCACGGTATGGACCTTCGGCATCGCCTCCGCCCTGGCCGGGGCGGCCGGGGTGTTGATCGGGCTCGCCTATAACATCACGCCGCTGATGGGAGGCATCCTGGGGCTCAAGGGGCTGACCATCATGCTCTTTGGGGGGTCCGGAAACATCGTGGGGGCCATGGTGGCGGCCCTGATCCTCGGCATGATCGAGACCATGAGCGTCGCCTACCTCGTCCCCGCCTGGAAGGATGGCTTTGCCTTCGGCATTCTCATCTTGATCCTCCTCTACAAGCCCTCCGGGCTGTTCGGCAGTCGCCTGCAGATCGAAGCGGGGCGGTAGGGGGCACGGCCATGCGCGTGGTGATCGATTCTCTCGTGAGCATCGTCACCGGCCTGTTCACCCTCGGGGAGGCGGATCTGGTCACCATCGGGATCAACATGATCATGGGGCTGAGCATGTTCCTCCCCATGACGGTCGGGCAGTTGTCCTTTGGGCAAGCCGGGTTCATGTCCATCGGGGCGCATATCGCCGTGGTGCTCACCCTCTATGCGGGCGTGCCGTTCCCGGTCGCTCTCCTCGTGGCGGGAGTGGGAACCGGCGTGGTGGGCTTCCTCGTCGGTGTCCCCGTGCTTCGCTTGCGGGGTTTGCTCCTGGCCCTGGTGACCTTTGCCTTTGCCCAGGTCGTCGAAGTCTTCTTCCTCAATTTCAAGCCCACGGGGGCCGCCGAAGGCATCCGGGGCATCTTCCCCCATACCACGCTGTGGTACGTGTACGGCTTCCTGGCCCTCCTGGTCATCTTCCTGGCCCGCCTGCGCCACTCACGTATGGGGCGGGCCTTTGAAGCCGTCAAGCTGGATGAGACCGCGGCCGAAGCCATGGGCGTCAATGTCACCCGCGCCAAGCTCATGGCCTTTTCCTCCGGCGCGTTTGTGGCCGGGGTGGGCGGCGCTCTGTACGCCCACCACGCCGTGTTCATCCAGTATGACAACTTCGACTTCAAGCGCGGCGTCGACATCGCCATGTACATGGTGCTGGGAGGCATGGACGTGTTTTACGGTCCCCTGCTCGGGGCCTTCATCATTACCTACCTCTCGACCGCCCTGCAGTTCCTGGCCGGGTGGCGCTGGGAAGTCTGGGGAAGCATCGTCATCCTGGTCATGATCTTTCGACCGCAGGGCATTTTGGGCCGGGACACCCTCAACGTGCGCCGCTGGTTTCGTCCCGGACCAGCCACCGCCGCGTAGCCCACGGTGGACGCACCGCGCAAAGGAGGTGGTGACATTCGCCTATCGTTGCCTAGCCTCCGTTAGCCAAGCACCGTCTTTTACGGTGAGGAGAACACGATGACAAAATCTCACATGCTCCTGGGGTGGGGTCTCGTCGCCCTGCTGGCGCTGCCCGGGCGGGCGTACGCCTTCGGTGACGAGATCGTCGTGGGCTTTATGGTGCCCCTGACCAAAAAGGGGGCGAGCTACGGTGTCCAGAGCCGCGCCGCCACCGAAGTGGCGGTGGAAGAGATCAATGCCGCCGGCGGGGTCGGGGGGCGGAAGCTCATCATGATTACCAAGGACACCGAGGGCGACAATGCCCTGGCCATTCAGCTGGCCCGGCAGCTTATCGACAAGGACCAAGTCGTGGCCAATCACGGACCGCAGTGGAGTGCCGAGGCCGAGGCCGTGTTCCCGATCTGTGAGCGCTCCAAAATCCTCTGCTTTTCGCCCACCTCGACCAAGCCGGGGGTGTCCGCCCCCTACATGTGGGCCTTCCGCAACACGGTCGATGAGAACGTCCTCGTCCCCCAGACCCTCAAGTGGGTCAAGGACAACTATCCCTGGGTGAAGAAGGCGGCGATTCTGACCGACATCAAAGACGCCTACTCGAAGAGCCTCGGGCATGACACGTTCCGCCCCCGGCTCAAACAGATGGGCATCGAGGTGGTCGAGGACGTGGACTACGTCACCGGGGATACCGACTTCAGCGCCCATATCACCAAGATCAAAGCGAAGAGCCCTGACCTGATCGCCGTCGGGGGCACCTGGGTGGAAGCGGCCAACATGATGAAGGAGGCAGAAAAGCAAGACCTCAGGGTGTTGTGGGTCGGTGGGGTCGGCCTGGGCAATGCCCGCATCGTCGAGAACACCGGCCGAGCGTCGGAAGGGGCCGTCCACAATGCCACCTACGACAAGGATGCCAAGACCGAGCTGAACCAGAGCTATATCAAGCGCTTGCTCGCCAAGGTCCCCAATGAGACCCCCCACTGGCCGGCCGCGAACTGTTACGACGCCATGAAGATGCTGGCCCAGGCCATCAAGCAGGCCAGTATCGCGAATACCCCCAAGAGTCTGGAGGCTGACCGCAAGAAGGTGCGTGATGCGCTGGCCCAGATCAAGGATTTCCCTGGGCTCACCAGCGCCGATGGCAAGATCACCATGGTCGACATGGTCGACGGCAAGCATGCCGGCGATGCCATCAAGAAAGGGACGTTGATCCAGATCCAGAATGGCAAGTTTGTTCCCGTCGGCGAGGGAAAGGCGGCCGCCCTCAAACTGAGGTAAACGCAACGCCTGGACGGGCACGTAGGGGCGCCCGGGGGCGCGCCCCTACTCACCAGGGCTCTCCTTCGCACCGCCCCGGGGCGAAGGGCGAGGGAAAGCATGGCACTCCTTGAGGCAACACACGTCACCAAGCGGTTTGGCAGTCTGATCGCCGTCAACCGGGTGGATGTGCGGATCGAGCCAGGGACGATTCATGCGATCATCGGGCCCAACGGGGCCGGCAAGACAACGTTCTTCAACTGCGTGACCGGGCTCCACGTGCCCGACGAAGGCACGATTGTCTTCAAAGGGCAGCCCCTGGAGGGGGTGAAATCCCATCAGCGGGCCCGCCTCGGGATGAGCCGCACCTTCCAGAACATCCGTCTCTTTCCGCAGATGAGCGTGCTGGAGAACGTCATGCTGGGGCGGCATTGCCGCACCCACGCGGGCTTGTTGCGGATGTTTCTCCGCCTCGCACCCTTGCCGGAGGAACGCGCCATCCGCGAGCGGGCCGAGGAGATCTTGGAGTTCGTGGGCCTCAGCCATCGCCGTGACGTTCCCGCCACGACGATTCCCTTTGGTGAACAGCGGCGCCTGGAGGTGGCGCGGGCCCTCGCCACCGATCCGGACCTCTTGCTCCTCGATGAGCCAACGTCCGGCATGAATCCGCGCGAGACCGAGGCCATCGACGAGCTGATCAAGCGGATTCTCGCCCGCGACAAGACGATCCTCCTTATCGAACACGACATGTCGGTGGTCATGAAGATCTCGGACATCATCACCGTGCTGAACTTTGGCGAGAAGATCGCGGAGGGCCCGCCCCAGTCGATTCAGAGGGACCCGCGCGTCATCGAAGCCTATCTCGGCACCGAGGACTAGGCCGCATGCTGCGGGTGAACGCTATGCATGTGGGCTATGGGGCGATCCGGGCCCTGCGCGGCGTCAGCCTGGAGGTCAACGAGGGGGAAGTGGTGGCTCTGATCGGGGCCAATGGCGCCGGCAAGTCGACGCTGTTACGGACCATCTCCGGCGTCTTGAGGCCGAGCAGTGGGGACGTGCTCTTTGAGGGGCGGAGTCTGCGCGGGATGCAGGAAGATAGAATTGTGCGTCTGGGCATCTTGCAGGTGCAGGAGGGCCGGGGGATCCTCACCCGTATGACGGTGCAGGAGAATCTGGAAATGGGGGCCTATCGGCGCTCTGACCGGGCGGCGATCCGTGGCGATATGGAGCTGGTCTTTGCCAAGTTCCCGGCTTTGCGCGATCGGCGCCGGCAATTCGGGGCCACCCTCAGTGGTGGTGAACAACAAATGCTGGCTATTGGTCGGGCCGTGATGGCCCGCCCCAAACTGTTGATGCTCGACGAGCCCTCGCTCGGTCTGGCCCCCATGCTGGTGCAGGAAATCTTCCGGATCATCATGGATTTCAAGCGCGAGAAACGCACCATCCTGCTCGTGGAGCAGAATGCCCGCAAGGCCCTGCAATGCGCCGACCGCGGGTACGTGCTGGAGACCGGCACTATTGTCCTGACCGGTTCTGGAGAGGCCCTGCTCAAGAGTGAAGAGGTGCAGGCCGCGTACCTGGGGGGACGAGGCTAGGAAGATGGGGGGCCTCGACAGGGCCCCCCAAGCCCCCCGACGCTGGGCTCGCCGTCAGCGCTTCGCCGGGGTAGCGCGCGCGCCGAGCTCGGCTGTGAGCAGGGCGAGAAACGCTCGGCCGGCCGCCGACAGCTCGCGCGTGCGCCGGTACATGACGCCGATGGGGCGGTGGAAGGGGCCTTCGAGGGGCGGCCGGGCGACCAGGGTACGAGCGCGGATCTCGCCGGCGAGCGTAGGGGCGGGCACCAGCGACAAGCCGAGGCCAGCCTCGACCGACCGCTTGATGGTCTCGATGTTGTCGAGCTCCATGGCGTAGCTGACCCGCACGCCGTGGCGGCGCAGCAGGCTGTCGACCAAACGGCGGGTGGGAATGTCGCGGTCGAAGCCGATGAAGGGCTGGCCGTCGAGGGCGGCGAGCGGGCAGCGGGCGCGACGCGCGATGGGGTGCCTGGGCGGCGCCGCGATGACGAGCTCGTCGTGACCGAGGGGCACGATCTCCAGTTGCGGCCGGCGCGCGGGCAGCGCCACGATGCCGAAATCGACCTCGCCATCGAGACAGGCCGCGTACACCTCGTTGGTGCGCCGGTACGAGAGACGCACGTTGACCCTGGGGTGATCGGCCAGGCACCGCGTGATGACGGGAGGCAGCGTGTGCAGTCCCACGCTGTACACGGTGGCCACCCGCACCGTTCCGGCCAAGACGTCCGAGCGGGCGCGCAGGCGCGCCTCGAGCGCGGCCAGCCGATCGAGGAGCGGCTTGACCTCCTCGTACAGCAACCGCCCGAACTCCGTGGGCCGCGCGCCGATCCGGGGCGCCCGCTCGATCAGCCGCCGGCCGTAGCGCCCCTCGAGCCCGCGGAGCTGCTGACTCACGGCGGACTGCGACACGAGGTTCAACCGGGCCGCGCGCGAGAGGCTGCCGGTCTCGACCAGGTCGCAGAAGGTCTTGAGGGTCTCCACGTGCATCGAATCATAAGTTTACCTAACTCATAGTGAAATGCGAATGCATATGACTTATGAAAGGGGCCGGGCTACCACTGGAGCGTGAGGCGGGCGCCGCCGGGCGCCGGCCGGGAGGGCGACCATGCGCATGCTCGTCGAGCTCTGGCGGTCGACGGTGGGCCAGAAGGCCCTGGTGGCCGTGTCGGGCCTGCTGCTGTGGATCTGGGTGGTCCTGCACGTGCTCGGAAACCTGACCTTGTTCTCTGGGGCCACGACGGCGGACGGCTACGCGGCGGCCCTGCAGCGGGCCCCCGCCTGGCTGTGGGTGGCGCGCGGCGGCCTGGCGGCGGCGGCGGTGGTGCACGTCGGCGGCGTCGTGTCGCTCGCGCGCGCGAGCCGGGCGGCGCGACCGCGGCACGAAGCCCACGCCACCCGCCGGGCGTCCACCCTGGCCGCGCGCAGCATGCGGGTGGGGGGTGCGCTGCTCCTCGCCTTCGTCGGCTATCACCTGCTTCACCTCACGTTCGGCGTCTGGCACCCCGGCTTCCTGCCCGGCCGTGTGTACGACAACGTCGTGCTGGGGTTGCGGCCCGCGTGGGTCGCTTGTGTGTACGTCGCCGCGGCCGCGCTGCTCGGCCTGCATCTCTTCCACGGTCTGTGGGCAGCGGCGCGCAGTCTCGGCGTGCGGCCAGAGGTGGCGGCTGGGCGCCGGCGTCCCGCGGTTACCGTGCTGTCGGCGGCGGTCGCCGTCGGCTTCGCGTCGGTGCCCATCGCGGTGCTCGCGGGATGGCTGCGACAGTGACATGGGGGGCCCCGACATGGCCCAACATGACGCCGCGTCTCGCTACGCCGCCAGGCTCCTGATGGACACGGCGCCGAACGAGCGGATCGGGCGGCTCGGCGCCAACGCGCCGTCCGGGCCGATTGCCTCGCGCTGGGAGCGCCGCCGCGCCGAGCTCGAGCTCGTGGGGC
>Ga0184637_10002625_pt1 | contig 11492 bp, 12 predicted proteins | sample PLM3_127_b2_FD_133143 | JGI IMG/M metagenome (GOLD analysis project Ga0184637, IMG submission 133143) | Groundwater sediment microbial communities from an aquifer in East River, Colorado, USA - PLM3_127_b2 | ecosystem: Environmental > Terrestrial > Soil > Riparian zone | place: USA: East River...
TACTGTCCCGAGCTCTCACCCAGGGCGACGAGAAGCTCGTCCAGCTGATCGAACGTCTCGACCATTGCATCGGCTGCTCCGGTGCCGGCAGCGTCGAGCGCTTCCTTCGAAGGATAGCTCTCGTGCAGGACCACCAGCGTCTTGCCGCCCTTTTCCTCGAAGGTCACCGTGGTGACAGGCCCGCCCTCGCCGCCTTCTTCATTGGTCCACGCGAGGCGCGAGTACGGCTTCACTTCGACATACGTGCCGAAGAACGCGGCAGGCTCGGGGCCACCGTGGTCGAATACCAATCGGTACTTGCCTCCGACACGAGCATCCACTTCGCAGGACAGCAGGGTCATTCCCATCGACTTGGGCACCCACCAACGCTTGAGCAGCTCGGCCTTGGTAAATGCCTCGAACACGATGCGCGCCGGGCAGTTGATGGTCCGCGTGACAACCACCTCGCGGTCCGACTTCCGTTCCACCGTGGTGCGGTTCTTCACGGGGCCGGGCCTACTTTCGATTTTTGCGTTCATCGCTCTTCTCCTTTCGTGTCAGTTCCTCGACAACCTTGTCCAACTCGTCGAAGCGTTCGTCCCAGCGCTGGCGGTACCTCTCGAGCCACGCCGTCTCTTCCTCCAATCGGCGCGGGCCCAGCTGGCACGTCCGCACGCGCCCGATCTTCTTCGTGGTGACGAGCCCCGCCCGCTCCAGGACGCCGACATGCTTCTTCAAGCCCGTGAGGGTCATGTGGAACTTCTCGGCAAGGACCGTGATCGAAGCGTCTGCACGCCCAAGCTGCTCCAGGACGCCGCGTCGGGTTGCGTCCGAGAGCGCTGCGAACGAGGCATCGAAGCGGACCCCTGAATACTGAACCATGTGGTTCAGTATGTAACACGCGGATTGGGGGCATGCAAGGGGAGGCCGAGCGCCCGCCGCGTAGCCGGCCACCTTCACTCCCCAATCGACCTCATTTCGATGCAGATCCGAGCGACTCGGCGATCCCCAGGCCCTTAAACGCGGCGAACGCGCATCAGCAGCTCCTCGAGCACGGCGATGAGCTTCTCGCGGTCTTCCGGCGTGACGGTCCCACGCTGGATCCGGGCCTCCTCGATGACGACGCGGCCGTTCTCGCGCGTGAGAAGCGGAGGCGGCGTGCTCGCGACGGGGGCCGGCGCTGCGGTCGGCGCGGGCGCCGCCGATTCTCCGGCGTTGAGTTGCGATGGCCGACGCGTCTCCCCGGCCGAGGGCGCCGCCGTGGGCGCTGGATCGTTGGTCGCGGGTGGCGTGGAAGCGATCACCAGACCGTCTTCCGTGCCGCCACCCGCCACCTTCTTCGCATGCTGCTCGATGCGGCGGATGGGCCACTTCTCGCGCACGATCCGCTCGAGAAGCTTCTCGACCCGCTTCAGCGCCTCTTCTTTCCCGACCGTCTCCGCGAGCGCGTTGGAGATCCGGTCGACCTCGATCGCTCCCCGGGCGTCGAGCTCGCCGCGGATGAGTGCCTGCTTGATCGGCTCGACCGCCATGTGGATGCGGTACAGCCTGCGCGCCTGCGCGTAGCTGCGCCCGATGAGCTCGCCCGCTTCGCGGACGTCGATCTCGCGCGCCTCCATGAGCTGCGCGAGGACCCTGGCCTCCTCGACCGCGTTCAGGTTCTCGCGGTGCAGATTCTCCTCCGCCTGCGCGAGGAGCTTCGACCGACGATCGGACAGGTTCGGGTCGATGATGCAGGGGATCTCCTCGAGTCCGGCGAGTCGCGCGGCGCGCCACCGCCTCTCCCCGGCTACGATCTGGAAGCGGCCCGGCTCGGCCCCGTGTGGCGTCACGATTATCGGCTCCCTGACCCCGGAGCGGCGAAGGCTCTCCGCGAGTGTCTGGAGCCGCTCGTCGTCGAACTGCTGCCGGGCCTGTCCATCGGCCGCGGGCGAGATGAGGTCGAGCTTGATCTGCCGCAACTGCTGACCCGGCAGGATGCTCGCGAGCACGGCGTCCTCGGTCGCCTCCGATGCGTAGGCGGCGACCGGGTCGGCGCCGGGCGGCTCCGTCGTCCGGACCTGCTCGGCCCGGGTCACCTTGATGGCCAGCTTCTCCATGATCGACACCTGCCGGCTCTCACCCATGGCTGGCCTCCAGCATCGGCAGGAGCTCGTCCAGCGCGGCAAGATAGGCTGGGGGCCCCTTCGACGGGCGGTACCGCGCATCGTAAAGTGGGACCCCCTCGGCGAGCGAGCGTGCGATGGCGGTGGCGAGCGGGATCCGCGTCCGGAGCGCCCGGTCACCCACGAGTCCCTCCAGCGCCCTCAGCGCCTCCCGGGACTCCGTCTGCTCCTCGACGAACCGCGTCGGCAAGTACGCCAGGACGTCCGCCCTCGGGGCGACACCGCGGCGGAGCTGCTGGACGACCCGCCCCAGCTCCGGCAGGACGGAGACGGCGAGCCGCGTCGTCTCGACCGGCGCCAGGATCGGCCCGGCGGCGAGGGCGTTGTACGTGACCGGCCCCATGCTCGGGGCGCAGTCGCAGAGGATGAACTCGTAACGGTCCTCGACCCGGTCCAGCGCCTCCTGGACGGCGACCGGCCCGGTGAGCTGGTTCGCGCGCTGCACCTCGAGATCGACGCCGACCGCCCACGGGCACGCCGGGACCACGTCCAGTCCTTCGCAGACGTGCTGCGGCGCGAACGTCAGCTCGGGCCTGAGCAGGAACTCGAGGACGCCGTAGGCGCCGGGCTGCGCGTCCACGCCGAGCGCCGCGGTGGCGTTCCCCTGCGAGTCGAGGTCGACGACGAGCACGCGCCGGCCGGCGCGCTGGAGTCCCCAGGCGAACGCGACGGAGGTCGCGGTCTTCCCGGACCCTCCCTTCGGCATCGCCACGACGAGTCTGCGAGCAGTCATGTCCATCTCCTCCGCCGGCGCGAATGGGGCCGGCGACTTGACTCTGACTGTCTGTCGTGTGACATACAACCTGCCGACTGCACACCTGTTGGGTTGGATCCGTGTGACTGTCAGAGGCAACCGGCAGGATGGTATCGAGGTGAATCATGGCGAACTCCGATCCCATCGGGCTGTGGCTCGCCGCGAGCGTCGTCGTGGGGGTCGCGGCGCACGTGGCGCTCGCCGCACGGAGCAGGCGCGCGTACCGCCGGCTCCGCGAGGCGTACGTCGGGGCAGTCTCCGCAGCGCAGCTGACCGGTGCAGCCGACGCGCTCGTGCGCGCGCAGGAACTTCATCGGGAGTTCATGCGAACGACGCCGCCGTCGGGCTGGCTCACCGGTCTCGGCGCGCGGCTCAAGGCCGCGTTGGTCCTGTGCGCCCTCGCGGGCGTCGCCGCAATGGTCGCCACCGGCCGGCTGCCGCCCGTCGTGGCCGGTGTCGCGGTGCTGCTCGCGATCGGCCTGCGCCGGATCCTCCTCGCGACGGCACTGCTCCTGGCCTTGTTCGTCGCCACGAGCAGCATGGTCTCGCCGCCGCGTCGGGCGGACCGCACGCCGGCGACCGCCCTCTCCGCGCCGCCCAATGCGCCGAAGGCGCTCGCCCGCTCGCGGTGACCTGCGCAACCGTCGCCATTGCGGCACTGTTCGCGGCGCGCGCCCCGATCCCGTTCGAGGCTGAGATCGACGCGGCGCTTGCGGAGACCTCTGTCATCTACCCGGTCCCGAAGGCCCTCGTGGTCGCTGTGATCTCGGTGGAGAGCGGCTTCCGACCACGCGCGGTATCGCGCGCCGGCGCGAAGGGGCTCATGCAGCTCATGCCGTACACGGCACGCCGGGTCGGGATCGCGGAGCGCGAGCTGTTCGACCCGCGGAGGAACGTCCTCGGCGGGGTACGACTCCTCGCCGTCCTCCTCCGCCACTACGAGGGTGACGTGATCTCCGCTCTCGTCGCCTACAACGCGCGGCCGCGCCGGCTGTTCGCGCCCATCCCCCGTAATGGCGAGACGCCGGCGTACGTGTGGAAGGTTCTCGCGGCGGCCCGACGCTGGTCCGCGAGCACTCCCATCGCCGATGAGGGCCGAGGGTACGATGAGGAGGTTTGACGTTGGCGGCTGGGATGCCGGCGACCGGGCGGTGTTCTTGAACGTCGGCAGATCTCGAGATATACCGACGCTTCAGAACATGAAGGCCGCCCGGAAGATCCTCTCGCTGGCCCGTCGCACCGGCGTCATCCGGCCCGGTGACCTTCGGGCGCAGGGCATCGCCCCCGTCTACCTGACGCGCCTCGTTCGGAAAGGCGAGCTCGTCCGCGTGGGCCGCGGCCTTTACTCGCTCGCCGACGGCGCAACCGCGACGGGCGACCGAACGGTCGTCGAGGCCGCCCGCCAGGTCCCCCGCGGCGTCATCTGCCTGCTCTCCGCGCTCCGGCTCCACGGCCTGACCACCCAGATGCCCCCCGCCGTGTGGGTCGCGATCGATGTGAAGGCGCGCCGCCCGGGCGCCGCAGGTCCCCCCCTCGAGATCGTCCGGATGTCCGGTCCGGCGCTGCGCGCCGGCATCGAGGAGCGCGTCCTCGAAGGCGTCAGGGTCCAGGTCTACGGCCCGGCGAAGACGGTGGCCGACTGCTTCAAATTCCGGAACAGGATCGGTCTCGACGTAGCGATCGAGGCGCTCCGGGACTACCGGCGCCGCCGCGGCAGCGTGGACGAGCTGCTGCGGTACGCGGAGATCTGCAGGGTCGCCCGCGTCATGCGACCGTACCTGGAGGCGCTCTCGTGAAGAAGGAGGTCACGAACCTGGGCGCGTCCGTTCGCCAGCGCCTCCTGAATCTCGCCAAGGAACGAGGCGAGGACTTCGATCTCCTCCTGACCCGGTTCGCCCTGGAGCGCCTGCTCTACCGGCTGTCGGTGTCTCCCCACGCGGACAGGTTCGTGCTGAAGGGCGCCATGCTGGTGGCCGTCTGGCTCCCCGAGGCGTTCCGCGCCACGCGCGACCTCGACTTGCTGGGCCGCGGCGATGCGTCTCCCGAGCGCGCTGCGGCCGTCTTCGAGGATGTCTGCCGCATGGCCGTCGAGCCGGACGGAGTCGAGTTCGACGCCGCCACGGTTCGCGCCGAGCTCATTCGAGAGGACCAGCGTTACGTCGGGGCGCGCGTGAAGCTCGAGGCCCGCATCGCCGGGGCGGTGATCGGGCTCCAGGTGGACGTCGGCCATGGCGATGCCGTCGTGCCACCCCCGACGACCCTCGAGTACCCATCCCTCCTGCGCTTCGCGACGCCACGCGTGAAGGCCTACTCGCGCTACACGGTCGTGGCCGAGAAGCTCCAGGCGGCGGTCGAGCTCGGGCTCGCCAACAGCCGGCTCAAGGACTTCTTCGACCTGTTCACGCTCGCGTCGCGGTTCGAGTTCGAGGGACCGCTGCTCGCGTCGGCGATCGCCGCGACGTTCAAGCGAAGAGGGGTCGGGATTCCCGCCGAGCCGCCCGCCGCGTTCTCCACCCAGTTCGCCGCGGCGCCGGACAAGGCCGCGCAGTGGAAGGGGTTCCTGAAGCGAACCCGTGTTCGCATCGAGCCCCCGCCCTTCCCCGCGGTGCTCGGTTCGGTGGCGCTATTCCTGCTCGAGCCGCTGGAAGCCGCGCGAACGAGAGTCCCGTTTCGGCGGACTTGGCGCCCCGGCGGCCCGTGGATGGAAGGATGATGATGACCGGACCGGCCCACGTAACGGGGGCCCGGACACGCGCGGTCGGACGGTCGCGAGGAGGCGGACACCGCCCCCTCCGTTCACGGCACCGCCGTGGACGTCACCTCCTCGCGCGAAAGGCAACGTAACGTTCAGTTTCGTGCGACGCGCGAACCAAGCAAGGGCCAGCTCACACACCGCGCACGCGGCACGCCGGTGTGTGTGGCGCGAACGAGCCCCCGCGGGGCGGTGTCCCGCGCTCTGGAAACGGGATCACGACTTCGAGCCAGCTCCACCCGAGCCCTCGCCCCACCTCGCCCTCGCGCGCTCGAGGAACGACGGCCTACTGGCCGGCCCCGCGCCAGCCACCAGTTCCTCGAAACCCGTCATGAAGCCGATCTTGCGCCGGTGCTGGGCGCGCACGACCGCGACGATCCGCTGCCACTCCGCCGTCAGACCGGCCTTCTGGTAGCACTGCCTCGCACGCTCGAAGCTCCTGAGCGCCGCGTCGTAGTACTTGCTCTTCTTGCCGTTCACGAGGCGGAAACCCTGGGCACCCCAGAGCCGCGCCGCGGCATCCGGATACACGTGCTCCAGGCGCGTCGCCGCCGGCTCGGTCGCGTAGTGGCTCACCCCTTCGAGATCCTCCCCCGAGGTGGTCCGCACGAGCGCGGCGAGCCTCTCCAGCTCTCCCGTCTCGAGGAGGAGCTGGAGGTGCGAGTGAAGTTCGGCGCTGGACGCCGCCGCGATCGCCCTCCCGTGCCACGCGCCCCGGTCGCGTTCGGGCACGTATCGCATGAGCTCCCCGTACGTGTACGTGCTCGGGTGGTGGGTGAAGGCGGTCCAGGCGTCGGAGAGGGACTCGTCTCCGCGCCCGAGCGCTCCGAGGATCTCGCGCCTGAGCTTCGCGAGATCGGCGCCCACCGTAGCGCTCCGGCGGCTCTGTTCCGCGAGCACCAGCCCACGGTCCACCCACGAAAGCGCGTCGGCGGCCTTCGCCTGCGCGACGAGCATGCCGGCGATCGCGTCGCAGTCCTCCGCCGTCACCTCCATTTGCTCCGCGAGGGCGACGTAAGCCGCAACGTCCCCCTGGTGCAGGGAGAGCGCACGGAGGGCGTCACCCCAGCGCCGGCGCGATCGACCGGGCTCGCTGCGCAAGTGGGCCCCATCGGCGGACGGGGCGGGCACGGACGCGGCGTGGAAGCGGCGCCGGAGCTCCGCCGCGAACGCGTCGAGGCCCGGGGCGTCGAGCGCGGTCGCCACCTTCTTCTCCAGCCCGTAGCAGTACCCGTAGGGATCGTCCTCCATGCGCTTGGCGAGGCGCGCCGCGGTGTCGACCACATCGGCGCAGGCGGCCTGCCGCGCGCGCACCCAGCCGCAGTACAACTCGCCCACGAACTCGCCGAGCCCGCCGCTCGAGTCGTCTATCTCCTCCGACTTCGCGTAGCAGCCCGCGAGGAAGGTCTCGTACAGACCGACCGCCTCCCCCGGCTCGATCGTGACGAGCCGCGCGATCTCGGACTCCACCTCCTCGAGACCGCGGATGAACGAGAACGCCGCGCCGTAGGAGATGAAGCTCCCCGGCACGAGCGCGTGCTCGATCGAGCGCTCCAGACTGGACGTCGAGCTTCCTGGCCGCCGCGGTGTCATCGCCGGACCCGCCGAGACGTCCGGCGCGCCGCCGTGCGCGATTCGCCCTCTGGGGTGGACGGGATGGCCGTGAACCCGGACTCGTCGCCGTCCTGGATGAACAGGCGGCCGGCGAGCCTCCCGTCCTTCCGGAGGGTCGCCCACCCGTGGCCGCTCGCCGGATCGCACTCGTCGTTGCCCTCCCACGTGAACGCCACGTGGGGATGACCGCGCAGCTCCCCATGTTCGCAGCTCATCTGCCCATCGATCGCGATGAAGCGGAAGCTGCCGCCTTCAGCGGCGAACTCGATGTAGGCGGGTCCGAGGAGATCGATCGCCTCCCGATCCCACAAGTCCATCTCGGTTATCCGCCACTTGCCTTCGATGCCCATCGGCCCTCCACCCAAGGTGCGCGGCGCAGACGTCACCGCCCGCGCCTCGGCTTGCGAACCTCGATGGAAGGCTCCTCGTGCACCTCGTCCTCAGGGACGAAGACCACGCGCATGCCCCAGCCCGCGTAGCTCTGGAGCATCTGGCCGAACTCGCGCAGCGTGTACTCCTCGTCGTCGATGTAGATCGCGACGGGATCCTCCTCGCCGGCGGCGCAGTCGGTGATGTGGCAGCGCAGGACGTCGCCGCGCGGGAGGACGTAACCGGTCCGGCGATCCCGCTTCACCTGCGGTGTACCAGGCGGGACCTCCAGCGCGACCCAGTCGAAGGAGTCCCGGGACGCCTGCTGCGCGTCGATGCAACGGTTGTGGATCTCGAGGATCTGCTCGTCGCTGAGCGCGGCCTGCTCGGCAGAGCTCATCACGAGGTGCACGCCGGAGACGTTCTCCTCGGCGTAGTCGATCTCCGGGCCATTCGGGCCCCGCGAGATGCGCACCTGGTCCAGGCTGGCGCGATACGGCTTCTTGGGCCGGATGTTCCTTCTTCGTCGTCTCGTCATGACGTTGCGATGCGTGGGCAGACGCAGTGTTCGCCGGGACATCGGCGCAGGTCCCGTCCCGCGATGGCTTAGCACGCCGGGCCGACGGCCTGCAGGGAACGATCACAGCGACGTCCGGGAGCGCCGCGCGCGCGTGGTCGCGCTCGCCCGCAGGCGGGTCTCGTCGTCCCGTACCGCTTGGCAAGGAGGTCACCACCCCGCAGGCGGCGGACCTCCTGAACGTCTCCCACCGTAGCTCGTGGCTCCTCGACCATCGATCCGCTGCTTGCACCGCGCCACGCCGAATGGCTCAAGCATCTCGGGATAGCGCAGCTCCACGCGAACGAGCTCGGGGTCGGCAAGGTCGAGCGCATCGCTGCTTCAGCTCGTCAGTTCCTCGAGCTGGTGAACGCACGCTTCGTACTCACCTTCATCCACAAGCCGTACTTCGGTGCGGTGAAATTCGTGGATACCGTCCTGGACAGCGGTCTCAACCCCGCAGTGAGCCCGATCCACTACGGAATACGGGCGCTCAGGCTGCCGCTCGCCGCAGCGCTCGTCGCGAGCATGCAACCTGCTGACATCACGACGTTCTGGGATGCGTGGGCGAAGCGAGATGCCGCAGCCTTTGGCGGAGTGCTTCAGCGGGTCCGTTCACGCGTTCAGCGTCACCCCGACCGTCGCGTCGTTCAGCTGCTGGACGAAGCACTCGCTTGGGCGCAGCAACACTCAGCCGAGCTGCTTGATGCCAGGCGGTCGAAGTACGACGCGCCGAACGTGGTCGCGCTCACTCTCATCATCGGAGTTCTTCACGAGGTGATTGGTGTCAGGGGCGGGCAAGTCCTCCGGTTCGTGCACGATCGCGAGCAGCAGTTCGCCAAGGCGCTCAAGGAAGTCTTCGAGGTCGTCCGCCAACTCAGGCCCAAGGCGCACGCCGTCTCCGCGATCGTCGACTTCGAGATCGTGAAGACGTTTGGCTGTCCCATCGAGCTGACGGAATCGGCCACGTCGCCGACCCTCCAGTTGGTGGACTGCCTGCTCTGGCTACTCCGGCGCAGCGGCGGCGGAGACGTGGGTGCGCCCGCCTGCGAGGAACTGGTCGCATCCCTGGCGAAGCGAACCATCGTTTCGGAGTTCTCGTTCCAGCAGCTTCTTCGAGACATCCGCGATCTGAACGCCCAGGTGGACGGGCTCGACCTCTCATCAGAGCAGCTCGTGAAGGGCCAGGAGCTCCTCGCCGAATTCGAGCGGTCTCGGCGAACGCGGATGAAGTCGTGACCCGCCGAGTCTAGGTTCCGTCGGTGCCGTCATCAGCGGCGCGGATGGGCCCTCGCCTGGGGACATGTACAAGGTCACCCTGGGTGATGGGCGCAGTGGAGCATCGCTCTCGTCGTCGCGCTCGCGCGACGCGAGTCGAGACGCCGTTTACGCAGGCGAGGGACGTGAAAGCAGCGAGCGCGGCGCCGAGAGAGCCCGGCCGAGGCTGCCGGCGCAGTTCCTCTACATGACCGGCGAGGAGCAGCTCGCGATCCACGTGGCCGTGCCAAGGCGCACGCTCGTCCGGACGATGCGGCATGTCGGCACTCTCGACGGCCCTCCATGTCCGCATCCTGCGCGCTCGAAGCGCGACCGTAGGGCCGCGGAGCGCGCCCGCCGCCGTTCCGTGCATCCGCGTGGTGCCCTGGAAGCACGTGGCGCGCAGACGATCCGGTACCGGTCGAGTGTGGCGGCTCTGTTGGGGGCACGCCTCTGGCATCGCCCCGAATGACAGTCATCGGATATACACTCGGATCATGCCGACGCCGGTACATGCGCGCTCGGGCGCGGCGCCGCGGGCGGTGGGCCCGGTTGGCGCAGCAGGAGATGCGCCATGACGTACGAAGAGCTCATCACGTTCACCGGACCACAGCCGCTGTGGACGGTGTCGAAGCTCGCCGAGGCGCTCGACGTGTCGACGGACTTCATCTACCAGGCGGTGCAGCGAGACGAGATCCCGCACATCCGCCTGGGGACGAACATCCGGTTCCACTACAAGGACATCCTGGTCTGGGTCGCGAAGCACCGCATCGTGCCGCGACGGTAGGAGGAGCGCATGGCCTTCAGGCGCAAGGACTCCGAGTTCTACTGGATCTCGTACGTGAACCACCTCGGGAGGCGCGTCCGGGAGAGCACGGGGACGACCAAGAAGGCGAAGGCGGACATGATCGAGCGTGCCCGCCGCGACCAGTACGCGTTCCGCCGGCGCGGCATGGTCGACCCGCTGGTCGGGAGTGCGACCACGTTCGGCGAGCTCATCGACTTCTGGTGGAAGGACTACGGCAGCCGGCTCAAGTCCCAGGCCATCAAGGGCTCCATCGAGAAGCACCTTCGGCCGGCGCTCGGCGAGCTTCCCCTGTCCAGCTTCACGGGGCTCGCCCTGGAGCAGCTCCTGCAGTCCAAGGCGACGGTGCTGAAGCCGCGGACGCGGAACCACCTGCGGGCCATCGTCCGGCGCATGTTCCGGGTCGGCACGCGAGCCGGGCTCTGGGTGGGCGCCAACCCCATCGATGACGTGGCGATCGCCGAGGTTCCGAAGACGGTGGCGAGCTTCCTCGCGCTCGACGAGGTGGGCCCGTTCCTCTCGGCGTGCCATGGTCAGTACCGGCAGCTCTTCGCCACCGCCCTGTTCACGGGCATGCGTGAAGGTGAGCTGTTCGGCCTCCGCAAGCAGGACGTGGACTGGAGCTCGAGCGAGGTCACGGTCCGCAAGAGCTGGGACAGCGAGACCACCAAGTCGCGCCGCGAGCTCGTCATCCCGATCGCGAGGGACCTGACGCCGTACCTCCGAGCGGCGACCGACTCATCCGACTCGGTGCTGGTCTTCCCGAACCGGGACGGCGCGATGCACAGCCGGAACCTGCACGTGAACGAGCGGATCCGGACCGCCCTCAAAGCGGCCGGCATCATCGTCGGCTACGACCACAAGTGCCGCCGCTGCCGGTTCAAGGTCCGGCGCACCTCGAGCACGGTGACGAAGTGCCCGGAGTGCGGCTTCGCCCTGTGGGTCACCCCGATCCCGAAGGACATCAGCATCCACAAGCTCAGGCACACGACCGGCACCCTGCTGTCCAAGGCCGGCGTTCCGATCCAGATCATCCAGAAAGTGCTCGGCCACGCCGACATCAAGGTGACCGAGGGGCACTACCTCCACCACGACACGCGGGACACGCGGAAGGCGCTCGACGAGCACCTCCGGTTCGAGGGCCTTCCGCCGCCCGCGGCCGCCGTGCCAGTCACGTTTCAGGCACAGAAGCTGAGAATCGGGAAAAACGAAGGCCGCGACACCGACGGTTTCCCGTGGGA
>Ga0184637_10002626_pt1 | contig 11489 bp, 26 predicted proteins | sample PLM3_127_b2_FD_133143 | JGI IMG/M metagenome (GOLD analysis project Ga0184637, IMG submission 133143) | Groundwater sediment microbial communities from an aquifer in East River, Colorado, USA - PLM3_127_b2 | ecosystem: Environmental > Terrestrial > Soil > Riparian zone | place: USA: East River...
TAGGACCGGCTGACGGGTAACTCCTCAGTCGGTCCTCCTACCTGTGGAGCAAACATGACGACCGCCATTACTACCATTGAGCTTGGTGACACTGTTCGATTCTCCGGACCGGGGAACTCTAAGGAGTACCAGTTCGCCGGTTGGGTCAAGCCCGATCAGGCCGGTTATGACTGCGTTCTGCAAGGACATCGGGATTACGACGGAAAGCTTGCCAATTTCTTCGCAGTCTCCAAGCTGCTGGAGCGAATCGAGCCTCATTTCCGAGTGGGACGGACCTACATCCGCAAGGATCGAGCCAACGATACCTACCGCTACACCGTAGCAGCGCTGAACGGGGAGTGGGCATCGGCCTGGGTGATTCAGAAGCAAATCATCATTACCGATGAACACGGCGGCCACAAGAAGACCGAATTTCCGATCATCACCGTCGCACCGCTGCGGCAGGGTGACTTTGCGTTGTACGAGGAGGTGCAGGGGCTGTGACCTCGGCTGAAGCCATGCTCAACGACATTCGCGCACATATTGTAGAGTACCGAAGCGGGGAGGAGGCCGTTCCGCTGAGGTACGCACAACTCGTTCACATGATCTCCGAGCTGGACTGGTCGCTCGTCAACGCGACCTCACCATATCCTTCCTCCTGGGTACGCACGCGGGTCATTGTTCGAGGAATATCAGCCGAGTGTGGCCACTGTGGTGGTAACGCTGACTTCCAAGAGCGCTGGCACCACAGTGGCGGACCGAAGGATATGTGGCAAGAGGGCTCTTCGCTCAGTGATACTAACGGATGCGGGGCAAAGTTCGAAGTAGTCACAACTCTCGAAATTTACCCCGAGTAAGGGAGTCGGAGATGCATTACGTATTCGCGGGGCGGGACGTTGGTAGATACACAGGTCGCAAGTCCATTGATTCAACGTCCTCATATCTCGCCTCAGCGGTGAAGGATAACGAAAACACGGTAATCAATACCACCCATCGCCTCCGCGTAATGACGTTCGCATTCGACACCCTCGTTTGCCGAGGCCTCTCCGGGTCGCTGGTCGTTCCGCAGGTAGCTCGCGCCCTTAATCTCAACTTTCTGATTGTGCGGAAAGAAGAGCTGCATCACGGCATCAACGAGTTCGCGGAAGGGCAGCTCGGTAAACATTGGCTGTTTGTCGATGACTTTATTAGTTCCGGGGCCACTCTCGAAGCCACCGGGGAAGCGGTCTCTAAGGTTGTGGACGGGTATCCCGGATTCGTTACAGAATATATGGGGTATTATGCGTACATCACCAACCGGTTCAGGTGGCGGGATGAGTTCCCGAGGCAGTTTATCAGCGAGAAGCCAGAAGTTTCACCAAACCCTGGTCCGATGGCGTTCAAGTACACTGACCTAGGTTAGAACTATCCACTGCGCCGCCCCATGACTTAGCTGCCATGCTCCGACGCTTATCGGGGGTAACCGAAAATGTACCCGGTAAGAGAATGCGAAGGCAAGAAGTGCGCCCAATGCGGTAAGCCGGCAACACAGGAGACTGTGCCTGACCGCGTCCCTCTGTGCAGCTCGATGGCCTGCGTCCGACGAGAACAAGGAGTTGACAACCACAATGGCCGATGAAGAGCTGGAATGCTCGACTTGCGGAAAGCTCTGGCATCGACCAGTAGCACGGGGTAAGAAGCCCCGGCAATGCCCGGAATGTAAGTCTGACCCTTCCCAGGTCAAAGTTCTCAGCGAAGCTGATCGAGCAGCAGCTAGAGCTGTCGCTCGTGATCGAGTCGATAACCTTGAAACCATGCTCAAGGCGAACGGTAGTCATTTATCTCAGCAAAGGCCTCCTCGGTCCTACAGCTTGTCGGAGATCGTGGACCGGATTGAACGGATCGAGGAGTGGATCAATGCCCAGAGCGCGGAACAACGACCAGTCGCTCTACCGGAACAGCAACCCGTCGAAGCTGTCATCAGCGCAGCGGTCGTTCCTGAACGCAAAACCCCTCGTCGCAAAGCCAAAACCAGTGAGGAGCCTACGGGGGCACCAGTACGTCGTAAAGCTAAGGTGCGGGCATAAGGCGGCCTTCCCCGCGACCTCACCGCAGCCGGGCGACATCGTCTACTGCCGAGCCTGCCGTCAATTTTCGGTCAGCCTGACCGGACCTAAAGTCAAGAGATTCAGAGGAATAGATGAAGAACTCACCGAACCTGGACCTAATGAAGCCGGGCGAAGTAGCGAAGATGTTCGGGGTCCACACCAAGACGGTCCGCCGGTGGGTCGACAGCGGCCATCTGAAGGTCATCCGCTTGCCGGGTGGACAATTCCGCTACAGGAGGGATGAGGTCGTGGCGCTCATCGAGGTGAACTGATGTATTGGATCATGACGGGGATCATCAAGGTCGCCGACTACATCAACCGGTTAATCGACAAGCTGGAGAGATAAGTGAACCAAAATGCGATCCTCGCCCGATACCGTCGATGGCTGCTGGTAGTTGCTAACAGCATGACAGAGGGCGAGGACAATCGCCAAGATCTGGCTCAAGAAGGTTGGATCGCGATGTGGAGAGCGCTTCAGGCCTTTGACCAGGAGAAGGGATCTCTCCCTTCGTGGCTGACCACGGCAGCCCGGATGCGAATGGGTGATGTTGTTCGGCGGGGGCTCACCACTGGTGCCGCTCCTAGGTATGGAGGGCATAGTGCTGTAGAAATCCCGGTCGACAAGCTGCCCGAGCCGATAAAAGAGGCTTTACACACAGTTGAGCTGGCATATCATGCCGGAGAAATTCGGCAGGCTATCGATCAGCTCACTCCGATTCAGCGAGAATATGTGATCCGACGATTTTGGGGGGATGAGGCTCACACTGCTATTTCGTCTGATATTGGCAACGGTTGGGTAGGCGCCCGGCCCAAGCTCCGAACGTTTCTCGGACATCTTGAATGAGCACAGCATTCTGGGCTAGGGTGCAGCGAATGCCGAAGGAGGTGATGGACGAAGGCGCGGACTTTCCGCCGGAAGGTTGTCTGTGTGACTGGGTGAACCGCGACGATAATCGGAAATGGATCAGGGTGACCACTCATCTCAAATGTCCGAGTCATAACATTCGGGCACGAATGGAGGAGCAATGAAGGTTGACCTGAACGACCACGAAATGGCGATAATTGCTGTAAGTCTGGGCAGTCGGCTGGACCTGATGCGAAAGCGGCTCGACAATGATCCCGCCGAGCTGGCGCAGGCCGAGGCCCTCAAGTTCAAGCTGCGACTGGGAGGAGAAGCACCACCACGAACGAATTCGAACTCATCGTCGAAGATTACCGGCGACTCTATCGAAGCGCGGTTGTTGAGGTCCACTGTCACCGACATAGGTTGAGCACCTACTACGAAAAGGAGGATCAGGACAGCATTAACATAGTGCTCAGAGCAACAGCTTCAGCTCGCTGGATGATCAAATATGCACGAGAGTCGTTAGCGGTGATGGGAGAGACGACGCATGGGAAGTCGAAACATTCGGGAACCGATCGATCACGAGTCGCTCCCAAAGAACTTTCAGGAAGTCATCGAGTTTACGAATATCGTGACCAAGCTGGTCTGGGAAGTGCAGACAGGGATGGAGGACGATACTGACCTGGTAGTGTGGGCGTTCCAGTCCGCTGGCTCTGCCTCGCTCATCATGAATCAGGAAGCCCGCCGCAAGATGGGCACCGCGAACCAAATCTGGGAGGATGATGAAGATGGCCAACACCGGTGAAGAATTCGAGGAGATCGAGTTCGACAGTCCGTTCGAAGCGCCTGCTGTTCCGGAGGTACCGGCAACGCCCGACAAGGAGCTGGAGCCAGTCTAATGTCCACTGCTGCTTCGTTCGATGGGCTGGAAGGTAGGCAACTGGTCCCGAGCACCCTGACCGGGTTCCGGCAGTGGAGTGTCTTTATCACGGATACCGGTCACACTGCCATCAGATCGTTAAACGGTACTCCGTGGAGGCAATTAGGTGATTCGGTGCAACTCCAAGCTGAATGTTCGCTGACCGAACGCCGATACTTTCCGAAGCCGGTTAACCCTGCCACAGCTTACTTCATGCCGGAGAACTTTGAGCTGAACTACGAGATCCGCGAAACCAATCACCAGTACGAGGCCCCTCGGAAGAGCTGTCGGTGCGGTATCTACTGCCTCCATTTCCATGCTGACTGGACCACCACTGACCTTGCACACTTTGGAGGTTTACCCGCGACGACAGTCAGCGGAGTGGTCAAGGCCGGTGGTGCAACGGTTTTCGGGACACTAGGATTTCGGACCGCGCAAGCTCGGATCGTGGCGATGGCGATAGAAGCCTGGATGCCTGACCGCGAAGCTCTGAGATATTCGTTGGAGAAGTTCACCGATATTCAAGTGTACCGCGACAAGCGCCAGATGTGGAGTGAACATCCAGCAGACGATTTTTCAAGTCTCTTTAGCGAAGAGAAGCTCGAAGGGATGCGTTCGGACCAGCACCGTTTCATTATGTACAACGGAGGCGGACTCGTGAAACGACCACCACCAACCACGAAGCTTGAGGATGTACTTAGGCGGCACAAGAAGCCCTAGTGTTCGTCGAACAAGTGAAGCCTTATGAGTACAGGCTAGCTTGTGGAGTAGTCTTTCGCAGTCAAACGCCTAGCGTCGCTGATGAAGAAGGACATCATTACTTCCCCTGCCGCAGGTGCAGACTTTGGCATAAGTACGAGACCGACGACATGTTAGAGCTGCGCCGCACTGCCGGCAGTGCTCGGGATATGACACATGTGGCCAGGCTCGACAAAGCGATCTTAAAGGATCGGATCGTGCAAGATCTGCGAACGGAGTGGGACGAGGGAGCATACTCGGGGATCGCGAAGCGTCATGGTGTGAGCATCCGCACAGTAGTGAGGGTCGCTGCTGCGGTCGGTGTGTCAGATTATGGCCGAGGAGATGCTAGTGTCATCACACACCAATGAGCTGCTGCCCTGGCGTTGGTCGGAGAACCGGCAGGCTTGGACCGCTCCAAACATGCGGGTAGAGCTGCAAGTGCCGCTCGGTCTGCGCAGCCAAACCCGGTTGCTGCGGGCATTGGAGTACGTAGCAGGGTTGACGCGGGAGACACGCTTCGTCAATGTCGCGGTGCAGACCCTCGGTTACCTTTCGAGTCGTCTTGTGCTCGGTCAGTGCAGCATCGGGGTGCTTGATATGGGTTTGTCTAAGCGGCTCTTCTCTAACGAAAAGTACCCTACTACAGAGTTCATGCCGATCATGGTTACGACAACCAACTTGCTGTACGTGGTCGCTCATGAATGGGGCCATGGCAGTGATTTCAGGGGATCGCTCAGAGCTGCGACCCAGCATGGACAATGCCCCTGTCGACTGGCACTGCCAGTGGACTGTACCGATTACCGCGAGTCGTATGCCGAGGCATTTGCCGAGTGGTACTTGTCCAAAGGTCGGACGACGAACATCGCGGCGAGGTGGTACGCCGTGCGCAATCAATGGAGAATGGTGTGGTAACAGGACTGATAGTTACTGTGTACCTGTTGTCATTGGTGGTGGCCTGGCGAAAGATCTATGTGCTGAACATCGATGAGAACTGGAACCTGGACGAGCCTATACTTTGCCAGATAGTGTGCGTCCTGTTCTGGCCAGTGTTTGTCGCTGGCCGGCTCGTGCGGAAGTTCTACCTAACTTTCATTGCTCGGGAGACACCGGGTGAAAGGGCGGCCCGGTTGAAAGAGATAGCCGCACGCTGCGACGCCGACGAAGCGCGGCAGTACTACGACAGGGACCTGCCTAACTACTCGCCGGGAGTGCACCACAAAGACTGGGGATTCTAATGGAGCTGTTACTTATCCTAGGCCTCGGTCTGGTCAACTGGTTCGGTACCGTGCTGGTGGTCGAGTCGGAATTCTTCCGTCCGCTGCGGGACTGGATAGGTGCCCGGTATGACAACGCGGAGCGCCGGTTCACGGACTGGTTCTGGTGGAAGGCCGGCTACATGATCAACTGCCACATGTGCGCAGGAACCTGGGTCGCTCTGGCCCTGGTTCCTTTCGCACCGGCACTGTTCGGCGCAGGTGTTCTGCCCTACGTGGTCACCGGTCTGCTCATCAAAGCAATCGGTCACCTCATCCTGGTGGTACACAAGCTGGGTGAGGAGAAAACCAACCGTGACAAGGCAGAAAGGGAGGTCGCGCAGCGAACAGTCGCGTCGTACAACTACCCGCAACGTTCTAAGCTATAGCGACAAGCTTGTAGGTGTGGCCATCGGAATTCCGATCGGTCTTTGGTTGGCGGTGAAAATCTTCACCGTCATTGTTCAGAAAGGAAGTCTCCGATATGTGTGGAGAATGGAACGCTGGCTATCGTGACAAGGTTCGTGACCAGGTTGAGGAGCCTGACCTGCGTGACGAGGCCAACGAGCGGCTTCCGCGTGAAGAGCCGGCTCTGCCAACCATCGTGCCCGAGCTGACTGCGGTCATTCACAACGCCGCGATTGTCGGGGACCGGCTGGTTGGTACGGTTTTCGATCACGCCCGCTTTGAGAACGGCGAGATCATCCGGACGTCGCCGATCGTAGCCACTTTCGTGGTCCACGTGACTCGGTCCGGTTCTTACTACCTGGTGGAGGACAAGCGTGAGCAGGTCAGCGGCGATCAGATCCCGGCAGAACGACGAGCCGTCCGAGACTGGCCCCAGGCGTAAAAAGCTGGTTGTTGAGCTGCTGCTTGGCGATATGATCGTGGAGTATGAGCGCAAAAAGGAGTACTTCTACAAAGTCACTTCGATCGAGGTGGCCGCATGTTCTCCTTTCAAGACCCATGTCACTGTGGACGGTCACACACGGTGGTGCTACGACTCCGCGCAACAGATCCTGGTGAGGTAAAGGATGAAATCTCTCCAGATCAGTTCCAGAATTTTTCTCAGAAACGCTAGGGGATCATGTCCAGGGCCACAAAGAATCGTCTGGCGCCGGGGGTCACCAACCTTGCTGTTCGCATCAAGGATTGGAACGACCTAAAAGGTACCGACATCGACTACAAGACCAAGTCGATAAAAGGAATGCACTTCCATAAACCCGGCAGCCAGAAGAAGTCATTGTCTCGTCGGAGTGGCGCCCGGCATGTGTGCCATCACCGAGGAGGCCGGCGTTGTCCGATGAGTTAGATCGTTACTATGCGATGCACGGTCATGATGGGCGTGAAGGTAAGCATGCCCATCATGTAGCGCAGCGCCATACCGGCACATATGATCACGCCAACATCGAGGTCATTTCGTGGAGTGAACTTCAGTCACGTTACTCCAAAAGTGAGGAGAGCACCAATGGGTCTGTTCAAATCACCACTGCCACCGGAACCGCTTGATGGTTACGACAACCTGCTCGCGGTTCCGATCGGCAAGCGGGTCAAGCACATTTCGGTGATCGGGACGGACTCCTACGAGGCTGTCCAGGTCGTGCTGGAAGACATCCCGCCGCAGCCGACCGCGATCCTCGGCTCGGTCACTATTCAGCGCTAAAGGAGAGGGTCCGTGTGGCAGTCTGTTCACATTGTCGGGAGGCGGGCCGCGCGCAGCAGGAAGTTGAGGCTGCTAACGGCGGAAGTGCGACGCGAACTCAGCTCAAGCGGATTGATCAGCTCCACCGCAGATGCAAGAGCGTTGACGGCAGCAATACACATTGCGATTGCCAACATCGCACAGACAAGGCTCGCCCAAACAAGGGCAACGAGGGAGGCTCGGGATGAGCGGAGAAACCAAAACAACGCTCAAAGCGATCAATGACTACTTCAATTCGGGGGATGGCAAGCGGTCGCTCTCGGAGTTTGCCAAGGAGATCAAAGCGCTGACCGCAGAAGAGAAGAAGGAGCTGGCCGAGGGCGCGTGCAACGTCATGGGCTGGACCTTGCAGAAATAGAATCTCGTACCTGACGAGAGTGCCTAGTAGCCCGAGTTGGGAAGGGACGAGCGGCAATCAGGTAGCGCGGCGGGGTTGTCCCAACGAACCGCCGCACGTTTTTACCCGGGGGTATGTGCGAGCGATCCTCAGTCGTGGATATGGCCTACGCGTACTTAAATGATGAGCTGAGCGTCACGCCCCGGGCTCAACCTATCGAAGGGAAAGTATGGGACTTAAGTTCGCCCCTCCGGGGAACACTGCCCGATTCGCATTGTCAATCGGTAATTTTTTCCGGACCTATGAGACCGTGGGCATCGCCAAGATGGCGTTGCACTCGCACCGCTGGACCAACGAGACCGCCTTCATCCTGGAGCTGGTTGAAGGTCAGTGGTTTGTGCTTTACACCGTGGGGAATCCGCGTGTGGCGGTCGCTGAGAACAACCTGCCGTGGTACAAGGAGGTTCGCGGTTACTCCTCGTGGGGTGGCTGGCAGGACCGCAAGAAAGCTGTGCCGATGCCGGCTGCGGAGTATGCCGCCTGGCGTGTCCAGGTTGACCACGAGCTGATCGCGGAGAAGCCGCTTGATCAGATCGTCGCATTGTTCGACACCTTCGCATCGGTGTAAGTTTCCTGCCTGACTCTCCACGACCAGGCAGGAAATTAAAAGCCCAGAGAAAGACTGGGCGAGTCCTAGATTAGAACTTCATGAAAGCCTCCTAATCTAGGCCCGGCATAGTGGAGAAGGCCGATGAGGCAGGTAGCCGGTGTACGAACTCCACTTCAATCTGCGGTAGCCCAACTAGAGGCAGCCCGATAAGGGAAGAGTTGTAGGCTAGACGCCTACCCGCAGAGTGATCCCTAATAGCTCAATAGGCAGAGCACTGGATTGTTAATCCGGGGGTTCCAGGTTCGATTCCTGGTTGGGGAGCGTGAATTGCTAGGGAAGACAAGAACTCTACCACCCGTGAGACAAATTGGGTCTGAGCTGGACCTAGTCGGGTCAATTCGCTCCGCAGCAGGGTTGAGCACTAGTGGCCCGGCATCCGGCAATCCCGTTGGCGCTCGTGTCCCTCGATGAGCTGCGGAAGGGAAGGTAGTTCAATTTGGAACCGGTGAAGGCCAGCCGGTAGTCTCTCGACGGGGAGACACGGGAGAACGCCGCCGGAGCATGGCGGAAATGCAGGTTCGAATCCTGCCCTGACCACTAGGAGATGAGAATGCCAGATCAGAAGATCTCGAAGAGCTTGCCGAAGCGAGTCAGCAACGAAAGGCTGAAGGCTCGCCGGCAGGCCTCGTGGAACCGTTCACAAGCTCGGAAAAAGGCTCGTCGAGAAGCTCAAGAGGCCCGGCACAAGGCTAACCTGAAGCGGCTCGCGGCCGGTGAACCTACCGTGCACGAAGCGAAAAAGATCGCAGCAAAGGAGAGGCGGAAAGTTAGTATCAACGCTTGACCCTTTGGTAAATACGTGGGGGAGGGTGAGTGCCGTCACCGTGGCTAATTCTGGCACCACAATGGATGAGGGTCGCTTGCCACACATGCCGCCCGACCAGTTCCTCCCCCACCCCTATTCGTGAAAGGAAAGAAATGACAAAATCACAGTGGACCCTAGACTGATCATCAGCTATTCAACAGAACCCTGGGCTCAGGTCGCTTCGAACATCTACATCGGGGGAACGTACAAGCTGGTGCGTCTAGCGAGCGGTGAAACCGATGTGGTCTACAATGAACCCGCCGGGTTCCCGGTGGTCGTATCGATGGCGAAATGCGGTGCCGAGCGCTGGATTAAAGGAGTGCAACACCTTGGATACGCCATCGCCGATGGTCCGATCGAGGAGAAAGACACGCAGCCGCTCTTAGATATCGCAGCTTACGTGACCATGATGGCGGTTAGTCGTGGTACCAAGGTGCTGATCCGCTGCCGAGCTGGTTGTAACCGGAGCGCGCTGGTCGCTGCGCTAGCTATGATTTGTGCTGGTGGGAAGCGAGAGACAGTGATTGAGCAGATTAGATCGGTGCGTGCTTGCGCGCTGAGCAATGAGTACTATGTCAGGTACATAGAGAACGGGGAATTATGATCAATACAATTCTGAGGGCTGCTGAAGCATTTCTCCTGTTGAAAACTCGCGAGTGGGAGCACAAGGTCGCAGCTATTGAGCGGAGCGATCGGCTGACCACGAATAAGCCGAAGTAAAGTTTGCGCCAGTTATACCCTGTGAGGGAACTGGGTACTCCGGTAGGGCCGGGGTCGACAAATCCTAGGGAGCAGAGAGATAGCCGCTCAGGTATTAAGAAGAGTCCTAATCGGATTCCCCTGGGCCAAGTGATTCTCCCGCTGGCCAGCTCTGCTTCCGCCGGTTCTTCCCCTGTAGGGGAGAGCAGGTTCCCGTTCCGATTGATCACCGGAAGTGAGCGGTGCCCGGTACCAAGCCTTGGAACCAGGTGATGGGTACTGCACAGGGCGGGGTCGTACAGCGGTCCACTACGCCAGTCTCATAAGCTGGATATCGCAGGTTCGAATCCTGCTCCCGCCCCGTAATGTCCCTTAGTTGAAAGAGAGCATCATGAAGAAGTGGAAGACTGTCGCTGCCACCGTAGCGCTGGCCATCGGCGGTATCGGTGGAGTCGTTGCGTGTAGCTCGGACGCGGACGTTGCCTCGGAGAACCTGTCCAAGGCGGCCGACAACTTCGAGGTCCCGCGACGGATCGTGTTCTACAACGGCATCACCAACGAGTACATCCTCGTGATCGAGGGGCTGTGCTCAATCGGGAACAACGACCCGGACGGCAAGCTCAGCGTCACCTGCAAGAAAGAAGACGGCAAGTTTGTGAAGCACTTCCTCGGTCTGTCCGACAACGTGACCTTCTTCCTGGAGCAGCTCAGCAGCGTAGACGTCAGCACCTCCCACTACCGGGTTATCTTCAAGCCGTCGGTCATCGTACCCGACATTAACGCCCGCTAGTTTCCGGCAGTCGCTACCGCCGGGATGGAAGGGGACCAGGATTTCTGCGTGATCCTGGTCCCCCGTTGACTTGGAAGGATACTGATGGGACTGCACTTCGCGATTAAAGTAAACGGCTGGCCCATCGGCCGTGTCTTTATCCGTAGGCTGGAGGAAGAACTTCGGCACGATAGGTCGATGAAATACGAATATGAGGTACGGCTAGACGACTCACTGCTCTCTCGACGAGCTGAGTGGTACAAGGGTACCGTGCATCACTCGTACGATGATGGAGCCCTAGCTCTCATCGAGAAAGTGATGGCGGACATTAGGGAGGAGAAGGCGCGTGCCAACGAGGATTAACGACAAACTGCTGAGCTGGGCTTCCATTGTAGATCCGAAGACTGTGGATCAGGCGGTGACTGCTTCCCGCATGCCTTTCATCCAGCCACACCTCGCGTTGATGCCGGATGCTCACCTCGGTAAAGGCGCCACGGTGGGCTCGGTCATTCCTACGGACGGAGCAATCATGCCGGCGGCTGTCGGTGTCGACATCGGCTGCGGAATGATCGCAGTCCGGACTCAGTTCCGCGCGGAGGACTTGGCGAACAAGGATCTCTCCTACCTGCGCCACGATATCGAGCGCCGCATCCCGCTGAGCGCTGGCCGGCAGAACCCGACGGA
>Ga0184637_10002627_pt1 | contig 11484 bp, 9 predicted proteins | sample PLM3_127_b2_FD_133143 | JGI IMG/M metagenome (GOLD analysis project Ga0184637, IMG submission 133143) | Groundwater sediment microbial communities from an aquifer in East River, Colorado, USA - PLM3_127_b2 | ecosystem: Environmental > Terrestrial > Soil > Riparian zone | place: USA: East River...
CGCCGGGGCGGTGCTCCTCGTCGAACAGCTTCACGTAGGTCCGGCAGCGGCTGCAGGCCTCGGCCTTGACGCCGGGATCGCCCTCGGCGTGCAGGTAGGCGAGCTCGGCGTCGGTGCCGCACGCCACGCACTGGAGCCGGGGGACGTGCCACGCCGAGGCGCACAGGGCGCACGAGAGGAAGCGGCGCCTCCCGATGCCCTCGACCACGCCCGCGACGGGGAGCGCGCCACAGACCGGGCAGGCGGGGCCGCCGCGCTCGAGCGCGGCGGGATCGAGCGTGGCGGCCGCGGCCGCGAACCAGGCCTGCAGCGCCGCCGAGACGAACGGCGCGCAGGCGACGTCCGCCGGGGCGACCGCGCCGGCGATCACCGCGTCCGCGATGCGCTCGAGCTCCGCGGGCTCGGCGCCGGAGAGCCGCACGAGCGCGTCCAGCGCCTCGGGTGGGAGCCCCGGCGCGCGCGCGGCGGCGACGATCATCCCGAGCATGCGGCGCCAGGAGCCGTCGCGCGCGACGCGGTCCGCCGCGAGCGGCGGCGCGACCGTCGCCGGAGCCGGCCGGACGCGGATCTCGTTCACGGCGTCGCGCTGCCCCGCCGCGACGCGGGAGAGGAGCAGCAGGAAGTCGCCGGCCGGGTTCCCGGCGGCGAGCACGCGCAGCCGGGCGGCCCGCGCCTCGAAGAGGGCGGCCGGATCGGGGAGGCGGGGCAGCTCCGAGAGCCCGTCCGCGTCACCGTTCACGGTCCGTCCTTCCGTCCGAACGTCGCGTACCAGCCCGGGTGGTGGGCCCGCGCCCAGGCGCGGGTGACCGTGCCGCGGGTCATGGCGCGCATGGAGCCCTTCGTCCAGTAGGCCGCGTAGACGTGGATGCCGATGCCGACGAACATCACGAACGCCATCACCGCGTGGACGACGTTCGCGACGCGGCGGAGGACGAGCGGGACGGCGGGCGCGAAGTAGGGGCGCCACATGAGCAGGCCGGTGACGAGCAGCACGGCGACGACCACGATCATCGACCAGTACATGAGCTTCTGCCCGGCGTTGTACTTGCCCTCCACCGGCACCGCCTCGCCGCGCTTGTTCATGTAGCCGAACATCGCGGCGAGCCAGCGGCGGTCGCCCGGCACGAGCCGGTTGTCGCGCACCAGCCGGAGCGCGTACGCGTAGAACAGGACCGCGAACCCCGCGCCGACGATGGGGTGGACGAGCCGCATGAACGCGCCGCCGCCGAAGAGCGCGCTCGTCCAGTAGAAGAAGGGGTGGAACATCGCCAGGCCCGAGAGGAACAGGGCCACGTAGGCGATCGCCACCGCCCAGTGCGTGAGCCGCTCGCCGTGCGAGTAGCGGGGGAGGAGATTCTCCGCCGAGCCCGGCCGCACGTGCTCCATCGGTGTCATGGCCGCCTCCCGTCGTCGTGCTCGTCGACCTCCAGCGGGCCGACCTTCATGTAGTGGAAGATCCCGCCCACCACGACGCTCGCCATCGCGATCACGCCGAGCGCCTTCGCCACGCCGCCGCGCCAGAACGCGACGAGCGGCGAGATCTCGGGCTTCGCCGGCAGCCGGTAGAGCGCCGGGTCGCCGTGCGGCAGCACGTAGACCACGTGCGTCCCTCCGACGCCCGCCGGGTCGTAGGTGGACGCCTGCTCGAAGCCGCGCTCCTTGAGCTCGCGCACCCGCTCGTCGGCGAGGTCGAGCATGTCCCGCTTCGATCCGAACGACAGCGCCTGGGTCGGGCAGGTCTTCACGCACGCCGGCTCGAGCCCCACCGCCACGCGGTCCGAGCAGAGCGTGCACTTGTAGGCCTTCTGGTCCACGTTCGAGAAGCGCGGAATGTTGAAGGGGCAGCCGGTCTGGCAGTAGCCGCAGCCGATGCAGTACTCCTGCTGGAAGTCCACGATGCCGTTCGCGTACTGCACGATCGCGCCCGGCGCGGGGCAGGCGCGCAGGCAGCCGGGATCCTCGCAGTGGAGGCAGCCGTCCTTCACGATGAGCCACTGGAGGCCCCGCCCCGGCAGCTCCTCCTCGTAGAACCGCATCACGGTCCAGCTCTTGTCCGTGAGGTCGCGCGGGTTGTCGTAGCTGCCCGCGCACGTGCCGACCTCGTCGCGCACGTCGTTCCACTCGAGGCACGCCGCCTGGCACGCCTTGCAGCCGATGCACTTCGAGACGTCGATGAGCTTCGCCAGGTCCACGGTCTCCTCCGCGCGGACCCGCGGCGGCGTGGACATCGAGGCGGAGCTGCGGACCACGTCGAGGGACTGGATCGCCATGGCTCCCTCCTCTCCTAGACCACGCCCGGCGGCGCCTTCGCGACGTCCACGAGGAACGCCTTGAACTCCGGGGTCTGGACGTTGGCGTCACCCACGAACGGCGTGAGCGAGTTGGTGATGTGGCCGGGGCGGGTCAGGCCGTCGAAGCCCCAGTGGATGGGGATCCCGACGGTGTGGACCCGCTTCCCCGCGATCTCGAGCGGCCGGATGCGCTTCGTGACGACCGCCTTGCCGACCACCCGGCCGCGCTTCGAGCGGACCAGGACCGAGTCGCCGCTCCGGATGCCCTTCTCCCTCGCGAGCTCCTCGTCGAGCTCGATGAAGGCCTCCGGCTGGAGCAGCGCCGGGATGCGGGCGTGCTTCGTCCAGAAGTGGAAGTGCTCCACGACGCGGTAGGTGGTCGCCGCGTAGGGGAACTCCCCCGCGCCGCCGAGGTTCTCCCGGTCGGCGGGGAAGATGCGCGCCGCGGGGCTGGGGCCGCGCTTCGGGTGGAAGGCGTTCGCGACCGGCGACTCGAACGGCTCGTAGTGCTCCGGGAACGGCCCGTCCGGCATGCGGTCCGTCCCGAAGAGCCGGCCGACGCCCTCCGGGTTCATGATGAACGGGCTCACCTTCTCCTCGGGCCTCGCGTCCGGGCGCATGTCGGGGACGTCGTTCCCCGCCCAGCGCGTGCCCGTCCACCACACGAGCTTGCGGTTCGGGTCCCAGGGCTTTCCGGCGGGATCGCACGAGGCCGTGTTGTAGAGGACGCGCCGGTTGGCAGGCCACGAGAAGCCCCAGCCCGGGAAGAGCCCGAGGCCGCTCGGGTCGGCGGTGTCGCGGCGGGCCATCATGTTGCCTGCCTGCGTGAACGAGCCGGAGAAGAGCCAGTTCCCGCACGCGGTGGTCCCGTCGTCCCTGAGGGCCGCGAACCCGGGGAGCTGCTCGCCCTCGCGGGCGAGGATCTTCGTCGGGTCCTTCGCGTCGGCGACGTCGGCGAGCGCCTTGCCGTTGTACTCGCGGGCGAGCTCCTCGGGCGACGGGCGGGTCGCGATCTTGTAGTCCCAGGTGAGATCGAGGATGGGCTCGGGGACTACGCCCCCTTCCTTCCGGTACAGCGCGCGGATCCGCGTGAACAGCTCCGCGACGATCTCCGGGTCCGCCTTGGCGTCGCCGGGCGGGTCGGCGGCCTTCCAGTGCCACACGAGCGTGCGCCCCGAGTTCACGAGCGAGCCGTCCTCCTCGGCGAAGCAGGTGGACGGCAGCCGGAAGACCTCCGTCTGGATCGTGGCGGGGTCCACGTCGTTCAGCGCGCCGTGGTTCTGCCAGAAGTTGGAGGTCTCCGTGACGAGCGGGTCGATGGTCACGAGGAACTTCAGCTTCGAGAGCCCCGTGACGACCTTGTCCTTGTGCGGGATGGAGGCGAGCGGGTTGAAGCCCTGGCAGAGGTACCCGTTCACCTTCCCCTGGCTCATCAGGTCGAAGACGGTGAGGACGTCGTAGAGCTTGTCGAGCTTGGGGAGGTAGTCGTAGGCCCAGCCGTTCTCCTTCGTCGCCGCCTTCCCGTAGAACGACTTCATGAGCGAGACGTGGAACTTGGGGTAGTTCTGCCAGTAGCTCATCTGGCCGGGGCGGATGGGCTTGAGCGTCCGCTTGTCGACGTAGGCCTGGTACTCCGGCTCGTTCTCGCGCGGGAGCGAGAGGTAGCCCGGGAGCGCGTCGGAGAGCAGCCCGAGGTCGGTGAGCCCCTGGATGTTGGAGTGGCCCCGCAGCGCGTTCACCCCGCCGCCCGCCATGCCCATGTTGCCGAGCAGGAGCTGGATGATGGCGATGCAGCGGATGTTCTGGGCGCCGACGGTGTGCTGCGTCCAGCCGAGGGCGTACAGGTGGGTCATCGTCCGGTTCGGCGCCGCGGTGGAGGCGATGGCGTCGCAGATGCGCGCGAACGTCTCCTCCGGCACCCCCGTGACGTCCGAGACCATCCGCGGCGTGTAGCGCGAGTAGTGCTGCTTCAGGAGCTGGTACACGCAGCGTGGATGCTCGAGCGTCGGGTCGACCTTCGCGAACCCGTCCTCGCCCATCTCGTAGGTCCACGACGAGCGGTCGTACTTGTGCCCCGCCTCGTCCCAGCCGGAGAAGAGCCCGTCCTCGAACGCGTAGCCCTCCTTCACGAGGAACGACGCGTTGGTGTAGGCGAGGACGTAGTCCTTCTGGATCGCGTCCTTCGCGAGCAGGTGGCGGATGACGCCGCCCAGGAACGCGATGTCCGTGCCGGGGCGGAGCTGCGCGAAGAGGTCGGCCACCGCGGCGGTGCGCGTGAAGCGCGGGTCGACCACGATGAGCTTCGCCTTGTTGTGGGCCTTCGCCTCGATCACCCACTTGAACCCGCAGGGGTGGGCCTCGGCGGGGTTGCCGCCCATGACCATCACGACGTCGGCGTTCTTGATGTCCACCCAGTGGTTGGTCATCGCGCCGCGGCCGAACGTGGTCGCCAGACCGGCGACCGTGGGGGCGTGTCAAACCCGCGCCTGGTTGTCGAGCGCGACCCCCCCGAGCGAACGGATCACCTTGCCGGTGATGAAGCCGCTCTCGTTCGAGGACGCGCTCGCCGCGAGGAAGCCGACGGAGGTCCAGCGGTTCACGGTGGTGCCCGCCGCGTTCCGCTGGACGAGGTTCCGGTCGCGGTCGTCCTTCATGAGCCGCGCGATGCGGTCGAGGGCCCAGTCCCAGGTGACGCGCTCCCAGCGGTCCGAGCCGGCGGCGCGGTACTCGGGCCACTTGAGCCGGCTCGGGCTCTGGACGAAGTCGAGGAGCGAGGCGCCCTTGGGGCAGAGCGTGCCGCGGTTCACGGGGTGATCGGGATCCCCCTCCACGTGGACGATCTCGGCCTTCGCGTTCTTGGCGTGATCACCCAGCGTGTACAGGATCACGCCGCATCCGACCGAGCAGTAGGGGCAGGTGTTGCGCGTCTCGGTGGTGCGGGCGAGCTTGAACGTGCGGACCTCGGCGAGGACGCGGCTCGGGGAGAAGCCCAGGGCGCCGAGGCTCGTCGCGCCGATGCTCGCTGCCGACACCTCGAGGAACTGGCGTCGCGTGACCGTCATGGCGGAACCTCCGGGAAGGCGTCCACGCTACGCCTCTCGATCGCCCGCGTTAAGCGAATGGAGCGATCTCCAATGGGTTCTCTCTAGGTGAACGCAGCGCGTCACGGGCGTCCGCTTGCTCGCGCCGCGCGAGGACCGCTCTGCAGACTTCGCGGACCGTTCTAGTCCTCTTCACGGATCCCTGCGCGCGTGAGGGCCGCGCTCGAGGACGAGGATGTCGAGACCGACGGCGTCCCGATTCGCCGCGCGCGCGGACCGCGCTCGGAGCGGTCGGGCGAGCGGTCCAGCCTCCCCTCGATTCCCTGCGCGCGTGCGGATCGCGCACCCGGCGAGGGCCCGCCGATCGCGGCACCATCCGCAGCCGGCAGGATGCGCACTGGCCGATGGCCTTCTTCGCCCAGCCAGCGCGAGTGGACGCGTGTAGAGGCTCATGTGCGCCTCTGATCGCGCGCGACGCGTCCGCGCGGCGCAGTCGGGATGGCGCAGCGGGCGATGCTCGGGTACTGACGCGCCGTGGTCCTGGGCGGAGGCGCAGGATGCGCAGGTGGGGTCTGGTACTGGCCGTCACTGCCGTCGTCGTGGTGATCGGCGCGGCGGTCGGCGCCGCGCTCCTCCTGCGCGGGGGGATCTCGGCGCGCCCTGAGCCCTCGCCTGCCGAGGCTTCCATCGCTCGCACCCTCCGGAGCTGGGCCATCCCGTCCTCTGCCCGGGAGCTCGCGAATCCCATCCCGGAGAGCCCCGGCGCGCTCGCGGAGGGCCGAGCCCATTTCGCGGATCACTGCGCGTCCTGCCACGCGAACGACGGCAGCGGGGACACGCAGCTCGGGCGCAGGCTCTATCCCCGTGCGCCCGACATGCGGCGCCCGGCGACGCAGCGGCTCACCGACGGAGAGCTCTTCTACATCATCGAGAATGGCGTTCGGCTCACGGGGATGCCCGCGTGGGGTGGAGTCGGGGATCCCGAGGCGAGCTGGCACCTCGTGCACTTCATCCGGCACCTCCCCAACCTGACCGCGAAGGAGCGGGTGGAGATGGAGGGGCTCAACCCGAAGTCGCCGGACGAATGGCGGGCCCTCCAGGAAGATTCGAAGTTCCTGCAGGGAGACCCCGTCCCATCCGACGGCACCTCCGGGCACGGCGCCCACCCACCCTGAAGGGAGCGCATCGATGGTCCGCGGCTGGAAGCTCCACATCGCCGCCGTCGCGCTCGCCGCGCTGCCGGCGCTGGCGGTCCCGCACGAGAGGGGCGATCGCGAGCGCGGCGTCGTCGAGTGGATCACGGCAACGGAGATCGCCGTGAAGTCGGCGGACGGGCACACGGTGTCGTTCGTGATCACCCCCGCGACCCAGTTCGCGCGGGCAGGTGTCCCCGTGAAGCGAGAGGACGTCCAGGCAGGAGAGCGTGTCGTGGTGGAGGGCCGTCGCGCCCGCGAGCGACTCGAGGCGGTGCGCGTGAAGCTGGGGGCGTCACCGAAGACGTCGGCGCCTCGGTGAGCGTCGCCCGCTCGCCCGCCGCCTGAGGGCAGGGTCCGACGCGCTGCGGGCGCATGCGCCCGTGCGCAACGTGCGGCGGTGAGCTCGACGCCTGGCTCCCGGATCACGGCGGGGCCCCAGGAGGCAGGTCGGCGAGCACCGTCCTCGTCGCGGTGAACGCGCAGCTCCTGCGGCGGGCGCGGCTCTAGGACGCGCCGTCGCGGACCGCGTCCACGCAGTCTGGCTACCGGCCGAGCTCGCGACGCAGAGGAAGAGGGCGTGGCGGCGCAGGAAGACGGCCGCCAGGACGAACCTGAGGAGCGGCGTCGCGCGCGCCGGCGGCGGGCCCGCTTCAGGGCTCGTCCGGCGGCGCCGCCCCGTGGCTCGCGAGCAGCGAGTAGAGCCGCCGGCGCGTGACGCCGAGCAGCCTCGCCGCGTGGGTCTTGTTCCCGCCGGCGCGCTCGAGCGCCGCGAAGACGAGGTCGCGCTCGAAGGCGTCGAGCTCGAACCCCTCGACGAGCAGCTCGCCCGCCGCGGAGGCGCGCGCCCCGCGGCCGAGGGCGAAGTGCTCGGGCCGGAGCTCGGCCTCGCCCGCCAGGATGAGCGCCCGCTCGAGCGCGTTCTCGAGCTCGCGCACGTTCCCGGGCCACGCGTGCGCGAGGAGCCGGTCCCGCGCGGCGGCGGAGAGCTTCTCCGCCGGCAGGCCGCGCGAAGCGAGGAAGCGCTCCGCGAGCGGCAGGACGTCGTCCCGCCGCTCGCGCAGGGCCGGCACCCGGATGGCGAACACGTTCAGCCGGTAGAAGAAGTCCTCGCGCAGGTCCCCCGTCTTCACCGCCGCCTCGAGGTCGCGGTTGGTCGCGGACACGACGCGGGCGTCCACCGACCGCGCCTGCGTCGCGCCGACCGGCACGAAGGTCCGCTCCTGCAGGAAGCGGAGCAGCTTCACCTGCGTCGCCTGCGTGACCTCTCCGATCTCGTCGAGGAAGAGGGTGCCGCCGTCGGCCGCCGCGAGGTGGCCCGCCTTCCGCTGGGTGGCGCCGGTGAACGCCCCCTTCTCGTGGCCGAACAGCTCGGCCTCGAGGAGCGTCTCCGGCAGCGCCGCGCAGTGGACCTCGACGAGCGGGCCGGCGGCGCGCCGGCTCGCGTAGTGGATGACCCGGGCGAGCTGGCTCTTCCCGGTGCCGCTCTCGCCGAGGAGCAGCACCGAGGCGTCCGTGGGGGCCACCTGCCGCGCGGCGGCGAGCGCCGCCTGCATGGCCGGGCTCTCCGCCACGAGGTCGGGCGCGAGCCGCGCGAGGAGCCGCGCGCTGCGCGCCTCCGCCGTGCGCTGCCCCGCGAGCCGCCCGACCCGCAGCCTCAGCTCGTCCATCGAGAACGGCTTCGTCACGTAGTCGGCGGCGCCGGCCTTCATCGCCTCGACGGCGCTCTCGGCCGTCGCGAAGGCGGTCATCACCACCACCTCGGGCGCGGGCTCGCGGGCGCGGGCCGCCCGGAGCACGGCGAGCCCGTCCACCTCGGGCATGCGCAGGTCGGTGACCACCAGATCGAACGGCTCGGCCGCGAGCCGCACGAGGGCGTCGCGGCCGCCGCCCGCGCGCACCACCTCGTGCGCGTCGAGCTCCAGCATCTCCTGGACGAGCTTGCCGAGCTTCGGCTCGTCGTCCACCACGAGGATGCGGGCCATGGCGCGATCCTAGCCGCCCGCGAGGGGCAGGCGCAGCACGAAGGTCGCGCCCGGGCCGCCTGCGACGTGGCGGAGCTCCCCGCCGTGCCGCTCCACGATCCGGCGCGAGATGGCGAGGCCGAGGCCGGTGCCCTCGCGGTGCCCCGTCGCGAAGGCCTCGAACAACCGGGCGCGGAGCTCCGGGGGGACTCCGGGCCCGTCGTCGCGGACCTCGACGACCGCGCTCGCTCCCTCCGCCGCGCCGCGCAGGAGGACCGAGCGCGCCCCGGCCTGGGCGGCGTTCAGGAGCAGGTTCGTGAACACCTGCCGCAGCCGGACCGCGTCCCCCGCCACGGTCAAGGCCGGCAGCTCCAGCGAGACCCCCAGCGAGGGAAACGCGGCGGCGATCCCGCGGGCCGCGTCGGCGGCGGTGACGCAGAGGTCCACCAGGCCCGTGGCGAGCCGGGGCTCGCGGGCGAGGTCGAGGAAGTCCTCGGAGACGCGGCGCAGCCGCTCGACCTCGCCGAGCACGTCCGCGAGCGCCTCCCGGTCGCGCGCGCCGAGCGCCGCCGCGCTCCGCGCCTGCACGAGCTCGATCGAGCCGCGGATGACGCCGAGCGGGTTGCGGATCTCGTGGGCGACCATCGCCCCCATCCGCGCGAGCGCGTCGCCGCGCGCGGCCCGCTCGGCGTCGAGCCGCCGGCGCCCCTCGAGCCGCGTCCAGCGGAGCGCGAGCGCGCCGAGCGCGAGCGCCCCGAGGGCGGCGAGCCCCACGCCCACGCCGAGCGCCCGGGAGAGCGCCGCGCGCGCGCCCAGGAAGGCCTGGCCGGCCTCGAGCGCGAGCACCGCCGCGGGCCGGCCGTCCTCGCCGGGGATCGGGAAGTAGCCGGTCGCGATCGGGTGGTCCCCCACGGCGTAGGCGAGCGCCACGCTGGAGCGCCCCGCCGCCGCCTCCGCGACGCGCGCCGGGTCGACGCGCAGGAGGTCGGCGCGGCCGCCGGCGGGCCCGGTCGCGTCCGCCAGCACCTCGAGCGCGGCGTCGAGCACGTAGGCGCCCTCGAGCTCGTTCGCGGCCATGAGCGCGCGGAGCTCCGCCGGCTGCGGGCGTCGTCCGGCGAGGAGCCGCGCCGCCGTCTCGCCGGCGCCGCGCAGCCGCTCCTCCAGCACGCGGTCGAGCGCGGCGGAGGCCGCCCGGTGCAGGAAGAGCGTCGACCCGAGCGCGCCCGCGAGGGCGAGCAAGGTGACGAGGAGCGCGGCGGTGAGCCCTCTCACCGGAAGCCCCGCGCCCAAACGAGCCCGAGCGCCGGCACGACCTTGACGTACTCGAGCGCGGCCACGTTCGACGCGGCGCCGCGCGCCTCGACCGAGAGCCTGAGCGCCCAGCCGCCGGCGAGGTCGCGCTCGGCGTAGGCCACCGCGTCGAGCAGGGTGTCGCGCCGGGTCACGCCGAGCGCGACGTCGAACCGGTCGTAGGCGCGCCGCGCGGCGCCCGCCTCCGCGCCGAGCCGAAGGCCCGCGGCCGGCACGATCCGCACCTCGGCGCGCGGGCCGTGCTCGAGGTACGAGAGGAGGTCGTCCTCCGTCGCGTCCCGCGCCACGGCGTAGGCGACCGAGAGCCGCACCCTCGGGCTCGGCAGCCACGCGGCGCGGACCTCCCCGCCCGCGAGCGTTCCGTCGAATCCGGACCAGGCGCTCGCGTAGGACTCGAGCCGGACGAAGCCCGTCACGCCGGCGGAGGCGCGCCGGCTGCGGAGCCAGGCGGAGGCGAGGAGCCGGTGGAACGAGACGTACGGGTCGCCCCCGAACGTGCGCGCGCCGTACGCGTACTCGAGGAGCAGGTCGGCCCGGCCCGCGCCGCCGCGCCACCCGCCGGCGGCGTCGTACCCCCTCACCGCGTAGGACCGCAGCTCGAGCGGCTCGTGCAGGAGGCCGGCGACGCGCAGGTACGGCCCGGCCTCTCGCCAGGGACGGACGAGCGCGGCGGCGCGGAGCGCGGCCACCGCGTCGGCCTCGCGCGCGAGCGCCGGCTCGCCGGTGGGGGCGAGGTTCACGTTGGAGTCCCAGCCCCCTTCGGCCGCGAGCGAGAGCACGACTCGGCCGCCGAGCCGCGCGGCGCGGGCGAGCGCGTCGGCCGCCTCCTCGAGCGCGGGGCTCCCGCGCGCGGCGTCGAGCAGCGCGAGCCCCCGCTCCCGGTCCCCGGCGCGCAGCGCGAGGAGGCCGAGGTAGAGGCGAGCCTCCGCGCGGTGCGGCGGGTGCGCCTCGGCCTCGCGGAGCGCGGCCTCGGCCGCGACGTCGTCGCCGAGCTCGTACCGGCAGATGCCCTCGAGCAGCGCCGCGGAGGGGCGCGGCGCGCCGGCGCGCGCCTCGCGGAACGCCGCGGCCGCCGCGCGGCAGTCGCCCGCGTCCATGAGCCGGAGGCCGCGCGCGAGCGGGTCCTCGGCGCCGGCGTCGCAGAGCTGCCGCAGCGCCTCGCGCGAGCGGAGGTCGGCAGGGTCGGCCGCGGCGGCGGCGCGGAACGCGGCCGCCGCCGCGTCGAGGCCGCCGCGGGCGAGCTCCTCCTCGGCGATCTCGCGGTAGGCGGCGGCGGACGCGGGCTCGGCCACGCCGGCGGGCTCGACGGGAGCGCACGGATCCACGGCGGCGAGCAGCAGGGCGGCGGCGAGCGGGATCACGGGCGCGCTCCAGGGGGCGGGACGGTGGGCGCCGCGGGGCCCGCGGGCGGCCCGGCTGGCGCCGGCGCGCCGTCGCGCGGGTCGAGCAGGGCGGCCTCCGCGCACGTCGCCTCCGCGAGGGCCGAGCGGCCCTCCTCGCGGAGCCGCGCGCAGCGCGCCCGGAGCGCCTCGGCCACGCCGCCCGCGCGCGCCGCCGCGATGCGCGGCCGGAGCGCCTGGCGGAGCTCCTCCGCCTGCGCCGAGAGCCGGGGCCCGCCGCGGCCGGAGACGGTCGCGAGGAGGGCGTCCGCGCTCGCGAGCAGCCCCGCGCCCTCGAGCGCGAG
>Ga0184637_10002628_pt1 | contig 11479 bp, 11 predicted proteins | sample PLM3_127_b2_FD_133143 | JGI IMG/M metagenome (GOLD analysis project Ga0184637, IMG submission 133143) | Groundwater sediment microbial communities from an aquifer in East River, Colorado, USA - PLM3_127_b2 | ecosystem: Environmental > Terrestrial > Soil > Riparian zone | place: USA: East River...
GACAAGGCGGCGCAGTACGGCCGGCAGATGGTGGAGCGGCTGCGCGAGCTGATCCCCCGGCAGCTGTTCGACGTGGCGATCCAGGCGGCGATCGGCTCCCGCATCGTCGCTCGGGAGACCATCAAGGCGAAGCGCAAGGACGTGCTGGCCAAGTGTTACGGAGGTGACATCACCCGCAAGCGGAAGCTCCTGGAGCAGCAGAAGAAGGGAAAGGCCAGGATGCGAAGGGTCGGACGGGTCGACGTGCCGCAGGAGGCGTTTATCGCCGCCCTGCGCGTGGATCAGAAGGCCGGGCAGAAGGTGGGCCAGAAGGCGGGCCAGAGGGCGGGGCAGAAGCCATGACCGCCGGCCTGTACGTTCACGTCCCGTTCTGCCTCACCAGGTGCGGCTACTGCGACTTCAACGCGTACGCCGGGCTCGGACACCTCGCGTCGCGGTACGTGGGCGCGCTGGAAGCCGAAGCGGGGCTGTGGGCGGAGGACTGGCGAGGGGAACGGTTCGGATCGGTCTTCCTGGGTGGCGGGACCCCGACGACGCTCGACCAGGGCGATCTGGGCAACCTGCTGGCGCATCTGCGCGAGCGCTTCGACGTCGAGCCCGGCGCGGAGGTCACGATCGAGGCCAACCCGGACACGGTCGACGCGGCGAAGCTCGCGGCGTTGCTCGCGGCCGGGTTCACGCGCCTGTCGATGGGGGCGCAGTCGTTCGACCAGCGAGTCCTCGACGCGCTCGAACGGGTACATGGGCCCGCGGCCGTGCGGCGCGCGTTCGCGGCCGCACGGGCCGCGGGCCACACGAACGTGAACCTGGACCTGATCTACGGTGCCAACGGCGAGACGTTGGCATCGTGGCGCGCGACCCTGGAGGAGACCATCGCGCTCGGGCCTGAGCACGTGTCCGCGTACGCGCTCACGATCGAGCCCGCGACGCCGCTGGGCCGCAAGGTCGGGTCGGGGCTGGTCCCGGCTCCAGACCCCGACCTGCAAGCCGACATGTTCGAGCTCGCGTGCGAACTGCTCGGGGAGGCTGGCTACCTCCACTACGAGGTGTCGAACTGGGCGCTTCCCGGCTTCGAGTGCCGGCACAACCTGGGGTACTGGCGGAAGCAGCCGTACCTCGGTCTGGGGGCAGGGGCGCACTCCTTCCGCGACCGGAGCAGGTGGTGGAACGTCCGCCCGCCGGGGGAGTACCTCGACATGGTGGAGAGCGGGGTCCGACCGATCGGCGGCGAGGAGCGGCTCTCGCCGAAGGACGAGCGGCTCGAGGAGGTGTTCCTCAAGCTCCGCATCCTCGAGGGCGTTCCCGTCACGTCGGTCGCCACCGACGTCGCGTCCGGCTTCCTGGAACAGGGACTACTCTGCCGCCGGAACGGCCATCTCGTGCCGACCGAACGAGGGATGCTGCTCCTGAACGAGCTCGTCCTGGGCCTGACCGGTTAGCCGCCGCCGTAGGGATAGGGGAGACTCGCGCCGCACAGTCCCCCGCGCGTGGCGAACGACGGCGACTCGGAGGTCGCCGGTTCCTGGAAGTCGCGCGTCCCGATCACGGTGAGCGTCCCGTCACGTCCCAGCATGAACGTGGTCTCGTGCGCGAACCAGACCGCATCAGGCGAGTCGTGAGGCCTGGACTCGGCCGTCGTCGCGACGAGTACCCGCCCGTCCGGTCCCGATTCGCAGCGCAGCGCGTCGAGCTCGAACGCGTCGCCGCCCAGCCACAGCTGCGGTTCCTTCCCCGGATCGAATCCCTCGGCCGGATCGCCCGGAGGCGCGACGATCGCTGGGTTCAGGAACGGCGAGTCGGAGATTCCTGCAACGCCGATCTTGAACAGCTTCAGCCCAGCGATGCTAAACTGGACGTTCTGGACGAGCAGTTCGTCGATCCCGTCGCCGTCGATGTCCGGTGCGGCGAAGGTGGTGCATGCCGGCTGGCACTCGACCGGCCCGTACGACGCATCGGCCTCACCATCGCCGGTGATATCGATGGCGACGACGTTGAACGCCTCCGTCGCGTTCGGGCAAGGGCCCACGTCGCTCCGCTTGGTGGCGACGTAGGCTATCCCGACCGTCTGTGCGTCGCCGAAGTGCCCGTGGACCGACGTGACGTTACAGACCGGGAACCCCAGGCCGATGTCACGTCCAGCTTCCGGGTCGGGAGACGTGACCGGCGTCGGTGTGGGCGTCGGGGCGGTGGTCCCTTCCGGGAGCGGCTGCCACGCGGGCTGGCCGCCGCTGGCTTCGGGAAGTGCGGCGAGCGCGGTGCCGTTCGTGCGGACCGTGAAGATCCCCTCGCTGCCGGCCTCGAACGCGATGGCGGTGCCGTCGGGTGACCACACGGGATTCGCGGGGGCGAATTCACCGCTGTACACGCTCATCACCGCCGTGCCTGTCGACGCCATTGTGAGCAATGCTCCCTCTGCTGGGCCGGCTTCCACGAAAGCGATTTGATCGTTCACCCACGACCATGCCGGTTGGATCTCGCTTGCGTCCGGCGTGTTGCTCAGATTCGTCATGTTCAAGCCGTCCCGCCCGACCGAGTAAATATCCCAGGTCTGGTCTGGGTCTGTATCCGCATCGGTCGACGCCTCGAACGCGATCCGGGAGCCGTCGGGCGACCAGGTCGGGTGGCCCACGCTGATCTCGTCGGTGCCGGGAACGAGCCGGGCGTCGCCGGTCATGACGTCGAAGACGTAGATGCCGAATGGACCGCCGGGGGAGCCCGCGAACGCGATTCGCCCGCCGTCGGGTGACCAAGCCGGGTCGCGCACGACCCACGTCTCCTCCGTGAGCCACGTCGGTGAGCCGCCTTCGATCGGAACGGTGGCGAGCACCGCTTGTCCGGGCTCGAAGCTCGGGATCTCGTGCGCGACCACGATGGTTCGACCGTTGGGAGAGACGTCGGGAGAGCGATAGGCGGCGCGGCCATCGGGCGTGAGCCGTCGCACATCCGAGCCGTCGGGCGAGGCCGCGAACAAGTGCTCCCCCTCGCCGCGGATTTCCCTCGAGAACACGATTATGCCGTTCGAGGGCACGGAGCCGGCGTCCCCCGGTGTCTCCGAACCGGCCAGGAACACGCGCGAGAGCCCATAGACGCCGGCCGCCGTCCCGGCGATCACGACGAAGGCGAGCGCTCCGGCCTGGACCTTCCGCGCGATCCGCCGGCGTTCCCTCCGCCGGATGAGCTCCTCGTACACGCCCGACGGGTCTGCCGGACGCGCTGCCCGCTCGAGATCCCGCCGCAGGCGGTCGTCAAGCCTCGCCACGGTCGTTCGCCTCCTCGAGGTCCGATTCGCCGAGTGCCTGTGACAGCGCTCGCCTGGCCCGGAACAGCGTGGTCTTCGCCGTCCCCTCGCTCATCCCCAGCACGTCGGCGACCTCCTTCACGTCCATCCCCAGGTAGTAGCGGAGCACCGTGGCCTCCCGCTGGCGGCGGGGGAGCGCCGCGAGCGCCCGGGTGACATCGATGCGGTCTTCCGGGCTCTCGCTCGGCGAGGGCTCCCTGGTCCCCAGCCGGGCGCGGGCCTGGCGCTCCGCCGCCACACGCCGCAGCCGGCTCCGCGCCAGGTTCAACGACACCGTGGTGACCCACGCCGTCAGGGATCCGATGTCGGCCCCTCGCTCGGACCGCTCCCAGGCCCTGGCCATCGCTTCCTGCACAGCGTCCTCGGCGGCGGCCCGGCTCCCCGCGACCAGCGAGAGGCCCCCGACCAGCCTGGGGTAGACCGTGTGCAGGAAATCCCGGATGGCGACCTCGTCGATCAGCTCACGTCACTCCTCTTGCACCCGAAAGACGCGCGAGGCCATCCGGAGGTTGACAGGTCCGGGAAGCGGAAGCTAGCACTCTCCCTTCGCGACTGCTAAGAATGTAGAGCCATGGCAGAACCCTCCGACCTCGGCGCCAGGAAGATCGCCGTGCTCCGCGCGGTGGTCGAGGAGTACGTGCGTACCGGGGAGCCGGTGGGGAGCGAGACCATCGCCGAGGGCGCCGGGCTGGGCGTGTCCAGCGCGACCATCCGAAACGAGATGGCCGCCCTGGAGGAGATGGGCTACCTGACCCATCCCCACACGTCGGCCGGCCGCATCCCCACCGACGTCGGGTACCGCGGCTACGTGGACACGCTGCCGGCGGGCGGCCGCCTCCGCGACGTCCAGCGCCGGGCCATCACCGGATTCTTCGCCGAGACCATGCTGGACCTGGAGGAGGTGCTCAAGGGAACGACCCAACTCCTGTCCCGCCTGACCCAGTACGCCGGTCTGGCCGTGCCGCCCAGCCTGTCCGAGGAACAGCTCGTCCGGGCCGAGATGGTCGACCTCGGCCCCTCGATCATGGTGCTCGTGATCGGCCAGCACGGCCGGGTGGAGAAGGCCATCGTTGACCGCCCTCGGGGGCTTGACGGGCAGGCCCTGGAGGCGCTGGAGCGGCGGATCGGCGACTCGTTTAGCGGTAGGACCTTGCCCGAGGCCCAGGCGCGGGCGCTGCGCCTGGCGGGCGAGTCCGGTTCGGCCGAGCGAGACCTGCTGATGGCCGTGGCCGACACCCTCGGCGACATGCAGCGGGGCAAGGGCGGGAACCACGTGCTCGTGGGTGGCGTGGCGAACCTGGCCGACGAGGTGGCTCACTGGCGGCGCGATACCGTGCACCGGCTGATCGAGGCCCTGGAACACGAGTCCGAGCTCCTTCGGCTGCTCCGCCAGGCGGGGTCGGCCGGCGACGTGTCGGTCACGATCGGCGCGGAGCATCCGGCCACCGGCGAGTGGGAGGCGGCCATCGTGGCCGCGCCGTTCCTGGTGGGGGACACGCCGGTCGGCACCATCGGCGTCGTCGGGCCCACCGCCATGGACTACGTGACGGTGGTGGCATCCGTCCGTGCGGTGGCCAAGCGGCTCTCCGAGCTCGCCACCGAGCTCGGCGCATAGCCATGGCGGGCATCCGCGACCTGTACGAGATCCTGGGCATCCCGCGGACGGCGACCCAGGAGGAGATCCGGAAGGCGTACCGGCGCCTGGCCCGCGAGCTGCACCCGGACGCGAGCGGCGACGCAGCGACCGAGGAGCGGTTCAAGGAGGTCACGGCGGCCTACGAGATCCTGTCGGACCCGGACAAGCGCCAGCGATACGACGTCTACGGCCAGGGCCGCGCGGAGGTCTTCCCGTTCGCCGACATCAGCGAGATCTTCGAGGCGTTCTTCGGTACCGGCACGTTCGGGCGGCGTCGCGAGCCCACCCCTTCGACCCGGACCCGGCGGGGAGAGGATCTCCAGGCGGGGGTCCTGCTGTCGTTCCAGGAGGCCGCGTTCGGGGTTCGCCGGGATGTCGTCGTGGACGCCCTCCAGACCTGCGACCGCTGTGCGGGCTCGGGGGCGGAGCCCGGGACCAGCCCGACCCGGTGCCGGACGTGCGGCGGCACAGGGCAGGTCCAGGAGGTCCGCCGGAGCATCTTCGGCACGGTGATGACGGCCCGCGCCTGCGGCGCGTGCGAGGGGACGGGCCAGGAGATCCAAGCAAAGTGCGAGCGGTGCCGGGGCCCAGGACGGGTACCCGCGGAGCGCACCGTCCCGGTCGACGTTCCGGCCGGGGTGGCCCACGGCGTGGAGCTTCGGGTCTCGGGCCGGGGGCACGCCGGCCGGGCGGGTGGTCCACCGGGAGACCTGTTCCTGTCGATCGCTGTTGAGGAAAGCCCCGTGTTCGGGCGCCGGGGCCAGGATCTGTTCGCGGTGATCGAGGTTCCGATGGTGCAGGCCGCGCTGGGGGCCGAGCTCGAGGTCGAGACCCTGGACGGCGTGGACCGGGTGAAACTCGGCGCGGGGACGGAGTCGGGGACGGTGATCCGCCTTCGGGGAAAGGGCATCCCCAACCTGGGGCGCCGGGGCCGGGGCGACCTCCACCTCACGATCCACGTCGAGACGCCCAGGGACCTGGGGAAGGAGCAGCGGAGGCTGCTCGAGGAACTGGCCAAGATGCGAGGCGAGGCCGCCGGAGGTGGGCCCGCCGTGCGGGCCCACCTCCGGCGCCCCACCTCGCCGGTCTAGAGTCGAGGCCGTGGACGCCGACTGCCTGTTCTGTCGCATCGTGGCCGGAGAGCTTCCCGCCCAGATCGTTCGCGAGACCGACAACGTCGTGGCCTTCCGGGACATCAATCCCCAGGCACCCACGCACATCCTCCTGGTGCCGAAGGAGCACCTTCGGTCGCTGGAGGAGATCGACGAAGGCCACACGGCCGTGCTGGCCGAGATGATCCGGTCGGCCGTGCAGCTCGCCCGGGCCGAGGGCATCGACCGCACGGGGTGGCGCCTGGTGGCCAACACGGGCGCGGACGCGGGGCAGTCGGTGCACCACCTGCACTTCCACCTGCTGGGGGGAAGGCGCATGGCCTGGCCCCCCGGGTAGTCGCCGCCCCGGGTGCCCCACGGTACAATCGTGGTTCAGCTGGGGTCGTCAGATGACGACCCCTTTTGCAACGGTCCACCAACAGGCCACCAACAGGGAGGAACGGGGGGACGACCCCCGGAAGACCGCACCTTGGCGAGAGCCACCACCCAAGTGAAGATCCTGGTCCCCGGCGACCGGTCCATGGTCGCCCTCCTCGGGCAGCGCGACGAGCTGCTCAAGCTCGTGGAGGCCGCCTTCGAGTCCGTGATCGTCGTCCGCGGGAACGAGATCACCATCACCGGGCCCGAGGATGAGGCCGAACGCGTCGGTGTGCTGTTCGAGGAGCTGCTCTTGCTGCTCGAGCGGGGTCACGACCTGACCGCGTCCTCGGTTGGCCGATCGATCGAGCTCATCAAGGGCAACGAGGCCAAGCCCACGGAGGTGCTGGGCGATGTCCTCCTCACCGGGCGCGGTCGGGGCATCTCGCCGAAGACCCTGGGCCAGAAGCAGTACGTGGACGCGATGCGCCGAGCGACGCTCACGTTCGCCATCGGCCCGGCGGGCACCGGCAAGACCTATCTCGCGGTGGCCACCGCGGTCCGGGCCCTCCAGGACAAGATCGTGTCGCGCATCATCCTCACCCGCCCGGCCGTTGAGGCGGGCGAGCGACTGGGGTTCCTTCCCGGCACGCTCTACGAGAAGATCGACCCGTACATGAAGCCCCTGTACGACGCGCTGTTCGAAATGACCGGCGCGGACTCGCTGCCCCGGCTCATGGAGCGGGGGACGGTGGAGGTGGCGCCGCTCGCTTTCATGCGTGGCCGAGCGCAGCCACTGGAGAGCCGCGTGCTTACGCCCACCGGGTTCGTGCCAATCGGAAGCCTCACTGTCGGCGACCTGGTGATCGGCTCCGACGGCCACCCGACGCCCGTGATCGGCGTGTATCCGCAGGGACGCAAGGACGTCTTCCGGTTCCGTGCGCAGGATGGCGCCTCCACACTCTGTTGCGGAGAACACCTGTGGGCCGTGTCGACGGCCGCGGATCGCAGGCGCGGCAAGCCGCCGCGGGTGATGGAAACGCGGGAGATGATTGGGCGACTCAGTGCATCCCACACACATCGCTTCGCGTTGCCACTCGTCTCGCGACCCGTCGAGTTCGAGCCCTGCGATGTTCCCATGGACCCGTACGCGCTCGGGCTCCTGCTGGGCGACGGATGTCTCACGACATCGACGACGCCCTCGTTCTCGACGGCCGATCCCGAGCTCGCTCTTGCCCTCGAACTGAACCTCGAAGGCATCGAGCCGGTCCACAAGGGTGAGTACGACTACGTGCTCAGGAACCGGGCCGGCGGCCGCGGCGGCGTCATCGTCGAGAACCCGGTCACGTCCGTCCTGCGCGAACTCGGTCTCGCCGGCACCCGCTCGTCGACGAAGTTCGTCCCCGAGTCATACCACCACAACTCCCCGGACGTCCGCCTGGCGGTCCTCCAGGGCCTCCTCGATACCGATGGCGGACCGGTGACGCAAGCGCGCCGCAGCTGTCGCATCCAGTACTCGACGACCTCTCCCCGCCTGCGCGATGACGTCGTGTTCCTCGTCCGATCGCTGGGCGGTGTCGCGTATTGCAGGACCCGCCCGTCGGCCGGCCGAACGCCTGGGCGCGCGAAGGGGCGGCCCGTGGGATACCGTTCCGACTCCTACGTCCTTGACATCCGCCTGCCCGAAGGCATCGCCCCCTTCCGTCTGACCCGCAAGCTGTGGACGTATCTCGCGTTCGGTGGAGGTGGCCGCCCGATGCGCTTCGTCGACAGCATCGAACCGGCTGGTGAGCACGAGACCGTCTGCATCCAGGTTGCTGCCGCCGATTCCCTCTACGTCACCGACGACTTCCTCGTCACGCACAACACGCTTAATGACTCGTTCATCATCCTGGACGAGGCACAGAACACGACACCGGAGCAGATGAAGATGTTCCTGACGCGTTTGGGGTTCGGCTCCAAGGCGGTCGTGAACGGTGACGTGACGCAGATCGACCTGCCGAGCGGACAGCGATCAGGATTGGTGATCGTGCAGGACATCCTGTCCGGCATCGAGGGGATCGACTTCTGCCAGCTCGGGGCGCGCGACGTCGTCCGTCACAAGATCGTGCAGGACATCGTGGAGGCCTACCGCATGTTCGGGGAGAAGCGGGCGGCCGGCGCCGATGAGTGACGACGACAGTCCGAGGATCCTCGTCTCCGACCGGCAGCCCGAGCCCCTGGACCACGACGGCTTGGTCGAGCTGGCCCGGACCACCCTGGCGGCGGAGGGCGTGGCGCGCTCGGAACTATCCCTTTCCTTCGTGACTACCGAGGAGATGGCCGACCTCCACCGGACCTACCTAGGCGAGGAGGGGCCGACCGACGTCCTGTCGTTCCCGCTCGAGGAGTCGGACGAGGACGATGTCCGGATCCTGGGTGACGTCGTCATCGCGCCGGCGGTCGCCGCCGCGAACCGCCCGCAGGACCCGCCGGCCGAGCTTCGCCTCCTCCTGGTCCACGGGATCCTTCACCTGTTGGGGCACGACCACGAGGACGAGGCCGACCGGGCCGAGATGTGGGCCAAGCAGGAGCGATATGCGGGGGTGCGGGTTCCGTGAGCACTGGCGACTGGCTCCAGCTCTTGGTGATCCTGTTGCTGATCGCAGGCGTGGGCGTGCTCGGGGCCTGCGAGGTCTCGATCACCCGGACGAACAGGGTCCGCGCCTATCGATTCGCCGAGGAGAAGCGCCGCGGGTCGGGGTCCCTGGTGAAGATCGCCGATAACCCGGCACCGTACCTGAACGTAGTTCTCCTGCTCACGCTCCTCTCCACCATCGGCGGCACGACGATCGCCACGTCGTTCGCTGTCCGCCACTTCGGAGGGGCCGGGGAGGTCGTGGCTACGGTCGCCATGACCATCCTGCTGTTCGTGTTCGCCGACGTCACGCCGAAGACGTTCGCCATCCAGCAAACCGACCGCGTGTCGCTGGTGCTGGCACCGTTGCTGGTTGGGCTGGGGCGGCTGGTCGGACCGCTCGCGACGGGCCTGGTGAAGCTGGCCAACTTCATCATGCCCGGCAAGGGACTGCCCCAAGGCCCGTTCATCACCGAGAACGAGATCCGGGCCCTGGCCGAGGTGGCCTCGGACGAGGAGCAGATCGAGGAGGAGGAGAAGGAGCTCATCCACTCGATCTTCGAGTTCGGCGACACGATCGTCCGCGAGGTCATGGTGCCCCGGCCCGACGTCGTGGCCATCGAGGCCGACAAGACCCTCCGCGACGTGCAGGCCCTGGTGCTCCGGCATGGGTTCTCCCGGATCCCCGTGTTCCAGGACGACCTGGACAACGTGATCGGGTTCGTGTTCGCCAAGGACGTGCTGAAGGCCCTGTACCAGGGCAAGGCCGACATGCCGCTCTCGGACATCCTCCGCCCCGCCCACTTCGTGCCGGAGTCGAAGAAGGTCGCCGACCTGCTCCGGGAGATGCAGCAGCAGAAGTTCCACATCGCGCTCGTCACCGACGAGTACGGCTCGGCCTCCGGCCTGGTCACGCTGGAGGACCTCCTGGAGGAGCTGGTTGGGGAGATCACCGACGAGTACGACCGGGAGGAGCCCCCGGTGGTGGATCTGGGGAACGGCGTGTACCGCGTGGACGGGCGGCTGGGGATCGACGAGGTGAACGAGCTCCTCGACACCGAGCTCCCCGACGAGGAGTGGGACACGGTGGGCGGCCTGATGCTCGGCCTGCTCGGCTCCATCCCAGAGCAGGGTGAGGAGGTCACCTACCAGAACCTCGTGTTCAAGGCGGAGAAGGTCAACGGGCGCCGCATCGCCAAGGTCTTGATCACGCGCAGGTCCGAGGAGGCCGAACAGCCCAGCACCGCGGGAGCGACCGCTGAGTAAGCCGCCGGACGAGCAGATCGACGAGTTGGTGGCGGCGGCCGCCGAAGTGCGAGCGAATGCGTACGCGCCGTACAGCGAGTTCCACGTGGGGGCGGCGGTCCTGGCCGGGGGGCGGATCTTCACCGGCGTGAACGTGGAGAATGCCTCCTATCCCGTGTCGGTCTGCGCCGAACGGAACGCCGTGGCGGCGGCGGTTGCCGCAGGGGAACGAAGGATCGATTGCGTCGCGGTGGTGACCGATGCGGCCCGGCCGACGCCGCCGTGCGGGGGATGCCGCCAGGTCCTGTGGGAGTTCGGACCCGAGTCGCTGGTGGTGTCCGAGACCACGAGCGGCCAGAGGGTCACCTGGGCGCTCGAGGACCTCATCCCCGACGCCTTCGGCCCGAACTCATTCAGGAAGCCTTCCCATGAATGAGCTCGAGGAGGAACGCTTCCGGCGGGAGGCACTGTTCGCGCCGGTGCGGTTGTTGGCTGGGCTCGTCTCTGGCAGTGTCATCGGGATCATCGCATTCGGGCTCGCCTGGTTGCCGTTTTGGCCCTCCAGCTTCGAGGGAACGCTGGAAGCACTAATTCTTCTGGGCATCGCTGGGCTCATCGCAGGCGCCTTCGGAGCCCTCATGTTGGCCGTCAAACCTTTGCGCGCTTGGTGGCAGCTCATTTTGTGCGTGGCGCTCGGTTCTGTGGCGGCCCTTCTTGCGGGTTGGGCGATGCGTTCAGCCATACTGGGTGACTGCCTACATGGAACAGGGCCCCAAGAACGCTGGTGCGACGCCAGCTACTCCTTCCTTCCCCTCTTCCTCGGAAACATTCTTGCCGCTGCGATAGTCGCCACGGTCCTTTCAGCTCTTGGCGTTCGGACAGCCTCCTTGCCCGATCCGGGGTAATGGTGATGGTGTCGACTTTGGCATAGGCCACAGTGGGCTAGCATGGTTGCTGCAGGAAGGAGTGAGCTTGTCCCAGCCGGCCGAGATCGAACGGCGCCACCCAACCTCCGTGCGGTTCACCGCGAAGGAAGCGGCACGACTGGTGGCCCGGGCCTCTGCGGTGGACGCCGTGGGCCTGGAAGAACGCGCCGCTTCCCTTGCCAAGCGTTCGATCAAGCGTGACTCCAAGCTGTGGGCCCTGGACCTGGCCATCCGGTCCATGGACCTCACCACCCTCGAGGGATCCGACACGACCGGCAAGATCGTGGC
>Ga0184637_10002629_pt1 | contig 11476 bp, 9 predicted proteins | sample PLM3_127_b2_FD_133143 | JGI IMG/M metagenome (GOLD analysis project Ga0184637, IMG submission 133143) | Groundwater sediment microbial communities from an aquifer in East River, Colorado, USA - PLM3_127_b2 | ecosystem: Environmental > Terrestrial > Soil > Riparian zone | place: USA: East River...
GACGGCGGCGCGATCGCGCTCGGGCACCCGGTCGGGGCGTCCGGCGCGCGCATCGTGCTCCACCTGCTCCACGTCCTCAAACGCAACAAGGGCAAGCGGGGCATGGCGACGATCTGCATCGGCGGAGGCCAGGGCGGAGCGATGCTGGTCGAGGCCCTGTAAAACAAGGGAGCAGCGCGATGAATCCTGCAGACGCAGTGCTCGACAAGCAGGCGGCAGGCGCGTACCGCCACTGGCGGCTCGACAAGGACGCCGACGGCATCGTCTGGCTCACGTTCGACCGCGCGGGCACTTCGACCAACACCTTCTCCAAGGAGGTGATGGAGGAGCTCGGCGCGATCATCGACCGGCTCGCCGCCGAGCGGCCGAAAGGGGTCGTGATCCGCTCGGGCAAGGAATCCGGGTTCATTGCCGGCGCCGACGTCGACGAGTTCACGCGGATCGACGAGATCGAGGAGGCGCTGGCGATCGTGCGGCGCGGCTGGGACACGTTCAACCGCCTCGCCGCCCTGCCCTTCCCGACGGTCGCGCTGGTGCGCGGCTTCTGCATGGGCGGGGGGTTCGAGCTCGCGCTCGCGTGCCGCTACCGCATCGCCGTCGACGAGCCGGGGACGCGGTTCGCGCTGCCGGAGGTGATGCTCGGCATCCTGCCCGGCTGGGGCGGCGTGAAGCGCTTGCCGAGGGTAGTCGGCCCGAGCGCAGCGCTCGACCTGATGATGACCGGCCGGTCGGTGGACGCGCGCCGCGCCAAGCGGATCGGGCTGGTGGACGCCGCCGTCCCGCCGCGCGTCATGGAGAACGCGGCGCGGATCATGATTCTCGAGGCGCCGAAGCCGCGCTCGCTGCCCGTCGTGCAGCGGCTCATGAACGGCCCGCTCAAGAGCATCGTGGCCGCGATGGCCCGCGCCCAGCTCGCGAAGCGCGCGCGCCGCGAGCACTACCCGGCCCCGTACGCGATCCTGGAGCTCTGGGAGAAGTACGACGGCGACCCGTTCCTCCCGTCGCCGCAGGACCCGGCGTCGATCGCCTATCTCGTGCAGCACCCGACGGCGAAGAACCTGATCCGCATCTTCGGGCTGCAGGAGCGGATGAAGTCGCTCGGCAAGGACTCATCCTTCCAGGCGCAGCGGGTGCACGTGATCGGCGCGGGCACGATGGGCGGCGACATCGCGGCGATCTGCGCGCTGCGCGGCCTGACCGTCACGCTGCAGGACACCACGCCCGAACGCCTCGCGCCCGCCATGAAGCGGGCGGCGGACCTCTTTGGCAAACGCCTGCGCGACAAGCTGCGCGTGCGCGACGCCCTGGACCGGCTGATCCCGGACGTGAACGGCGACGGGGTGCGGCACGCCGACGTGATCATCGAGGCGATCTTCGAGAACCTCCAGGTCAAGCAGGATCTCTTCGCCGCCGTCGAAGCGCGGGCAAAGCCCGGGGCGATCCTCGCGACCAACACCTCGAGCCTCAAGCTCGCCGACATCGGCCAGAGGATGAAGGATCCGTCGCGCCTCGTCGGGCTCCACTTCTTCAACCCGGTGCCGCAGCTGCAGCTCGTCGAGGTCGTCGCGGGCGCCGCGACGAACCCCGAATGGGCGAAGAAGGGCGCCGCGTTCGTCCGGCAGATCGACAAGCTGCCGCTGCCGGTGAAGGACGCGCCCGGGTTTCTTGTCAACCGCGTGCTTGGCCCCTACATGGCGAACGCATTCCGGATGCTCGACGAGGGGGTCAAGGCGGAGACGATCGACAAGGCGGCCGAGCAGTTCGGCATGCCGATGGGGCCGATCGCGCTCGCCGACACCGTGGGGCTCGATATCTGCGCCGCTGCGGGCAAGTCACTCGCGGGCGCGGACGCGACGCCGCCCCGACGGCTCGAGGAGCTGCTGAACGCCGGCAAGCTCGGCAAGAAGACCGGGGAAGGCTTCTACCGGTGGGAGAAGGGCAAGCCCGTCAAAGGCAAGGCCGACCCGGTGGACGACGCTCTCGTCAAGCGGGTCATGGATCCGTATCTCGCCGAGGCGAAGAAGGCGGTCGACGAGGGCATCGTCGCCGACGCCGATCTCGCGGATGCCGGGCTCATCTTCGGCACCGGCTTCGCGCCGTTTACGGGCGGACCGCTGAACTACCTGAAGAACCGGGGCTAGGGCCGGGCGTCGCGCTTTTCTGAGCGGAGCCTGGCTTCGCCGGGCGGGCGGTGGACTCGGGAATCGTCCGGAAGCCGGCCAACGCCGGACCGAACCGCCACGCGGAATACACCGTGGCTCCGGCGAACGATTCGTATCCTTGCGGGAAGTTCGCGGTCTTGAGCGGACGCTCCATCGACTGGCTGTGCACGCCCACGATCCCTCCCCCTGGGCCCCGCACGAGGCCCCAGTCGGCGCGGCCGGTCATCGGGTCGGGATAGATTCGTCGCAAGTAGCGGCGGGCATTCGGGTAGCGATTGTCGGCGAGCAGCTGCTCGAGCTTCTGCGGGTACTGCGGCGCGCCCGGAGAGCTCGCCGAGTACTCGGCGATCGCACGGGCGAATTCATCGCCGATGAAGAGGAGCTCCGCCTCTCGCTCGCGCTTCGCCGCGGTGGCGGCGACCTCGCCGATCGCGGCCAGCCCCGCAGCCATCACCGCGACCACGACGAGGAGCCAGACGTAGGTAAAGCCGCCGCTACGGGCGGCACTAGGCGTTGTCCTTGTAGTCGGCATGAGTATCGATAGTGCGGCAGCCGCGATGTGGAATCGCAAGAAGTCTATCGCAGAGCAGTTGCTACGTTCGCGCCTCGAGCACTGGTACGTCGCGATACTCGTTGTAGTTTGCCCTGTCTCGGCATCGCGATACTGGCCCGGCAGTATCTGAATCGACCTCTCCGCCAGAGAGAGGTTTATTGAGGAGGGCCGGTTGCCCGGTCAGCGCGGGTAGCCGCACAAGTAGTTGTACTTCTCCCCTAGACTGCTCCCTGCCCTTGCCCGCGAGCAATCAGTTCAAGATCCGGTTCTGCTTGTTCATAGTGAATCAGTCCATACAACGGAAACTTGATCATCACGCCCTTCTTCAGATAGCCCCACTGAGCTTCGGGACACTCATCGCTGTACTCAGCCGTATCGATCGAGCACACGACTATCCCGCCTCCATCCTGTCCTAGTTTGACTCGATCTCCTAACCTGACCTCTTGTCCGTCTGCGTATTTCATTTGCTACTCCATGACCACAACTTCAATCGGCAAACGGCTCGATCGGGATCGAGCCCGGCGGCAATTCCGAAGGCCGAACAGCGCCAGCGGGCTGCCAGAAGCACTTGCAGGGTTGCGACGAGTTCCTTGGCGCCTGATTTGCTTTGTAGATGTTGTGGTGCGGACCCGCAATTCCGTGCTCTAGTTTCCCGGGAGGCGGGGTTTCCAGTGGCCGATAACCGATCGTGCCAATCGGCACAATCTTTCCGCTCGTCGTCTTGCACGGCGGGCAAGCGTCCTCCGCCGGCGTGCAGAACTCAACTATTCTGTTGATGAGATTTGTCAGTCCTCGCGCGATCGACTGATTTGAACCAATACCTCCCAAGGCACCGCCAACGCCCAAGCCACTCCCAATGCCAGGATTTACGGGAATCGCTTGTAGTCCGCTAGGATCGCTGTAGCGTAGCGGATTCCCTTCAACATAGAGGTACGTGTTTAGGCCACCCGCCAACCCGATCGGATCTGATTGGACGTAGCGGCCCGTCTGCGGATCGTAGTCTGTGAAGTAGTTGTACGCAGTGTTGGTCTCTCGGTCGCGGTATCAGCGTCTTCAGTTTCTTCTCGGGCGTGCCGAGAGAGCGCGCACTCCGGCGACCACCCCAGAAATCATGCATCCATATGCGACGCCGGTCAGTTGAATGAGCCCAAGTTCGTCGACACGCGGGTTATCCCTGAGGGACAAGAGGTGCGTCATCGTCGCCATGTCGTAGGACGACAAAGCGGCAGCCACCGATACGCCAGTCAAGAAGAAGACACCGACGACCAGGAGCACGCCGAACGACCTCTTGCTCGGTGGCACGAGGAAGCCGGCGATCACTCCCCCGATCAGCACTATTGCGTAGAGCACGGGTTTCTCCCTAGCGACGGGCTATGGCTTGCAGACGGGCTTCTCGCACTCCTCAAGGCAGCTTGAAAGCGAAAACAGGCCCACACCGACTCCGATCACCTGGAGCGCCGGCGCCGCTCTGTTGACCAAGGACGACACCTGTGCGACACCGTGTATTGCCGTTTCCTCGATGACCGTACCTTTCAGGAGGCGGTAGTAACAGTTGTGTCCGCACCGTATCCTGGGAGTCAGCTCAGGCGGGTAGTCGGGCTCCCGAGGAGGCGGCGGAGCGGGCCACGGGTTCCCAAGTCTCGTGCCGAAGACCTGACTCGCCGTCGATTGAAGCCCTAGCGGGTCCGTAAGCAGCAGCGGGTTGTGATTCGCGTAGGCGTAGATGTGGTTGAGTGGCGTCGTAGGTGCAGGTCTCCCCGTCGTAACTACACCCAGCGGGTCCGGTTGGATGTATCGCCCCGTCTGCGGATCGTAATCTCTGAAGTAGTTGTAGAACAGCCCCGTCTCGGCGTCCCGATACTGGCCGGGCAGTATTCGGATCGACCCCTCCCCCAGAGAGCGGTCCTCTTACTCGAACAGGTCGGCATGCGTGCCGGTGCGTGTGAAGATGATCGCGCCGTCCTCGCGCAGATGGTAGATCAGCAGGAAGTCCCCGCCGATATGGCATCCGCGGAAGCTCTTCCAGTCGCCGGTGAGCTCGTGGTCCAGATATTCCGGCGGAAGCGGTCCCTCGTTCGCGATGAGGAGGAGCATCGCCTCCTTAAGACGCCGCATGTCATACCGGCCCGAGTGAGTCAGCCGCTCCCAGTCCTTGCGGAAGCAGCGCTTGCAGAGACTGCTCGACCCCGACGATCGTCCGAGCTGGGCCTCTGGCGTTACTGACCGACCTTCAGGCCGATGTACCGGAGCAGCGGAGCCAAGTGAATCAACATCAGTGATACGGCTTGATCCTCGTCTTGAAGGATGTGCGAGAGGAACTCCCAATCGTCGTACAACTGGCCGGTGTCGAGCTCGGCGGGCCTATTGGCCATGTCGTACAGTCGATCAGATGGCACGTCCCAGTAGTAATCCTCCGTGAGGCGAACCACATCGAGCTTAAGGTCCTTCTCGATGTGCTCGAAGATGCGGTTGGTTACCTCACGCAGATCTGCGATCTTAATTTCTAAGTCCATGGCGCCTCTCACATTCCTCGAGTTGCTTTCTGAAGTTGGCGATCTGCCTTTGTAGGCTCGCGATCCTGCCGGCTATGATCTTCTGCACGAGCTCTTCATCGCCTTTGGCCGAAGCGGCGGCAAGGAAGCCGCGGTTGTCGCCTGCGAACGGGTTGCCGATGTAGTTCTTAAGCTTATCCTCGTGCTCCGCGAGCTGCCTGCGAAGTCCCTTGCAGGGATCATTGTCGCCGGGCGGGCAGTACTCAGAACTGCTGGTCGACGGCGTTCGACCCGGATTCAACGCCTCGGCGATCGGATCGTCTGGCTTCTTAGGCTTGCTAAAGAATGGGGTCGGTCTGCCGAGTGCGCTGCCGATTCCGAAGCCCGAAGACCCTGCCGCACCTCCAGGGACGAAGGGAACCTGTAAGCCTTCCGGGTCTGTGAAGCTGAGAGGGCTCGACAGCGCGTACGCGTAGAGATTGAGGCTACCTCCCTCAAGTCCAATCGGGTCCGCTTCCAGGTAGCGGCCCGTCGTCGGGTCGTAGGTGCGATTGACGTTGTAGAACAGCCCCGTCTCGGCATCGCGATACTGGCCGGGGAAGCGCAGATTGAAGCCGAAGCTCCCCAGCCCCGCGGGGTTTTGGTTCGCCGCCAGCTCCCCGAACGGGCTCGTGTCCCAACGCCAACGGAGCTGGTTAGCCGTGTTCGTGATCACCCACGGCCGGTCGACCTGGTCGGCGTAGATATAGAAGATGGTCGGGCTCGCGGTCGTGCCCCGAACCACGGCGATCGGCATCGCGCCCAGCCACACATACTCTTGGACGAGCGCGCCCGAACTGGTGTACTCGCCGAGGAGCTTGCCCTGCTCGTCGTAGACATAATAGGTCGCGCCCGAGGTCACGGTCTTCTTCACGCGCTGCCCAACGCCGTCGAGGGTGTACGTCGTGGTGGTAGAACCCTTGACCGCCTGGACGAGCCTCCCGCGGTCGTTGTAGGTGAGCGTGAACTGGCCGTCGCCCGTCGTATTGCCCACACCGTCGTAGGCGAAGGTGCGCGCTGGGGCAGGCCCAGACGTCGACCCGAGGCGGTTGGTGGTGGCCGGAGTCACGTACGTGTAGTTGTTCGCCCCGATCGTCAGTGTCGTGCGGTTACCGTTCGCGTCGTAACCGTAGCTGCGCGTGGAGCTCGCATCGACCCATGAAGTCAACCGGTCGAGCCGATCGTAGCCCATCGTCTGCGCAAGAGCTGGATTGGTCGGGTGCTTGATTTCGGTGATGCGCGAGGCCGCGTCGTAGGTGACGTTGCGCGAGTCGGTTGTCGTGAGCGGGAAGCCCGTCAGCCGCCCGTCCAGATCGAAGCTGCGTGTCACCGCCAGGCTATTGCCCCAGGTCCAGCCCGAGGGCGCACCGAAGGGGAAGTAGGTGACGTTGGTCGCGATGATGGCGCTACCCACGGTCAAGCTGGTCACCCGCCCGGCGGCGTCGTAGCCGAACGTCAGCACTTTGCCCTTGGGGTAGGTGATCGAGATCAGGCGCCCAGTGGTGGCGTTCCAAGCGTAGTTGACCGTGAAGACCCGCCCCGTGGAGTGGGTGTCGCGCTTCTGGGTCACCCGCCCCTGAGCGTCGTAGGTGTACGCAGTGTTGCCGCCCGGGAACGTGATTGTGGTAAGCCGCCCCTTCTGGCCCGTGCCTTGGTCCCACGCGTAGCTGATCGAGCTTGCGTCTTGGAAGATCGCCTGCGTGACCCGATTGAGCGCATCGTAGGTATAGGTGGTGGTCTTGAGACGCGCATCGGTCGAGGAGGTGAGGTTGCCGGCGGCGTCGAAGAGCCGGTTCGTCGTGCCGCGGTCCGGCGACACTTCCTGCGTCTGGTCGCCCAGCCCGGAGACCGCGTAGCTAGTCGCGTTGTTGCGCGGATCGGTCACCGTGGCGAGTTGATCCAGGCCGTCGTAGGCGTAGCGTGTGAGTCCCGAGAGCGGGTTGGTGACGTCCTTGAGGCGGTTGACCGCATCGTAGGTCATCACGCTCAGGTCGTTCGGTGTTCCGGTGAGCGGCCCGTCGATCGAGGTGAGATTGCCCTGGTTGTCGTAGCCGTACTGGGTGATCTGCACGGCCGGATTCGTACCGCCGATGTCCTTGGTCAGACGGTTGAGGTTGCTGTATTCGCGCGAACGCGCCGCCTTGAGCGTACCTAGCGGATCGCGCGTCTCTTCCGCCGTGCGGTTACCCATTGCGTCCAGGGTATACGTGACCTTGTTACCCAGGTTGTCGCGGACCTCGGTGAGGCGATGGGCGGTGTCGTAGACATACTCGAGAAAGCTCGCATCCGGCAGGGTGATTCGCGTGAGCTGTCCGACGCCGTCGTAGGTATAGCTCGTCAACTGCGAACCGGTAGTGCGCGAGCTCAGCCGCTGGCGCTCGTCCCATACGAGCGTGGTCACCAGGCTGTTCGGGTCGGTGATCTGGCGAGGTTTGCCGTGCGCGTCGTAGTTGCCAAGTGTCGTCTGGTGACCGAGAGCATTCGTCACCGAGAGCAGATTCCCGGTCGCCTCCTCGTACACGTAGGTCGTGGAGTCGGTGACGTCGGTTCGCGGGCTGTTCACGACGATCTGAGTCGTGACCGCGGGATTCGTCCTCCCGTAGGTGTAGGTGTAGGTCCAGGTCCGTGCGGTCCCTACCGGAGTTGCGCTGCAGGCTTGTACGCCCTGGGCGTCGTTGGTCGCCTGGATAGTGCGGCTCGTCAGGTTGCCCTTGGGGTCGTAGACGAGCGTCGTGATGCGCTTGGGCTCGCAAGTCCTGGTTGGCAGCCGCCAGGTGGGGTGCCATTCCGTCGTGATCTTGCGCTGAACCGTTCCGCCCGTAGGTGTCCAGGTCGACAGGTCAGCGGGGCAGGCGGCGGTCAGCCCCTCGCCACGGACGAGCTCGAGATTCCGTGCGAGGTCGTTCTTGAAACACGTCCGGTTCCCGTTCCAGTCGGTCGCCGAGGCTCGGTTGCCGTTCGCGTCGTAGCCTTGCGATGCCGGACCACAGCTCGGGCAAGCAGGGCCAGAGATGCCGGTGTTGCGATTGACGCCATGACTCGCCGGCGCGGCGAACGTGCGGCTCACTCCCAATGGGTCGGTTTCGACTGTCGGATTCAGACCGGCGCCGTAGGTGTACTGGAACTTGTAAACCTCCGTCGCCCCAGCGTGGTGTTTGCTGACGATCGGTCGATAGGAGGTGTTGTATACGTAACTCGCATAGCGGTTCGAGTTCTCGTCGGTGATGCCGGTGACGTGATAGAAAATATTCCCGGGGGACAACCCGGGTTCGTTGTAGTGATAGGTGCGCGTGTGGCCAGTCGGGTAGGTGACAGAGGCCACGTTACCGCTCGTGTCGTAGCCGTACAGGTAGTTCCGTCCCTCCGGGTCCGTCATACGCACGAGCTTGCGGTTCGCGTTGTACCCGAATTCGAGCTCGCGCCCGAACGGATCGGCCACGCGGAGCAGTAACCCCGCCGGCAGCGGCGTCGAGGTTCCCTCGATCACACCCCCGTTCGGCGGATTTGCGGTGCCATCGGTGTAGGTGAGCGTCTGAACGAGCCCGGCACGGCTGGAGATCGAGATCAGGCGCCCCTGGGCGTCGTACTGCTCTAGCTCGTCGCCCCCGGCAGTCCGAACCTGCCACCCCGTGAGCTGACCGCCGCCGTCCACCAGCTTGGTGATCCGATCTGAAACATCCGGGTCAGCAGTGAAGGTCACCGCATCTGTCGACCGATAACTGAGGACTCGACCCGTGCCGCGATAGTTGCTCACTACTTTCGGGGTCAGTGCGGTCTCGTACTGCATCGACCGCTGGAAGTTGTGCGTCCAGGTGATCGACATGTACGAAGAAGGACCGATGAGGGAGAGGTGGCTGTTGTACGTTCGCGCAAACTGCAGCGGAAATGGTCCCTTGCCCAAATAGTCCACCTCCCGGAGCGTCTTGTTGCCGATCGCGTAGTTGATCGGGTTGGCACGCACGCAGGGGGCGTCGCAATCTGCCTGTTTGACCGTCGAATTCTGAAACGTCGTGTAGTTGCATACACCTTCGGCCGTAGGGATATCCCCACCATCGCAAACTGCACCGGCGCCCATGCTGGTGCCCAAGTTCGTTTTCCACCAGAACTGTGGAAAGCTGCCGCCCTGATCTACGATTGTCCAGCCGGTGCACCCGGCCGCATTCCAAGCGTTCAGCATCGCTTGCAGCCCTTCGTTCGGTGTACGGAAGCCCTTGCTGGGGTTAACTTGCACCCACGCGCATCCTGGACCGAAGCTGCTCATGCTCCATTTATACGTGCCTGTGCCGTCGGCTCCAGAGGGCCCTGGGAGCGCCAACAAGAAGACGGCACTTAGCGCGACCACACTAGAGCGCAGTAGGTTTCTCCATCCTAAACGCGGAGCAGTAGGCTGAACTAGCTTGCGGATGCTGAAGGAACCGGCCCGCAGGCGACGCGGCTTGAACGGGGTAAAGCGGTTGAAGCGAACGCCGAATCGCGCGAGTGCACTCCGACACAGCGGATGACGGTCCACGTTTTTCTCCTCCCTTAGTTACCTTCAGGGAATCCTAGCAGTTGACCCCGATCGGGCCAGCGCGGATTGGCCTCCTGTTGTACGCGCGGCCGAAGCGCAGGGGATAAAGTCCGGATGCGGTGTAACCCTCCTCCATCAGGAACTTGTTGCCGCTCGAGGGGACAACGGGATTCCCGCGCTTGCACGTCGTTTCGCGGCCGGCATCTCTGTCGAGATACAGGTCGTACAGTGCGAACGATCGACTCGGAAGAAAGAGCAGAAAAAGGAGCGACGTACCCACGGCCCGCGACGCATCATGGCCTCCTCCCCTGGGCGATCGAAATCCAGTTTAGCGGACCAGTATCACAGCTGTACACTCGTGACTTCCCCCAAGCGGCTTAAGCCGATTGGGAGAGGGCGGCCGATCTCCTGCCCGGGCCGTCTCCTTTCGGGGCACAGTTGAGCGGTGATGGCAATGAGGATTCCAACGCCCAGCACAGCAACCCGATGGACTATCTACGGTGTCCTCATTGGGCTCGCCTTGCTGATCGGCAAGGTGATCGAACGGCCGGAGAATCGGGCCGTTGCGACCGTCACCTCGCCGGCAGCGCCGGCCAGACCAGACTTCGTCGTGAGCGCGGAGGGTGCCCGGGCGCCCCAGGTGGAGCTGGAGCGCCTCGCGAGCCGTGCGCGCGCAGCAACCACCGGGAACGTTTTCAACGACCGGTCGTGGGGCCCACTCGAGGCCGAGGAGGCACGTCGGAACGTGCCCCCGCCACCCCCTCCTCCGCCGCCGCAGGCTCCGCCGCTGCCGTTCACGTTCATGGGCAAGCTGATCGATGACGGCAAGACGATCGTGTTCCTGACGAAGGCGGACCGGAACTACGTCGTGCGCATGGGGGACACGATCGACGGGACCTACCGTGTCGACGAGATCGGCGAGCAGAGCATGACGCTGACGTACCTCCCGCTGGAATCCAAGCAGTCGCTCGCGGTCGGCAGCCCTGCGCTCATGCTCCCCAACCTCGCGCAGTCACCCGCCCCGACGACAGCGCCGGTCCCGACACCTCCCGCGGCGTCGAATGAGCCGGCAAAGCTCGTCTGGGTCGCGCCGTCGCAGGTAAAGATCGGCGGGGAATTCACGGTGGAGGTCGGTCTCCCCGCCGGTCCGCAGCCGCGCAGCGGTCGCGTCGAGCTGGTCTTTGACGCGCGGGTGCTCGCAGTCCTTGGCGGAGCCACCGCGGGGCCGGCCACGCCGAGCGACGGCGCGAGCGCCCGACGCGCGATCGTCGACGTCATCGGGCCGGGTTTTCCGGGCGCGCCGCCGACGCCGAGCGAAGTGCGCTTCCGAGTCCTTGCGGCCGACCCCACCACCACCCGGATCGGCGTCGAGAACCTCTCGGCCGTCACCGCGGCCGGCAGTCCTCTGATCGTCGCAAGCCCATCTGCGTATCGCCTCGCGGTCGTTCAGGGACAGGGAACCCGCGAGGACGACGACTGAGGGTGGCGGCGTAGGAACTTGAAATCGCAATTTGCGACATCAAGTTGGGGCGGTCGCAGGAAGCTGTCCTTCGCGCAGGAGAAGAAGAGCGGCTGACGCAGGTTGCGTCGCGGGTCGTCACAACTCGGCGAACGGCTTGCCATCGCTCGTATTGCCCTGCGCCCCGCTTCGCACGTCGTACACCGCGCCCTGCGCCATCGCGCCGGGGACGGGCACGATCACCCAGGTCTGGACGCTCTC
>Ga0184637_10002630_pt1 | contig 11476 bp, 15 predicted proteins | sample PLM3_127_b2_FD_133143 | JGI IMG/M metagenome (GOLD analysis project Ga0184637, IMG submission 133143) | Groundwater sediment microbial communities from an aquifer in East River, Colorado, USA - PLM3_127_b2 | ecosystem: Environmental > Terrestrial > Soil > Riparian zone | place: USA: East River...
CAGGTTCTAACGGCTCCTGTGATCAGGTCCCTTTCTAGTGTCAGATTTTGCCATCTGGATAAACCTATTGAGACAATTATTAGTCCAAAACCTATTAGCAGGTCTAGGTAACTGATGTTGATAAGTGTGAAATTGGTCTCTTCCATTGTAGATTGGTTAGTTGAACAGGCTAACCGAGTTTTTAAAGAAGTTTTCTGATGAATCTTGATACACGATAACGCCCTTCTCAAGCTGAATAATATGACCTCCCAAGTAATTCGCGAATTCTAGTTGGTGTGTAACCATAATTATTGTAATACTTAATTCTTTATTTAATCCCTTTATTGATTCTAATAGGTTTTTTGCGGAGGCTCGGTCCAGTGCAGATGTCGGTTCATCTAAGAGTAAAACCTCAGGATTGTTCAGGAGCGTTCTTGCTATGTTCACTCGCTGTTTCTCTCCTACTGAAAGTTCAGATGCATTCCTGTTCAGATATTCAGTCTTAAGACCAGATAGAGTAAGGGCATTCTCCATCTCATTCTCATTTGGTGGATTTGCCGAGATTCCCAGATCATGTGTTATCCTGAGATTATCCCTAACCTTTCCTTCGAAGATTACGGGTATCTGGAAAACCATTCCGACCCTTCGTCTGAGCTTGAGAACAGGAATATCTTTTATGTTTTCTCCATCAATAATTATTTCACCCTTTGTAGGATCATCGAGTCTGTTTAGGAGTCTAAGAAGTGTTGTTTTTCCAGCGCCTGAAGGCCCGATTAATATATGCCTCTGGCCATTGAAGAATTTTAGATTGATGTCTTTAAGAATAATATTTCCATTCTTAATCTTATCTATGTTGCGAAGCTCGATATTGATATTATTCATTGGGTTTACAGGTTGCGTTTTTTGATATATCAATGTAATCCACTTACGAGATCTGGATTAACAATTTTAGACAGCATTATGAGACCTTCCTTTATTCTTGGCCCAGGGCGTCCGAACAGTGATTCCGGGACGCAATGTACCCTCTTTTCGGTTATTCCTTTAATTCTATCCCATCCGGCCCTTTCAAGGATTAGTTCTGCACTCATTTTATTCTGCATCTTTTCGCCACACCAGCAAATGAGAAGGATATCGGGGTTTCTTTTTATGATCTCTGCCTCATGAATCTCAGCGCTCGTTTTTTCTATATCTGAGAATATGTTAACCCCACCAACAATTTCACTCATATCGTTCACCCAGCTGTATCTGCATGCAGCTATGAACGGTTTAGGCCACCACTCCCAGTATAGCTTTGGCTTGTATCTCAATTCTTTTCCGATTGAGCCTATTGATTTTATAACATCCTTTATCTCATTAACGAGATCCTCTGCCCTATCTTCTCTACTCGTGATCCTGCCAAGTGTTTTGATATCCTCGAGCGTTTCTTCGATGCTAACTGGATTTAAGACAATGTAAGGGAGATTTTCCCTCTTGAGTGCTTCAATATTTCTTTCCATCCCCGGGACGGTTAGAGACGCAATGACGAGATCTGGGTTTAGTCCCTTAATCTTTTCAATACTGACCCTCAGGTCGGGACCGATCCTAGGTAAATTCTCTACTTGAGGTGGGTAGTCCGAATAGCTATCGACTCCAACAACCATATCTTCGGCACCTAGTGCGAAGAGGATCTCGGTATTACTAGGACATAATGAAACAATGCGCTTTGGTAACACTATATTTATTATAATTAAATTAGATGAACTTTGCAGGGGATTAAAGATTTTGATTTGTTAAGACTTTTTTAAATGACCTAAAAGGGTGCCAATTCCAGCCTGTGCAACTATTCTATCCTCATCAACGGAACCTGAGCTACATCCTACACCACCAACTATATGTCCATCGACAAAGATGGGGAGGCCTCCTCCAAATATCATAAATCTTCCACTGTTACTCACATGTATGCCGAAAGCAGGTTTTCCTGCACCTGCGATCTCTGCATATTCATGCGTGCCCTTTCTAGTGCCGGCTGCGGTGAACGCCTTGTTTATTGCTACATCGATGCTCGTTATTTTTGCCCCATCCATTCGATAGAATGCAAGTAGGTTACCACCATCATCAACTACAGCGATGTCCATATCTACTCCTATCTCCTTAGCCTTCTTCTCCGCTCCTCTTAAAATTATTTTGGCATCATCTAGAGTAATCCTAGGCACCGTTTTCATACTTCTACTACTCCGTCATTGCAAACTATGTGAAGCAATCTCCTACCTTTAATGGAATCCCTTCGATTCATCCGCAAAAACCTACCGACCTTCCCTTATTTATTTAAAACACTTGCAGTAGGTAGGCTAACGAAAATGCTGCTAATTAAACCAATAACCACAAATATTATTATTGCAGCTATTACAATTACGACAGTGTAAATGAGGGCTTTTTCTTTCGGGGATTTCATCAACACAGGTAGACCGAGATATAAAAGATATAAACTATAAAGCGATGCAATTATTGAAATGAATCCTAGGATTGGAATTAAACCGAAGACTCCTCCTAACCAGCTAGCAGTGCTTGAATAGACTGCAACCTTTAGGGCTTGGTTAGTGTTTTTTTCGCCTGAAAATGAGGGGGCCAGGAAATCTATTATAAGTGCCATTACATAGACTCCGATAAGGGACAGGATATAAACAACTATCATTTGTCCAATAGCTGAACCAAGAGGGACTCTATAAGTTCCAACTCCTGGAAGGCTGATTCCTATTAGGGTTGTTCCAATAAGGGCAGCTATTGGTCCAATCGCCGCTAGTGGGATTACATAGCTTTTATATAAATCAATAGTCTGTGCAGCTTCTGTATCAATTACGTTCCATTCTTGCTTGGGCTTAAGAATTATATTTTTAACCCTTTCGACTAAATTCATTGTATTCCCCCGCATTAAATTATTAGGAAAACCTTAAAATAATGTTATTTCTTCAATGAATTCCTATCATATGACACTTCTTGGTTTAAGTCAATATTTAGTGATCTCAAATTTCGAAATTGGGATTTCGAATCTGAAGATTTTTTAATCTATAAGTCCGAGGGTTTCTTCGAACTCCTCTGCCATACCAGGGTGGCCATTTTTGTTAGCGGCTTCTATTCCCTTCAAATATGCCTCTTTTGCCTCCTCCTTTCTCCCCAATTTCAATAGTGCTTCACCAAGCGTTCTATATGCCGCACCCTCATCATCTTTGAGACTTAAATAGGTTTTGATTTCTTCTATGGCTTCCTGATACATCTCATTTTTGAAGTATTCGTTCGCTAGCCCAAATCTATTAAGTGGATTATTTGGATTCTTTTCAACAAGGTATCTCAAGGTTTCTACTTTTTTATTTCTCATAAATTGGAGGGCCGTTCTTAACCTTATATCAAATTATGTAATTACACAAACGTTTTTCCCATGTAATTAATACCTTGAAATTAACTGATTTAATTCTGTCAGAATGTTTTGGGCTTCGGTTTTAAATTCATCCAAATCGGAAAGGGTTTGAAGGTCATTATCAGAGTTTTCTGAACTTAATAATGGTGAGTAGATAAAGGATATTGCTAGACTTAGTAATAATCCCCAAAAAAACCAGAAAATTAAATGGGAACCAGTAATGCTGCTAGTTAGACTTATCAACAACCCTCCTACAAAGATAAAAATCGGGAAGAGAACGATACCCTTTAATATAGAAAATAATCTGCTAAACATGTCTTTAAAAGTTCCCTCATCGTGAGCTAGTCCACCGCCTAGGCTCGCACCTACAAGAACTGATGAAAATAAGGGGAGGGTAGGGGATAGGATTTGATAAATGAAACCTGAGATTAATCCGATGATTAATGCCCTTGAAAATTGAATCTTAGATTCTGTTGTGCAAGCAATAACTACAACAATGCCCCCGAAAAGAAATGGGTAAAATAGAAACGAAGTAAAAGGAAGTCTGAATAACACGAAAGAACCGATACAATAGGTAAATACTCCCAAGATACCACCGAGGAGCACTGGGATTAGTAATGATTTTAATTTATTTTTCATTTTTTTCTCCGTTTTCTAACCTGTGTGTATTAATATTGATCTATATATACTGCCGATGCAGATCTGGTTTCTGCCTTAATAATGGGCGAACATTTAAGTTCGCCCCTACGAAGAAACATCTATCAATTCGGGCACGTTGTAACGTGCCCCTACAATTCGCGAAGGTATTAGCCACAGAGACCAAAGTGGGTAGTTTGATATTGAAATAAATTTTTCTCTGTGTTCTCTGTGACCTCTGTGGCAATATTTCATTTTTGCTGTTCTCGCGCCTTGGCTTTAGATTCTTTTATTAACTTCTTTCCTGGTTCTGATGCTGGTGCGGGGGCTGTTACAGACATCTCCTCCATCACATCGCGGAGATCCGCCTCCTGTCTCACAGTTGCATCGGACTTTTGAGGAGATTTGTTTAGATCGGCGATTCTACCTAATGCGCTTTTAATATAGCTCAGTGCATCCTCACGGTTTCCCTTTTCGTACTCAGTTGTGGCTTTGTACATCTGATGAGCAGCGTCTACAGATGTTCCCCTGGTTATGACATCTTTATCTTCGTTAGCAGCAACTTTGTTCTTATCTTCAGTCACTTCATAGGCTAAGTCTTTATGCAGACTAACCTGGTTGTTATTTTTCCATATATCTGTAAATTCGAAGTATGCAGTTGCTAATTGTTGTTTGCCAATCTTATCCGTAGGTGCGTTAAGCTTGATTAATAGGTTTCGCTTCTCTCCACTAAATAGGTCCCCTAAGTTGATCTGGACCTTCCCGTCCTTAATTGTGTGTGTATAACCATAAATATTCTGGATATGAACCCCTGGTGCGAGGGAAAGAAGGATCTTCGAGTCTCTCGCCACCGTGGCAAGCATTTGACCAAACTCCCTTTCAAATATGCTTGCAAGCTGGGTTGGGGATTCGATAAAGTAGTAATTTCCCGCTCCGTATTCTGCGATGTTGGTCATAAGATTTTCATCATAGTGTAATCCGAGCCCCATAGTGGTAATATGAATGCCAGTTTCTGCCGCCTGGCTAGAGATACGGCTAAGCTCACCAATATCTGTAATACCGACATTAGCTAGACCGTCAGAGAGAAGAATCACACGGTTTATATAACCTTCTCTACCTTGGAAAGCCGTTAAAGTTTTAAGCTGGTCAATACCCTCGATTAGCCCACCCGACAGATTTGTTGATTCAGTAGGATAGACGGAATCAACAACGGAGGATGCTCTATTCTTATCATTTAAAAATTGGATAGGAAACAACAACTCAACGTATGTTGAATATGCAACAATTCCTAATCGGTCTCTTTTATCAAGACCTGATATAATCCTCTTTGCCGCCTCTTTAGCGTATTCGATTTTTCCTACATCACCCATTGAACCACTTCTGTCAATGACAAGAACGAGGTTAACAGGGGCCCTTTTGGTGGATTCTACGTCCTGTCCCTCAACATTGAGATTTAGAAGGACTTCACCATCAGAGCCCCTAGTAACATATGGATGGCTTAAATTAACATCCCACATGACCGCATTACTCTTTAAATTCTTGGGTTGTGGGATAGTTGGAAAAGCCCCAAGGTATCTGCTTCCAATGATAGCAGCAGAAATAACTAGAAAAACAGCCGTTACTAATAACCTACTATTTACTTTCATTTCTTATCGCCTCCTTCTTTTATTTTTCTCTTAATAAATTCAATTTCCTCTTTGATTAAACTTTCTTCTTTATCCCTTGCCTCTTTCTCTCTTTCATGGCTTAAGAATGAGAGCTCCGTTTCCTCTTCAATCTTTTCTTCCATTTTGCGAAATAGAGTGAATGGTTCTTCAAAATCAATCCCTCTACACTCACCTAATTTATTCGTTTCCTTTGATATTCCTTTTCTGAGTCTTATATCTTTGATCAAAATGTTTTTCTTTGACTTTGCCAACTGGACCCTATTTTCTAGCTCGTTAAGGGTAAGTTCCATTTCCTTTAACCTCTTCTCATCATTCGATTGCTTGATTTTTAATCTTCTTTCCTCATCCTCGAGTATTCGTCTCTTTCTTACCGCATCCTTCGCATTCTCTTCCATATCGCCCTCTATTAGCTGTTTGACCCGTTCCTGCCGGAATGAAATCTGCTGTCGGATTCTATGAAGTAGTCGCTCTTCCTCTTCCACTCTGAATTTAAGTGCCATGAGTTTTGTCTTTGCTTTGTCCAAGCCCTCCTCCATCTCCTCTAGAGTCTGGTTAATTATCTTTTCCGGATCCTCAGCCAATGTGACCCAGTAATTAAACTGGGACTTGAGCAAAATATTTATTCGATTTCTTAATCCCATTTTCATCCCCTCTTTTCGGCTTTACTCGTTAATACGAATGGGAATTGGAAAGGATTTAAAATAGTGAAAATGCATGTAATTTAGCCACTAATTGACACGAAATTACACATATGAATTAATTATGGATGAATTGTAGGAGCACCATCTCTTCGTAAAGCTCAGGGCGGATGGTAGTTGCCTTAATAATTTATAGAGTGGTTAGACAAAAAGGGTAAGAGCGGCTTCCAGCCGCGATTGAGTCGCGATAGTAAAGATTCACGATTCGAGATACACGTTGCATGTCTAATTTTTCAACCTGCATCTTGAATCATGCATCTTGGAACCTACTTGCTCGGCAGATTCGGCGGCTGTGGTATTCAAAGGTATAGGTCTTTAAATCCTCAAGCCCACGCGACACCTGGCAAGTGGGCTAACGTATTTTCACCCTGAATGATAAACTTTAAATGCAACAATTAGAATTGTTTCTTCTTCTAGGGCGCGAAAAACCGCATTTCTAAGTTCATCTGCGTACCTTGATATACTTTCGAGATTGTTATCAAAAGCAAAAGGGGTATCTGCATAGATAAGAGTAACTCGATCTTGCATCTTCTGTCCAAGTCTTGAAAGGTAACTTCCTTCAAGACCTCGTAATATAGTGCAACCACTGAAAGTATATGTGAACTCTTGATCTAGTGAATTGAGCAGGTTCTGATACGTTTTTTTAGGTAGATCCGGTAAGTAAACTTCGATTCTTGCCTTCTCGGATAGTGGCAATAAATTTCTCCTTTCGCTTTGAAAATTCCTGCGTGCGTTTCAGTGATACTTTCGCAGACAGCTTAGCTCGTTCAGGTCGCTCAATTTTAATTTCTTTGATTTCCTTTAATCCTTTCGACATAACTTCTCCTCCAGGTTCAAGATGTGAAGTGAATTCAATTCTTGCCACATTATAACACACAAAATGAATTTTATGGCGGGCACTTGACGAAGGGCAGTGTGACGAATTTGTCAGTCACTTCTTTGGTTTCATTGTAGCACTCTGTTGTCAAAGCCTCAAAGATGCTGTGCCGTCTCATTAATTTTAAGTTCAACTCCTTTTAGAGCTGGTACTGAAAGGCCACGCTTCAGCCTTATAATAATCCACTCCTCAAGAACATCCTGCAATTCTTGACGGCAAGCCTCTAGTGTTTCACCTTCAGCCCAGACCCCCTTAAATCCGGGTATACTGCTATAATAAGTCCTTGATTCCTCTAGGATTTCGTAATGAGCTTTTTCCATCGCAGAGTTAATGTATTTGGTTAGCATAAGGTTTACACCCTGTTCTTTAAACCAGTTTAATTTAATGAATTTCTTCTGTCAAAATATTGCTCAAATAATAAAGATTCACGATTCAAGATACACGTTGCATGTCTAATTCTTTAACCTGTATCCTGCATCATGCATCTTGGAACCTACTTGCTCGGCAGATTCAGAAGCCGTGGTTGCCTTGCTTTTATAAGATTAATTTGTTGCCTCAGTGTCTCGATCTTACTGTTAGCAAGTGCGGTTTGATTTGGGGATACCTGCTGCAGGGCCTGATAGTTGAACAAGGCATTCTCCCATTCTCCCTTTTGCTCGTAGCATTCGGCTAATGATAGGTATACCTTTTCCTTTATCTGAATGGGTGGTGGTGGTGCGTTATTAAGAAGCTCATTATTTGTCTTTATTGAGGCTTCGCAATTACCTGTACCCTGTTGCTTCAAAGCTAAAATCAGCTGTTCATTGTAGGCACTCTCTCTAAATGAAGATAATTCAGCCCCTTTATCTTTTTCATTATCCTTACGATCTGCCAGCTTTGCCTGTTCAAGTCTCTCTTCGGAATTCATACCCGTTGTCCTTCCAAATGAATCATCCTTAGCTTCACTTTCTATAGTGGATTGAGCAAGGCCCTCTTCAACCTTCTGTAAGGGTTTATCAGCCTCCTTAATCTCATCGATGTCTGATTCCTCTTCAGTGGCTGGTTCTGATGCTGGAAGATTAGCTGTTTCCTCGGTGACTCCTGTTTGAGCTCTTCTCCCACTTAAGTGAGCCTCAGGAGATGCCATTAAAGGGTCAGCAGGTGAAAGGCTTCCAGACTTTGATTCAATGTCCCCTATGATCTTTTCTCCAGAATCAAGCAGTGCTTGCTCTTTTGGCAGAGGAGCTTTCTTTGCCATTGCATCCCTGGAGTAATTGGTCTCAATATGAGAGTAGTCTATATCCTTTTTCCCGTAGTTGATCCATATAAATAAGGCTAGAGCTGAGCTGAGAACAGGAACAAGGATTGGTGAATAAGACCACCTTTTCCAAAAGGATGTTCTATCCCTTTCCACATCATCCCTGGCAATCTTAGATAATCTGTTTAAGACCTGAGGAGAGGGTTGAGGTTTGATTTCTTCATTGAATAATCTATTAATCTTAATATAATCTTTGAACTTGTCTGAACAATTTTGACATGATTCAAGGTGTTTCTTTACTAATTCTCTCTGAGATATTTCAGTTTCGTGTTCTATAAAATCTATCAGAAGCTCTTCGAATTTATCGCAGTTCATCAAAGGTTAGACCTCTTTTGCCCTTTGTACTTCCTCAAAGTAACCGACCTTAATAAAATAATGTCTAAGGTCTCGATATGCATATCTAAGGCGGCTTTTTACCGTGCTCAGCGGAACTACAGTTATATCGCCAATCTCTTTCAGAGAGAGCCCTTCAATTTCCCTAAGCAGAAAGACCTCCCTGAGCTCTTTCTTTAAATCCTCTATGCCCTGATTTAATAGTGTATGTGTCTCTTCGTCTATTGCTCTTTCTTCTTGGTTTTTATCTTTGCTTCTTATTATATCGAGAATAACAGGGCCGTCACTCTTATTGCTGAATGAGGAAGAATCCAGGGAGTTGTGTTGTCTATATTTTTCAACTCTGATGTAATCTATACAGTGATTCCTGGCAAGACTATAAAGCCAGGAGGTAAATCTCTGGTTTGAGTCATATTTTTTCCTATTCTCTATTATCTTGAGAAAAACCTCCTGCAAAAGGTCCTCTGCTTGTGGTTTTGTTGCCTTAATCATTCTCATTATAAACCTAAGCAATCCGGCGCTGTGACGCTGTAGTAATAAGTCGAAACCCCTGGCATCGCCATTCCTAAATCTCGCCATAGCCTCTTCGTCTGTCAGTTCTTTTTTAGTTCCTAATCCAAACACCAGGCGCTCTCTTCTGGTTCTATATATAGCCTTGATATTATAATACGATTGAAAACAAGAAAAGTTTTATTTTTGATTCTATCTTTAAAAAGGTAGGAGCAGCGTCTGGCTGCGACTTTACATAATCCTTTTCAAAATTCCTTGACACCTTAATGTTGTTATGATACCCATTATCGTTAAATTTTTTGGCAGCTAGATATAAAAGGATTTGAGGAGCGGGGTTCAAGATAAAATCTACAATTGGAGGTAAATAATATGAAGAAACTTCATTTAGTTGCAATTTTCCTAATATCGCTCGCCTTTGTAATTCCATCTTATTCAGAGGCACCATCGGATGGGATTCAGTTATTGTTTGTGCAAACTTCCGATGGTGTAGCTTTTGCCGATGGAACAATGACTCTAAAGGGCGTAAGCCGGTCTACTGTTTTCTTTTCGGACAGACCGAATAGAATCGCTGGTCAGGTGCCCACACAGCACTTCTTAAAGATATGGGATGAGGGTAAAGATAACTTCAAATCTGACCCCCCGAACGCTAATCTGTCTATCCTTGGAAAAACAGAGGGAGCCACAAACATTGTGGTAGAGATAACTAATCCACGAATCAATGGTAACGATCTTATTTACGATGTTCGTGTTTTAGAAGGGAACCCCCCTGCAACTGGAGGCGCAAGTTCGCTTTTTATTGACTGGTGGGTCGGTCCGCGTGGTGCCGTTTGTCATTACGGTTGGTACTCTAACCATACCTATTGTCACTGGCCCGGTCAGTGGGGTGAATGGCCCGCACACCCTGGACCACGTTACTATTAGTATAAAATTATCAAATTGTAACAACGTTTAACAATAATAGGGATATTATTGGATGAATATTAGGGATTTATAAGGGTCACCTCTATAGGTGACCCTTTTTTTAACCACAGCGAATATTATTTCTAAGAACCAAACCTATTTTTCATTTCTTGATTAATATGCATTAGCGTAAATACCTTACCAGGATTACTTACGGATCGAAGCTGAACATGGGGCCAATCCTTTAAACTACTCCAAAATCCACCAGCATCTAGCCCTAGTTTTTTTGCTTCATCTGCATAAACCCTGTATCCGTTTACTCCATTTATCTTTTTCGTAGTAGACCACTCAGCCTTACCATCTACAACCCAGAAGCAATCGAGTGCCTCTCCCCATTGGTGCCAAGAAAAACCTGGAATCGAATTTGTCACATGCTCTCCATTCTGGGGTCCCACGCTCTCCAAGCAAAATGCGAGGAAATCTGCGCCGGATTTTTTAAGTTCCGAGATTTTTTTCCTTATTTCCTCTTTTGTGCGGGATTGTCTCCAAAACTTAGCCTGCTCAAATGGTGTTCTTATTGTGAAAAAAGGACGCATTTCAATTCCACTCTGTGTACAATTTTTTATCAAAGTTTCGGCCTTTTGTCTAAAGCCGGGTACCAAGTCTTTAAGGTTAGCAGCCATATTTTTCGTTATCCTCCTTTTATTACTTCTTTATAACCAGACGGTCCTTGTCGAAGTGAGAGATTTGCATCACTTTGCTAGGTTTTAATCTTGATGTTGAATACAAGGAGATTTTGTCGTCGTCTTCGAGTTTCCAAGTCCCCATTGTCTCTACGGGTTTGTCGGTTGGACCAATCCCACATTGAATAAGCCTTCCATCAGGTTTTAATTCAAATGATCGTCGACCTCGGGAACGTGGTAGGCGATAGCTAGCCGGACGAAACACCATCTCTGTTTCTGTATCCTCTTCGTGTGAGTGAATCCAGTTTTGACAAAGCTCGTCCTTGGTGAACTTATCGGTCATTGTTTCCCTCTAATGATTTTACGGTTTACCTATATTTTTTCTTGGACCACCTAAGGTTGTGTGCATCCTGGTTACCTGCTGGGGTGTAAACAAAAACATCGTATCATCATCAACATAGTCCATGTAATTCATAAACATATCTCCATTGGGTCCGTTGCTGCA
>Ga0184637_10002631_pt1 | contig 11472 bp, 7 predicted proteins | sample PLM3_127_b2_FD_133143 | JGI IMG/M metagenome (GOLD analysis project Ga0184637, IMG submission 133143) | Groundwater sediment microbial communities from an aquifer in East River, Colorado, USA - PLM3_127_b2 | ecosystem: Environmental > Terrestrial > Soil > Riparian zone | place: USA: East River...
GCTCGCGCGGGCCGATCGACAGCGCGGGAGCGACGGTGTCGCGCCAGGGCGTCACCAGGCTGAGGCGACCGCGTCGTTCCAGGATTCCGACCCAGGCGTCGCGCCGGCCTTCGAGCACGTCGAGGATCTCGCCGTGCCGCTCCGCACCCAGCGGCTGGAGCAGCACCCGATCGCCGGCGCCGGCGTCACCCGAATGCGTCACCTGCCAGACGCGGCCGCCGTCCTCCTGGACGCGACCCCCGGATGCGCCACCCCGCGCGGGAGAGAAGACGCCTTCCACGAAGCCGTCGGCGCGGCGCAGGCGATAGCGCGCACCGAGCCGGTCGAGGCGCCCTGCCTCGACCAGCTCCTGCAACAGCCGGCGCAACGCGCTGCGAGCGCCAGGGGGGAGCTCGAGCGCACGCAGCAGCGCGGGGATCGCGAGCGCAGGGCGCGCGCGCCCCTGGAGCGCCCGTAGAACACGCTCCGGGCTGACGCCGAGCCTGCCCTGCGGCCGCGCGCGCGCGCGGGCACGACGCCGCGCCGGCGCATCCGGTTCGTGTTGGTCCACGCGGCGGGCCAAGCTCGCCTCCTCGCGCCGGAGAGCCGCGCAGTCTACGCCACGTGGGCGATTGACGCGCACCGTCACGCTCCGTAGTCTCCGGTCCCGGTCGCCCGGGTGGCGAAATTGGTAGACGCGCCAGATTCAGGGTCTGGTGGCCGCAAGGCCATGCTGGTTCGAGTCCAGTCCCGGGCACCACGTCACCGCTCGCCGCGCACGCTCGGTCGCCTCGAACGGGCCAGCCGGCCGCCTTGACCCCCTTCCCTCCGCGATTAGCTTTGCCTGGGTTTTTCCAAGCCCCGGGGGTGGTGTGCCGGAAAGCGGAGAGAGCGATCAGGAACGCGAGCGCCGCAGTCTGCTCGGAGCCGGCGAGGAACGCGTCGAGGTTCCCTCCATCCTGCCCGTGCTGCCGGTCCGCGACCTGGTCGTGTTCCCCGGCGTCACGGTTCCGCTCTCGGTCGGCAGGGCCAAATCGTTGGCGGCGCTGCAGCGCGCCGGGGCCGGCGGCTTCCTGATCGTCGCGACCCAGCGCGAAGCCGGCGTCGAAGATCCCGGCGTGGACGACCTGCACCCGATCGGCTGCGTCGCGCGCGTGATGCGCGTGATCGACGCCCGCCAGGAGAGCAAGCAGGCGATCGTGGTCGGCGTGGCACGCACGCGTCTCGGATCGGCGCTCGCCGAGAGCCCTGCCCTGCTGATGCGACTCGACCCGGTGCCCGACAGCGAGGGCAGCGCGGCCGCCCGCGACGAGATCTGGAAGCGGGTCGTCGAACTCGCCCATCGCGTGATCGACCTGCACGACGACTACCCGGACGAATGGAAGGGATTCGTGGCCGGGATTCCCAGCGCGGGCCTGCTGGCGGACGTGATCGGGTCGACCTTGCCGCTGCCGCCGGAGGAGAAGCTCGCGCTGCTCGCGGAGCCGGATCCGGTCCGGCGACTCGAGCGCATCGCGCGCCATCTGGAACGCGAGGCCACCATCGCCGAGGCGCAGCGCACGCTGTCCCAGGCGGGCACGGCCGAAGTCGATCCGAGCCAGCGGGAGCGCCTGCTGCGACGTCGCATGCGCGACATCGAGACCGAGATCGGCGACAGCGACGCCGGGCTGCGCGAGGCCGAGGAGCTGCAGGAGAAGATCGAGGCGGCGGAACTGCCGGAGGCGGCGAAGGCGCAGGCCGAGCGCGAGCTCCAGCGTCTGAAGGCGCTTCCGCCGCACGCCCCCGACCGCCACCTGATCCGCACCTACATCGAGTGGATGGCGGAGCTGCCGTGGTCGAAGGAGACCGAGGACAAGCTCGACCTCCGCGCCGCGCGAACGGTGCTCGACGCCGATCACCACGACCTCCAGAAGGTCAAGGATCGCATCCTGGAGTTCCTCGCGGTGCGCAAGCTCGCCCCCCAGGCGAAGAGCCCGATCCTCTGCTTCGTCGGTCCGCCGGGAGTCGGCAAGACCTCGCTCGGACGCTCGGTGGCAAAGGCGCTGGGGCGCAAGTTCGCCCGCGCCTCGCTGGGAGGCGTGCGCGACGAGGCCGAGATCCGCGGACACCGTCGCACCTACGTCGGCGCCATGCCGGGGCGGATCCTGCAGAGCCTGCGCCGCGCGGGCTCCCGAAACTCCGTGTTCCTGCTCGACGAGATCGACAAGATCGGCTCGGATTTTCGCGGCGACCCGTCCTCGGCCCTGCTGGAAGTGCTCGATCCGGAGCAGAACTCGAGCTTCAGCGACCACTACATCGAGGTGGCCTTCGATCTCTCGCGCGTGATGTTCATCGCGACGGCCAACACGCTCTCGACGATCCCCCCGGCGCTGCTCGACCGCATGGAGGTGATCGAGCTGGCGGGCTACACCGAGAACGACAAGCGCGCGATCGCGCGCGTGCACCTGGTGCCGGCGCAGCTCGAGGCGCACGGCCTCTCGCCGCAACGCGTGACCGTCACGGACGCCGCGATCGACAAGGTGGTGAGCGAGTACACCCGAGAGGCAGGCGTGCGCAACCTCGACCGCAGCATCGCGACGCTGGTGCGCAAGGCGGCGCGCCGGGTCGCCACCCAGGGCGTCGATTCCGAGCTGGTGATCGACGCGGATTTCGTGAGCGAGGCCCTGGGGGCCCCGCCGCACCTGCCCGAGACGGCCGAGCGCACGACGCTGCCAGGCGTCGTCGTGGGACTCGCCCACACCAGCCACGGCGGCGACATCCTCTTCATCGAGGCGACGGTGCTCCCGGGCGGCGAAGGCTTGCGGCTGCGTCTCACGGGACAGCTCGGCGACGTGATGCGCGAGAGCGCCGAGGCGGCCCTCTCGTGGGTGCGCGCGAACGCGGACGCGCTCGGCCTGTCGGGGGCGCCGCTCGCCGCCGCCGAAATCCATCTCCACGTCCCGGCCGGCGCCGTGCCGAAAGACGGCCCCTCGGCCGGGATCGCGCTCGCGACCGCGCTGGTATCCGCGCTCTCGGGCCGCCGCGCACGCGGTACCGTCGCAATGACGGGAGAGATCTCGCTGCGCGGTCGCCTGCTGCCGGTCGGCGGCATCAAGAGCAAGCTGCTGGCCGCGGCGCGCGCCGGGATCCAGACCGTGGTGCTGCCGCGCCGCAATGCGAAGGACCTCGTCGACGTGGGGGAGGAGATCCGCGAGAAGCTCGAGATCCGCCTCGCCGACACGATCGAAGAAGTCCTCGCCATCGCGCTCGAGCCCGGGTCTTAGCCCCGATCCGACATTCCAGTAGCGGAGGGATGCGTCGGGGGGTGGGCTGCGGCGAATGGCTCGCCGGTTCCCTTCTCGCGAGCGTGTGCCAGAACTCACGTTTGTGGCGTCGAGGAAGGGAGTGCGCTGGGCGGGCCGGCTGCGCTTTATTTCGCCTCCGCCCACCCCCCGCCGCATCCCCCGAAGGCCAGCAATGTCGGATCGGGGTTAGGGGCCCGGCGCGCGGGCGGCCGCGCTCGTGAAGAGTCCGGCAAGCGCGCAAAGCAGGCAAAGCCCGCGCGAGCAAGCGAAGCGCGCAGCGAGCCGAAGGCGAGCGGAGTTCATTCAGGCCAGCCGAAGGCGAGCGAAGTTCACTCAGGCCGGCTCGGCTCCGCCGCTCAGCCGATCGCGGCCCGCCGGATCACGTCGGCGATGTGCTCGATCGTCGCCGGCGGGCAGCTCGGTCGAACCGGGATCGAGATCGCCTCAGCGCAGGCCCGCTCGGACTCCGGGAAGCTCCCCGGCGGGCAGCGTGCCGCGCCCAGCGCGGGCTGCGAGGCGGCGGGCGTCGGATAGTAGTGCCGCCACTCGATCCCCTCGGCTTCCAGCGCAGCCCGTACGATCGGTGCTCGGCGACAGCGGATCGTGTAGTGGTTCCAGACCGGCGTCTCGTCGGACCCGGCGCTGGGGATCGCGATCCCCTCGCAGCCCGCGAACGCCTCGGCATAGATCCGCGCGTTGCGGGCCCGCGCCTGCGTCCAGCCCTCGAGGAAGGGAAGCTTCGCGCTGAGCGCCGCGGCCTGCAGCGCGTCGAGCCGGGCGGTGGTGCCCAGCACCTGGTGGGCGCCGTCCTGCGCGCAGCCGTGGCTGCGATAGAGGCGCACGCGCTCGGCCAGCTGCCGGTCGTCGGTGGTGACGCAGCCGCCGTCGCCCACCCCGCCGAGATTCTTCGAGGGGTAGAAGCTGAAGCAGCCCGCGACCCCCCAGGCTCCCGCGCTGCGACCCGCGCGGCCCGCGCCGATGGCCTGGGCGGCGTCCTCCACGATCGCGATGCCCCGCGCCCGAGCCAGCGTCTCGAGCCGCGGCATGTCCGCGCAGCGCCCGAACAGATGCACCGGCAGGATCGCCCTGGTCCGCGGGCCGAGCGCGGCCTCGACGCCCATCGGATCGACCCCGAAGCCATCTTTTTCGATGTCGGCAAAGACCGGCCGCGCGCCCGCCAGCAGGATCGCCTCGACGGTGGCGAAGTAGCTGAAGGCGCTCGTCACCACCTCGTCCCCGGGCACCACCCCGGCCGCGCGCAGCGCGAGCACCAGCGCGTCGGTGCCCGAGCTGACGCCGACCGCGAACTCGACGCCGACCTTCGCCGCGAGCTCCGCCTCGAAGGTCGCCGTCTCCGGACCCAGGATGTACTGCTGCGAGCGCAGGACGCGCAGCACCGCGGCCTCGACGGCCGGGCCCACCTCGCGGGATTCGGCGGCCAGGTCGACGATCGGAATCCGCCACGCCATGGCTACCGCGAATCGCTCGCGTCGGTCTCGACGGCCTCGCGCAGCTCGTCCAGGAACTCCGGCAACGCGGAAGCGACGCGGTTCCAGTTGGGGATCTGCGGTGCGCCCATCGGATCGCGCACGAACCCGAGTCCGGCGGCGCGCAGGGCGCCCAGGAACGTCTCCACCGCGAACTCCTCTTCGTGGCGATCGAAGATCAGGCCGTTCAGCGCGGCGTCATCACTGTACGAGACGATCGCATCCTGCGCCGTGCGCAAATAGGCCGCCGTCAGCGTGTTGAGGAAGCCGGCGTCGAACTCGACACCGTAGCTGGCGAGATTGCGGATCAGGGACGACGCGATGTCGAGGACCATGCGGTGCAGGCCTCGCGTAGCATCGGATTCCGACAGCTCCTGGTGCTTGTGGTCGTAGTTGTCGGTGAGCTCGACCTGGCAGATCCGCTTCGGTGAGCAGTTGCGGTAGACCTCGACCAGCAAACCGACTTCGAGCCCCCAGTCGCTCGGAATCCGGTTCATGCGCGCCTGGTCGACGGTCATCGAGCACTCGCCCGCGAGCGGGTACCGGAAGGAGTCGAGGTACTCGAGCAGCGGGTGGGAGCCCAACACCGCCTTGAGCGCCCGCAGCAGCGGCGTCACGAACAGTCGCGTGACGCGTCCGTACAAGCGCTCCGTGACGCGGCTGTAGTAGCCCTTCGCGAACTCGTAGTGCAGGTTCGGATTGGCGGTCGGATAGCACAGGCGCGCGAGCAGCTCCCGGGAATAGTCGCGGATGTCGCAGTCGTGGACCGCGATCACGCGCGACAGGTTGGTAGAGAGCACATAGCCGTAGGCGAGCCAGCTGCAGCGCCCTTTGCCATTGCTGCCCGTCTCGAGGCCCTCGTTGCTCAGCCGTTGGAAGAGATGCTGCACGCGCGGGCCGTCGTTCCACAAAAGGATCGGCGGATCTCCGTTCAGCGTTCGCACGCCTTCGAAGAAGTCCCGCATCTCGTCGTAGTCGGCGCGCTCCCGGGTGCCCGAGAGGCTCACGACGACCTGTCGGAGGTAGCGGACGCCGCGCAGCGCATCGACGATGCCCTTGAGGCCAGGGCCGCGAAGCTCCGAGAACAGACAGGGCAGCACGAGCGCGATCGGTCGAGCCCGGCTGTAGGAGAGGAGCTGACGCTCGAGGCGACCGAGGTCGGGCGCGCCGAGGCGGTGGAGTGTGGTGATCACCCCACTCTGATGGAAATCGGACATGCGAGGCGGGAGGCTGGCATCCAGGATGCCCGCGTGTCAACACGCGTCTCGCGGAGCTACTGGAGCGTGGCGTCGTTCGCGAGCTCCTCGATCAGGCTCAGCACGCTCGGATCGATCTCCAGGAACTCGATTCCCACGTCCATCGTGATGGGGTCCATCTCGGTCGCCCAGACCACCGTCCCCACCGCGATCGCGGTGTACTCGCCGATGTTGAAGGTGATGCGCAGGACGTCGCCGAGATTGATCTCGCAACCCACCGCCTCGAACCGGATGCCGCCGGGCGACACGTTGCGGCTGACGCCGAGCAGGTCTCGAGTGTCGACGGGCGCGAAGGAAATCACCTGGTCGGTCGCGATCCGCCGGTACTTGCGTCGATCCCGATCCTTCTGCGTTTCCATCCTTGCTGAACTCCGCTCGCCTTTGGCTCGCTGCGCGCTTCGGGCCTGAATGAACTCCGCTCGCCTTGGGCTCGCTGCGCGCTTCGGGCCTGAATGAACTCCGCTCGCCTTTGGCTCGCTGCGCGCTTCGCTTGCGCCCGCTTTCCAGCCGTGGACGCAGGGCGCCCGGTCCCTGCTTCGGCCGGCGGGGGGCTGCCCTTGAGGTGAAGCGGGGAAAGACGGTCAGCGGCGGGGCGAGAAGAGATCGAGTTGCCGGTCGGATTCGCGCTGGGGAACCAGCTTCGCGAGCTGGATGCCGAGGCCGCGGATCGGCCGGACGGACGCCTGGGCCCGTCCGAGCAGGTGCTGTGCCACGGCGAGGATCTCCGCGGCACTCCCCAGCGGGGTCGAAAGAGCCTGGCTGCGCGTGGTGGTTCCCTGCTCCGCATAGCGGATCTTGAGCGTCACCCGGCGCGCCCTGAGCCCCTGGACGCGAAGCTCGGCCTCCAGCTGGCGCGCGAGCTGCTGGAGGTGGTCGACCAGGGCGTCGCGATCGAAGGGCTCGCCCGCGAGGCTGGCCTCCCGCGAGAGGCTCTGGGGGTGGCGCGCCGCGCGCACCGGCGGGTCGTCGACGCCCGTCGCGCTGGCGTGGATGCGCAGGCCGTGCGTCCCGAAAAGCGCCTCCAGCCGCTCCCGCCCGAGGGCAGCCACCGCGCCGATCGTGTGCGCACCCTGCTCGGCCAGGGTGCTCGCCGTCTTCTGCCCCACCCCCTCGAGGCGGGTCACGGGGATCGGTCGCAGGAAGGCCGTCTCCTCGCCCGGCGCGACCCGGCGCACGCCCTCCCCTGCCTCCTCCGCCGCCAGTCGGGCCAGCAGCTTGGTGCGGGCGATGCCCACCCGCAACAAGAGGCCGAGCTCGTCCCTCACGCGCGTCACCCAGGCCTGCGCGATCGCGTCCGGGCCGGCCAGCAGCCCGCTGGCATCGGCATACACGGCGCCGAGGCCCGCGGCTTCGAGCTTTTCGACCTCGCGCCGCAGGCAGGCGATCAGACGGCGCGAAGCTTCGCGATAGCGCGCCATGTTCGTGCGCACGGCCCGCGCGGGCGGACAGAGCGCGAGCGCCTCGAGCATCGGCATCTCGGCGCGCACACCCACGGCGAGCGCGTCCGGCGTGGCCGCCTGCACCAGCCCGCGCTTGCGCGGATCGCCGCCCACGATCACCGGACGGCTGGCCAGCTCGGGCGCGGCGGCCCGCTCCACGCTGGCGTAGAAGCACGGCACCTCGGCGTAGAGGACGACGCGCGCCACCTAGCGCTCGACGACCGGCTCGAGCACCAGCCGCGCGCTGCTGAGCTCCTCGACCAGCAGTGGGCTGGTCGCGAGCAGGCTCGAGCGCCCCTCGCGCCAGCGCTGGAGCCCGTCGCTCGCGTGCGGGTGGCGGGGGTGCTCGGACTGCCCCGGCGCGAGCCCGACCAGCGCCTGGTCCATCGCGGCGGTGTCGATCGCGAAGCGGTAGGTCGACGCCAGCAGCACGCCATAGTCATCGCCCTCTGCGTACTCGGCGGTGTTCAGAGTGCTGCCGCTGCCTCCGACCGCGAAGGGGCCGAGCGGCGCGATCTCCGCGTCCCGCGGCGCGATCGGGCCGAACGGCCGGAAGCGCAGCTGGTGGAGGCCGCCCCAGTTCCACTTGCGGCGATTCGAGCCGAGCCGATAGGAGAGCTGCAGCCAGGCCTCGCGCAGGCTGGCTCGCACCGCCGCGCCCACCACCACGGGGTCTGCCCAGCCGCCGCCGGTGTCGTGCTCCGCGGCCGCGCTCACGATCCCGAACACGACCTGTCCCGGGTCCACGAATGGGAGCGCCAGGTAGCGCCGCGTCAACTCCTCCCCGAGGTGGCGCTCGAAGAGCTCTTCCGTCAAGCAGGACAGGAACACGTGGAAGGCCGCGGCTCCCACGCTATCTGGTGTCGAACGCCCGTCCCAACCCCGCAGCAGCCCGATCAGCTCGTTCGCCTCCGGCGGGAGGCGCTCTCCGCGCTCCGCCAGCACCAGCGCGCTCGCGACCAGACTTCGGGCGCGCGGCTCACCGACGTCCCCCTGCAGGAGAGCCACCTGCCGCAGCTCGAGCGGCCCGGCGGAGGTCGCCTCCCTCAGCAGCGCCTCGACGCGCTGTGCGCGCTCCCCCGACCGCCACAGCCACTCCGCCGCCGCCCCGTCCGCGGCTGTCTCGAAGGAATTGTCGGCCGCGATCGCCCAGCCGCGCCCGGCGGCGAGGCGCTCATGCGGGAGCTGCGCGAAGTCCACCGGCCCCTGCCAGTCGTACCAGCGCGCGCGCCCCGGCAAGGGCACCAGACCGGTCGAAAGCGCGTGCCGGGGGATCCAACCCGCCACCTGCATCCCCGCCGCGCCGGCCGAATCGGCGTAGACCACCGCGACCGCGGGCTCGCCGACGCGCTCGAGAGCTGCGAGCAGCTCGTCCTCGCCGCGCGACCGCGCCACCGCGAGCCAGGCCGGAAGCCCTCCCGCCGCGCCGACGCGCGATCCCGCCCACGAGATGGCCAGCGACCCGCGCTCGTCCCCGAGCAGCGGATCCAGGAGCGGCCCGTGACGCGTCGAGCGCACCGTCAGCGTCTCGTCGTCGTCTCCGCGCACGCGCAAGACCTCGACGCGCTCCTCCAGCTCGCTCCAGCCGCGGCCGTCGTGGTAGCGAGAGGGATCCGCGGAATGGAGGGTTTCGGTGTACAGGTCGACCGTGACGGCCCGGGCGTTGGTCACGGCCCACGCGACCTGCGGATTGCGCCCGGTCCAGACGATGGGAACACCCGGAAGCGTCGATCCCGCCACATCGAGCGCTCCTCCCTGCAGGTGGACGATGTGCAGCATCGGCGGCCAGGTGGGCTCGAGATGCGAGTCGCCCGCCAGGATCGGGCGTCCGGAGCGCGTGTGCGCTCCGCCCACCACGAAGGCGCTGCTGCCGAGGCTGCGGCCACCCAGGTGCGCCGCACGCCGCAGCGCCGAGAGCGCATCGGACCGGGCCGCGGTGAGCGGAAGCGGCAGCCACTCCGGGGTGGCCGGATCGTCCGCGCGCGGCGGAAAAAAGGGCCTGGCGCCGAAGCCTCCCAATCGCTCGATCAGGTCGGAGAGCACGAGGCTCACCTCGAGCGAGTCGGCCAGACCCCAGGCGTAGAGCTCCAGCACCGCCAGACAGTCCTCGGGCCTCCAGTCCTCGAGCGGAAGCCCGCGGCGCTCCACGGCCACGGGTGGCGCCACATGCCCATCGCGGATCCGCTCCAGACGCGCGTTCACGCCGCGCGCATAGGCGACCAGCAGCACGCGCGTGCCGCGATCGAGCTCGGCGAACTTGCTTTCGGCGAGGCCGCGGAGGTCGAGGATGCGCGCCAGCCGATCCGCGGGCAGACCCTCGCGCCCGACGATCTCGGCGCTGCGCCCGCGCGCGAGCCGCAGCAGCCAGAGCATCTGCGCCAGCCGGTCCTGCGCGTGGACGAAGCCCAGCGCGAAAAACGCATCCGCCTCGCTGCGCGCCCGGATGTGGGGTACGCCGTTCGCGTCGCGAAACACGTCGACCGGCGCCGAGATCCCGGCGGTGACGATCCGGCCCTCGGTCTCCGGAAAGGCGGCACGGATGGCGGCGTTCTCGCGCAGCTTCGACAAGGACGTGCCGATCCCGAGCAGCAGCGCCGCGACCAGCGCGAGGCCACCGGCGAGCTGCGCCCGCCGCCGGCGCACGGCAACGGCGCCCGCCGCCTCGCTCATGGCGCGATCCCCGTCGGTTCGATCCCGCCTTGGACGCTCAAGTCACCCCCAAAAAAGACTTGCCGCGAGCCAGGGTAGCCTCCGGGCCCGAGCGATGGCGCCCCCGGGGCAAGGTGGTTACCCTGCCCAACTTCCCAGCTGGCGGAGGAATGCGCCGGTGGCGACACGTGTCGGCATCAATGGATTCGGACGCATCGGGCGGCTCGCCTTCCGGGCGGCCCGGGGCAAGAACCTGGAGATCGTCGGGATCAACGACCTGACGGACGCGAAGACGCTCGCTCACCTGCTCAAGTACGACTCGGTCCATCGCCACTTCCCGGGCGAGGTGAAGGCCGCCGACGATGCGATCGTGGTCGACGGCCGGAAGATTCCCGTGACGGCGGAGCGGGATCCGGCCAAGCTGCCCTGGAAGAAACTTGGCGCCCAGATCGTGCTCGAGTCCACCGGTGCGTTCACCGACCGGGTGGGGGCCGCCAAGCACCTGGAGGCCGGGGCCGAGCGGGTGATCATCACCGCGCCGGCGACCGACCCCGACGTGACGATCGTGCTCGGCGTCAACACGGACGCCTATGACCCCGCCAAGCACCGCATCGTCTCGAACGCCTCCTGCACCACCAACTGCCTGGGACCGATCGCCAAGGTGCTCCACGACGAGTTCGGCATCGAAGGCGCCTGGATGACGACCATCCATGCTTACACCAACGACCAGGTGACCCTCGACTTCCCCCACCAGGACCTCCGGCGCGCGCGCGCGGCGGGGATCTCGATGATCCCGACCAGCACCGGCGCCGCCCGTGCGATCGGCCTCGTGCTCCCCGACCTGAAGGGGAAGCTCGACGGCTACGCGATGCGCGTGCCCACCTCCGACGTGTCGGTCGTCGACCTCTCGGCCAGGCTGCGCCGTCCGACGACCGCCGAGGAGATCAACGCGGCGATGAAACGCGCCGCCGACGGGCCGCTCAAGGGGATCCTCGAGTACTGCAACGAGCCCCTCGTCTCGGTCGATTTCCTGGGAAACCCACACTCCTCGATCCTCGACGCGCTGAGCACCAAGGTGATGGGCGGCGACTTCGCGAAGCTGCTCGCCTGGTACGACAACGAGTGGGGCTACTCCTGCCGGGTGGTCGACCTCGCGCTGCGGATGGGGTCGCGATGACGCCATGTCGATTCCGACCCTGGGCCAGCTGCTCGCCGTGGGGGTGCGCGGCGAGCGGGTGTTCGTGCGCGCCGATCTGAACGTACCGCTCGAGGCGGGGATCATCTCCGACGATTCGCGGGTCCGGGCCTCGCTGCCGACGCTGCGGCGCTTGCAGGGCGCCGGGGCGCGCGTGCTGGTCGCCTCGCACCTTGGCCGGCC
>Ga0184637_10002632_pt1 | contig 11469 bp, 9 predicted proteins | sample PLM3_127_b2_FD_133143 | JGI IMG/M metagenome (GOLD analysis project Ga0184637, IMG submission 133143) | Groundwater sediment microbial communities from an aquifer in East River, Colorado, USA - PLM3_127_b2 | ecosystem: Environmental > Terrestrial > Soil > Riparian zone | place: USA: East River...
CGGTGCCGTAGTCCCAGCCCGAGCCGGGGATCTGGTCGGGAAAGCGCGTCGCGGCCAGTCGCCGGCGGAGGTCGTCGAGCACCTCCTCCGGCACCTCGATCCGCATGCGCGAGATCGCGTCCGCCATGCCAGCCGTGCGGCGGCGCCGCTAGCGGCCCTTGGTCAGCCGTCCCACGTCGATGTAGCGGCGCACCTTGCCCTTGCTCTCGAGCGGGGTGCCCTCGGAATCCCAGAACTCGATCCGGTTGCCGGTGCCGGTCTGCACGTTCACGATGGTGTCGCTGACGATGCGCATGTCGCGCGGCTTCTCGATGCCGGGCCAGCTCTTGTACCACTCGCCGGTCAGCTCCGTGTCCTCACTCCAGCGCTTGTTGTGCCAGATGATCTTCCAGAGCTCCTCCTTCTGGTCGTAGGCGAAGGAGTAGAGGGCGTCCAGCGTCTGCTTGTCGATGTAGATGTCCTTGTGGTGGTACGGGTGGTCCGAGTTCTTGGGCGTCATGCGCACGATCCAGGCCTCGCGCAGCTCCCAGCGGTCGTCGGCGTAGGAGAGACCGTAGGGCCCGAAGTTGTGCTCCTTCTCGTACGGGTAGGCCTTCACCTTCGTGTTGGAGGGCGCGATCATCTTGCGCCCGCCCAGACACTTCCATTCGTATTGGGTGACGATCCCGGCGAAGCTGCCGAGGTCGTCGAAGGTGAAATCGGTGCCGGCGACGGCGTCGGTGCGCTGCGCGCTCGAGATCCGCCGCACGCGGCGCAGCGTCGGCACGTAGACCCAGGTGTCGTCGTTCTTGGCCTGGTCGCGCGGCGCATCCGTCGCCTTGTAGCGGTAGGAGAGCAGCATGATGCCGCGCGCGTCGAAGGGCGCGTCCACCTGCACGCCGAAGGCGTTCTTGCGCTTCTCCCCCCGGAACATGTCGCCGTCGCTGCCTTCGAGATATTCCTTCTCGACGCGGTGCGACAGGACGATCGTCTTCGCCGAGCCCTGGTAGTAGAGCGGGAGCTGCTCGCCGCGGTCCCAGTAGGAGTAGTAGAAGCTGGCGCGCGCTCCGTCTCCGTTCCAGGCGTAATCCTTGTCCCACATGATCTTGACGCCGGCCTGCGGGTCGTTCTTGCAGTCGATCCCAGCGGCGGGGAAGGGCTGGCCCGCGGTGTAGTTCTCGAGGCTGCTGTCGGGCCCGATCTTGGGCTGGCCCTTGAATTTCTCGGTTGCGGCGACGTACTCCTTGGCGGGCGAGTAGTCGCGCTGGGTCGGGCCGATCTCGAGCTTCATGCCCTCGTAGAAGAAGAAATCGCGGTTGTCCCAGAACTGCTCGGGCAGGAACGGCCGAAGCTTCTCGACCTGGTCGAGGGAGATGACGTCGCCTTCCTTGAACGTCGGCGTGAGTCCGCCGGCGTCCTCGGCCTGCTGGGCAGCGGCGGGCAGCCCGAGCGCGAGCGCCGAGAGCGCCGTAACGAGAGCGGTCTTGCGGGGGGACATCGCGGACCTCCTGTGGTGCGAACTTTGACTCTACGCCACGCGGGGCATGGCCTTCAAGATCGGCGCTGCCCTTCGCTCTCGGGCCCCTGGGGGTCAGCGCCCGGCGAGCTCCCGCCGGAAAGCGGCGATCACGTCGGGCGGCGCCTGGACCAGCTCGATCAGGACACCCTCCCCAGCGACGGGAAACTCCTCGTTTCCCTTCGGATGGATGAAGCAGACGTCGTGGCCGGCCGCGCCCTTGCGGATGCCGCCGGGGGCGAAGCGCAGGCCGCGCTCGCCGAGCCAGCGCACAGCGGCCGGCAGGTCGTCGACCCACAGGCCCACGTGGTTGAGAGGCGGCTCGTGGACCTTGGGCCGCTGCTCCGGGTCGAGCGGCTGCATCAGGTCCACCTCGACGGCAAACAGACCGGCGCCCGCCTGCGCGATGTCCTCGTCCACGTTCTCGCTCTCGCTCCGGAACTCGCCCTTTCGCGAGAGGCCCAGCAGATCGATCCAGAGCCGCCGCAGCGCGCCCTTGTCGAGCCCGCCAACTGCGATCTGCTGGACCCCGAGCACGGCAAAGGGGCGGGTCGACACGCACGCCTCGAGAGGTGGAGGACAAAGGCCGAGCTTAGCCGCGGAAGCCGAAGGCGAGCAGGTAGCGCTCGCGGGTACCCGGCCGGCTGGCGGCGGGCTTGACCGATTTGGCCCGGGTGAAGCGGGCGCGCAAACGCTTGTCGACGGCCTGCGCCTCGGCGCTCTCCAGAAGCTTGATGAGTGCGTCGCCGCCGGGCCGGAGCAGCTGCGGCAGCGCGCGCTCGACCGCCTCCAGCAGGGCTCCTTCGTTGGCGCGGTCGGCGTCGCGAACGCCCGTGAGCTTGGGCGCCGCATCGCACAGCAGCACGTCGGCGGGGCCGCCGAGCGCTTCGAGAAGCGCAGCAATTACCGAGGCTTCTCCAAGATCCCCCTGAAATGCGATTGCGTTCGCAGATTCCGGCAGCGGCTCGATCCGAGCGATGTCCACCCCGACGACGCGCCCGCCGGCACCCACCGCCGCGGCGGCCACCTGAAGCCAGCCACCCGGCCAGCAGCCGAGGTCGACCACCCGCTGCCCGGCGCGCAGGAGCCGGTGCGCTCGTTGGATCTCGTCCAGCTTGTAGGCCGCGCGCGAGCGAAAACCCTCGCGCTTGGCGCGCTGGTGGAAGCGGTCCTTGCGGTCGTAGGTCGCCGCTGGAAGCTCCGGCCTGGGTGAACTTCGCTCGCCTGCGGCTCGCTGCGCGCGGGCGGACGCCCGCTTGCTAGGCGACCGTCGGGCGGACCCGGATCAGGGCGGTGCGGTGACCGGGCACGGCGCCACGCACGTAGAGCAAGCCTCGCTCGGCATCCACCTTCACGACTTCCAGGTTGAGGACGGTGACCCGCTCGTTGCCCATCCGGCCCGGCATCCGCAGGCCCTTGATCACGTGGCCGGGGAAGCTGCCGGGGCCGATCGAGCCGCCGTGGCGGAAGCGCTCGTGCGCGCCGTGCGCCTCGGCGCGATCGGGGAAGTGGTGGCGGCGCACGACGCCCGAGGTGCCGCGCCCCTTGGAGGTGCCGATCACATCGACCCGCTGGCCTGGCGCGAAGACCTCCACCGTGACCTTCCCACCGGTCTCGTGGGCGGCGGCTTCCTCGGGGGTCACGCGGCTCTCTTCCAGGTAACGCTGGGGGGCAACGTTCGACTTCTGGAAGTGGCCGAGCTCGCCCTTCGGCGTGCGGGTCGGGCGGCGCTCGCCGAAGCCGAGCTGGAGCGCCGAGTACCCGTCCTTTTCCACGGTCTTCTTCTGCACGACCGTGTTGGGGCCGGCTTCCAGCACGGTGACGGAGACAGCGTCCCCGTTCTCCGCAAAGATCTGGGTCATGCCGAGCTTGCGGCAGAGGAGATGGATGGACACGGCCGCCTCTCCAAACCGAGGCTCTCGACAGCGAGGGCTCGAGGGGAATCCCGAAGGGCCAGGACCATAGGAGATGCCACGGGCCATGTCGACCCAGCTTCATCGAGTGGTGCTGATCCCCGGCGATGGGATCGGCCCGGAGGTGACCGAAGCGGCCGTGCGCGTGACCGAGGCCGCGGGCGTCCGGATCGACTGGCAGCGGCTCGAGGCGGGGGGCGACGTGATCGCCAAGTACGGCTCGCCGGTCCCCGACCCGGTGTTGAACGCGATCCGTAGCGCCGGGGTCGCCTTGAAGGGGCCGATCGCCACGCCGATCGCAGGCGGCTTCAAGAGCGCGAACGTGGTGCTGCGCCAGGCGCTCGAGCTCTTCGCCTGCGTGCGGCCCGTGAAGTCGATCCCGGGGCTCGCAACCCGTTTCGAGGACGTGGATCTGGTCCTGGTTCGCGAGAACACCGAGGGTCTCTACTCGGGGCTCGAGCACCGGGTGGCGCCCGGGATCGTCGAGAGCATCAAGGTGGTGACGGAGCGCGCCTGCCTGCGGATCGCGGAGTACGCCTTCGCGCTCGCCGAGCGCGAGCGCCGGCGGACGGTGACGGCCGTGCACAAGGCCAACATCATGAAACTCTCCGACGGTCTCTTCCTGGAGTGCGCGCGCCGGATCGCGCGCGACCACCGAGAGATCGACTACCGCGAGATCATCATCGACAACTGCGCCATGCAGCTGGTCCGCGATCCCACCCAGTTCGACGTGCTGCTGCTCGAGAACCTCTACGGCGACATCCTCTCGGACCTGTGCGCCGGCCTGGTGGGCGGCCTCGGCGTGGTGCCCGGAAGCAACGTGGGCGAACACTGCGCGGTGTTCGAGGCGGTGCACGGGAGCGCCCCCGACATCGCGGGCAAGCGGATCGCGAATCCCTCCGCGATGCTGCTCTCGACCGTGATGCTGCTGCGCCACCTGGGCGAGTCGCGCGCGGCGGACTCGATCGAACGCGCCGTGCACGCGGCGCTCGCCGATCCAGCCAGCCGCACCCGCGACCTGGGGGGTCCCGCGGATCTCGACCGGTTCACCGAGACGGTGATCGGGCGGCTGGGGTAGCACGCGTTTGCCGGAGGCGAAGGGCGCGCTGGTGCTGGGCCTCGACGGCGCCAGCTGGGACGTGATCGATCCGCTCCTAAAGGCCGGGCGGCTTCCGCACCTGGCCGCCTGGCGCGCGCAAGGCGTCGCCGCCCGGCTCGCGAGCAGCGTGCCGCCGATGAGCTTTCCCGCCTGGTCGAGCTTCGCGACCGGCCTCGGGCCCGGGCGCCACGGCCTCTTCGATTTCTCCCAGAAGCTGCCCGGCGCCTACCGGCTGCGCTTCACCAACGCGAGCGACCGGCAGGGGGCCACGCTCTTCGCGCGCGCGAGCCGCGCGGGGCGGCGGGTGCTCGCGCTCGGCATGCCCGCCAGCTATCCGCCCGAGCCGGTGGACGGGCTGCTCGTCTCGGGCTTCGATGCGCCCGTCTCCACCGGGACGGATGCGCGCTCGGCGAGCGACCCGGCCCTGTATCGCGCCGTGGCCGCGCGCACCGGCGCCTGGATGCGCCCCGAGCTCGACGAGGCGGCCCTCGCGGAAGGCTGGCACGAGCGCGCCGTCGGCCATCTGCTGGCGCGGATCGCGCGCAAGCGCGACTTCGCGCTGGAGGCGCTGGCGCAGCTGCGGGCAGCCGCGGGCGGTGCGCGGCCGTCCCTCGCCTGCGTGGTCTTCTCGGAAAGCGACACCGTCGCCCATCATTACTGGCGCGACCACGATCCGGCCTCGCCGCGCCACGATCCCTCCGCGAGCGCGACCCGGCGCGGCGCCGTGGCGGCGGTCTACCAGGCGCTGGATGCCGCCTGCGGCGAGCTGCGCGCCGCCTACGGCGAGGACGCGCTCTGCGCCGTGGTATCCGATCATGGCAGCGGCGGCGCCGCGCGCCGCGTGGTGCACCTGAACCAGCGGCTCGCGGAGTGCGGGCTGTTGCAGCGGCGAGGTGCCGGCCGCGCCGCCAGCGACCGCCTCGCCCGCCGCGCGCGCGACCTCGCGCTGCGCCTGCTCCCGCCCCGGCTGGCGGAGCAGGCCTTCCGCCGCGCGCGCGGGACCGCCGCGCGCGTCGAGAGCGCGGTGCGCTTCGGCGGCTTCGACTGGCGCGGGACCAGGGCCTTCTCCGAGGAGGCGAACACGCAGCCGGGCGTCTGGATCAACCTGCGCGGACGCGAGGCCGCCGGCTGCGTCGAGCCCGCCGACTACGAGCGCGTGCGAGGCGAAGTGATCGACGCGCTGATCGACTGGAAATTACCTGGCGGCGGCGCGGTGGTGGCGCGCGCGCGGAGGCGCGAGGAGGTCTACGCGGGCCCCTGCGTTGCGCGCGCACCCGATCTCGTCGTCGAGCTGGCGCTGGACGCGGGCTACGGTCTCTCGCTGGTGCCGACTCCCTGGGACTCTCCGTTGCCGGGCGCGGTGCGAACGCTGGAGTCGCACGAGCTGGCCGGCGGGCGAGGCCGCGGCATGAACGGCACGCATCGTCCCGACGGCATCCTGCTGGCGGTGGGCACGGGCGCGCACCAGCTCCGGGTGGCGCCGGGACCCCGCCTGGAGGACGTCGCACCGACGCTGCTCGCCTCGCTCGGCATCCTCTGGGACGAAGCCCTCGATGGGAGCGCCCTGAACGGCCCGCCCCGCGCCTACGACCCCGAGGAGGAGAGGCTGGTCGCGGAGCGGCTGCGCAGGCTCGGCTACCTGGAATGACGCCGCAGCCGAAGCTCTCGCTGGTCTTTCCGGTCTGCGACGAGGAGCCGAACATCGGGCCCCTGCTCGACCGCGCCCTCGAGCTCGCGCAACGCCTGGCTACCGCCTTCGAGGTCGTGGTGGTCGACGACGGCAGTCGCGACGGGAGCCTCGGCGTGATCGAGGCGCGGCGCCGCGCCGAGCCTCGCATCCGCCTGGTGCGCCACGCCGCGAACCGGGGCTACGGCGCCGCGCTGCGCGCGGGGCCCCGCGAGGCGCGCGGCGAGCTGGTGTTCTTCAGCGACGCCGATCTCCAGTTCGATCTGGGGCAGCTCGCCAGCCTGCTTGCGCACACCAACGCATTTGACGTCGTCGCCGGCTACCGCGAGCCGCGGCGCGACCCCTGGCCGCGGCTCGCGCTGGCAGCCACCTGGGGCGCCCTGGTGCGCGGGCTCTTCGGCCTGCGGGTGCGCGACATCGACTGCGCCTTCAAGGTCTTCCACCGGCGCGTGCTGGAAGCCATCCCGATCGCATCGGTGGGAGCCTGCGTCAACACGGAGATCCTGGTGCGCGCGCGTCAGGCTGGCTTCCGGATCCACCAGGTCGCCGTGAACCACCGCCGGCGCCGCGCCGGGCGCCAGAGCGGGGCGCGGCCGCGCGTGATCCTGCGCGCGCTGGTCGAGCTGGCGGCGCTCTACCTCGAGCTGCGCCGGCCCGCGCTGCCGCCCGGCGCCCCCGCGCGCGAGAGCGCGAGCTGAGGCCCTTCTGAGGCTGGCACTGGTCGGAGCCTTCCCGTTTCCGATGCCGCAGGGCTCGCAGCTCTACGCGCGCGATCAGGCGCTCGCGCTGCGCGCGGCCGGCGCCGAGCTGACGTTCTTCTGCTACGGAACCGGGAGCGGGCGGGAGCCGCCCGGGCTGCCGCTCGTGCGCGTCCCCCGCGCGCTCTCGCCGCGCCGCGTCCGCGCGGGCCCGAGCCCCGGCAAGCCGCTCGCAGACGCCGCGCTGGCGGCGATGCTCGTGCGCGCGCAGCCCGCGCGGCGCTTCGACCTCGCCATCGCGCACAACGCCGAGGCAGCTCTGGTTGCGCTGTGCGCGCGCGCCGCGACGGGCCTCCCGGTGCTTTACGTCGCGCACACCCTGCTCGGCCTCGAGCTCTCGAGCTACGCGCCCGCGGGCCAGCGCGCGGCGCTGGACCGGGTCGGGCGCTGGCTCGACCGCACGCTGGCGGCGCGCGCCGACGGCGTGCTCGCGCTCAGCGCGGAGGCGGCCAAACAGCTCGGACGCGACGCCCGCGGACCGCTGGCCGTGATCCCGCCCGGATGCAACCCTGCGCCGGAGCCCGCGCCCGCGGAGGTCGCGCGCACCTGCGCGCGCTTCGGGCTCGAGGCGGGCCGCTTCGTGTTCTACGCCGGCAACCTCGATGCCTATCAAGAACTTGGCGACCTCGCGGAGGCGGCGCGCTGGCTGGCGCCGCTGCCCGTGGTGGTGGCCACGCAGCAGGCGGAGGGCGCCGCTCCGTCGCCTTTGCGGGTGGTCCGGCCCGGCGGCTTCGAGGAGGAGCGCGCGCTCGGCTTCGGCGCGGCGGTGGCGGTGCTCCCGCGCCGGATCCCGGGAGGCTTCCCGATCAAGCTGCTCAACTACATGGAGGCGGGTCGCGCGATCGTGGCGCACGCCGGTGTCGCGGGCGCGCTCGAGCACGACCGCGAGGCCTGGCTGCTGGCCCCCGGAGCGACGGCCGCGGACCTGGCGGGCGCCATCCACGCGCTCGCGAGCGACCCCGCGCGCGCCTCGCGTCTGGGACGCGGCGCGCGCGCCGCCCTGGAGGCGCGCTTTGCATGGCCTCCGCTCGCGGAGCGCACGCTGGCGCTCTGCCGCGCGGTGCTGGCAGGAGGAGATCGTCCATGACGCGCATTCTTCGCGCCTCGCTCGCGATCGCGGCGGCCGCGGCCGGCTTCTGGCTCGCGAGCAGCGTCACCGCCGCCGATGCCCCGCCTGCCGTGCTCGACGCGCTCTTTCCGAGCGGGCGCGAGACCGTTCCGCTCGCGGCGCTGGCCGATCGCGTGAAGCTCGCCCCCGGCGAGGATTTCCGCGTGATCGAGCTCGCTCGCGACACCCAGACGAGTCAGCACCTGGTCGCCATCCGGGGGGCGGAGATCCCCCACCGCCACGACCGGCACGATCTGCTGGTGGTGATGCTGCGCGGCCACGGCCGCATGCGCCTCGGCGCGGAGGAGCGACCGGTGGGGGAGGGCTCCATCCTCTACGTCCCGCGCGGCGCCGTGCACGCCTTCCGCAACGATTCGCCGGAGCCCGCGGTCGCGTACGCCGTCTACGTCCCGCCCTTCGACGGGCGGGACCGCGTCGAAGCGCCCTGAGGGCCGTGGCGGAAGTCCTCGCCCGTCAGGTCGCGAGCCGCGCCTCCACCTGTTCCGCCGCCCAGGCGTCGCCGCACAGGCGATGCAGCCGCGCGGCCTCGCGCAGGGCGCGCTCACGCTCGGCGCCGCCGCCTTCCAGCGCCGCGAGCTCGGCGCGCGTCTCCTCGACCAGCGCGAGCATGACTTGAAGCCCCCGCTCGCGGGCCAGCGCTTCGGCCCGGTCGATCTCCTCGCGCGCGGCCCGGGTCGCGTTCAGGCCTTTCTCGGCCAGCAGCACGCGCGCGAGCGCCACGCGGTTGCCGGCCTCGGCGCCGCCGAGCCGATGGGCGAGCGCGAACTCGAGGCCGCGCTCGGCGGCCCCCCGGGCTCCTGCCGGGTTTCCCAGCGCGAGGCGGACCGTCGCCAGCTGACTCAGCCAATGCGTGCCCGCGGTGGCGCTCACGTGGCCGTCGAATCCGATCCGGATGGCTGCTTCGAGCTCGCGCTCGGCCTCCGCCAGGCGACCCGCCCGCCTCGAGGCGAGTGCGAGCGAGGCGTGCACAGCGGCGCGCGAGGTCGGGTTGCTGGTGCGCTGGCTCTGCTCGACCGCGCGGTGCATCTCTTCCAGCGCACCGGCGAGATCTCCCCGGCGGCCGAGCCAGCGCGACATGTTCTGGTGGAACATGCCCCGCTCGATCGGGTTGCTGGACCCGCCGGCGAGCTCGTGCAGCCGTGGCAGGAGCGCCTCCGCCTCGCGGGCGCGGCCGGCAGAGATCAGCGCGAGCTGGTTGAAGAAGCCGCCGATCACGAGGGGTCGCAGACCGAGCATCGCGCCGCCGATCGACGGATCCTTCGCGCACGTCGCCTCCAGCTCGTGAACCAGCTCCACGATCCGCTCGGGTGCCTCGTCGGGGTACAGCACGATCAGGCTCATCGAAATCGCCTCCACGAGGAGGTTGCGATCCCCGAGCCGGCGGCTCGCCGCCTGCGCCTCGTCGAACAGGCGAAGCGCTTCGTCGCGGTGCCCCGCGCCACCCCGAGCCAGCGCGTAGGCCAGGTACAGCTGCACGCGGGGGATCGAGTCTTCCTCGGGGAGCGTGCGCAGCGCCGCGTCGAAGAGCGCCACCACGTCCGCTTCGGGAAACTCGCTGCGCGAGAGCGCGAGGATCAGCCCGGGGCGCGCGCGCCCGAGCAGTGCCTGCGCCTCGGGCCCGTCAGGTTCTGCGGCGAGCAGCTCCGTCACCTTGCGCCAGTGGAAGAGCGACTCCCGGACGCCCGCGCTCCCCAGGCGCTCGGCCGCGCGCGCGTGCCAGCGCGCCGCGTCGAGGGGACGGCCGGCCTCTTCGAAGTGGTGGGCGAGCACGGCGGCCTCGGCGTCGGCGGCCGCGCCCGCGCGCGCTTCGATCGCCTCGGCCGTTCGCCCGTGCAGCTCGCGCCGCCGCTCGCGGAGCAGCGAGCCGTAGGCCACCTCGCGCGTGAGCGGATGCTTGAAGGCGTACTCGAGCTCGGGGTAGAGCGACTGCTCGTAGAGGAACTCGCCCTGCACGAGCGCGCGCAGGGCGCCGCGCAGTGGGTCGGACCCGCTCGCGGCCACCTCCCCGAGCAGCGGCTCCGCGAAGCCGTCTCCGATCACGGCCGCGGTCTGGAGCAAGCGCTTGGTCCCCTCGTCGAGGCGGTCGATGCGCGCGGCGAGCAGGCTCTGCACGCTGGCCGGCACCTCGATGCTCGTAACCGGCCGCCCGAGCCGGAAGCGCCCGCGGGTTCCGACCAGCGTCCCTGCGTCGATCTCGGCCTGGATCACCTCCTCCATGAAGAAGGGGTTTCCCCCGGTGCGCTCGCGGACGCGCTCGGCGAGACCCGCCAGGCTGGGGTCTGGACCGAGCCAGTCGGTGAGCAGCGCGGTGGCGGCCGCGGCGTCGAGCGGGCGCAGCGCGAGCTGCTGGTAGTGCGTGCGCCCCATCCAGGCGGCCCGGTACTCGGGCCGGAAGTTCACCACGAAGAGCGTGCGCGTGCCCGCCGCCGCGTCCACGATCCCCTCGATGATCTCCTCCGTCTGGGAATCGATCCAGTGCAGGTCTTCGAAGATGAACAGCGCAGGCTCGCGCCGGCTGCGCGCGGAGGTGAGACGGCGCAGGAGCTCGAGGAGCGCGCGCAGTCGCTCGTCCTCCGACCGCTCGGCCGCTGGCCGCGCCGGGTCGGGGACGCGCATGAACTCGAACAGCAGCGGGAGCGCGGCCAGCTCTTCGGGCGCGAGCTGGGCGATGAACCCGGCGATTTTTTGACGCGCCAGCGCGTCGCCGTCGTCGGGCTCGATCCCGAAGATCTCGCGGTAGAGCTGGAGAACGGGCTCGAGGGGCACCGCGCGGCCGTGCGGGACGCCCGCGCCGCTGCGCACCTGGATCCCGCGCGCGCGGCAGCGCTCGGCGAGCTCGTGGCAGAGGCGGCTCTTGCCGGCGCCCGCCTCCGCGGCGATGCCCACCACCTGGCCGTCGCCGGCGAACGCGCGCGTGAGCGCTGCTTCCAGCCGATCCATTTCCTCGTCGCGGCCGACGAAGCGCGAGAGCCCCCGGGCCCGCGAGCGGTCGAAGCGGGTGCGCATGCGGCCCACGCCCTCGAGCTCGGCGACCCGCACCGGCGCCTCCACGCCCGCAATTCTCGTCTCGCCGAGGTCGCGCAGGGCGAAATAGCCCTCCGCCCGCTCGATGGTTCGGCCCGCGAGCAGCGCCTTGCCCGGCTCGGCGAGCTGCTGCATGCGCGCCGCGAGACCGACCGTGTGTCCCTGCGCGGTGTAGTCCATGCGCAGGTCGTCCCCGATCCGACCGACGACGACCTCGCCCGAGTTGAGGCCGATGCGTACGCCGAAGTCGACGCCGTGCGTGCGGCGGACCTCGTGCGCGTAGCGGCGGACGTCGTCGCGCAGATGGAGGGCGGCGAGGCCCGCGCGCCGAGCGTGGTGCTCGTGGGCGATCGGCGCCCCGAAG
>Ga0184637_10002633_pt1 | contig 11468 bp, 12 predicted proteins | sample PLM3_127_b2_FD_133143 | JGI IMG/M metagenome (GOLD analysis project Ga0184637, IMG submission 133143) | Groundwater sediment microbial communities from an aquifer in East River, Colorado, USA - PLM3_127_b2 | ecosystem: Environmental > Terrestrial > Soil > Riparian zone | place: USA: East River...
CAGGGCGGGACACGGGTGAAGACCACGATGACTTTCAAGGTCGTCGAAGGCGAAACACTGGGCTCATCGGTGATCCCCATCGATGCGCAGGTGGAAATTTCCGGCCGGCTCGCCTCGCTGGTGGAAAGCGGCGCCTCGCTGGTGGTCAAGCGCATGACGGGGGAGTTCACGGAGCGCCTCGCTGCCCGCCTTGCCGGCGCTAGCGCTGCGACAGCAGCCGGAAATTAGCCGCCAAGACGCCAAGGCGCCAAGAAAAGCCTCGACACGAAGGACACCAAGGACACGAAGGAAAAACAACTCAGAAATTGAACCGCCAAGACGCCAAAGCGCCAGGAAATACAAAATAATCTTCGATTACACTCAAACTCAGCACTCAGCACTCAGCACTCGTCACCAATCACTGGGGTCAAGGGGGAATCATGAAGGTGTACCAAAGACTCGCGGGCAATTTCATCGCGGAAGGCGTGACGAACATGTTCGGCATCATGGGCGACGGCAACATGTACTGGATGCACGAGCTGGACAAGCTCGGTGGCGTCAAGATGCACGAAGTGCGCCACGAGGGCGCCGGTCTCGGCATGGCCGACGGCTGGGCGCGCGTGACGCGCACTCCCGGCATCGCGACGACGACGTGCGGCCCCGGCGTGTCGCAGCTTGCCACCGCGCTGCTTACGGCCAGCCGCGCCGCGTCGCCGATCGTCGCCTACTGCGGCGAATACCCCAGTAACGACGACGAATACAACCAGCGCCTCGACCAGGCGGCCTTCGCGGCCGGCTGCGAGACCGGCTTCATCCGCATCACGTCGCCCGAAGTCGCCGACGAATGCGTGCGCAAGGCGTTCTATACCGCGAAGCTGGAGTCGCGCCCGGTCATGCTGAGCGCGCCAATGGACGTGCAGCAGATGACGTTCGAGGACGACGACGAGACGTACAAGCCGTCTTCCACCATCCTGCCGAAGCGCATCATCCATCCCGATCCGGACGAGATCTCCAAGGCCGCCGACATCGTCGGCAAGAGCAAGCACCCGGTGATCCTCGTTGGGCGTGGCGCGAAGTGGGCCGGCGCCGGCCCCGCGGTCGTCAAACTCGCCGACCGTATCGGCGCGCTGATCGGCACCTCGCTGATGGCCAAGGGCTGGCTCTCCGAGAACGAGTGGTACGCCGGCATCTCCGGCACCTACGGCGCTCGCAATTCGCTGAAGCTGTTCGAGGGGGCCGACTGCGTCATCGCCGTCGGAGCCAGCATGAACCGCTACACCACCGAGCACGGCTACCTGTATCCGGACGCGAAAGTCGTGCACCTCGACAGCAAGCCGCACTTGGTGATGAGCGGCGGCCGCGCCGCTGAATGCTACGTGCAGACGGACGCGAAGGCGGGCGTGGAAGCGCTGGAGGCCGAGCTGGCGAAGCGGCAGGTGAAGATGACGGGCTACCGTACGTCCGAAGTGAAGAAGCAGCTCGCTGCCCGCAACGTGGACCGCGCGGAGTTCCCGATCGAGCCGGATCACGTGGATCCGCGCGAGATCTGTCTTACCCTGGACGAGATGCTGCCACCGGAGATCGGCGTGGTGACCGGCAGCGGAGCAACCGCGGGCTTCTCCAACATGCTGTTCAACAAGCCGCGCTCGCTGGTGCTGCCCGGCCACTTCTACGGCTGCATCGGGCAGATGCTGCCGGCGGCGATGGGCGTGGTGGTGGCGAGCGGCAACAAGCCGCACGTGCTATGCGACGGCGACGCCAGCGTCATGATGCACGTCGCGGAGTTCGAGACGGCGGTGCGCTACCAGATGCCGCTGATGGTGGTATGCCTGAACAACCAGGCGCTGGGCTCGGAGTACTACAAGCTCCACGCGCACAAGATGAAGGCGGAACTTTCGGTGGTGCATACGCCGGACCTGGGGGCGGTCGGCCGGGCGTTCGGCGGGAGGGGCAAGATGGTGCGCAGCATTGACGATTTGCGCGCTGCCACCCAGGAGTTTCTCGCCAAGCCCGGCCCGATGATGCTGGACGTCCGGATTTCTCGCAGCGTGATCACCCTGCCGTATCGCCGCATCCACTACGGAATCGACGAGTGACGAACGCCCGGGGACGGGTGTTCTGAAGGATGAGGGATGAGGGATGAGGGAGTGAGCCGGGGTTTCGAATAACGTGGGTATACCGCGCCTGGAAGGCGCGATTGGCGCCTCGCACGTTAGAGCCGGCGAACGCCCGGCACGATGCAGCGGGCCGGGCAGGATGACCCCCGCAGTGCGGCGGTCAGAACCAAGTCACTCTTCCATCCTCACCATCAGCGAAGCGTCAGGTCATCCTTCCGCCTTCATCCTTCAGGGATCAAGCTTCATTGAAGCTTGATGCCGGTCTTCCTGACGACGTCCTGCCATTGATCGATCAACTGGTTGACGACGGCGGAGGCCTGCTCGGTGGTGCTGCCGACGACCTCGGAGCCCTCGCTGGCGAGGCGGCCCTTCACTTCGGGCAGGTGCAGCACTTTCACGATGTCGCCGTTCAGCCGCGTAACGATGGCGGCGGGCGTGGCGCCCGGCACCAGCATCAGGTAACCGACGTTCTGGTCGAAGCCCTTGATGCCGGCTTCCGCCGTGCTCGGCACGCCGGGCAGCTGCACCGCGCGCTTGCTGCCGGTCACCACCAGCCCCCGCAGCTTGCCGGCCTGGACCTGCGGCAGGGTGGCGACCATGTTGAAGAAGCCGACGTGCACGTGGCCGGCGATCTGGTCTATCAGCGCCGGACCCGAGCCTTTGTATGGGATGTTGGTGATGATCATGCCGGTGTTGAACTTGAGCAGCTCCATTCGCAGCACGCCCGAGGTGCCGCCCGAGCCGTAGTTGAGGTCCTTGGGACGCGCCCTCGACAGCGCGACCAGTTCCTTCACCGATTTCACCGGCAGGGACGGGTGCACGGTCAGCAGACTGGGCGACGCCGCCAGGATGGACAGCGGCCTGAGGTCCTTGCGCGAGTCGTACGGCAGGCTGCTGTACAGCACCGCGTTGGTGGTGTAGGTGTCGGCGGAGATGATCAGCAGCGTGTAGCCGTCGGGCGGCGACTTCGCCACGAAGTCGGTGCCCACGGTGCCGCCCGCGCCGGCGCGGTTCTCCACCACCACCGGCTGGCCCAGCGTTCCCGCCAGTTGCTGGGACATGGTGCGCGCCAGGATATCGGTCGTGCCGCCCGGCGCGAGCGGCGCGATCAGGCGCAGGGGGCGGTTGGGGTAAGCCTGCTGCGCCAGCCCGCTGAGCGCCGCCAATGCCAGGCAAGCGCCAACCGTGACTTTCCAGAGAAACCGTCCTGCACATGCACTAGCCATGCGATCCTCCTGTTAGGCGCTGAACGATCGGCGCCGAGCCTTCTTCCTGTGACCAGCCTTTTAGGGAATATTGATCGGTGCGAGGGATTTATTCAAGGCCGGGGGCTGGGGCCCGGAGAGGCGTAATGGAGTCACTCGAAGGATGAGGGATGAAGGATGAGGGAGTGAGCCGGGATTCTCCCCTCCTGCCCGAGGAGGGGTCGCATAGCGAAGCGGCGGGGGTGGTGGGAGTAAACGTGCGCAGGCACGTTCTTCGAAACCCCGACTCACTCCTTCCGCCTTCATCCTTGTTTTAGGGGACGACGGGCAGCGCGGTACTGCTGCTCCGGCCCTTGAGGTACTGGTCCTTCAGCTGCTGCACGGCGGCGAGGTAATCGCTCATGCTGGTCTGGTTGTTTTGGTACAGGCCGGCGAGCTTCTGGTAGGCGGCGACGTAGGCTTCTTCGGTCATGTTTCGCTTTCCTTGAGGCAGGAACGACTATACGCTTAGAACCGCGCCGCGCCCGGCTGCTGGCGCGATGGCTGGTCCGAAACGGCGCTTTTCTTCACTTTTTGGCCAGGATTCGCCGCTTTTCTCCGAACGGGGGTCGATTTTCCTGCGCTCGCATGGATTTATCTTGACGCGGTACTGGCACCGCTATAAGGTGCGCGCTCGATGTTTGTTTCGAGTACTGGGGTAGTGACTTGCTGTTTGTCCGTTCTTCTGGGGCTTTGAGATCAAACACGATGTTCGGGCTCAGCCCTATTCAACTATGTAGAGGAACGTAACTATGGCAACCGGTACTGTAAAGTGGTTCAACGACGCGAAGGGTTTCGGCTTCATTACTCCTGACGGCGGCGGCGAAGATCTGTTCGCCCATTTCTCGGCAATCAACATGCAGGGATTCAAGTCGCTGAAGGAAGGCCAGAAAGTGTCCTTCGAGATCACGCAAGGCAACAAGGGCAAAACGCAGGCCAGCAACATCCAGGCTGCCTGAGCCTTTAACGCTGCATGAAAAAGCCGGGCGTGAGCCCGGCTTTTTTTACGTACCCGCGCAGACGGGCTACCGTTCTTCCCCCTTGCCCATGCCGTCGAATGCCACGTCGGAGGGCAGTTCTTCCCGGAAGCCGGGCTGGTCCCGCTCCAGGGGTGGGGCGGGCTTGGCGGCGCTCTTCTTGGGGCGGCCGGGCCGGCTCGTCACATAAAAAATCTTCAGCGGCGGCACCACCGGCGGCTTCTCCAGGAAGCGGCAATCGGATTCCGTCGGCATGCTCACCATGGCGCCGACCCGTGTCTTGTCGAGGTACACGGTGTAACGCAGCATGTGCATCACGTACGGGATCGGCTCGGCGACCACCTCATACTTCCCGACCATGAACCGCGAGCGTTCCTTGACCGGGATGCTCATGCGGACTCGCCTGCCGCTTCCGGAGCCGGAGCCTTCTTCTTGCGCACCCGCGGCGTGCTGCTCTTGGGCTTGAGCGCGATCCGGGAACCGGGCCCGCCGCCGCGCGGCCGCCAGCCGAGCACCTCGTCACAGCGTCCCACGATTTCCGGGTCGTTGAGCCGCTCCGCATTGGCGCGCAACTGCTTCACCTCGAGCGTTTGCAGCGCGTCGATTCGTTCTTTGGTCCATTCCACGGACCGGGTCTGGGACATGACCTTCATGGCTGCTGTGGTTTTCACGAGGTTCTCCGCGGACAGCGAAAGAAAAAGCCCGGCGAGACCGGGCTCTAACTGATGACGCATTATACTTTAAAAACCCTTTGAATACCAGACATTTACGCTGGCGGGCCCAGCGCGCCTGCTGGCGGGTGATGAGTGACTGATAAGTTGGCAGTTGGCAGTCGTCAGTTGGCAGTCACTGCAAACTGCAAACTATTCATCCCTCATCCTTCCGCCTTCATCCTTGGGGTCAGGCGGGTTCCATGCCTTTCTTCCTGATCACCGCGGCGGCGGCAGGGGCGGTCAGGTGCTTGACCAGCGCCCGCGCCGCGTCGGGATGCGGCGCCCGGGCGTGCAGGCCGGCGGAGAAGACGGTGATCTCCTGAACGTCCGGCGGCAACGGGCCGACCAGTTCGATGCCGGGCACGGGGAGCAGCTCGCTCACCTGCTGAAAGGCGAGCTCCGCCTCGCCGCGCGCCGCCACCGTGCCGGCCGGGACGCCCTGCACCTGCTTCACCCTGGACTTGATCTGCTCGGCGATGCCCATGCGTTCGAACAGCTTGATGAGGTAGATGCCGCTGGGACCGGTGGAGTAGGCGATACCCTTCGCCGCCAGCACCGCGCGCTTCAGCGCTGCGCCCGAGCTGATGTCAGGCTTGGGTGCGCCGGCCTTGACGGCGACACCGATGCCGGACTTCGCGAGATCGGTGCGCCCGGAAACGATCCCGGCTTTTCTGAGGTCCTCGAGCGCGGCGGCCGACAGGATCACCAGGTCCACCGTCTCGCCGCCCTTGAGGCGGTTCATCATCTGCACGCTGGGCACCCACAGGTTTTCCACGGTGTGTCCGGTCGCGCGCTCGAATGGCGGCACGAGTTCGAGATACGCCTCCTTGAAGGCGGCGGAGAGCATTACTTTGATGGTGGGCATAAGTGTGTGATGCGTGACTGATAAGTTGGCAGTTGGCAGCCGTCACATGACAGCCGTTAGTTGGCAGTCGTCAGTTGGCAGTTGGCAGTAATTCCAAACTTACTGCTGCAAACTGCAAACTGCCTACTGCAAACTCCTTGCTGCCCACTGCAAACTGCAAACTATTCATCCTTCGGGCGCTTTGAGACTCTTCTCGACTAGCGCCCGCAGCTCCGCGGTCACGACGGGTTCGATGCCGAACCACATTTTCCAGGCGGGGCGGCCCTGGTGAAGCAGCATGCCGAGGCCGTTCGCGGTGCGATTGCCGCGCTGCCGGGTGGCAGCGAGGAACGGCGTCTCGAGCGGGATGTAGATGATGTCGGCGGCGAAGGCGGTCTTCGACAGCTTGTCCAGCCGCAGGTCGAGCGCGGGCTGGCCGACCATGCCCTGGCTGGTGGCGTTGACGACCATCGCCGCGCCTTCCAGGACATCATGGCGCTGCTCCCAGGGCAGGGCCTTGATCGGGCCGCCGAACTCGTCGGCGAGACCCTTGGCGCGGGCGAACGTGCGGTTGACGAGGCGGATCTCCCGCGCGCCTTCCTGCATCAGGCCGTAGCAGACCGCGCGCGAGCCGCCGCCCGCGCCGAGCACCACGACCGGCCCTGCGTCCGCGCGCCAGCCCGGCTGCTCCTGCTTGAGGTTTTGGATGAAGCCGAACCAGTCGTTGTTGGTGCCGGCGAGCGAACCATCGGGCCGCACCACCACGCAGCTGATCGCGCCGATGCGCTTCGCCACCGCGTCCACTTCGTCCACGATCGTCATCGCCCGCTGCTTGTGCGGGATCGTCAGGTTGCAGCCCGCGAATCCCAGCGGGTGCAGCGCCCGCAACGCCGCGGCGAGCCCCGCGGGCGGGATCGCAAGCGGCACGTAGGTCCCGGCCAGCTGATGCTGCAGGAACCAGTAGTTGTGCATCAGCGGCGAGCGCGAGTGCATGACGGGCCAGCCCATGACGCCGGCGAGTAGGAAACGGGAGGGAGTCATGGAGCAAGGCGGAAGGCGAAAGGCGAAAGGCGAAAGGTTTTCGTCACTTCGTCACCGCTTCACTTCATCACCGCGCTAATCGAGCTTGGCGCGGAAATGATCCCAGGTGCGCTTGAACAGGCTCTCGGTCCACAGCTTCTCGCGGCACAGCGCGATTTCCTTCTCGCTGAAGGAATAGGGTTTGCCGATCTGCAGCGCCATGTACTGCCGGTAGGCGTTCTCTTCTAGATAGTTGGCGAGCACGAAGGCCTCGACGAGGTCCTTGCCGACCGTCACCGCGCCGTGCGATTTCATCATCGCCGCCGGCCGGTCCCCGAGCGTGTCGGCCAGGCGCCTGGCCATCACCGGGTTGTTGATCGAGTTCGGCGAGTCGAGCACCGGCATCGGGTAGACCAGCGAGCCCTGCGCGTACACCGGCCGGTAGCTCTCGCCGACCATGGTCAGGAAGGTGGACCACTTCGGGTGCGCGTGCACCACCGCCTTCACCTCCGGCCGCGCCCGGTAGATGCCGGCGTGCAGGTGGAACTCCAGCGGCGGCTTGCCGTTGCCCTCGATCACGTTGCCTTCCATGTCGATCGTGCAGATGTCCGCGACCGTGAGCCTGCTGCGCTGGCACGCCCCGATGTTGATGAACATGCGGCCCTCGCCGGCGCGGATGCTGGCGTGGCCGTTGTAGTCGATGATGTCCGACTGCTCCAGCATGCGGATGCAGTCGACGAGCTGCTGCTTCAATTGCTCAGTCTCGGTCATGGCAGGCTTTCTAACAGTGACGAATACGGGTGACGAGGTGCGGGTGACGAGATACGGGTGACCGGTGCTTTTCTCGCCCCTGTGGGCGAGGAGTCAGGAAATAGCGGGTTGTACGTCACCATTATTCGTCACCCTTAATCGTCACCATTATCTCGTCACCAGTTGACCTGTGCGCGGACCTGGGTGCGCCAGAGATCCCAGGCGCGCAGGCCAGCGGTCCGGTTGATTGCGTCCGCGAGCCGGCCTTCCTCGTGATCGAGCACGGCCATCGGCTTGCCGCCGGCGAGCGCCAGGGTCCAGTGCTGGATGCGGGCGTTGACCTCGGTGTAGACCGCGCGGAACACCGCCGTCTGCAGCGTCGGCCCGCACGCCACGCTGCCGTGCGCGCGCATCATCGCGACGTCCTGTTTGCCCAGCGCCTCGGCGAGCGCCACGCCCTTCACGCCGTTGCTGACCAGCATGTCGGTGGCGCCGGATTTTTCCTTGATGTCGAACACCGGCACGCCGGCCGCGAGAAACGCCGCGTTGTGGAACATCGCCTGCATCGGCACGCCGACCAGCCCGAACGGGATCACCGACGGCGAATGGCTGTGCACAACCGACATGACGTCCGGCCGCGCCTTGTAGAGCTCGCCGTGGATGAAGCGCTCGAGGAAGCTCACGCGGCCGTTGGCGTTGCAGGGGTTGCTGTCGAGGTCGTACTCGACGATGTCGTCGGGCGTCACTAGTGCCGGCGCGATCGAGCGCGCCATCAGATAGCGGTCGGGCGCTTGAGGGTGGCGCATCGAGACATGGCCGAAGCCGTCCACGACGCCCTGCGCGGCCAGGATGCGGCTCGCGGCGGCGAGGTCCGCGATCAGCTTGGCGTCGACCGTACCGCCGGAATTGGGTGTTTGTGCCATGCGTGCCTAAAAATCAGAATACAGATTTTGACTTATCGGCGTTCATCTGCGTTCATCTGCGGCTCAAATTATGACTTTGGTCATCAGTCCCTTTGGAAAAATCTCCTCGGGCTTGAACTGGCGGTGCGCGATGCCCTGCTGCCAGGTGTAGAGCGCCATCTGCTCCCAGGTCGCGCGGTTTTCCTCGATGCCGTAGGGGTAGGGATCGCCGCCGAACCGGTCGCGCATCTTGCGCGCGTAGGTGGGCAGCCACGCCAGCGGGTAGCGCGACACGGCGGGGTCGAGCAGGCGCTCGAGGCTGCGGCGCTTCGATTCCACGAACGCGTTGTAAAGGTTGCGCGCGGCCCAGGGGTGCTCGTCGAGGAGGTGCTTGCGCATCGCGATGATGTGCATGATCGGCCACACCTTCGTCTTCTCGTAGTATTTCTCTTCCATCTCCTGGTACTCCGGGAACAGGCGCTCCACGTCGGGGTGCCCTTCCAGGAAGCAGGTCGGCGGGCGCGCGATGATGGCGCAGTCGATCTCGCCCGCGGCCAGCAGCTGGCTCAGGGACTTGTCGGCGATGCGCGTCAGCTTCAGACCCTTGGGGAGATTCAACTCCACCTTCTCCTCGCGGCCCGGGGCGTTCGCGCCGGCCTGGACCCAGTGCACGTCGGTGAGCTTTACGCCCATGTCGTTGTGCATCCAGCCGCGCATGTACACCGCCGCTGAATGCGCCCATTCCGGCGAGCCGACCTTCTTGCCCTTCAGGTCCTGCACGGTCCTGATCTTGCTCTTCTTGTTCACGTAGAAGGAACTGAAGCGGAAGAGGCGCGAGCACACGACGGGCAGCCCGATGATGTCGCTATCCTTGCGCGTCACCTGGGTGGCGAATTTCGCGAACGACAGCTCGGACAGGTCGAATTCGCGGTTGGCGGTGAAGCGCGCAAAGCACTCGTGGTGGCCGAGGTTGAGCCAGTTGTGCTCGATGCCTTCGGCCTTCACCAAGCCCAGCCTGAAATCACGGAAATGATCGTAATCCGTGGTCGCGATGGACAGATTCAATTGCGACATGCGTCTTCCCGGTGACTGGCTGGTGAGATGCGGATGATAGCGGATTTGTCTGGAAATGCGTGACAAGTGATAAGTGATAAGTGATAGGGGGTTAAGAACGCCCGCTGTGCGGGAAACTTATCACCTATCACCTATCACTCATCACCGTTTGTTAGCGGGAGCATCCAGCCGCCACAACTGCGCGCGCCAGCGCACGGCGATGATGAGGGTGAACAGGATGCCGATCGCGCAGTAAAGCGTCGCCGTGTTCGGATAGCCAATGCTGGCGATCAGCGGGGCGGAGAGCAGCAGGCCCGGCAGGTTGCCGTAGAGCGCCAGCATGCGGATGCCCATGATACGGCCGCGGAACTGATCGTCCGAATAGCGCAGCAGCATCGCCGTCGCCGGCACCAGGCCCAGGCATTGCACGAAGCCCGTGAGCACGAGGACCGGTATGCCGATCGCGGGATCGGGCGCGCGCGCGAACACGAGGAGCATTGCGTACCAGGCCATGCTGAAAATGATCATCATGCGCGCCGGCGGGATTCTGTGCGCGAACCGGCTCAGCACGATCGAGCCCGTCAGCGCACCGCCCGCCGCGCCCGCGACCATGTAGCCGAGCGTCGTCTGGTCGGACAGGTAAACGTCCTTCGCCACGACCGGCAGCAGATTGTTGAACAGGGGAAACGCCGTCAGGTTGAGCAGGAACGCCAGCAGCATCGCCGCGCGCAGATGCGGCGTGTGCCAGACATATCCAATTCCTTCCTTGAGGTCGCGCCATGGCGACACGCGCGCGGCCGCGCGGGCGCCTGCGACGGGCGGGTGGCGCTCGACGCGCGCACTGCCGGCTTTCAGGGTCAGCAGGATGCTGATAACGTAGAAGCTGGAGACCACGACATAGGCTGGTCCCATGCCGAGCGTCGCCGCCAGCCCCGCGCCCGTGAGCGCGCCGGCGATCCGCGCGGAGTCCTGGGTGGTGCGCTGGATGCCCAACGCGCCGACCAGCCGGTCGGGCGGCATGGTCTCCCCGACCAGCGCGACGCGCATCCCGATGTCCGAAGGGCGCACGAGGCCCACGATCGCGGTCACCGCCAGCACGAGCACGGGTTCGAGGATGCCGAGGAAGGCGAAGGTCATCAGCGTGATCGCGCAAGCCGCGTAGACGGAACGCATGGCGCTCAGCAGGTTGCGGTGGCCGATGCGGTCGCCCATCACGCCGAACATCGGCGCGAGCAAGGTGCCGATGTAGAGCAGTGACGCGAACACCGTCAACATGAACACGGACCGGGTCTCGACCAGCACGTACCAGCCGAGGATCAGCGTTTCCATTTCGAAGGCCCACGACGTCGCCAGATCGGCGGGCCACTGGAAGCGGAAGGCGCGGACGCTGAACGGCGCGAGCGCCGAGGCTCTGGGCGTCGAGCTCAAGTTGCCTCGCCGTCAGTGATGAGTAATGGTTGGTGAGTGATCACTCATCACGCAGGCTCAAGAATGTCGAAGCCGCAATGGCGGTCGACGATATAGACCAGGCCACGGGCATCGACTTCCACGTCGTTGGTCTGGGGGCTGGCCTGGCCGCCGCACGGCTCGGGGATGAACCAGGCGACCTCCTGCGGCGACAGCGGGTCGCGGAAGTCCACCACCCGCAGCCCGCCGGAAAACCACGTGCAGTACGCGAGCGTGCCTTCGATATGCTCCTGGAACTGGTGCGCGCCGAAGCGCCCGCCTTGGCGCGCCCACGGCGTATCGAGCTCGCTCACCTGGAAGTGGCCGAGGGGCCGGATGCGCGCAAGATCGCCCACGTCGAACAGCCACAGGCCGGCGGGAATCCGGCCATGATGGCGCCCGTGCGCCTCGTCGATCGCGAGC
>Ga0184637_10002634_pt1 | contig 11467 bp, 11 predicted proteins | sample PLM3_127_b2_FD_133143 | JGI IMG/M metagenome (GOLD analysis project Ga0184637, IMG submission 133143) | Groundwater sediment microbial communities from an aquifer in East River, Colorado, USA - PLM3_127_b2 | ecosystem: Environmental > Terrestrial > Soil > Riparian zone | place: USA: East River...
AGCGGCTGCGCAATGCGCGGCGTCGCGAGGCGTTTCTGAGTCTGTTTGGCCCCCTGTCACTGATCCTATTGCTGGCGACGTGGGCGGCCGGACTCGTCCTCGGCTTCGGGCTCATTCACTGGGAAACGGGTGCGCGGGCTACGCCTGCAGAGCAGACGGCGAACTTCTGGACGGCGCTGTATTTCAGCGGTTCGTCCTTCTTCACGCTTGGGCTTGGCGATGTCGCGCCGCGTGCGGGCCTCGGGCGTACGGCCGCAGTCGTGGAGGCGGGCACTGGCTTCGTGCTGCTCGCGCTCGTCGTCGGTTATCTTCCAGTGCTGTACCAAGCATTTTCACGCCGTGAGGTGGAGATTTCGATGCTCGATGAGTGGGCCGGCTCGCCACCGTCGGCGGGGGAACTCCTCCGCCGGTTGGGCAGATGGGGCGATGTCGGGGCGGTGAGCGCGTTCCTCGGCAGGTGGGAAGAATGGGCGGCGGACCTGCTGGAAAGCCACATCTCCTATCCGATTCTGGCGGGTTTTCGATCGCAGCATGGAAATCAGTCCTGGGTCGCCGGGCTGACGACCATACTGGATGCATGCGCCCTCGTGATCAGCAGCGTCGAGGGGGTGCCGCAGCGGGCCGCCCATCTGACGTTCGCGATGGCGCGGCACGTCGCTGTGGACCTGTGCCAGGTTCTCGGTTCCCCGCCCGAGGCTCCCGAGAACGATCGGTTGCCGCGGGCAGAACTCGCGCGGCTGCGCACGATACTCCGCGACGCCGGGGTTAGTATCCGTGAGGACCAGGCTTCAGCTGCTGCGCTTGACGATTTGCGCGCGATGTACGAACCGTACGTCAACTCTCTTGCGGACTTCTTGCTGTTGCCTTTGCCGAACTGGTTGCCCTCACCCGGGGCGCGGGACAACTGGCAGAAGTCAAAATGGGTATGAACGTCGTTTTTGTTAGCCTCGATGACCGGCGCGAAGACATTCTGCCCGCGGAGGATCTCACCGCGCGAGAACACCAGGTGCTCCAACTTCTAGCCGAAGGATTATCGAACAAAGCGATTGCTCAACGCCTTCAGATTAGTGAGCACACGGCGAAGTTCCACGTTGCCGCAATTCTTGCCAAACTTGAAGCACACTCGCGAACTGAAGCCGTGATCAAAGCGGTGCGCCAGGGTCTCATCATTCTGTAACTGCGCTGTGCCTAGCCGAATGGGGGATGCCTGCTGCCGGGATCCGTGGCATCGTAGACCCGGAGGTGGTACAAGTGCAGAATCTAGCAGAACTTTCAGACGCGCTGGCAGGGATCGTCGAACAGGCCGGTCACGCTGTGGTGCGGGTGGAAGCCCGGCGCCGGTGGCCTGCGAGCGGGGTAGTATGGTCGGATGGCCTGATCGTGACCGCCGCCCACGTCGTGGAACGGGACGATGAGATTCAGATTGGTATCGCCGGCGAGCAGACGGCTGACGCCAAAGTTGTCGGCCGCGATCCGACGACGGATGTCGCCGTACTGCGCAGCGACGCCGTAACCGGCGCGAAGCCCCCCGAGTGGGCTGATCCGGGTGCGGTCAAAGTGGGCCAGCTGGTGCTTGCGATCTCGAGGCCCGGGCGCAGCGCCAGGGCTTCCCTCGGGATCATCAGCGCCGCGGGCGGCAGCTGGCGAACGCCGGCAGGCGGCGAGATTGAACGCTACCTGCAGCCGGACGTGGAACGCGCGCTGGGATTCTCGGGTAGCTTGCTGGTCGACACATCGGGCAGAGCCCTCGGCGTAAACACCTCGAGGTTGATGCGCCGCACGCCGATGACGATTCCGGCGCCCACGCTCCGCAGAGTCGTGGAAACGCTCGTCAAGCACGGCCGCATTCGCCGCGCCTATCTTGGAATCGGCGGTTACCCGATTCGCCTTCCGGAATCCATCACCCAGCAGATTGGACAGCGCCGGGGTCTCATCATCATCTCGGTGGAGCCGGGTAGCCCGGCCGATCGCGGCGGCCTGTTCGTCGGTGATATCATTGTCGCCGTCGACCAGACGCCAGTCCGGCATCCAGGTGAGGTTTCTGCGCGGCTGGATGAGAAATCGATTGGAAAGCCGCTGGCCGTCCGCGTCGTGCGGGTCGGAAAGATCATCGAGCTCACCCTCACAGCGGGGGAACGTTAAACCCGGATCTCAGCGGAACGGGTGGAGGTTGACGGTGAATACCACGGCCACTTCAACGCCGATGCGGATCGACTTTGCCTCCACCCTCTCCGGCCAGACGAAGGCCTTCATTCTCACGGGCGTGTTGCTGGGACTGTTTCTGGCGGCGCTCGATCAGACCATCGTTGCCACGGCGCTGCCGGCGATTATCGCGGACCTGCGCGGCATCGATCTGCTGGCGTGGGTGTCGACCGGCTATCTGCTGGCCAGCACTGCAATGGTTCCCATCTACGGCCGCCTTTCAGATTTTTACGGTCGGCGCGCCGTCTTGCTATTTGGGATTGTTGTATTCCTGGCCGGCTCGGCACTGTGCGGTGTCGCCGTGACCATGATGCAGCTGGTCGGATTCCGTGTGCTGCAAGGGATCGGCGCGGCGGCACTGACCTCCACGGCGTTTGCGGTGCCGGCCGATCTCTATCCTCCGGCCGAGCGGGCGCGCTATCAGGGATTGTTTGGTGCCGTGTTTGCCCTGGCCAGCGTTATCGGGCCGTATGTCGGTGGACTCCTCACGGATCAACTCAGCTGGCGTTGGGTGTTCTACGTCAACGTCCCACTTGGAGCGCTTGCGGTCCTGTTCATCTTGGCGCGCATGCCGAAGCTGGCAAGCGGCCTCAGGGCGGCGATCGACTGGACCGGCACGGCGTTGTTGATTCTCGCCGTCGTTCCCATGCTGCTTGGACTCACGCTGGACAAATCGCTCTATCCATGGAACTCGCCCATGATCGTTGGGTTGTTCTTGATGGCTGCGACGGCAACGGTGGGCTTCATTATCGTCGAGCGACGCGTGCCGGCGCCGGTCATCCCGCTGGACCTCTTTAGAAACCGCACGTTTACCGTGGTGGTGCTCGCCTCGCTGCTTACCGGGGCGGCGTTCTTCGGCGCGATCTTTTTCATTTCGTTCTTTATGGTAAACGTCGTCGGTGTGTCGGCCACAGCTGCGGGAACGACCCTCATGCCGCTGACGCTGAGTGTGGTCGCGGGGGCGTTCACCTCGTCGATGATCGTGCAGCGGCTGGGTCGCTACCGGGCGCCCATTCTTGTTGGCTATGTCATCTCCATCATCGGTTTCTTGCTGCTTTCCACGATGGATGCGTCGGTGACCCGCTCCGGCGTGACGTGGCGGATGATCGTTCTCGGCCTCGGCCTTGGGCCGACGATGCCGCTGCTGACACTGGTCGTCCAGAACTCTGTGTCCTACGACAAAGTCGGCGCGGTCACTGCGTCGCGGCAGTTCTTCATGCAGATTGGTTCCGCGGTCGGCATAGCGGTGTTCGGTGTGGTGTTGACGAGTGCCCTTACGACCGAGTTCCGCTCGCGCGTGGGCCCGCAGTTGGCGCAGCTACCCCCTGAGGTGCAGGGACAAATGGATCTTGGGCAGTTGCGCAGTGGCCAGGGCGGCCGCAGCGCCGGCGTACTGGCGAGAATGGATCCACAGTCTCCGCTCCGGCGCGCGATACGCGACGCGTTCGCGAGGAGCGTGACGCGGGTGTATCGGTACGCGATCTTCCTCGCCGCCGCTGGGCTGCTGGTGATCCTCGCGTTGCCCGAGTTGCCGCTACCCACGAGCAATCGCCCAGGACCGGGCCCACCACTGGCGGCGGGAGGCAAGTAGGCCCTGCGACGGGCAAAGACACGGCGGAAATCTACGTCACGCGGCCACCCTGCGCTGCACGCATGGGCGCTGCAGCATTGTCGCCAGACCTACCAGCGACGGAATTGGGCCGGCAAAGGCGTGCTGCCGGCGATCAAGAGGGTAACCGCGGAACAAGCGCACTGGCGGCCGCAGCCTGACCAGCACAGCATCGCGGAAATCGTCCTGCACATGGGCTATTGGAAGGATCGGGTTACCGCGGGGCTCACCGGCAGGAAATGGAAGTACAGCGACGCGGACAACTGGCGCACCGTGGAACAGACGGAAGCCGGATGGAGCGCCGCGCAGGCAGAACTTGACGCAGCGCAGCGGCGGCTTGTGCAGGCGATCCGCGTCCTGGCACCGTCGCGTCTCATGGAGCGAGTTGTCGGTCCCTTGAAGTGGCTCGATTTCATAGTGGACATCGCCACGCACGACAGTTACCACGCCGCACAGATCTTCGTGGTTCGGAGGTTGTTCTCGGGTCGAGGGACCCAGGCATGACTCGCGACGAAGCCTGGTCGCTCGTATGCGAATGGATCACGAACCCCAACCTGCGCAAGCATCTGCTGGCGGCAGAGGCCGCGATGCGTGCCTACGCCCGGAAGTTCGAGGAGGACGAGGAAGCGTGGGGCGCCGTCGGCCTGCTACACGATCTTGACTACGAACGATGTTCTTCGCAGGACGCCGGCCATCCGTTCGTCGGCGTGGAGGAGTTACGCCAACGTGGCGTGCCAGACGATTGGCCGCGAGCGATCCTGTCTCACGCCGACTATTCCGGCGTGCCGCGCAATACATTAATGGAAAAGACACTCTACGGGGTCGACGAACTGGTCGGCTTTATTATTGCGGTCGCTCTGGTGAAACCAGGCAAGACCCTGGCCGAAGTGGATGTCGCCTCAGTGCGAAAAAAGATGAAGGACAAGGCGTTCGCCAGAGGGGTCAACCGGGGGGACGTGATCAGGGGCGCTGATGAACTCGGAATACCACTGGACGAGCACATCGATTTCGTGATTGGAGCACTGCAAGAGGCTGCTCCACAACTGGGACTCTGATAGGAAAAGGTTCGCGCGTGGTGGAAGGTTGACGCGCCGGACGTTCGGGAACTGTCTCACATTGGGGCTGCGCGGCGATGATCTTTCAGGATCGCCGGGAAGCCGGTCAGCGGTTGGCTGCGGCGCTTGCCACGTACCGCGACCGGCGGCCGTTTGTGCTGGCCATCCCGCGGGGCGGCGTCATCGTAGGCTACGAGGTGGCGAAGGCGCTCGCCGCGCCGCTGGATGTGGTCGTCCCGCGCAAGTTGCGCGCCCCGTATAATCCAGAGCTCGCCGTCGGCGCGGTCGCGCATGATGGCAGCGTCTATCTCGATTCCCCATTGGTGAGTCATCTGGACGTCACTGAGGAGTACCTGCGCGAGGAGACCGCGCGGCAGCTCGAGGAGATTCACCGCCGGATGCAGATCTACCGCGGCGATCGCCCGCCTCCCGCACTCGAGGGGACGGCGTCGATCGTCGTTGATGATGGAATTGCGACCGGGTCGACCATGATCGCGGCCCTACGCGCGACGCGAGCGGCACGCCCGGCGCATCTGGTCGCGGCCATCCCCGTGGCGCCCGCTGAAGGCGTGGCGATGCTGCGCCGCGAGGCCGACGATGTCGTCTGCTTGTACACGCCACCCACGTTCTACGCGGTCGGGCAATTCTACGTCGATTTCGCGCAGACAGATGACGCACAAGTCATTGAACTGCTCAGGCGTCGCGACGAGGAGCTGAAAAGCGGGATCAGGGATCAGGGAACAGGGATCAGCTAAGCGGTGGAGGCATTGAGGTTATTGCAATTTCTGATCCCTGATCCCTGGTCCCGTAGTTCGAAATATGGCCATCAATCAACTCAAGCGCACAAGCCTATACGACGTGCACGTTGCCGCCGGCGCGCGCATGGTCGAATTCGGCGGGTGGGACATGCCGGTGCAATATTCCGGCATCGTCGACGAGCACCGCGCCGTTCGTTCCGCGGCCGGACTATTCGACGTCTCGCATATGGGCGAGTTCGAAGTCGCGGGGCCCGGAGCGCTGGAGTCTGTGCAGCGCTTGATTACGAACGACGCCGCAAAGCTGGCGGTCGGCCAGGTCCTGTACTCTCCGATGTGCACCCCGTCCGGTGGCATTATCGACGACGTGACCGTCTTCAGGCTGGGCGAAGCACGTTTCCTCTTTATCGTCAACGCCTCGACCACCGCCAAGGATCTTGCCTGGATCGAGGAGCACGTGCGCGACGCTGAGACCGTCGACCGATCGTCCGAGTTCGCGTTACTGGCGCTGCAGGGACCGAGGGCGCAGCGGATCCTGCAGCGCCTGACGCAGATGGACCTGTCGGACCTGAGACATTTCCACACCGTGCCAGACGTGGGCGTTGCGGATGTCCGCTGTCTTGTCTCCCGCACGGGATATACCGGCGAAGATGGATTTGAAATTGCTCCGCCGTGGGATGAGGCGCCGCAGGTCTGGGAGGCCTTGATGGAAGCTGGGCGGCGCGAAGGACTGGTGCCGGTTGGTCTCGGCGCCCGCGATACACTCCGCCTGGAAGCGGGCTACATGCTGTACGGCAATGACATCGATGAGACCACCAGCCCGCTCGAGGCACCGCTTGGATGGACAGTAAAACTCGAGAAAGGACCCTTCATCGGGCGTGAGATCCTGCTCGCGCAGAAGGAACGAGGAGTCAGCAGAAAACTCGTGGGCTTCGAAATGACCGAGCGCGCGATTCCCCGGCATGGGTATCCGTTACGAGTGGGGGACGATGAGGTTGGGCGTGTGACCAGCGGGACCTTTGGGCCGTGGCTGAACAAAAGCATCGGCATGGGATACGTGCCCAAAGCGTCGACGCGGATCGGGACACCACTCGACGTTGACATCCGAGGCAAGGCGGTCCGTGCCACGGTCGTGAAATTCCCCTTCTATAGACGAGCAACAGGAGTGTGATAATGTACCCACAGGATCTCCGGTATAGCAGCGAGCACGAGTGGGCCAGGGTCGAGGGACGCCAAGTACGGGTCGGTATTACGAAATTTGCCGCGGAGAAACTCACCGACGTCGTCTTCGTCGACCTTCCAAAGAAAGGTGTGAAAGTCAAGTACATGCAGCCGTTTGGCGTCGTCGAGTCTGTGAAGGCCGTCTCCGATCTCTACGCGCCGATCAGCGGCACCGTGGTCGACAGTAACACGAAACTGCTCGATGCCCCGGAAGTCGTCAACACGGATCCCTACGGTGAGGGCTGGATGATTCTGGTGCAGCCTGAAGATCCGAAAGAGCTGGACACGCTGATGACTGCTGATCAGTACGCCACGATGATCGGAGAGTCCGGATCGTGACGGACCGACGGAAGGGCGTGGAAGTCGAGCGCCGCGTTCAGCAGAAGTACATCCCAGCCACTGATGCCGAGCGCGAAGAAATGCTCCGAACGATCGGCGTCGGCTCCGTCGAGGCACTGTTTGCGGACATCCCGGTGCCGGTGCGGCTCGATCGACCGCTGTCCCTCCCCCCCGCTCTCAGCGATCCAGAGCTCATCGCGCAACTCCGAGCCCTCGCCCAGGCAAATCTGGACTGCGACCGCGCCACCTGCTTCCTGGGCGCCGGCGCCTACGACCATTACGTGCCGAGCGTCGTCTGGCACCTCGCGGGACGCGGGGAATTCCTCACCGCCTACACTCCCTACCAGGCGGAGCTGATGCAGGGCGAGTTGCAGGCCGGGTACGAGTACCAGAGCATGCTGTGCGAGCTCACGGGGATGGACGTGGCCAACGCCTCCATGTACGACGGTGCGTCTGCCACGGCCGAGGCGGCCGTCATGGCCAAAGATCTCACGAAGCGTTCTGAAGTTCTGGTCAGCACCGCCGTCCACCCCGAGTACCGCCAGGTCATCAGGACGTACGTGTCGCCGCTGGGGATTCAGGTGGCGGACGTTCCATACAGAAACGCTGTCACCGACATCCATGCCGTCGAAGCGGCCCTCTCTGACCGCACGGCGGCCATCATCATTCAGCATCCAAACTTTTTCGGTTCCCTGGAAGACGCACGAGCGCTCGCGGATCTCGCGCACCGCGCCGGTGCGCTCCTGATTTGCGCGATCGCCGAACCGCTGTCACTTGGAATCCTCAAGCCGCCCGGCTCCTGGGGCGCCGACATCGTTGCCGGCGAAGGCCAGCCGCTCGGCAACAACCTGAACTTCGGCGGACCATACCTTGGCATGCTCGCTACGCGGATGGAGTTCGTGCGACGCATCCCAGGCCGCCTTGTGGGAGCGACGGTGGACACCGAGGGTCGCCGCGGCTTCGTCCTCACCCTGCAGACACGTGAGCAGCACATCCGGCGCGAGAAGGCGAGCAGCAACATCTGCACCAACGAAGCGTTGCTGGCCTTAGCGGCTGCCATTTACATGGCCGCGCTCGGAAAGCAGGGGCTGCGGCGGGTCGCCGAGCTGAATCTGCGCAAGGCGGCCTACGCGAAGGACGCCATCGGCAGCATACCTGGGTTTGAGGTCCCCTTTGACGCTCCGACGTTCCACGAGTTCGTGGTTCGCACGCCGCTAGATCCTGACGAGCTGAATCGCAGGCTCCTTCAGCACAACATTCTGGGCGGCGCTTCGCTCGGCCGCTGGTACCCTGAATTGCACGATGCCTGGCTAGTATGCGTGACCGAGCAGCGTACTCGCGGGGAGATCGACCGGCTCGTCGAGGTTCTGGAGGGCATTCGGTGACCGTCCCCGGCAAGCGGGACTTTCCAGTAATTTTTGAGTTCAGCACGCCTGGCCGCGTCGGATCCTCCTTCCCTGCTCCGGATGTGCCTGAGCTGGCATTGGATGCGCTGGTGCCCGCAGAACACCTGCGTGAGGAACCGGCCGCGCTGCCTGAGGTCAGCGAGCTCGACGTGGTGCGTCACTACACGAGGCTCAGCCACCGGAACTTCAGCATCGACGAAGGGTTCTACCCGCTGGGATCGTGCACGATGAAGTACAATCCGAAAATCCACGAAGACGTCGCGCGCTTCCCCGGGTTCAGCCGGCTGCACCCGTACACGCCGCCCGAGCAGGCGCAGGGTGCGTTGCAGTTATTGTGGGAGCTCGAGCGCCAGCTGGCCGAGATCAGCGGCATGGAACGCGTCACGTTTCAGCCGGCCGCCGGCGCGCACGGCGAGCTCACCGGCCTGCTGATGATCCGCGCATACTTCGAGTCGCGCGGCGAGCGGCAACGCACGAAGGTGGTGGTTCCGGACTCGGCGCACGGCACCAATCCCGCAACGGCGGCGATGGTCGGCTACCAGGTCATCACGGTGAAGTCCGACTCGCGGGGCAACATGGATGTCGACGCGCTGCGCGCCGCCATGGACGAGACGGTCGCCGCCATCATGCTCACCAACCCCAACACACTGGGACTCTTTGAGGAGCGAATCACCGAGGTCGAGGAGATCGTTCACGGGAACGGCGCCCAGATGTATATGGACGGCGCAAACTTCAATGCGATCCTCGGCATCACCCGGCCGGGCGATCAGGGTTTCGACGTCATGCACTTCAACCTACACAAAACGTTTACGACACCGCACGGTGGCGGCGGTCCTGGCGCGGGGGCTGTGGGCGTGAAGTCGCATCTTGTTCCGTTTCTCCCCGTGCCGGTCGTGGAGCGTGACGGCGACCGGTTCCGGTTGGATACCAACCGGCCGAAATCGATCGGGAAGGTCCGTGCGTTCTATGGAAATTTCGGAAACCTGGTGCGCGCCTACGCCTACCTGCGGTCGATGGGCAGCGAAGGCATGCGTCAGATCGCCGAGGCCGCGGTGCTCAATGCCAATTACATGCTCGCGCGATTGCGCTCATCCTTTGATCGGCCATACGACCGCCTGTGCAAACATGAGTTTGTCCTCGCCGGCACGCGACAGAAGCGACAATACGGGGTGACCACCCGGGACATCGCGAAGCGCATCCTGGATTACGGCTTTCACGCGCCCACGATCTACTTCCCGCTCATCGTCGACGAAGCGATCATGATCGAGCCGACGGAGACGGAGAGCAAGCGCACGATGGATGAGTTCATCGAGGCGCTCCTGGCGATTAATCGCGAGGCGAAAGAGAGCCCGGACATCGTGCGGTCCGCCCCGCACACCACACCCGTGAAGCGTCTCGACGAAGTCCGGGCGGCGAGGCAGCCGGACCTGCGGTGGAAACCACAGCGTTAGCGGTCAGTCTTGCAGATATCTACGCTGCGCGTGAGCGTATCGCGTCATATGTGCACCGCACTCCCCTGCTCCCGATGCCCGGCGGCCCCTACCTCAAATGTGAGAACCTGCAGGTCACAGGCGCGTTCAAAGCCCGAGGAGCGTTCAATCACGTCCTCGCGCACCGCACCGAGTGCGGACGAGGGATCGTCACTGCATCCTCAGGCAACCATGGCAACGCGGTTGCGCACGTCGCAAAAACGCTCGGACTGCGCGCAGTGGTCGTCGTTCCGGAAGATGTCGTTGCGGCAAAAGCTGACGCGATCACGGACTCCGGCGCCGAGCTCATTCGCTTCGGCCGGTATTCCGAGGAACGAGTTCCCCATGCCAAAGAATTGAGCGAACGCCGCGGCCTGCACTACGTGCCTCCTTACGACGACCCGCTGATTATCGCGGGCCAGGGGACGGCCGGGCTCGAGCTCGTCGAACAGTTCCCGCAGGTGGAGACCGTTGCCGTACCCGTGAGCGGCGGTGGGCTCATCTCGGGTGTGGCGATCGCGGTCAAAGAGCTCCGGCCGCAGGCAAAGGTCATCGGGGTCGAACCCGAGCGTGCCCGACGGTTCGCGCAATCGCGCGCAGCCGGCAGGCCGGTTGTTCTTGAGAAGGCCGAGACGATCGCCGACGGGCTCCGTGTCCTGACTCCAGGCGCATTGACGTGGCAAGTGACGTCGCGCTACGTCGATGAGTTCGTGGGGATCTCTGACCGTGAGATCGAAACTGCCATGTACAAGATTCTGCTCGACGTCCACATTCTTGCTGAGCCGTCCGGCGCCGCGGCCGCCGCGTGGGCGCTCCATGCTCCGCAGCCTTCCCCAGTGGCCGTGGTGAGCGGAGGGAACGCAAGCCCCGACCTGCTCCGCCGTCTGCTGGCTTAGCCCTCACTGACCCGGTCATCCACAACAGCAGGAAGTACCTGTCACCTCCTTGCAGGAGGTACCTGTCACCGCCTCCGGCAGCAGGAAGTACCTGTCACCGCTCCCCGTTCGCCCCTCTGGGAACGCGAAAAAACGCGAAATCACGAGTAATAACGAGATATCGCGAGCGTAGAGTGGATACGCACAAACGTTCGGTCTTCGGCGTACCGTCACGGCGGGCCCCAGCAGTTGATGTTCGTACATTTGTTCGACATACAATCAGGGCGGAGGTGGACCTCTATGACTCCGCTCACAGATCGGCAGCGACAGGTCCTCGAACACATCGCAACGTCCATCCGCCGAAGCGGCATCGTTCCATCGGTCCGGGAAATCGGCCACGCGCTCGGCATGCGCTCTCCTTCCACCGTTCATCAACACCTGACCGCTCTGGCGCGGAAGGGGTACATCAAACGCTACGGAGATCGGATGCGTGTCCTGGAAGTCCTCGACAGGCGCATTCTTCCCGACAGCGATGA
>Ga0184637_10002635_pt1 | contig 11465 bp, 12 predicted proteins | sample PLM3_127_b2_FD_133143 | JGI IMG/M metagenome (GOLD analysis project Ga0184637, IMG submission 133143) | Groundwater sediment microbial communities from an aquifer in East River, Colorado, USA - PLM3_127_b2 | ecosystem: Environmental > Terrestrial > Soil > Riparian zone | place: USA: East River...
CCAAATAATACTCTCACCAGCCTTGATTCCTATTTGCTGGGGTACGAAATTCATTAACGTTGATGTAGCGTTTCCACCACCTGCGTGAACCACTTTAGGGGTAACTGACACTGACTGAGCTTGGATTTGACCAGGATATAGTACCATTATAATTAACGTTACGATAATTGGAGCCGTTAGAATTTTACTTGTTCTTGTCAAAAGCATATAGAATCTTAGCGAAATAGGATTTATTTAAAGATCGTGAAATGAACTCTAATCAAATTTAACAACTCAACTCATATGATTGCTGTAAGGAGTTCTTTTTCATATGATAATTGAATCTGATTTGATTGAATAACCCATTCAGAATAGTACCAACGTAATTTTAATTAAGGTTCGTGCAGCGAGTACTAATTATGAACAATGCTGACTTTGATCCTAATGAGTTTAAGTTAAATCAACGACAAAGCTGGGATAGCGTAGCTAGGGGATGGCATAAATGGTGGAAAACTTTTGAAAATGGAGCACAAAAAGTTAGCGATAGATTAATTGAACTGGCAAATGTTGAATCAGGAGACAAGGTATTAGATGTAGCAACTGGCATTGGCGAACCAGCTATCAGTGCGGCAAAAATTGTAGGTAAAAGTGGTCATGTTACCGCTACAGATATTTCTTCAGAGATGTTGGCTATTGCAGAAGAGAGAGCGAGATCCACTGGCTTGCATGAAGTAATAGAGTTTAAACAGAGTGATGCTGAAAGCCTTGAGCTGGAAACAAATCAAGCATTTAATTCAATCATTTGCAGATGGGGACTTATGTTTCTGCCAAATCTAGATAACGCATTGAGTAATATGCTACGCTTGTTGGTCCCTGGAGGTAAGATGGCAGCTGCTGTATGGTCCGAGCCGTCAAAAGTTCCGTTAATTAGCATGCCTATTAGCATTGCTAGACAGGAACTTCAGGCCCCCTACTTGGTCAGGGAATTCCCGGTCCATTTAGCTTGGCTGACATAGATTCCCTAAAGAAATCTTTAGAAAAAGCGGGATTTGCAGAGATAAAAAGTGAAATTATTAGGGTAGTATTCGAATTTAATTCAGCTGAGGAATACACAGAATTCAATCAGGACATTGCTGCTCCTGTTCGAACAATGTTAGCTAACGAGACTGAAGAGAGAAAACAAGAGATATGGAATGCTGTTACTAATCAGGCAAAACAACGATTTGTTGAAAAGGATACTGGACGAATTAAACTAGATAATGAAGCAATATGTATAGTTGGAAGTAGGTATTAGTTCAAAAAAAAGTTTAAAAACTCAGTTACTACCAAGAATATCAAAGCTCAGACTATAAATGATCTCAACATCCACGCCATTTTTTCATGTTGTTCCATTTTATCTGTTAGAAAGTTAGCTGTTCCCTCGTCATTTAACTCTTGACATTCCTTGATGTTTTTCCTAAGTGTCTTTATTATAGTTTCATGGTCAGACAAAAGATTCGATAGCATTGTATCTGCATTGGGGAATGAACCTATGTCTTCTTGTATTTGAGAAGAATTGATGAATTCTTTTAATGTAGCCCTTGTCTTGCTTCCCAAAGCCCTTACTCTTTCTGCGATTTCATCGATAGCTGCATCTATAAGTTCATATTGTTCTTCGAAAAATTTGTGCAAATCGTTGAATCTTGGGTCCTCTACATTCCAATGGTAATCCCTCGTTTTTGTCAAAAGTACGTACTCATCCGCCAAATCATCATTCAGGATGTTGGCAATCTTTTGTAAATTCTCACGGGAAATTCCTGTGTCTATGTCTATAATATTGACTGTCTTTGATTTGGACTTGTTCATATCATTAATTGGTTTACAAAGTATAAATCGGTTAATTGTCTTCGACCGACCGTCAACCATTTAATTAAGTCAGTATACACGATCTGACGTATCTATGGCAATTGAGAACCTTGATGCTTCAATAGTAATTCAGTTTTTGATTGGATTACTTGTTTCTACTGTTGTTATTTACGTAGTTACTTTATTTATGAGACAAAGAAGGAGCGTGAAATCGGCTCTACTTGCTGCAATTATAGGTTCAATAGTTTATGTAATTGCATACACTCGGTTAGAAGATCCTTTACTTTCCGCAATCTTGGGCGGAATAGCATGGCTTCTGGCTTTGAGGATTATCTATCGCATGGGGTGGCTGAAAGCCTTGGTAGTGGCAGTAATAATTTGGGTCATCGCTTATATCATAGATGGTTTTTTACCTACGACGATCGGCCCCCTTTAATAACAAGAATCGCTTACTTCCTCGTATGATGGATCTAATGTACTTTTTATTTTGGATTCAAAATTCAAGAATCTTTCTTTTGATATTGGACTCTAGTCTATTCTGCGTTCTTATTTTTTATTTCCTTTTCAATTGTAAATTGGTCTCTTACTTCGGCACCCTTGTTGTCATAAAACGTTCCTGTTAATTTGGTATGCGGATTCCCATTACTAATGTCTATATTTAGAAATCCAAATCTGTCAAATTGAGTGGCAGTGTAAGATGCTTGACCATCTAAAGGATAGAAACTTTCTCCACCTGTGCCTACTATTGCAAAAACTATGCCATCTGTTTGACTATTATAATCCGTAGTAAATTGATTGGTTACTGTTGGTTTGGAACTATCACCGACGTTATATGATATTGGAAACGTTCTCTGATAGTTGTGATTATGTGCCTGCAAAACTAAATCAACATTATATTTTTCAAACAATGGATGATAGATATCCCTTAGATCCTTTTCCGCTGTATGCTTAGATGGGGATGTGTAAAGTGGTCCATAACTGGTTACTATCACCCAATTAACATCTTTGTTTTTTGATGTCTCTTCAAGATCCTGCACTACAAAGTTATATTGCTCAGAACCTTTTTCAAATTTCGATTCTGAAGCCATTACTATAAAATGTACTTTTCCATAATCGAATGAATAGTACGGTTTATCTAACTGAAAGCTTTTATAATATTGATCTATTTTTGCTTGTCCATCATTGACATCGTGGTACCCTAGTGTTGTGAATATTTTATTTTTAAGTGGTGCCATCATATCAAACCAGCAGTTGGCACTTTTTTGATATGAAAGGTCTCCTAATGGTAATACCAATTCAGGTTCATTTTTTTGAATATTGTCAACTGTTTTTTCAGCGTTACTTGAACATCCAAAATCTCCAACCGCAGCTAAATTAAAGCTTTTACTAACGTTATTATCGTCAATATCAAAAGCAAAACCTTTGTAAATGTCTGTTTCTACTTGTATCTTATTTTGCTCATCTTTCGGCTCATCTTTCGGCTCATCTTTCGGCTCATCTTTCGGCCGATCACCTCCTAAATCATTATTCTTATTTTTTCCGTGTCCTTTTCCGGGATTATCCTTTCCGGGCTTTGCCAAGACACCGCCTTCATGATTCATAATGAAATTAGAAGAGATGACTAGGAATATTCCTGTAAAACCAATTAAAATTGCTATGACCCTAAATGTAAGAAGCAAACAAATTCTGGATTTGAATTCTCGGGCAAATATAAAAGAATATTGGAATTGTTTTCCATTGAATAATGATTCACACTAACATCCAATTGAATTTGGATGTATTGATAATCATTATTTATTGAAGTTAAGTCATAAGGGTTTTGTTTATAGAAGAAATATATATATATTGTAATAGATATTACATAATGTAAGGTGAAAAGCTAGATTGTGGAAAGAACCATGGGGATTTGGAGATAGATTTTTTGAACAGATAGACAGAGAATTTTCAGAGGCCGAAGACATGCTGAACAGGGTATTCAGGACAGTAGGAGAATCTGGTGCTACAGCGTCAGAGACGTTACCGTACTACTATGGATATCAAATTACAATTGGGCCAGAAGGAAAACCTCACATAAGAGAATTTGGTAATGTAAGGCCATCAACGAAAGGACTGGTAGAACAAAGTACCATCCGTCAGCCACTTGTAGATACGTCAATCAACGAAAAAGAGAATGTATTGATAATTACTGCTGAGATGCCTGGAATAACCAAAGAGGATGTAAAGGTAACTATGGATGAAGGATTGGTAACGATACACGCCGAAAAAGGAAACAAGAAATACCATACAGAGCTTCCAGTAAATAAAGAATTAGACGCTGACTCTACAAAGGCTAGTTACATCAACGGAATACTGGAATTAAGAATACAGCTGAAAAAATCTATAAAATCAAAATCTAACGAAATAAAAATTGACTAGTCATACTAGTCAAGCAAATTATTTTTTTTGTTTTATGTTATGAGGGGATTTTGAATGGTATTATTCAAAAGTAACGAATTATCTCAGGATGTAAAGAGTGACTCCAACTCCAATTCAAAACTATTGGATGATTCATTTTATGATCCGAGGCTTGCAGTTTCTCAGAACGATAAATGTTTGACCGCAAATCCGGTAAAGCCCAAGGGAAGGAAAGTTCAGAGAAAACCGATTCCTAGCAGAATCGATTACAACTTTTTTAATTATTGCTCTACATGCGAATTGAAATATCCAAAATTAGTCTTGCGCTGCAAAGATTGCAATCAGAAAGTTAGAACAAGACCATGGCATCGGTCAAGGGCTGTCGACCGCAGGAGAATTTAATATATATGCAAGTTCTGTAGAAACAATGAAAAAACAAATACGAGTCATTTTTCAGGATATTAAAAAAGCGATTTCGGTAGAATTGGATGATTCGCATTCCCCAAAAACCGTTGAGACGGTACTTGAAAATCTACCAATTGAAGTTAGCATCCATAGGTGGGGTGATGAGCTGTATACAGAAAAGACTAAAATTGCAGAAGAACCCGAAAATGCTAAAATAAAAGTAAATTTATTGGACGTCGCATATTGGCCCGAAGGGAAAGCCTTATGTCTCTTTTTTGGACCAACTCCTATTAGCAAGGCCGGAGAAATATTGGCTTATTCTCCTGTAAATATAGTGGGAAAAATTATTGCGTATAATAACGAAGAAAAGGATATTTTGAATAAAATCAGGGATGGCGAAAGAGTCGTCTTCAAGTGAAGCAACACAATTCGATATAGTTCCTACTGCTTTGTTTAAACGAAACTACAATACCTCTAATCTAAAACGCCAAAATGTCTTGTCATTTTACATGTAACACTTGAACTCTAGAATTCCTTGTGTCAGTGATGTAAATATCACCTTGATTATCGACAGCAATATCCTCTGGCTTGTGTAGTTGTTGAGGACCATTGCCATCAGATCCCCAATTGGATAAATAGTTGCCCTTGTTGTCATACATTTGAACTTTGGATTTTATTTTATCTACGACATACAAACGATTATTATTGTCAATCGCGATACCTGGAACAGTTTCAGATAATTGATCTGCTCCTATGCCTGAAGACCCCCATTGTCTTACAAATGAATCTTTATTATCAAAAACCTGAATTCTATAATTCTTCATATCAGTAACGTAAAAATTATCTTTATCATCGATTGCTATTCCATGAGGAGCATTAAATTTTCCCGGATCCATACCTGCTGATCCAATGGTCCCTATAAAAGTACCATTATCATTATACTTTATAATCTGGTTCCCGTTTGGATCGGTCAGGTAGACATTGCCAACAGAATTTAGCGCTATTTGGTGCGGCGCCCTCATCAAGTCGCGATCACCTGTCCCGTTATATCCCCATTTTGTAATAAAGCTTCCATTAGAATCAAATTTTTGAACTCGATGATTTTTGAGCTCCACAGTATACACGAACTTCCCTTCAGGATCAACCGCAACATCATGCAAACCCGAAAATTGTCCATCATTACTTCCTTCAGAACCCCAACTCAAAATGAATGTACCATTTGGAGAGAATTTTTGAATTCGTTTGTTCCCGGTATCCCCTACGTAAATGTTACCAATATTATCAACTGCGAGACTATGCGGAGTGTTAAACTGTCCTTGTTCAATGCCCTTCGTTCCTATTTGTTTTGTGTATTTCAAGACGGCTTCCTGAGAATAAACAACAGCACAGCAAGAAGTATTTTGATATATTACAGCAAACAATCCAACAATGAGCAAATAAGTTACAGATTTCTCTACAAACATTTAAACAAAGATAATATTGTGTTACTTTAAAATAAATGTTCTAAGTAACGCAAGATTCCTTAAATTTCGAAATTTTTAGTTTCTGAAATCGGAGCTAAGAATTACTAGTTGAATTGCACCAATTCGTAATCACAGTTTAACAAACTGATTGGATGATGTATACAAGGGTAAATGACACTCTTCACACTGATAGTACAGAAAATCAAAACCAGAGAATAAAGTCATAACATCATGGCATCTTGGACATTCTATTTCATTATCAAGATTATCTGTAATTGGTATATCCTGTGTATTTTGTTTAAATAGATGATATTGCATCAACTTTGAACTCGATTCGACCTTCATGGTCAGTCTACTATTATATATACAATATACTATAAAAGGGATACAAGTTTCTAAATCATTTTTCAATTAAGTGACTTTTTGTGTCTTGGTGACTAGCTTTGAATATTAAGATCTCAATAAAAGTATCATAACTAATATTGAAACCTGCATTAAAGTGAACTAATTTGCGGGAACTCTAACATTAGTCAGTACAATTCAAGTAATTAACAAAATCTTTAAATACTTGATCAACGTATATATAAATACTTAACCGTTATAATGTCAAGGGTAATTACGTGTTCGACGTGCAATATTAAAGAAAATAAGATGGTCACTGATACAGTATCTGGAGAACTGGTGTGTAGTAACTGCGGAACAGTAATTCGGGATTGTATAGAAGAAATTGGTAAAGAGTGGACGAACTTCAAGGATAGCGAAACTGATAAGAGTAGGACTGGAATGCCCTTTTCTCTTGCAGTTCATGATATGAATCTGTCAACAGTGATTGGCAAAACAAACAAAGATTCTACCGGCCAATTGATTGATTCAGGTATGCAAGCTAGAATGAATAGACTAAGGATATGGGATTCAAGGACTATGTATCGCGAGAGCACTTCTCGTAATTTTACAACTGCCTTCTTATTATTGAACAGATTGAAGGATAAGTTGGGCCTTACACCTACCATAGTTGAAAAAACTGCATATACATATAGAAAGGTCCAGGAAGCTGGATTGATAAGAGGTAGAACTATAAACGCTGTCTTGGTGGCATGTCTTTATATAACATGTAGAGAACTGGGTGTGTCAAGAACAATTGATGAGCTTGCAGAAACCAGTAATTTAAGAAGGAAGAGTATTGCAAAAATTTACAGGGAAATTGTATTTCACTTGCAGAGAAAAATACCACAGGTAAATTGTTTCCAATGTATAGACAAGATATCAAATAAAATTGAATTGAGTGAAAGAACAATAAGGAATGCTAGAGACCTTATGAAAAAGGTTCTCGAGCAAGAATTTTCTGCCGGAAAGGATCCCATGGGATTTGCCGGAGCGGTATTATATGTATCACTTCAAATGGATGGGAAAACAATAAGGCAGATTGACATTGCAGAAGCATCAGGAGTAACAGAAGTGACAATTAGAAACCGGGCAAAGGATCTTAAAAGCCAGCTTCATTTGATATAATTAATAATAAATTAATGGCCAGTCTTGCTTCTTCAAGTACGTGAGTAAGAGCTAGCAGACGTAGTAGTAGCTCGCACTCAAAACTTTCGTAGTTTGAGTCGGATGAAAAGTATTCGTATAAAAGTAATGAGAAATATTTTAATTCATTATTTCCTATTAACTACTGTTGGCAAGTAGAGATGTAGATACCCTATTTTCACTCTACGAGATTTATGATCGAAACAGAGATTCTATTCTTTGGTTTTTGGAAGATTTTAGTGCAAAAAGCTACGAAGAATATAAACAAAAATATCAGGGTACATCTAGGGAGAGATGCCATTTTACTCGTGTTTGTGGTTTTTTTGAGCTGTCAGGTACTTTGGTAAAAAGACAAATGATTGACACTAATCTTTATTTTGATGTCTTTAATCCAAGTCCTTTTTGGCAGAGGGCAAAACCAATAATAGAAGGAATGAGAGAAACAAGACCATTTATTTATGAAAACTTTGAACTTTTGGATCAATTGAAAGTGAAATGGGCCAAGAAAAGAAGAAAATAAAACACAACTTGGTAATTAAAATGAGCAATATTTTAAGATATTTTGATTGTTAGTTATACTGATTGTATTAAAAATTTTTCTTTAATATGTGCTGCTACTACTGCGCTTAGAGTTACTCCACCGATCCTCTTGCAAAAACTGGCAGATGGAAATAATCGTTCTAGATATTGGTACTAAAAGTAAACAAATCTGATACATAATCTAATGTAAATTATAATTCATTTGTCAACTTTAGTCCAAATGGTTCTGTGACAGAATTACAGGTTTCTACCAATAACTCAGAATATCTTTTTGCATCATACACGGTCTTTGAATTTATCAATTCAACCGGGACGCTTCTTTTTCTCGAATTTTTACTATAATAATCAGTTAACACATATTTCAAAATCTGTCCTGATTTAAGCGATTTGCCTGCATGCTTTAATTGGAGTAATGCATCCAGTTCCACCGTATTCCTATTTTTATACTCATCTACATCTTTAGATATCCTCTTTGTTAGAACCAAATCATTTATGGGAACCTCATTATATCTTAAAAGTTCTAGATGCATTTGAAAAAACTTTCTGACTTTTGGCATCAAATCTCTGACTTCTTTAATTGAATTAGCTGCTGACATTATGTTCAGGATTCCTTGTTGAACATTTGAAAAGAATTCGGCAGTGTCGTGTCTTCTTGCTTCAATCCCCCTCATTTTCACAGTTCCATCTTCAAAGACACCAAAGTAACGATTAGAAACTGGCAGAATAGTATTACTCTTTGAAGGAACAAATACAATCCACTTGTATATACCTTCGATTGAAATTGGAAATCCTGTCTTGTTTTCTATTTCAATTTTTAAACTTTTATAATCATTGTTTACAACATTTTTCTTTTGTATCCATATGGAGTCTACTATGGCGTGAAGGATTTTAAATCCCTGTGATTCTGCTATCCTTACTGTTTGTAATAAAATCTGTCTATCAAAAGCGCATACTGCAATATGCGCATCTATTCTACCAAATTTGGCATTATTAAAACCTAGATAGCCAAAACTTGTAACTAAAACCCATTTGAGAGCAGTTTGTCTCGCATCATAAATCTTTTTTAATTCGGGATCTGTGGTTGAATTTCTCTTGTCTTTATAATGTGCTCTCTTTTTAAGTAATATTTCTAATGATAAAGGGACTATCCCTCTTCTTTTTTCACATATATGATAATTTAGTAATTCTGGAACACGTAACTTAGAATGAGAACAACAATTACAAATTACAGTCTCAGCAGATATATTTTTTTTAAACATTATAGTAGGGTAGAGAGAAACAAAATCAAGTTCAGCAACTTTTTCATGTGCACCCATAATTGGCTCAAATATCAAACCACCGCGATCGGCAATTAAAAGATCTCCAAGTGACTTTGGATGTTCTGCCAATGTGGGCTTCCATGGAATAAGTATATTGTTTCTCATGGCATTATAGAATTGTAGACTACTCATACACTTTCCAATAGAAGCTCTGGATGCTGAATGTAATGGCAATCTACAAATTCTGGCAAGTTCGTACAATCCTTGAAGACCAGATTCATTTAGAACAAATGAATTATCTGTGTCAATATGTATCCTTCCAAGTAACTTTGTAGCTGATGGTTTGAAATACATCCTGCCATAAGAGAAATATGATGTCCCATCTTTCTTAGGTTTGCATAAAGGTATGCCCTCTCTATCTAGGATTAAATCTACCTGATTGATTTCCGATCTATGTGTCAGATAAGGAAATGTAAACGAATCGCCATATTCTGTGATAATAAAGTCGGGATTAATTTTTTCTACTTCTTTAACAAGTTGATATAAAATATCTATTTCAGAACCCTGAATGTAAATAGTGTCTTTACTTGTGTCACCCTTTTGTATAGATACTAATGCAATTACATCTGTAAATCTAGGTATCATTCCTTCCTTTGTTTTTGGATATACTTTTAGGTGTATGTTATTAAATAATGGTAACTCATATTCTGTAGACCACACATCATCTTCATTATCTATCCAATTGAGTGTTGAATTAGATACATGAACTTTACATTTCATGAGGGGAAAAACATCATGTTCATAAAAATAGGATTGTTCTGGTAGTATGTCTACATTATATAGTCGGCTTTGTCCAAATCTTCCCATTTTCTCAATTTTTTTTGCTAATTTTAACGAGTAGGTAGGATCTTTTAACTCCAGTTCAAGAACTTGGGATTTCTTCGTATCTGTTATCAATTCATATTTCGAGATAAAATGATATTCTTTTACCATCGAAAGTATTTCATTATTCTCAACGACAGATTTTAATAAAGCTTTTTCAGAAGCAACATAGATTTTATGATTCCAGCTTTTATCTTCCACTCTTATAGTTGTAGATGAATTATCTTTTTTTATCCAGAAAATCATGCTACCATTTAAAGCATATGCATCAAATAACCAACCAGATATCATTTTATTATAATTAGTTTAGACACAAATTTATCACGAGTACTGCGACACAAAATTAGCTTGTCGTTGTAATTCTCTATTATGGATTTTTTCATACACTGATGAATAGTTAGACCCTGCATAATCTCATTCTTACCAATTCTGAACTATATAATAAGAAGAGATTCTATTAGGAGGGGAGGGCCAGAGCGGGACGGGATTATAAATACGTGTTCAGAATATTACAGAATCACATCGACAAAAAAGAGAACAAAATAAGAAACTAAAATACAAGCGTCCCTGTAGTTTAGAATTCAATCTTTCCTATTTTACCATTCCGATAATCTTCCAAAGTTTTATCTATCTCTTCCCTAGTGTTCATAACAAATGGTCCGTACTGTACTACCGGTTCATTGAAAGGCATTCCAGCAACAAGCAATACATCCAAAGGATTTTTATTATCAGATCCGATGGAAATGTATTCGCCGTCATTTTTGAATACTATCAAGTTCTTTTCTTGGACCAGTGTCTTATCTTTACCAAAAAGACCATTGCCCCTAATAACATACGCAAAGGCATTAAAATTTTCAGGAACTGGCTGAACAACCTCTGAATCTGGTTGTAGAGTAAAATGCAAATACAAAATAGGAGTTAAAGTGTTAATTACCGCTTTTGTATCATGATAATTTCCTGCGATAACTCTAACTGATACTTTACCATCTGGTGTTCTGATTAGAGGGATTTTTGCGGAAGGAACATCCTGGTAATCCGGTTTGATCCACTTGTCAATTTTGCGAAGATTTATCCATAATTGGAATCCATGTAACCTTCCTCCATTTTTGGCAAACTCTTTTTCAGGCATTTCTGAATGAACCAATCCAGAACCTGCTGTCATCCATTGCAC
>Ga0184637_10002636_pt1 | contig 11459 bp, 12 predicted proteins | sample PLM3_127_b2_FD_133143 | JGI IMG/M metagenome (GOLD analysis project Ga0184637, IMG submission 133143) | Groundwater sediment microbial communities from an aquifer in East River, Colorado, USA - PLM3_127_b2 | ecosystem: Environmental > Terrestrial > Soil > Riparian zone | place: USA: East River...
ATCGGCTTCTACGGCTGGCCGCTCGGGCTCAAGCGCTGGCCGGACCGGCCGCGGCCCATCGACGCGGTCGGCCGCTACGCCTGCCCGGTGCAGTCCATCTTCGGCGGCGCGGACGAGGGCATCCCGCAGAGCGCCATCGACGAGTTCGACGCGGCCTGCCGCAAGGCGAGCGTCCAGCACGACCTCACGGTGGCCGCCGGCGCGCCGCACAGCTTCTTCGACCGCAAGTACACGGAGTTCGCGGAGGCCTCCGCGGATGCCTGGCGGCGCGTCCAGGGCTTCGTCCAGACCCGCACCAAGGCCACCGGCGCCTAGCACATCCCTCTCCCCCTTGGGGAGAGGGCAGGGTGAGGGGCGCGCGAATGATCCACCCTCACCCCAGCCCTCTCCCTATCCAGGGAGAGGGGAAAGCCGCTTCGGAGACGGACACCGCTTCGCTACTTCGCGAGAACGGCGGGCCAGTTCCGGTCGGCGCGCTCGATATTGCCGGGAATGTCCTGCGCCCACGTGGCCTGCACGGCCTTGCTGTAGTTCACGTAGAGCTTGCCGCCGACGATTCGCCAGGCGGCGGGATCGGCGCTCGCGGTGTAGTTCCGCGAGACCGCGTAGGCGCAGTAGCCCCCGTACTGCGGCGCATAACGCTCCGGGCTCTGCGTGAACGCGTCGCGATTGGCTGCGCTCGCGAACCGCCAGCGGGCCCCCGCCCAGTGCGTCTCGTGCTCGGCGCGCCCCTTGACGGGCTTCCCCTCGCGGAAGTAAGCCACCGCGTCGTGCCCCGACAGGGCTAGCTCGGCGCTCGTGTACACGGGGTCCTTCGCGAGGGCTGCTGGTGTCCCCAGCGCGAGCCACGCGGCCCCCGCCAGTCCCAGGCGCGCGAGAGCGCGCCGCCCCCCTCTCCAGGGCCGCTTGGTCTCCATGTCGTCCCCCCTCGCGCCTATTCTCGCGCGCTCGAAACCCCGGGATGTCACGGCCGTGTGAAGTGTCCGCGCCCCGGCCGGCGGGGCAGCAGGCCTGCCCGGCTCGCCGTGACGATGAGCACGCCCGCGAGGGTGGCGATGCCGCCGGCGATCTCCGGCCCCGTCGGCCGGCCTCCGAAGAGCGCGATGGACCAGAGCCACGTCACCACCGGCGTGAGGGTGAGGACGATGGTGAGGAAGCTCATGTCCATGCGGCGCAGCGCCAGGTAGTAGACGCCCCGGCTGATCACCACGTTCACCGCGGCGGCCACCACGAGCCAGGCCCAGGCCACGGGCGACGGCCACACCAGCGCGCCCTGGGCGGCGGCCAGGACCGCCAGCACCGCGGCCACCGAGGCCACGCGGAAGAACATGAACTCCCCGAACGGAATCTCCCCCGCGAAGCGCTTCACCACCGCGGAGTGCACGGCGTAGAGCGCCGTGGAGGCGATCACGATCAGCGAGCCCCAGCGGAGGTAGTCGCCCGGCTGGAAGCTGATGGCCAGCACCCCGGCGACGGCGATCACGGTGCCGAGCGCCTCGAGCCGTCCCAGGCGCTCGCCCAGCCACAGCACGCCCAGCCCGACGCCGAACAGGATGGACGTCCGCGACAGGAGCGACGCCGTGCCGGGATCCACGTACTGCACGGCCACGAAGCCCATGTTGGTGTTGACGCCCACGAGAAGCCCGACGGTGAGGAAGAGCCAGCCGTGGCGGCGCAGGACCCGCCAGTCGATGCGCCCGCGCATGAGCAACGCGATCTGCGCGGCGCCCAGCGCCAGCATGTACAGCGCCCCCGCCGCCGGCGGCAGCAGGGGCAGGAGCAGCCGCGCGAAGATGTAGTAGAGGCTGTCGACGAGGAGCAGCCCCGCGACGAGCAGCCGGGGATCAGCCACGCATCCGCTCAGTTCAGAGTGGGGGGGAGCGCCCGCCGCTCCTCCCCCACACCCCCCCACCGGTCATCGTCGCCGGCCATTTCTTCACACCCTCTTAGCTCCAGGCGCGCGGGACGGCGCGCGGGATGGTGGCGAGCACGCGATAGAGGCTGCCGATCGAGCGCGCGATCTCCTCCGCGGCGATCGTCTCGGCGCCCTGCCGGCCCACGAGCACCGCCTCGGCCCCCACGTCCACGCCGTCCAGCCCCGCGACGTCGACCATCGCGCTGTTGGCGCTGATGGCGAGGACCGGGCAGCGACGGCCGTGGAGGAGCACGTGCCCGGACCCCGCCAGAGTCTGCGCATACCCGTCGGCCCAGCCCACCGCCAGCGTGGCGATGGGCGTGGCGCGCTCCAGGGGCGCGCGGGGGCCATAGCCCACCTGTTCGCCGCGCGGCACCACCTTGACGTAGGCCACCCGCGCCTTCCAGGTCACCACGGGGCGCAGATCGGCTTCGCGCGCCAGCGCCGCATCCAGACGCTCCGCGCCGGAGGCCACGCCGAGCAGGGTGAGGCCCGGCCGCACCACGTCGAGGTAGCTCTCGCGCAGCGAGAGGATCCCCTGGCTGGAGGCGATGCTGATCGGGACGCCGGCGAGGGCCGGCAGCTCGGCGCGCACGCGACGCAGGCGCGCCATCTGCTCCGCGCTCCGCTCGGGATTCTCGGCGAGCGTGCTGAAGAGCCCCTCCACGGCGAGGGCCGGGAGCTGGGCGACCCGCCGGAGGACGCGCCCCGCTGCCTCCGCCGGCACGCCGAGCCGGCCGAGGCCGGTGTCCACCTTCACCCAGGCGCGCGCGGTGGACTGGCGCGCGGCCGCCGCCTCCGAGAGCCAGCGGGCGGCGTCCAGCGTGAACACGGCGGGGCGAAGGTCGTGCGTCAGGATGGCCTCGACATCCTCGGGAGCGAAGTAGGTCAGGACCAGCAGCCTGGCGCGCACACCGGCCTCGCGCAGCTCCACCGCTTCCGGCACGCTGGCGACGGCGAACGCGTCCACGCCCTCGGCCGCCAGCGCCGTGGCGATCGGCACGGCGCCGGCCCCGTAGGCATTGGCCTTGACCACCGCCATGATTTTCGCCGGCTGCACGAGGGCGCGGAGCCGCGCCACGTTGTGCAGCAGATTCACGCGGTCCAGCTCGAGCCAGCTCGTGGGCATCGGCCCGGGCAGTCTACATCAGAGTGGAGCGGCCGTGGGGTGGGGGCAGGGAGAGCGCGTGCTGTTGTTCCCCTCTCCCTGGGGGCCCCTGGGGGAGAGCAGGGTGAGGGGGAGCGTCCGACGCGCAGCGCCGCGCTCGTGATCTCAGCGTGCCCGCCTTGACCGCGGCGCCCCGTTCGGGGTACGTGAGGGGCGGGCGCGCGGGCGCCGAAGTCCGCCGCCGGGAGGAGCCTGACACCATGGTCACCCGGGTCGATCACATCGAGATCGTCGTCCAGCGCTTCGAAGAGTACGTCGCCCTCTTCCGCGCGCTCGGCTTCCGCGAGCTGACGCGGACGAAGCACCACGGCGACTCCGTCGAGTTCCAGCTCCCGGGGGACAACCAGCCGATCTTCGAGCTGCACCGGGTCAGCGGCGAGGAGAACATCGGCGTCAACCACATCGCCTTCCAGGTCCCCGACGTGGAGGCGGCGCATCGCGAGCTGACCGCGCGGGGCGTCGCCATCCCGGGGGGACCGCGGCTCGTCCCGTCCACCGGCCGCACGAACCTGAACTTCCGCGATCCCGACGGCTGGCGCCTGCAGATCGTGGACGCCCGCCGCCAGGCGCCCGACCCCACGGCCAGCCACTGAGCGGCGTGGCGGCCGCGCCGCCGCTGCTTCCACGCCATGGCACAATGGGTGGCGTGATGACCAGGCTCGCTTCCCGCCCTGGGCTCCAGGCCCGCCTGCGACGGCTGGCCGCCCTCGTGCTGGCGGTCGGCATCATCGGTCTCGCCGCCGTGCCGGGCGCCGCGCGCGCGGCCGGCGCGCCTGCGGAGCCCAAGGTCCGCGTGGACCTCCTCAGCGAGGTCGGCGCCGTGGCGCCGGGCGCGACCTTCTGGGTGGGGCTGCGCCAGCGCATCGCGCCGGGCTGGCACACCTACTGGATCAATCCCGGCGACTCCGGCGAGCCGGCCACCATCGAGTGGACGCTTCCCCGAGGCTTCCAGGCCGGCCCCGTCGCCTGGCCGCATCCCCATCGCATCCCCCTGGGCGTGGCGATGGGCTACGGGTACGAGGACGAGGTCGTGCTCCCCGTCCCGATCACCGCGCCGGCCGGCCTTCCGCCCGGGACGCGCGTCACCCTGGAGGGCCGGGCAAGCTGGGTGGTGTGCGAAAAGATCTGCATCCCCGAGGAGGCGCTGGTGGCCCTCACGCTGCCGGTCGGCCCCGCCGCGCCCGACCCGAGCGGCGCGCCCGTCGTGGCGCGCGCGCGTCGCGCCGTGCCGTTGCCGAGCCCGTGGCCGGCCTCCTTCGCGGCGTCGCGCGACACGGTCACGCTCACCGTGGCCGCGCCCGGGCTCGCCGCCGAGCGCATCGCGGAGGTGTGGTTCTACCCGCTGCGCTGGGGAGCGATCGAGCACGCGGCGGCCCAGACGGTGGAGGTGACCGCGCGCGGCATCACCCTCCGCACGGCACGCGGCGCCGCGCGCGAGGCGGCGGAAGCGCCCATCGACGGCGTGCTCGTGATCACCGAGCGGCTCGAGGGAGGGCCGTCCAGCCAGGCCTTCGCCCTTCGCGTGACGCGCGCAGATGGGGCGGCCGCCCTCGCGGGACCGCTCGGGCTGTGGCAGGTCCTGGTCCTGGCCCTGGCCGGCGGGCTCGTGCTGAACCTCATGCCCTGCGTGCTGCCCATCCTGTCCGTGAAGGCGCTGGCCCTGGCGCGTCAGGGATCGGGCGCCGGCGCGACCACGCTACGCTGGCACGGCGTCGCCTACACCGCGGGAGTGCTCGCATCCTTCGCAATCCTGGCCGGCGTCCTCATCGCGCTGCGCGCCGGCGGCGAGCAGATCGGCTGGGGCTTTCAGCTCCAGTCGCCCTGGTTCGTGACGCTGCTCGCCTACGTGCTCTTCGCGATGGCTCTCGTGCTCTCCGGCCTGCTGTCCATCGGCGGACGGCTGGCGGGGCTGGGGCATGGCCTGGCCGCGCGCGGCGGCTACGCGGGCTCCTTCTTCACCGGCGCGCTGGCCACCGTGGCGGCCACCCCGTGCACCGCTCCGTTCATGGGCGTCGCGGTAGGCTTCGCGGTGACGCAGCCGTGGAGCACCGCGCTCCTGGTCTTCGAGGCGCTGGGGCTCGGCCTGGCGCTGCCCTATCTGCTCCTCAGCCTGGTGCCCGCGTGGCGCCGCCTCCTGCCTCGGCCCGGCGCCTGGATGGAGCGGCTCGAGCAGCTTCTCGCCTTCCCGCTGTATGCCTCCGTGGCGTGGCTGGTCTGGGTGCTGAGCCAGCAGGCCGGGCCGCCCGGCGTGGCGGCGGTGCTGGCGGGGCTGCTGCTGATCGCCTTCGCCGCCTGGCTCCACGCCACGAGCCGCGCCGCTCGTCTGCCCTGGCGCCGCGCGGCTGGCGCGGGGGCCGCGCTGGCCGTGCTCCTCGCCCTGGCGCCCCTGCCGCTCCTGAGCGTGGGCGCGCCCGCGCCGGGCCTCGGCGCGGGGGAGGCCGAGGGCGGCGTGGCGTGGGAGCCGTTCAGCACCAAGCGGCTCGCCGAGCTCAGAGCCGAGGGGCGGCCGGTGTTCGTGAACTTCACGGCGGCGTGGTGCATCACCTGTCTCGTCAACGAGCGCGTGGCGCTCCGCTCGCCGGCCGTGGCCCGCGCCTTCGCCGACAAGCGCGTGGCCTATCTCAAGGGCGACTGGACGCGCCGGGACCCGCAGATCACCCGCGTGCTGGACGCCTTCGGACGCAGCGGCGTCCCGCTCTACCTCATGTATCCGGGCACGGGCGGCCCGGCTGCCGGCGGGGAGCCCGCGGTGCTGCCCCAGATCCTCACGGAAGGGACGATCGTCGAGGCCGTGGACAAGAGTTGAAACGCGACACCCAGGGAAAGGAGCCCGTCATGGACCAACTCACCCGTCGCTCGTTCCTCGCGCGTACCGGCGCGGGCGCGCTCGCCGCCGGCGCGGCCGGCGCCGCGCTCGTCACCCCGCGGCCCGCCGGCGCTGCCGCCAAGGTGGGCGAGCCCGCGCCCGCCTTCACCGCGGCCTCCACCAGCGGGGGCAGCGTGAGCCTTGCCGACCAGCGCGGCAAGATCGTCGTCCTCGAGTGGACGAACCACGACTGTCCTTACGTACGCAAGCACTATGAGAGCCGCAACATGCAGGGGCTGCAGAAGGAAGCCACCGGGCAGGGCATCGTCTGGCTCAGCGTCATCTCCTCGGCCCCAGGCACGCAAGGGCACGTGAGCCCGGGCCAGGCCAACGACCTCACCACGAAGCGCGGCGCCGGGCCCACCGCCGTGCTGCTCGACCCCACGGGCGCGGTGGGCAAGATGTACGGGGCCACCAACACCCCGCACATGTACGTGATCGACAAGGCGGGGATGCTCATGTACGCGGGCGCCATCGACGACCGGCCCACCAGCCGGCAGAGCGACGTGCCGGGAGCCAACAACTACGTGCGCGCCGCGCTCCAGGCGGTGAGCGCGGGGCAGCCGGTGAAGACACCGGCGACCCGCGCCTACGGCTGCACCGTCAAGTACGCCTGACCGGCCGCGCGCGCGGCCGACCGCGCCTCAGCCGACCCACGGGCGCCGGACCGACCCCGGCGCCCGTGGCCGTCTTGCGACCGGGCACCCCATCGGAGCGCGCGCCCGCGCCTTGCCCGCCTCCGATCCGCACGCTATAGTCGCCGCGGCGTCGAACGCGACGATCGCGACCGGGACCTCCATCCGTCGCCTCTCCGTTCTCGGGGAGCGAGGAGGGAGGGGAGGCAACTTCGGAGCACGGGCCATGTCATCCACACTTCCGAGCAGGGCAGTGACGCTCAACCTCAAGACCGCGAAGGCCCTTGGCCTCACGATACCGCCCTCGCTGCTCCTGCGGGCCGACCGGGTCGTCGAGTAACCCGGGGACCACGATGGACCGCGCCATCGACGCGCGTATCCGCCCCTACCGGAGCGACGACGCCTCGGCGGTGTGGGAGGCCGTGCGGGAGTCCGTCGCCGAGATCCAACCCTGGATGCCCTGGTGCCATGCGGAGTACTCCCCCGAGGATTCGCGCTCGTGGCTCGACGCGCAGGTTCCCGCCTTCACGCAGGGCACGGCGTTCGAGTTCGCCATCGTCTCCGCGGACGGGCGCTTGCTGGGCGGCTGTGGGCTGAACCAGATCGACACGGTCAATCGACGCGCCAACCTCGGCTACTGGGTGCGGTCCAGCGCCACGGGCCGGGGGGTGGCGACCGCCGCCGTGGGGCTGCTTCGCCGCTGGGGGTTCGAGCACACCGATCTCCTGCGCCTCGAGGTCGTCATCGCCGTCGGCAACCAAGCGAGCCATCGCGTCGCGGAGAAGTCCGGCGCCACTCGCGAGGGCGTGCTGCGGCACCGCCTGCTGCTTCACGGAGCGCCTCACGACGCCACGATGTTCTCGTTCACCCGGGCGTAGTCGCCTTGCCTGACGTCTACGCGAGGAGCATAGGCATGGCGGCTGCCGTCCTCGCCCTGATCATGGTCCTCTTGCTGGCGCTGCCGGCACGGGCTCAGCTGAAGGACGAGACCCTCTGGGTGACCGTGCCAGCTGGCTACAAGATCGATTTCCAGGCCCGGCAAGGGAACGCGCTCTTGACCGAGATGGTCCCGCAGGCCGAGACCGTCAAGAACTGGACGGAGATGGTGACCACCCAGGTCTTCCTCGGGATGAAGAACGTGACGCCCGAGCAGTTTCAGGCGCTCCTGAAGGAGCGCTGGCGGGCAAGGTGCAAGGACGGCGAGCATGCTCCGATCGCGAGCGGGGAGGAGAACGGGTATCCGTTCTCGGTGTGGCTCCTCACCTGCCCGCTGAACACGATGACCGGCAAGCCCGAGCACACCTGGTTCAAGGCGATCAGGGGCAACGACAGCTTCTACGTCGTGCAGAAGGCGTTCGGGTTCGCGCCCACCCAGGAGCAGATCACCGAATGGGTGCAATTCCTGAGAAAGATCCAGGTCTGCGACACGCGACTGGCAGACCGGCCCTGTCCTTCCGCGGAGAAAGCCAAGTAGCACGTTCCCCCTCTCCCTGGATAGGGAGAGGGTCGGGGTGAGGGTCGATCACTCGCGCGCCCCTCACCCTGCCCTCTCCCCAGAGGGGAGAGGGATGTTCCACCGACGAGGGGCGGCGGGCTCACGCCCTCCGCGCGAGGGGGCCGCGCAGGAGCTGTCCGGGCAGCGCGCCGGTGTGCTTGCCGTCGCGCAGCAGCACCTCGCCGTTCACCACCGTGGCGGCGATGCCGCGCGTGCGCTGGATGAGGCGCCGCGCGCCGCCGGGCAGGTCGTCCACCACCTCCGGCATCTCCGCGGCGATCGTGGCCGGGTCGAACACCACGAGATCGGCGGCCAAGCCCTCGCGGATGAGCCCGCGGTCCGAGAAGCCCCAGAGCGTGGCGGGCACGAGGGTGAGCATGCGCACCGCTTCCTCGAGCGTGAAGGCCTGCTTCACGCGCACCCAGTGGCTGAGCAGATGCGTTTGGAGCGAGGAGTCCATGAGCTGGGAGACGTGGGCGCCGGAGTCCGAGAAGGTCGTGACGGTGCGGGGGTGCCGCATCAGCTCGAGCGCGTAGTCCTGGTCCTCGTTGGCCACCGGCTGGAGGAAGAAGAAGTCCAGGTCCTTCTCGAGCGCGAGGTCGATCATGGTCTCGGCCGGATGCTGGCCGCGCTCGCGCGCGATCTCGGCCACCGTGCGGTGCGGCCCGTACACGGTGTCGAAGACGAGGAGCCAGTCGTAGTCGGCGGGCCGGGCCTCGGTGCCGACGGCACGCCGGCTGTCCCGCGCGCCCGAGGCCTCGACGAGCCGGCGGCGCATCTCGGGGTCGCGCAGGCGCCGGGCCTGCTCCGCCAGCGGGAGCGCGCGCAGCTCCTTCCACACGGGGAGCCGGTCGAACGGCATCTGGGTCTTGAAGGAGAGGAGCGCGCTCAGCGACCGGCTGTGCACCTGGGCGAACATCCGCCCGCCGGCGGCGGCCGTCTCGTCGAGCAGGGCCAGGTACGCGCGCCAGACGTCGGGCACGCCGCGCCGGCTGAACACGCCGAAGGTGATGGGGCGCCCGCTGTCCACCGCCAGGTCGCGCAGCCGCACGTGATACTCGCGCAGGCCCGGGTCGCCCGGGGTGCGGTCCACGCCCTCGCCGGCCAGCTCGAAGATGCCCGCGTTGAGGTCGCCCATCACGCCGACCAGCCGCCGCACCTCGTCCCACGTGGCCAGCCGGCTCGCCACCGGGCGGGCCTCCGGCGTCTCGTGGGCGGGCGAGCGCGAGGTGGTGAAGCCGATGGCGCCGGCGCGCAGGGCATCGCGCAGCTCGCGCTCCATCGCCCGCAGGTCGTCCTCGCTCGCCGGCTGCTCGAACGCCCGGTCGCCCATGACGTAGGTGCGCAGCGCGGAGTGCCCGATGTAGCCGCTGTAGTTGATGCCCTTGGGCAGGGCCTCGAGGCAGTCGAGAAACTCGGGGAACGTCGTCCAGCGCCACTCGATCCCCGCCTCCATCGCGGCGGGCGGGATGTCCTCGGCGCGCTGCAGGTTGCGCACGACCATGTGCTTGTCGGCCTTCGCGCACGGAGCCAGCGTGAAGCCGCAGTTGCCCATCACGACGCTGGTGATGCCGTGCCAGCAGGACGAGGTGCCGAGCGGGTCCCAGAAGATCTGCGCGTCCATGTGCGTGTGCCCGTCCACGAAGCCCGGGGCCACCACCTGGCCGTCGGCGTCGATGACCTCGCGCGCGCCCTCGCGGATGCGGCCGATCGTCACGATCTTGCCGTGGCGCACGCCGACGTCCCCGCGGTAGCGGGGCAGGCCGGAGCCGTCGATCACCATGCCGTTCTTGATCACCAGGTCGTAGGGCATCGTCTCCTCCTGAGGCCGGGGCGAGGATCTGCGCTCGTGGTCGCCTATTCTACCCGGCCCAGGGCGTGTACGTCAGCGTGAAATGCCTCACTTCTCCTTCATCGAGCGCTCGTCCCAGAGCCGCACGAGGTAGCCGTCCGGATCTTTCAGCTCGGCGCCGTAGCCCCAGTACGTCTTCTGCGGCGCGTGGGAGAACTGGACGCCGCGCGCGGACCACTCCGCGAACGTCGCGTCCACGGCGGCCACCTGGAAGTAGAGCGCGCACCCGCTCGGCTGCACGGCGGCCGCGGCCTCCTGCAGGAAGATCGTGAAGCCGTCACCGTCCTGCACGGCCACCGCCCGCCGGTCGGGGACCTCGAACTCCACCGTGAGGCCGAGCGTGCCGACGTACCAGGCGCGGGAGCGCGCCCGGTCGGTGACGGGAATCGTGAGATGGTCGAGCTTCATCATGGCTGGCGCTCCCGATTCTGGCATCGCCATCGCGTCCCGGCAAGAACGTGTAAGATCCAGGCGAGATGGCCGTCTCGTGCAGCCCCTGAGGCCGTGGGTCGTCGCCGCCACCCTGTGGCTCACGGGCGGGGTGGCCTACGGGCTCTTCTTCTCGTTCCCCGTCTTCTTCGTGCCGCTGCTCGAGGAGTTTCGCTGGAGCCGCGGCGTCACCGCGGGGGCGTTCTCGCTGTCGGCCATCGTGCAGGGCCTGCTCGCCCCGGTGGTCGGCGCGCTCACCGACCGGCTCGGCGCCCGGCGCGTGATCATGGCCGGCGCGGTGCTGCTGGGCGTCTCCTGCGTCCTGGCTAGCCGCATCACCGCGGTGTGGCACCTCTACCTCGTGACCGGCGTGCTCGCCGCGGCGGGGGTGTGCGCCGTCGGGTTCGTGCCGAGCGGCGCGCTGGTCGCGCAATGGTTCGCGCGCCGCCGCAGCACCATGATGGGGCTGATCTTCTCGGGGATGGGCGTGGGCCTGCTCGCCCTGGGCCCGCTCGCGCAATGGCTCATCTCCACCCACGGCTGGCGGCAGGCCTACGTGCTGATGGGCGCCGGCGCACTACTCGTGCTCGTGCCCCTCACCTGGTTCGGCGTGCGCGCGGCGCCGGCCGCGCGCGCCGGGCTGCCGCCGCGCGCGGGCGCGGCGCCGGCCGGCGGCGGGATGAGCGTGCGCGAGGCCCTCGCCACGCGGCCCTTCTGGGCGCTGTTCCTCGCCTACCTCTGCACGCCGCTCGCGGTGTTCCCGGTGGTGACGCACCAGGTGGCCTTCGCGGTGGACCAGGGCTTCCCGCGGATGTTCGTGGCCGGCATCTTCGGCCTCACCGGGCTCATGTCCACGGTGGGCCGCATCGGCTTCGGCGCCGCCGCGGACCGGATCGGGCGGGAGCTGTCGGCGACCATCTCCTACGGCTGCACCGCGGTGGGCACCCTGGCCCTCCTCGCCCTCGAGGTGTCGCCGGGCGTGGGGTGGCTCTACGCCTACGCGATCCTCTTCGGGCTCGGCTTCGGCGCGCGCGGCCCCATCATCACGGCCATCGCCGCGCAGCTCTTCCCGGGCCGCCGCTTCGGCGCCATCTACGGC
>Ga0184637_10002637_pt1 | contig 11457 bp, 10 predicted proteins | sample PLM3_127_b2_FD_133143 | JGI IMG/M metagenome (GOLD analysis project Ga0184637, IMG submission 133143) | Groundwater sediment microbial communities from an aquifer in East River, Colorado, USA - PLM3_127_b2 | ecosystem: Environmental > Terrestrial > Soil > Riparian zone | place: USA: East River...
AGGCGCGCTTGGTTTCGTGAGTCGAGCGTATCTTTCCTCGTTCTGCTCGGTGTCCCAATGATCCACGTCACAGAAGTGCGGTTTCATCGTTCGTTCCCCTGGTCAGGTTAGGCGCGCCGCGCCGCGTCATAGAGTCAAGACCGTAATTCCTCCTACCCGTGATGCGAATCACCCCGCGCCGAAAACGGAGAAGGACAAAACGGTGAACGAGACGAAAGGGGAGCCCTCCACCACCAGGGGACGGTGCGGAAGTTATGTCAAGAAGCGGTGACCACCACAGCCGTCGCCCGGACCCTACACAACATGGGCGCCGTTTACGCGGGAGCGAAGGACTACGGGAACGCCGAGAAAGCCTATGAGGAGTCGATCTTGCGACTCCGGACGACCCTCGGGGCGGACCATCCGGACGTGGCCGCGGCGCTTCACAACGCCGGCCGATTCCTTAAGGCCAACGGTGACCTCGTGGGCGCCGAGAAAGCGTTTCGAGAGGTTCTGGACATCCGGTTGAGAAAGCTCGGCCAGACCCACCCCGAGATTGCGACGGCACGCCTCAGCCTGGGCGCCGTTCTCGTCCTGGAAAGGCGTTTCGAAGAACCACTCACGCCTCAGGAGTCTTCCAGCGCGGTGGTCTCGCGGTCGGACGCGGCCGATCGCTCCAAATCGGAGGATTCGCGGCTTTCGTAGCCCCGTTCCAGGCCCAGTCGGTGGAGGGCGAGGCGGCGTTCATTCGGGACGGCCAGACGATGTACGAACTCTTCGCTTACACCTCAGCCGATCGTTACCAGCAGAGGAGAGGGACGCTCCTCGACATCCTCTCGAGCTTCGCGCGGCTCAAAGATCCGCGCGATCTTCGTGTCGAGCCGCAGCGGATTCGCCTGCGGGATTCGGGCGTCGTTCCCGATCAGCTGGACGAGCTCGCGCTCATGAACCATCTGCTGCTGGAGGATCGGATAACCGCGGGAACGCTCCTCAAGACCGTCACCAGACCCGCGGTTCCCATCGCGACCAGTAACTTCTCCGATGACGTCCAGACGTCGAGAGTGAGCCTAAATCGGATGAGCCCGGAAGGATTTGGCGACGGAGTCTCGCTCCGCGCGGCGAAGTCGCCGTCTAAGCATCCATAGAGTCCATATCCGATAGAGGATGGGGGCGGGGCCTCGTCAGACTGAATGCGCCCATCATGACGAGGCGCCAGAGTCTTCCTGCCGATCGGCAAGAACGCATGCTTGGAGAAGCGAGGACGGCGCTTTTCTCCTTCTCGGATAGCGAGGCCAATCTCGCGCAGGTCGCGCGGCTTGCGATCCCCGCGCTCGCCGACGGATGTGTCATCCCCCTGCGGGACCGCGATGGGAGAATGCGCTTGCTGACGGCGCTTCATTCCGACGCGGATCGGTTGGCCGCGCTCGAGACGTTGCATCGACGGGAGGCTTTGGGTGTGGCTTCCGAAGAGGGGCCCTACGGGCCGCCTGAGCCGCTCCGGCATCCTGCGCGTCCTCCCCCGGCTCATCCACCGAGACACCGTAATCGTCATCGACGACACCCACCGAAAAGCCAAAAGCCGCTCGCCGAAGAAATCGCGATCCGCTGCGGGATGAGGGTCGAAGCTCGGAAGAAGCGAGTCTTCGGTGTTTCGCGAGGTTTCTCCATCTTGTCTCCCGAGCCCGGCCCCTAAACGGGCGCGTGGTATCCTCACGCCCCAATGCGGGGAAAGGCTCTTCGAATCACGTTCTCGGGACTCCTTGCGACCTCGATGCTGGTCGTTCCCGACGCTGCGGAGTCGTCCGAGCGACCGAAGCTCGGGCTCGCGCTCGGGGGTGGAGCCGCACGCGGAATTGCCCACATCGGACTTCTCCAGTGGCTCGAGGAGCATCGGATTCCCGTCGACCTCATCGCGGGCACCAGCATGGGCGGGCTCGTCGGCGGCGCGTTCGCCGCGGGGATGACTCCCGAGGAGCTTCGCGAGCTCATGCGGGACGCGGACTGGGATCTGATCTTTCTTGCCGACTCCCCGTTCAAGTACAAGACGTTCCGGCGCAAGGAGGACGCGAGGCAGTTCCCCGCGCAGATCGAGCTGGGATTGAAGAATGGGTTGAAGCTCCCGAGTGGTCTCAACACCGGTCAGGGCGTGCAGGCGATGCTCGATCGGATCGCGGCACCGTACCCGTATCTCGAGAGCTTCGACGATCTCCCGACTCCCTTCCGCGCCGTTGCGACCGACCTCGACCAGGCGGTCGTCGTCGTTCTCGACCGCGGCTCGCTCGCGGAAGCGATGCGAGTGACTATGGCCATCCCCGGCGTCTTCGCTCCCGTGTCGCTCGACGGGCGGCTTCTGGTCGACGGCGGAACCCTCGACAACGTCCCGGCGGACGTCACCCGGAGCATGGGGGCCGACGTCGTGGTGGCGGTGAACGTCTCGTCGCGCACCGACGGTTTCACGCCTCCCGCGAACTTTTTCGACGTCCTCGGGAGCACCATGGACACGATGATGGCGGTCGGAGTGAGCAAGTCTCTTCAGTCGGCCGACATCGTCATCACTCCCGATTTACGAGGCTTCCCCGGCACGGACTATCGCCGGAGCGAGGAGCTCGTCGAGCGCGGGTACGAAGCCGCCGAGGCGGTCAGGGATAAGCTGCTCCCCTATGCCGTCGACGACAAGGCCTACGAAGCCTGGAGTCGGGCGAGGCTCGCGAAGAAGCGCAGCGGGATGCAGCGTCTCGATGCTGTTCGAGTCGAAGGTGTTCCGGAGGACGAGGCAGAACGGATTCGAGCGACGTTGGAGCGGAGACTCGTCGGGAGCGAGACGAAGCTCGAGGACATCGAGCTCGAGGTCGTTCGACTCACGGGCACCGACCGGTACGAAAACATCCGCTACGCCCTCCCCGAGCAGGACGGAGAGACGACGCTCGAGCTCTACATCGCCCCGAAAACTCACGGTCCCCCGTTTCTGCTTCCCGCGTTGGAGCTGGAGAACATCGACTCGAACACCTTCGCGTTGAACCTGCGAGGGCGCGTCGTTTTCTATGACACGCTCGTGCCGGAATCGGAGATCCGCTTGGACCTCGCCGTGGGTACGCGACAGGAAGTGAGCGTCGAGTTCTATCGGCGTCTCTTCGGGACGCGCCTCTTCCTCGCTCCGCGTGGGTATTGGAACCGCAGCAGCTTGAACGGATACGACGCGGAGGGAGAGCTCATCGCCGACTACCGCGAGAAAGTCGCGGGCGGCGGTCTCGATTTGGGCCTCGATCTGGGCTCGCGAAGCGAGCTTCGCGTCGGGTACGACGTCCTCGACCTCAGGACTCGTCTCCGGGTCGGCGAGCCGTCTCTACCGGAAGCGGAGGGCCGCAACCGCTTCGCCTCGATCCGATGGACTTTCGACGGTCAGACGCGCCCCGTCATCCCCACTCGCGGCATTTTCAGCCGTATCGGGCTGCGCTACTACTCCGATTCTCCCGATATCGTTCGGTCCGGAGAAAAGCTCGAAGGCCCGGCGGACTATGCCCAGATCGAGGCGCAGTTCTCCTCCTTTCACCGGTTCCACGAACGGCACCGCATCTTCTACGGCGCTTCGGGCGGGTCGTCCTTCGGTGACGATCCCGGGTACAACGAGTTTCGCCTCGGCGGGCTCCTGCGCCTCGGGGCCTTCCACTACGGCGAGGTCATGGGAGACAACTACGTCCTCGCGTTGGGTGGGTTCCTCTACCACGTCATGCGTCTTCCGGACGTCATCGGCGCCAACGGCTACTTAGGCGCCTGGCTCGAGGCCGGCTCCGCGTTCGACGAGTGGAGCGAGGCTTCCCACCAATGGAACGCGTCGGGAGGATTCGTGCTCGAAACCTTCCTCGGCCCGCTCTTCCTCGGGGGAAGCTTTTCCTTGACGAACGGGGACCGGCGTTTCTACGTCAACCTCGGTCCGTTCGTGCGCTGAATTCATCCAGAGATAGGCCCACAAGAGCTTCGCGCCGAGCGTCAGACTCCCGACCGACGACTCGACGTGTGCGAGGAGCGCGTCGAGATTCTCACGTTTGTAGAGTCTCCCGCCAAGCACCACCGCTTCGATCGAGCGGGTGTTTCGAATGTCGGTCAGCGGGTTTTCGCGGAGGAGGACCATGTCCGCGGCCTTCCCTTCCGCGATCCTTCCATACTCCTCTTCGACCCCGAAGTAGCGCGCCGGGCTCACCGTCGCCGCCACCAACGCTTCGGACGGCGTCAATCCGGCTATCACCACCTCATCGAGCTCGTCGTGTAGGGCGGAGCCGGGAAAGGAATAGGTATCGTTTGTTAGAGACCTGCATCTTGGCCACGCATGCAAACACTGGAAAGCATGCCTTCGACCTCTTAGCTCCCGTAGGTCTGAATCCGCTTGACGACGCGTGTGGTCCTTCGATTCTTCTCACCATATTGCCCAGCCCTAGCCCTTAACCGGATGGAGCTTCCGGAGGGGTTCTTGCTGTTACCAGGTTGAACCCAATTCGGTACATTGTCCGCGAGGCTTCGCACCGACTGCACAGCGCGCTGTCCGCACGCTCGCGTAGGGCACTAGCGGGGATGCGCTAGGTGATCGTTCCACCTCCCTTCTTCACATGCGATCGTGCGACATCGTGTCGCAACCAACACCGCGGATCAGCTGCGGGGCGCGACTCAACGTCAACTCGCGCGCGAATGCGCGCGCACCTGCGAGATCTCCGCGCCTCGTCAGCTGCATCCGCTTGTTGGGCGGCCCCGCAGACTGCCTACGCACGCGTTACCTTGACTGGATACGCCGCGAGCTGATCCCGCAAGGAGCGTACGACCGCTGGCCAGTCGTTGAGCGCAACTGGGCACATGATTTCTGTGGGCTTGTGGTCCCCTGTCACCCATGGGAACGCGGCCTCATGTGAGAGCCTAACCCGAACCGCAGGGACCGGTGTCGCGACCTGTGCAAACGCCAGGTTGGGTTCTGTGAAGGTGAGCGTGCGACCCGCCTGGCCACCCTCCACCACGCCCATCCACTCGATCAACTGCTGCACTTCCCACGTAGTGAGACAGGGGTCGGCGAAGGTCCACACCTGCCCATTAGCGTTCACGCGCCCTTGAATCACCAGCCAGTTCGCGTCCCACCCGCCCGACACGAGGTCCGGATACTGATAGCCGAGCACCGTCAACTCGAGGAGCGCATCGCCGTCACCTCGTAGGATCACAGCTCACCTTCCCAGGGTCCGCCCAACGCCGAGAGCAGCTGCGGGTGCCGCAGCTAACGTGACAGCTGATTTGTACGACCGCCCGTGAGCTGCATCTCATTGTTCGGCGGCACTCCCGCCTCTTCTATCGGACCCCTGCGAGGCCTTGCCGAGACCCCCCCGCGCCTAGTGCCCGGATTGCGCCAAGTTAGACGGCCGCCTCTCGAAGGCTAATCCTTTCGAGGGATCCAATAGCCAGGCTTGCGTTTCGCGTGGGCAACGGCAACGATCAGTTCGAGCCGACGGAAGCATCGAGCTCTCCCGCGAGACGCCGAAAGTAAGAACCGATTCCAGCGGAGTCCGTGCCGGCCCCGAGCGCGACCACGAGGACGATGCGAGCCTTCAAACCGTCGAGGTCCTCCGCCGAGAGCACCCCCGCGCGCTTCGCGTCTTCGCCGAGCTCGACGCGGCCGCCCCCGGTGCGGGTGCTGAAGGCAACGACGATGCCTTTTTCTCGCGCTTCCGTCACCGCCGCCATCGCCTCCGGCGGAATGTTCCCGCGCCCGAACACTTCCACCACGATGCCGCGCACTCCCGAAGCGGCCGCGCTTTTGATGGCGCTTCCGTCGCTTCCGGCGTAGAGCGTGACCAGGTCCACCCGGGGCTCGATGCCTGGCGCCTCGATCGTGAGAAGGCGAGCGGGCCGGTGGTAAAGAAAGACCCGTCCCGAGTCCACCTGGCCGATCGGTCCGACCCAGGGGGAGACGAAGGCGTTCAAGGCGACGGCATGCGTCTTGCGGACGTCGCGGGCGGCGTGAATCTCGTCGTTGAGCGTCACCAGGACTCCGAGCCCCGCCGCTCCCGGAAGCGCGGCGATGCGGATGGCGTTCAGGAGATTGCGAGGGCCGTCGGTGTCGCTGTCACGCGGGGGCCGCTGCGCCGCCGCGAACACCACGGGTTTTCCCGCGGGGACCACCAGGTCCAGGAGAAACGCGGTCTCCTCGAGGGAGTCGGTTCCATGAGTGATGACGATTCCGGAAAGATCGGACCGCTCCTGAAACAAAGTCGAAACCCGCTGCGCCAGCCGGAACTGCAGCTCGGGAGTCATGCGGGAGCTCCCGATATTGGAGTAATCCTCGACCGAGACTTCGGCGACGCTCGCCAGGTCCGAGACGAGGGACGCGAGATCGCCGGCCCCGAGCGCGCCCCCCCTCCCTCCGGCGATCGTGCCGCCGGTTCCGAGAAGGTGGACTTTGGGAATCGCGCTCGAGAGACGGGGACTGAGGACGGCGATCAGAATCGCCGCGCCGACCGGGAGGAGCCTCTGCATCGTCAAATAGATGTTAGATCAGAACCGGGTGTAATCCCACATGTGGGGGAAAGGGGGACTCTCGAAATCACCGACGAGGCCAAGGGTCGTCGTGGATAATCGCATAATCACTTTTTGGGCTTTTGGCTTTTAGGCTTTTTGGGTCTTCCCCCCCGAGGACCTGTTGGGCCTGGAGAAGCTGCGTACATCGGGGAGACTCAATGAAAACCATTCTCGATCTGATCGGCGAGTTCGCGATCCTGAACGACGCGAAAGTCGAGCGCGGCGGAAAGCTCAGCCCGGATGAGGAGCGGCGCTTCACTGAGCTGAAGGACTTCTATGATCTGCTGATGGCACACACCGGCCTCGCGCCGCGCCGGGTGACGCGCCGCTTCTCCGCGGAGGACGTGCTCTTGAAGGTCACCGCCCGCGAGCGCCTCAGGGTACCGCTCGAGACCGAGATGATCTTCGCGGCAGGCGGCGAGTTTCACGCGGGTCTAGCCGTGAACGTGAGCCGCGGCGGTCTGTTCCTTTCGGCGAAGCACCTGCTGCCCGTCGATTCCCCCGTCACCATCTATCTCTCGAGTCCCGACGCCATCAATGAATCGCTCATCGAGACTCCGGCAAAAGTGGTGTGGGCCACCGAGAGGGGAATCTCGACTTCGCTCCTTCCGCCGGGAATGGGCGTGAGCTTCGTTTCCAAGAAGGGGCTCGTCGAGAACTACCTCGACGCCATGGTGATCGACTCGCTGGTTCGCCATCTGTCGGGAGTAGACGCCACTTCGCTCGCGCCGGAGTTCATCGGACGAGAGCTCGTCGAGATCTAGATCTAGATTCCCGGGTAGGGATCGGCCTCGATGTGGACGAAAGCGCCGAGATATCGCCAGTCGGTTTCCCCCCGGCTCTCGAGGAGCGGGATGGAGCCTTTCTCCGTCTCGATCGTCACCAGGTAGCAATACGTGCGCTGTCCGAAGTCTTCGTAGGGAAACGGGCGGCCCGCGGGGATCTCGAGGATCTCCTTGCCGCCCGGATGCAGCACCCGGCTCTCGCATCCTCCAGGCGCGCAGACCCTCACCCGGTTCTTCTCGCTCGTCACGTTCGTCACCCGTACCACGAGCCGCTTGAGCTCGATGCCCGTCCGCACCACCAGCTCGGCCTCGGTGGCCCCCTTCACGTGGAATCCGAGGCCTCCCGGACTGCGCCGCTCTCTACCCCAGGTGTTGTTGTCGAGGAAGTAGCCGAGGAAACTCTCGTCGAAGCGCTGCCGGAACTTCTGCGGATCGCTATTGGTCGGCAAATGGTTGATCCCTGAAAGCTCGGGAGGCAACCATTTGAACACTCCACTCGTGGCATGCTCGCCGGGACGGCGCCCCGCCTCGAACGGTCCCGCCAGAATCGATGTCAGGAATATCGAAGCCGCGCCCCAGGACGCCACGATCGAGACGAGAGGCCGGGTCGCGTTCGCGGTGAGAAAGAAATAGAGCGGAAACAGATTGGTGAAGTACCGGTTACCCAGGGTCCCGCTCCCGCCGAAGTAATTCGTCGGACTCCAAACGACGAGGAGCAGCCCTCCGAACGTCGCTACCGCCAGCACCAGCCACTGGTAGAGGCGTTTCTCCCGCGAGAACAGGAACAGGGCCAGCGCCGCGACCGCAGGGAAGAAGTAAACCGCCACCCCGGAAAAACGCCCCACGTAGAAGAAGTACAGGTCGTGCGCCACGATGTCCCACGGCTGATGGGTGTAGATGATGTCGGTCCTCATGGAGAGACCCGTGTTCTCGAACGTGAGATCCGAAAGCTGATACGGATAGGTGCCGCTGAAAGTCTTGCGCTCGCCGCCCTGGTAGTTCATGTCTCCCGTGACCAGCAGGTTCGTGAGGAAGAAACCGCCTAGAAACAGGGCGAACACGACAGCGGTCGAAAGTCCGCGCATCCATTGACGCCGCCAGGCGAGTAAGCCGAGCAGGGGCGCGATCAAGAACACGTTGTTCGGCTTCGAGTACGTCACCGCTCCCCAAATCGCCGCGGCGATGAGGTCGGAGGTGACCCCGCGCAGAAGACGCGGCGGGTCCTCCGCCCGCTCCTTATAGAGCCAGAAGAACGCGCCGAGAAAGACCAGGCAGAGATTGAAGAGCTCGGGCGTGAGCCAGACGAAGTAGGCGGGTACGACCGAGGCGAAGAAAAACGTCAGGGTCGACGCCAGAGCGATCCCCCGGGATGCGGAGGCCGCGAGAAAGAAGTACCCCGCGAAGAGAACCGCGGTCAGGAGAACCGCGTGAAGCAGCAGGAGACCGTTCGTGCCGGCGACGCGCACGAAGGGGGCGGCGGCGAGGGAGTAGAGGAACGACTTGGCGTAGTAGAGCTTCGAAGTCAGGGGTCCTTCGCTCACCAGAAAAGGAATCCGGCCCGTGAGGGCCAGGTCTAGCTCGCGCCCCCGCTTCAAGAAGAGTCCCGAGGGGCCGCTCCGGAACTCTCGGAACACGCGGACCAGATCCTCGCGCTCGTAGGCGAGATCGTAGTCGAACGCGAAACTGTGGGCCATGGCGTAGTAGGTCGCGCCATCGCTCCAGAACGTCCCCGCGGTCTTTGGGTAATCGACCGTCAGGGCGAATCCCGCGAGGACCAGCCCGATGGTGCCGATGAGAGCGAGAGCGCCTCGGTGCTCACGCATGGAAATGCATCATAAGCGCGCGGGAACAATCGGTCACCTGGGCCGCCATTATAGACGTCCTGTAGGTAGAGAAGAGTTTCAACGCAAAGGCGCAAAGAAGGAAATCCCAAGGCAAAGGGGGATAAGGGAGACGGGAGGGGATAAGGAGATAAGACAAGGATCGGGGCTTCTGATTCATCCCCATCCCCCTATCCCCGTTATCCCCATGTCCCCCTTCTTACACTCTTCAAGCCGCTCGAGCGTTCTGTTCCTTGATCGACTTCGGGGGGCTTGCTAGACTCCGCGTCGTCCATGGAAAACGCTCACACTCTGGAGGACGTGCGCCGGTACTGGAACGAGTACGTCAATGACATCGAAGTCACGGATTTTCCCGTAGGGTCCCCGGAGTTCTTCGACGCTCTCGAGAAGTACCGGTACGACAAGATCGACTACCTCCGGGCGTACGTCGATTTCCCCCGCTACAAGGGAAAGAAGATCCTCGAGATCGGCTGCGGCGCGGGAATCGATCTCATACAGTTCGCCCGCGCGGGCGCTTCGGTGTCGGCGCGCGATCTGACGGAGAACGCCGTCGACCTCGCGACGCGGAACCTCGCGCGCGAAGGCTATTCCGGGGACATCCGGCAGGGTAACGCGGAGGCCCTCGAGTTTCCCGGCGAGACCTTCGACGTGGTCTACTCCCACGGAGTCCTCCATCACACGGTCGATACCGAACGAGCGATCGCGGAAGTCCATCGGGTGCTGAAGCCCGGAGGCGAAGCGTTGATCATGCTGTACAACCGCATCTCGTGGTTCAATTTCGTCGCCTGGATTTCGGGCACGAACGTCGAGCACAAGGACGAGGACGCTCCCATCATCCGCAAGTACAGCGCCTCCGAGTGCCGGCAGCTCTTTCATCGGTTCGAGAACGTCGAAATCCACGTGGACCGGTTCCCCAAAAGAACGGTGAAGTTCGACAACGCCTTCGCCAAGCTCAACAACTACCTGCTGGTTCCGTTCTTCGCGATCCTGCCTGACGCCATTCGGAGGCCTCTCGGATGGCACATCATGATCCGAGCGCAGAAATAGCCGGAAGCGGGAGCCTGGAGCGCGCCGCGACGGGAGCGGTTCTCGCCCTCGCCCTCGCTCTCTCCGCCCTCCTCTTCGGCTCGGTGGCGAAAGCGGCGCTCTACGCGCTCTCGCTCGCGATCTTCGTCGCCCCGGGGATTCCTCTCGCGAAAAGATGGCTCGACGGCTCGTTCGCGGTCCTCGCGGGCGCGGCCCTCGGCTACCTGGCCAGCTCGCTCGCGGCGAGCGTTCTCGCGCGCTTCGAGCTCCTCGGCGCGGGGACCATGGTCGCCGCCTCGATCGGGCTCTATTTCGCTTTCCGGCTCCTCTCCTCGTTCGTGCCCGAGAGGCTCGCCCGCCGTAGCCTTGGCGAAGGCGGGCCCCGCGGGGACGGCGACGCCTCCGGCGGCTTCTTCGCGGCGGCCCTTCTCCTTCCTCTCCTGCTGGTCGCGCTTCCGTTTCTCAACGTGGGGGCCGTGGTGGCGGAAGGCGTCGCCTTCCGCGCTTACTTCAGCGCCGACCTCATGACGCACCTTTCGGTCGTGGCCGAGCTCCAGAAAGGGACGTACCCGCCCGCGAACCCCTTCTATTCCGGGGAGTCGCTTCATTATTACTGGCTCTTCTTCGGACACCCCGCGGCCTTCGGCGCCTCGGGAACGAACCAGGGGGCGCTCCTCTCTCTGTATCTCGCGTCAGGCATGCTCTTCACCGGCCTCCTCTTCGGCGCGGGAAGAGAGCTCGGTCTCGCTCCGCCTCGGGCGTTTCTGGCGGCAGCGGTAACCCTGTCGGCGGTGAGCTACGAGGGGCTTCTGACGCTTGCCCGAAGCCTTCTCGGCGCCGGGAGCTTTCGGGACACGAACGTCGACGCGTTCGGACGATGGGTACTCGGCCTCGTGTCCCTCGACGGGCTCCACCGCTCCGTCCTCTACACGCCTCAGCACCTCTTCAGCTACAGCCTTCTCGTCATTCTTCTCGTCCTCGTTCTTCGTGGCGAGTCCCGCGACCGCTCGGGGTCGGTCCTCCTCGGCGTGCTTCTGGGAGGCATGGCGGGCGCGAGCATCGTGACCGCCATCCTCGCTGGACCCTGGACCGTCTCCGTCCTGTTGTTTCGGTCACGCTCCTTCCGGTGCTTCCTCGATCTCTCGCTCTGGACCGCCGCACCGGCGCTCCTCTTTCTCGGAGGATACGTGGCCCTCGGCTTCTTCGGCGACGCGGGAGGCGCCCTCGCCCTCCGGAGGCCCCAATGGCCCGAGCTCTTCTCCGTCTTGCTCCTCGAT
>Ga0184637_10002638_pt1 | contig 11455 bp, 13 predicted proteins | sample PLM3_127_b2_FD_133143 | JGI IMG/M metagenome (GOLD analysis project Ga0184637, IMG submission 133143) | Groundwater sediment microbial communities from an aquifer in East River, Colorado, USA - PLM3_127_b2 | ecosystem: Environmental > Terrestrial > Soil > Riparian zone | place: USA: East River...
ATGGCTCAGGAGCCTCGGACTGGAGCGGTATCACGACCTTCTGGCAGGCCATGACATCGACCTCGAGGTCGCGCCTGAATTGAACGACGGTGACCTCGAACGTCTCGGGCTGTCGCTCGGGCACCGGCGCAAGTTCATCGCGGCGGCGGCCCGCTTGCGAGACGCCGGCGCGGCAGCAACGCCAGCCCCGGCGCCTGCCGCATCGCGCTCAACGTCGCATCCCTCGCTGGTCGAGCGCCGCCAGGTCACCGTGGTGTTCGCCGATCTGGTGGACTCGACCGCCTTGTCCAGCCAGCTCGATCCGGAGGACTTGCAGCGTCTGCTGAACCGCTATCGCGAGACCTGCGCGGCCATCGTCGCGCGCTACGACGGTCATGTCGCGCAGTACCTGGGCGACGGGATCATGGCCTACTTCGGTTACCCGCGTGCCTTCGAGTACGCCGAAGAGCGCGCTGTGCGCGCCGGCCTCGAGATCGCGCGCGAAGTGGCGCACATCGTGCGGCCCGACGGCACGCCGCTGCAGACGCGGCTCGGCATCGCTTCGGGCCTGGTGGTTTCGGACGGCGCGGCAGACGCCAGCGAGCAGACCGTGGTGGGCGACACGCCGAACCTTGCCGCTCGCCTGCAAGCGCTCGCCGAGCCGGGCACGGTGCTGGTGAGCGAAGCGACGCGGCAGCTGACCGGCAACTTCTTCGAATACGCGCCACACGGCGAGCATCGGCTCAAGGGCTTCGCAGCGGCGCAGCCGGCGTGGACGGCATTGCGCGAGCGCGCTGTGCAAAGCCGCTTCGCCGCCGCGCGGTCATCCTCGATCGCGCCCATGGTCGGGCGAGAGCGTGAGCTGGCCTTCCTGCTCGACTCGTGGGAACGTGCCTGCGCGGGCAACGGCCACCTGGTTCTGGTGGGCGGCGATGCAGGCATGGGCAAGTCGCGCATGCTGGAAGCGGTGGCCGGCAAGGTGCAGGCCACCGCGCCACGCCTGTTGCGTTGCCAGTGTTCTCCGTACCATCGCAACAGTGCGCTGCACCCGTTCGCGCAGATGCTGCGCCACGCGCTCGAGATCGGGCCCGAGTACCCCGCAGACGAGAAACTGGCCCGCGTCGAAGCCATGCTCGCCCGCCTCGGGCGAACCGGCAAGGCGGGACGAGTCCTTTTGGCGGACCTGCTCGAATTGACGACCGGCGAGACGCTGTCGGCGATGGAGATGACGCCGGCGCAACGCAAGAACGAGACACTGGGGATCCTCGAGCAGTTCATCGAGGCCGAGGCTGCCGGATCGGTGCTGCTGTTGCTCGTCGAGGACGCGCACTGGATCGACCCGACCAGCAGCGCGTTGATCGAGAGGCTGTTGAAGCGCATCGACCGCGAACGGATGCTGGCGCTGGTCTCGCACCGGCCGGAATGGGTTCCGGGTTGGAACCAGCACCCGAACGCCTCGTCGATCCTCTGCAAGCCGCTCGGCCGCGCGCCCTGTGCCGACATGGTCCGCACAGTGGCCGCGCGCCATGCGATCGACGAGGCGAAGGTGCTGGAGATCGTCCAACGCAGCGATGGCGTGCCCTTGTTCGCCGAGGAGTTGACCAAGGCCGTGATCGATCTGCGCGCAGGCGACGATGCACAGGTCCCGGCCACGCTGCGCGATTCGCTGATGGCGCGTCTGGACCGTCTGGGCGACGCCAAGTCAGTGGCACAGACCGCCGCGGTAATCGGGCGTGAGTTCGACTTCGCGACGCTCGTGTCGGTGGCCGAACTCGGGACAGCCGTGCTCGACGCGGCGCTGGCGCGGCTGCTGCAATCCGGGCTCGTCTTCGACGTCGGCGAGACCGAAGAGCGCGTCTACAGTTTCAACCACATCCTGGTGCAGGAGGAAGCCTACGAGAGCCTGTCGAAGAGTCGGCGCGTCGAGCTGCATCGGCGTGTGGCCGCCTTGCTGGAGTCGGGCACCTCGATGGCGCACGAAGCGCCGCCCGAGCTCATCGCCCACCACCATGGACGGGCCGGCGACGCCGCGAAGGCCTGCCACTACTGGTTGCAGGCAGCCGAGCGCGCGCGCCAGCGCTCTGCGTTCGCCGAGTCGATCGCGCATCTGCATGCCGCGCTCGCCGAAGCCGCCCGCATCGCGGACGCCGACGCATCGGCGCGTTTCACGCTCTCGGCGCAACTGCGACTGGGGGCGACCGTGGTGATGCAGCGCGGACCGCAGGCCGAATCCGTCGAAGAGGCGATGTCGAAAGCGCGGACGCTGGCGCAGGCGCGCGACGCCGGTCCGGAGCTCTTCCAGGCGACCTGGGGCCTGTACCTGCACGCGGCGACGAATCTGCGTTTCGACGTCGCCCGGCAGTACGGCAACGAATTGATCGCGATCAGCGATCGCCTGGCCGACGACGACCTCAACATGGAAGCGCTGCACCATCGCTGGGGCATCGCGTATTTCACCGGCGACATCGCGCCCATGCTCGAGCACACGGCGGCCGGGATCGACCGCTATGACGCGAGCCGCCACCACCGCTTTGCCCATGTGTTCGGCGGACACGACCTCGGCGTCTGCGCACACTGCGTGCGCGGCATCGCATTGGCCTTGTCGGGCAGCCGGCAATCGGTGGTGGCTCAGCTCGACGCGGGCATCGCGCTGGCCGAGTCGCTCGAGCATCCGATCAGCCTCGGGTTCGTGCTCGGCAATGCGAGCACGGCGTGCTGGATGGCCGGGGACGCCGACGGTGCGGCCGCCTTCGCCGAACGTTTGCTGGCCGTGGCGACACGTTACGACCTCACGCCGCAGCGCGCTTTGGGCGCCTTCATGCTGGGCCTGGCCGGCAGCCGCCACGGCGACATCCAGTCCGGCGCGCAGGAGGCGGAACGACACTTCGAGGTCACGCGCAGTCAGGGCTTCCTCGGCGTCTTTCCCGCGATGGCGCTGGCCGAAGCGCTGGCGCGCAGCGGCCGGGTCGATGACGCGCTGATGCTCCTGAACCGTACGCTCGAGGCGCTGCCGGCACCGGAGACTGGCATCTTCGTGTCGGAGCTTTGGCGACAGCGCGGCGAACTGATGGTCGCGGGAGATTGCCCGAATCCGAAGGCGGCGGAGCACGACCTTCGAACCGCACTGCGAATCGCGACCGCGCAAGGGGCCGTCACCTATCGATTGCGCGCCGTGATCGCGCTCGCTCGGCTGCTCGCCGCAAGCGGTCGAGTCGAGGAGGCCCAGGCCCAGTTGACCGCGAATGCAGACGCGACCGGGCTCGACCCCGGACTCGAGGAGTTGAGAGCGCTTCGCAGCCTCTGTGCCGAGATCGTTCGCTGATGCGCGTTCAGACATGCCCCATCAGCAGCGAAAGGCGGCTCGCGCTTTCGGCGAGTGCCTCCTTCACTTGCGTGATCGACGGCGTGATCTTCTTGTCGATGCGCTCGATGTAGGGAATGTTGAGCGCCGCTTCGGCGTGACCGGCGCTGCCGAGCACCGGGAACGCGATGTTGCTCACGCCGCGGATCTGGCGGCTTTGCATCTGCGCGTAGCCGTTGCGCGCGACTTCCTCGACGCCGCCGTCAGGCCGGCCGTGGCGGCCAGGGCGATGGCGCTGCAGTTTTGTCAAAGAAATGCTGAGGGGACGGGAGAAGGCGGTCGGGCTCGATCTCGAGCCGGTCACCCATCCAGGGGGTGACGTGCAATCTGTCCGCGACTGCGGAATTGCTTCACTGTCGTTACAACGACAGTTGCCGACAATGAGGCATGACTCAAACAAATGCAGAAATCATCTGGACCGCCCGCTTCGCTGCACGACTGGTCGAGTTGCGGCCCGAAGTGCCGGCGGCGATCCTGGCAAGCGTGGCGGCCGTGGAGTATGAAGAAGCGCACAACCTCGACCCCGAGGAAGCAGCGCAGGTCTACGCGACCGATTGGGCGAGCCCCGAATGAAACCGTTCCACCGACTGGCGTTGGCGGATCTCCACGATGAGACTGCCGACCGCAACGGGCGTTGATGTGATGTTGAAGCTCTTCGGCCTTTTCAAGAATCCGTCCGTCACGGACAACGCGACCCGGCGTGCTGGCGCCCCTCGACCTTCGACGCCGCTGACGCAGGCGGGCTGGGCCCGCCTGCGGCGGCCCGCGCTCGAGCACGAGTCGAAGTTGTCGGGCTGGACGCGCAGCCGGCTGGAGGCACTGCCTGAAGATCGGCGTATCCCCATGTGGTGAATCGCCTTGCCCTGTCTTGGCGCGACCCGGTGGTCACCGGGCACGTGTGGGACGACCTGCTGGTCGATCGTCGCTCCGGACGCGCAGGCTTTCCACGACCCGTGCTCGCCGAACTGCTGCGCTTGCGGGACTATCACTCCCGTCGTCGCGGCGAGGCCAGCCAGCCCGCCTTCGAGAAGCCGCATTCGATGGCCTGAAGCAATACCGGAAGTTTGTCGCACTGCGTCGCGCCATCTCGCCCAGCGCATCCGTGCCGCGGCCGGAATACACCATCATCACGCGCACCTTCGTTCACCTTTTGATGTGGATCGTGATCGCGGTGGGGAGCGAGTTGCTGGCGCAACAACCGCTTTTCTGCGCTCTCAATGCGCTGATCTTTCTCGTCAACGCCATGCTCCGACTGGTGCTCGGCCGCCATTTCGAATCGCTGGTCGACCACGACATCCACCTGGCTCGCCGCACGTACATGGCGCTGCTGCTCGCGAATTGCGTGCACTGGGGCGTGCTGACCGGTGCGGCGATGCACTTTCCGGCCCTGCAAAGCGCCGAGACCCCGCTGCTGTTCACCGCAGTCGGTGTGGGCTGCGCGGGAGCGCTGGGCCTTGCGATCAGCCCCTTCGTGCGGTTCTGGTACCCCACGTGCGTGCTGGGGCCGGTTGCGGTTGCGATGCTGACCGAGCCGACACCCTTGCACACGCTGCTCGCGCTGATGTCGGCGGTGCTGGTGCCCTATCTCTACAAAAGCTCGCAGGTCGTGCACGACGACTACTGGGAAGCGACCGACGCACGTTTCGAACTGGAAGAGCGCGCGCGGCAGCTGGAGCTCCTGAGTGTCACGGGTGCCTGACCGCTGCCGCGCAGGCACTGCGCGCGGGCTTGCTGCGCAGCGCAGATGTGCTGTCCCGTTACGGCGGCGAGGAATTCGCCGTCCTTCTGCCCGACGCGGACGCGCAGGCCGCACGAGGCGTGGCCGAGCGCCTGCTCGACAGCGTGAGCAGCGTCGAACTGATGCACGAGGGCCAAGCCGTGCGACTCGCCTGCAGCATCGGCGTTTCGACGCTGGTGCCTGCCGCGCTCTCGAGTCCTTCCACGGCGGTCAGCCAGGCCGACAAGGCGCTGTACGTTGCCAAGCAACAAGGCCGCAATCGTGTGGTGATGGCCTCGGCCGCTTGAGCGCACCGAGCGCACGCGTCACGGATAGAGGCCGTGCACGCGGGCGTACAGGCGCGTGAGGCCGAGCAGCACGTCGATGTTCGGTGTGGCGATGCCCAGGCGCTGCGCCATCTCGCGCACGACACCGACGATGGCGTCGAGCTCGATCGTGCGGCTCGCCTCGACGTCCTGCAGCATCGAGCTCTTGAACGCGCCGAGCTTGCGCGTCACCGCGTGGCGGTCCTCGGGGCTTTGCGCGATCGCGCAGCCGATGCGCGCGCCGATCGCGGCGGCTTCGCGCATCGCCGCGGAGCAGAACTCCAGCACAAGCGGATCGTCGAGCACGCGATCGATGGTGGCGCCCGTGATCGCCGACACCGGGTTCATCGTCAGGTTGCCCCACAACTTGTACCAGATGTCGCGGCGTATGTCGGGCGAGACGGTGACTTGGAATCCGGCCTGCGTCAGCAGACCGGCGAGCCGGCGGGTGCGTGCGGACTCGCCGCCTGCGGGCTCGCCGACGATCAGACCGCGGCCCATCTTGTGTTCAACGAGGCCGGGCTGCGGCGTCGATGCACTCGCGTGCACGACGCAGCCCACGACATGCTCGGACGCGATCGCGGACGCGATGCGGCCACCCGGGTCGATGCTTTGCAGCGGCGCGGCCTCGAGCGCGGGCACGCCCTTGCCGAACCACCAGGGCACGCCGTTCATCGCCGGCAGCACGACGGTGTCGGGGCCGAGCAGCGGCGCGATGGTTTGCGCAACGGCGGACAAGGCCGGGCCCTTGACCGCGATCACGACGACGTCTTGAACGCCGAGCGCCTTCGGGTCATCCGACGCGTTGACGGGTGCCGACCATAGCGAGCCGCCTTCCTGCTGGCTTTCTCGCAGCCTGAAGCCATGCTCGCGCAGCGCGTCGAGCGTCGCGCCGCGCGCCACCGCGCTCACCGTGCACTTGCCGGCCGCCGCCAACCGGCTGCCGATCAACCCGCCGATCGCGCCGGCACCGTAGATGCAAACCTTCATCGCTCTACTATGCCCCAGTAGGGGCTGCAGTGCGAAGCCACAATGGGCAATGCCGACCACCTCTTCCACCGGCCCGGGCCTGCGCATTGGCGAGCTCGCCAGGCGCTGCGGCCGCAGCGAGCACACGATCCGCTGGTATGAAGCGCAGCGGCTCATTCCGGGAGTGCGACGCGACGGCGGCGGCCGGCGCGTCTACCACGAGCTGCACGTGCAATGGCTCGAGTTGCTCGACCGGCTTCGGCGCAGCGGCATGTCGATCCGGCAGATGCGCGAGTACGCGACGCTCGTGCGGCGCGGCGACGCCACGCTCGCGCAGCGCCGCGACATGCTGGCCGCGCATCGCGAGCGCGTGCGCGAGGAGATCGGCGAATTGGCGGCGGCCATGTCGCTGGTCGATACAAAGGTCGCGTTCTACGAGCAGTGGATCGCGACCGGCATGCGCCCGCGCGAGGACGCGATCAAGGCCGCGGCGGCGCGCAGGAGGCGGGCCGCGTAGGCGGGTTGCATTGCACAGGCTTGCATTGTTTCTACATTTCTAGTATTTTAGAAACATGGAAAGAACCATGGAAGAGAATGGTGTCGTGCGCTCGCTGGCGGCGCTCGCTCACGGCATGCGCCTGCAACTGTTCCGCGCGCTGGTCGTCGTCGGCCCGCGGGGCATGACGCCCGGCACGATGTCCGAACACCTCGACGTCCCGCCGGCGACGCTGTCGTTCCACCTCAAGGAATTGATGAATGCGGGCCTCGTGACCCAGCAGCGCGAGGGCCGGCACCTGATCTACCGCGCGTCGTTCGACCACACGCGGCAACTGCTCACCTACCTGACCGCCAACTGCTGCCAAGGCGAGGAATGCCTCGACAAGCCGGCGGCGGTGTTCTGCAAACGCTGAAGGAGATCCACGATGAAGCGCTTCCACGTCCATGTGCATGTCGACGACCTCGCGAAGAGCGTCGCCTTCTATTCCAGGCTGTTCGCCGCCGAGCCCGCGCGCCTGGAAGGCGACTATGCGAAATGGATGCTCGACGATCCGCGCATCAACTTCGCGATCTCGACGCGCGGCAGCCAACCGGGTGTCGATCACCTGGGCATCCAGGCCGACGATGCCCGGGAGCTGGCGGAGCTGAAGTCGCGCGCGAAGGCGGCCGACATGGCGCTCCTCGACGAAGGCGAGGTCAGCTGCTGTTATGCCCGCAGCGACAAGTACTGGCTCACCGATCCGCAGGGCGTCGCATGGGAACACTTCCACACGCTCGGCAGCGTGCCGGTGTTCAGCGAACGCAAGAGCACGGTCGGCGCTGCCGTCACGTCAGCGTCGTCGTGCTGCTGACGCTGCTTGGGCTGCCGCTCGACACGATGGGCAGCGCCGGGCTGCAGCGCGCACTCGCGGCGATCTCGCGCAGCTGAGCCATGCCCGCCGAGCTTGCGCGCAAACTGCTCGCCGAGGCGATCGGCACGGCGCTTCTGCTCGCCGTCGTGATCGGCTCGGGCGTCATGGGCGAGCGCCTGGCGGGCGGCAACGAGGCGATCGCGCTGCTGGCCAACGCGCTCGCCACCGTCGGCGGCCTGTACGTGCTGATCGAGGTCTTCGGCCCTGTCAGCGGTGCGCACTTCAATCCCGCCGTGAGTGCCGTGATGGCCCTTCGCGGAGAGCTGCCGAAGCCGGCCCTCGTGCCGTACATCGCCGCGCAGTTGATCGGTGCGCTGCTCGGCGCGTGGCTCGCGCACGCGATGTTCGACATGACGATCATGCAGTTCTCGACCCGGGTCCGCAGCGGAGCCGGTCAGTGGATTGCCGAAACGGTCGCGACCGCGGGATTGCTGCTCGTGATCCTGCGTGCGCCGAATGCGAGGGTGGCGGCGATGGTCGCGAGCTACATCGGCGCTGCGTACTGGTTCACCGCTTCGACATCGTTCGCCAATCCGGCCGCGACCTTCGGGCGCATGTTCAGCGACAGCTTCGCCGGCATCGCGCCGGCGAGCGCGCCGGCCTTCGTGATCGCGCAAGCGCTCGGTGCCGGCGTCGCCGTCGCCTTGCACGCCGCGCTCGAGCCGCGCCTGCCACGCGCCGGTCGCCCGAACGTGATCGAGTCGTCAGGGCAGGGCGGACAGGCGCGCTGAAGCGCGGCTCAGGCGTCGGGATCGCCCAGCGCCGTTGTGAGCAGCTCGGTGTCCATGTACTCCATCACCTCCGCGAGCTTGCCGTCGGCAACGCGGCAGACCCAGCAGTAGGTGTTGTTGTACGGCTTGCCCGACTTGGTGGTGACGCGGCCGCGGCACTCGACCACCACGTGTTCGCCCTCGGCGATGAAACGATGCGCCGTGTTCGTGTACTGATCGGCGAACTTTGCGAACAGCGGCTTCATCAATTCGTCGCGCACGACCCGCTTGCCGCGGTACGTCCTCGACCATTTCGTCGTGCCCGGGATCGTCCAGCAGAAGTCGTCGGCCAGGCTGTCGACGAAGGCTTTTCCGTTGCCCTTCGCCAGCTCGGCAAAGATGTGCTGCATGAGTTGCTTGTTCTCGGCAGGAGTGTTCATCGCTTGACCTTTCATCGGTTGTGTGCGAGACATACCGATTAAAGGTCCTAGAGCGCGCTCTAGGTCAAGCGCGAATTCAATGGGGCGCGATGATCGTGCTCGGCGCGACGCCTACGGGTTCGTGATCCGGTTCACGATTGCGCGCGTGAACTCGGCGGTGCTCGCGTTGCCGCCGAGATCGCCGGTCCTGACCTTGTCGACGTTGAGCGTGTCGGCGATGGCCTGGCGCAAACGAGCGGCCTTGTCCGGCAGCCTGCAGTGGTCGAGCATCATCGCGGCCGCGAGCAACAATGCGGTCGGGTTGGCTTTCCCGAAGCCGGCAATGTCGGGCGCCGAGCCGTGCACCGCTTCGAAGATCGCCGCGTCGGCGCCGATGTTGGCGCCGGGCGCCATGCCCAGCCCGCCGACCAGGCCCGCGGTGAGGTCGGACAGGATGTCGCCGAACAGGTTGGTCGTCACCAGCACGTCGAACTGCCACGGGTTGAGCACGAGCTTCATTGCGCACGCATCGATGATCACCTCGTCGAGTGCGATGCGCCCCTTGTACTTGCGCTCGTGAATGTCCTGCGCCGTCTCCAGGAAGATGCCGGTCAGCGCCTTCATGATGTTGGCCTTGTGCACGATCGTGACCTTCTTGCGTCCGGTCGCGATCGCATGCTCGAAGGCGAACTCGATCAGTCGCGTGCTGCCCTTGCGCGTGTTCACGCCGGTCGCCATCGCGACGGCATGCGGGTCGTCGTCGATCTGGATGTAGTGCTCGTGGCCGATGTACAGGCCCTCGAGGTTCTCGCGCACGATCACGAGATCGATGTTGTCGAACCGGCCGCCGGGGATGATCGTGCGCGCAGGTCGCAGGTTCGCGTACAGCTTGAACGCTTCTCGCAGCCGCACGTTCGACGATCGATAGCCGCCACCGGACGGAGTCTCGAGCGGCCCCTTCAGTGCCAGCCGCGTGCGTCGGATGCTGTCGAGCGTCGCGCCCGGCAACGGGTCGCCGGCGACCTTCACGCCTTCGAGCCCGGCGATCTGCCGGTCCCATTCGAACGGTGCGCCAAGCGCATCGAGCGCGGCGAGCGTGGCATCGACGATTTCCGGGCCGATCCCGTCTCCGGGGATCAGCGTGGCAGGGATGGTTTGTGGCATGGTCCGCGCTCGGTTGTGGTCGAACGCGCCCAGCATATCGTGTCGGCCGGCGTGTCAGCAGTCCCCCACCGGCACGCCGTTGACGAACGAGCAGCGCCCGTCGCTTATGTAGGTGCCGAACGAGCCTCGATCCAGGATGGGGCCGCGACCACCCGCCGATGCGCGGCGGGCGCAGTTGTCGGCGATATGACCTTGCGGTCGCGGGTTGTTCCAGTACCCCCAGACGCCGGTGCGCAGGTTCAGCCGGTAACGGCCGTCCGGAACGTTGCCGCAATGTGCGCGGTCGAGCTGCGAGAGCTGCCCGGCAGCCATGCGCTGGCCGTTGACCCAGACGTTGCGCTGCGCGAGGACGGACGTGCTCACGGCGAGCAGCGTGGCGGCGAGAACGAGGCGACGAAACTTCATTCGAGACGACTCCGCGAAGGTGATGGAGCGCGCCGGCTCACGCAAGCGTGCCCTACGCACACGATAGGTTGCAGCTCGACGACTTTCGGTTCAATCGCCACCGTGCCGGCCGACGGCGACTGTCGCGCGTCGGCCGGGGCGCAGGCATTTCCCCCACGCGGGCGGCGATATTTCACGCCCGCTGCCGGCGCTGTGCTACAGCGGTTTCACCTCTCTTGCCAGACGCTGCCAAGTCGAGCACATTGGCGCGACCGATCCCGGCACGGCGAGAAGCCGGGGCGATCCACGGGACGATCGATGTAGAGAGAGGGTGCAATGCAACGCGGCGTCAAGGTGTTTGCCGCACTGTGCGCTTCGGTGGTGCTGGCCGCGATCCACGCCCCGGCGCGGGCGGGAGAGCAGGCCGACAGGGCCATCGCGGCGATCAAGCAGTTGACCGCACGCGGCGAGATCAAGCCAGGAACCATGCTGAGGATGCGGGCCAAGCAGGGCAACATCGTCTCCTTTCTCGGCCGCGACCACGAGCTGCAGAAGGATTGGGAAAGGCTCACCGGCATCCTCATCGATGCGAGCGTAATGCCGCAGCTCGATTCGCTCGAATACATCCGGCGCGCAACGGACATCGATCTGACGATCGCTCGGACCCACGAGTACCCGGACCTCTTCCATAACGCCCTGATCGAAGACCTGACGCCGCTGCTGCAGCGTTACGGCTTCACCCTGCCTGAGGATCCCGGCAGCGGCTACATGCTGCTCAGGCATCAGGCGTATTTCGGGGATCGCGTCGTCGCGATCCCGGCCGACCTCGATGTCGCGCTGCTGTTCCTGCGGCGCGACCTGCTCGACGACCCGGCCCAGCGCACGAAGTTTCGCGACAAGCACGGGCGCGACCTCAGGGCGCCGAAGACGTGGCAGGAATACCAACAGCTCGTCGAGTTCTTTCATCGGCCCAACGACGGCTTCTACGGATCGTCGGAGCCGCGCGAGAAGCTGACC
>Ga0184637_10002639_pt1 | contig 11455 bp, 8 predicted proteins | sample PLM3_127_b2_FD_133143 | JGI IMG/M metagenome (GOLD analysis project Ga0184637, IMG submission 133143) | Groundwater sediment microbial communities from an aquifer in East River, Colorado, USA - PLM3_127_b2 | ecosystem: Environmental > Terrestrial > Soil > Riparian zone | place: USA: East River...
CGACACGTTCCGCGTCTCAGGGCGCGGCGAGCTGCAGCTCGCCATCCTGATCGAGATGATGCGGCGCGAGGGCTTCGAGCTGGAGGTCGGCAAACCGGAGATCATCACGCACCAGGAAGGTAGCCGCTCGCTCGAGCCCATGGAGCACCTGGTGATCGACATTCCCGAGGAATACATCGGGGCCGTCACCCAGAAAGTCGGGCCGCGCCGGGGGGCCATGACCAAGATGGTCAATCACGGGACGGGCCGGGTGCGCCTGGAGTACCGCATCCCGGCCCGCGGCCTCATCGGCTACCGCACGGAGTTCCTCACCGACACCCGGGGTACCGGGCTCCTCAATCACCTCTTCGACGGCTGGGACGAGTGGCAGGGGGACATCGCCCACCGCCAGAACGGGGCCCTGGTCGCCGATCGCGGCGGGCGCACGACATCCTACGCCATCGATCACCTGCAGGAGCGCGGGGTGATGTTCATCGGCCCGGGCGAGCAGGTCTACGAGGGCCAGATCGTCGGCGAGAACGCGCGCGACAGCGACATGGACGTCAACATCGCCAAGGAAAAGAAGCTCACCAACATGCGCGCCTCCACCGCGGACGATGGCGTGAAGCTCACGCCTCCTCGCATCATGAACCTCGAGCAATCCCTGGAGTGGATCCGGGAGGACGAGCTGCTCGAGGTGACGCCGAAGTCGCTGCGCCTGCGCAAGCGCTCCCTCAGCGGCCGCCGCCGGTTCTGAACGCGCAGCCTGGCCCGACCTCTTCTTTGCTGCCCTCCCGCGCGCGGGTGGTGGTGATCGGTGGCGGCATCGTCGGCTGCAGCGTCGCCTATCACCTGACCAAGCTCGGCGGGAAGGACGTGCTGCTGCTCGAGCGGCGGGACATCTCGTGCGGCACGACCTGGCACGCGGCCGGCCTGGTGGGTCAGCTCCGCGCCACCCACAACCTCACCCGACTCGCCAAGTACGGGGCCGATCTCTACGAAGGGCTGGAGGCCGAGACCGGGCAGGCCACGGGCTTCCGGCGGCCGGGCAGCATCAGCGTGGCCCGCACGGCCGAGCGGATGCACGAGCTGAAGCGCGCGGCGTCCATGGCGCGCTGCTTCGGCGTGGACGTCGAGGTCATCACCCCGTCCGAGGCCGGGCGCCGCTGGCCACTGATGCGCACCGACGACCTGGTCGGCGCGGTGTGGCTACCGCGCGATGGGCGCACGAACCCCATCGACACCACCCGGGCCCTCGCCCGCGGCGCGCAGTTGCGCGGGGCGACGATCGTCGAGGACACGGCCGTCACGGCGATTCATCGACGCAACGGAGCGGTCGCCGGGGTCAGCACCACGCGGGGCGACGTCGCCTGCGAGGTGATCGTGAACTGCGCCGGAATGTGGGCGCGGCAGCTCGGGCAGCTCGCGGGCGTCACCGTGCCCCTGCACGCCTCCGAGCACTTCTACATCGTGACGGACCCGATGCCGGGCGTGACGCCGGATCTGCCGGTGCTGCGCGACACCGATGGCCACATCTACGTGCGCGAAGAGGTCGGTGGCCTCCTGATGGGCGGGTTCGAGCCGGTGGCCAAGCCGTGGGGCATGGAGGGTATTCCCGATGACTTCGCCTTCTCGCTGCTTCCCGAGGACTGGGATCACTTCCAGGTCTTGATGGAGCAGGCGCTGGTGCGGATTCCCGCGCTCGGCACAGCGCCGGTGCGCCGGCACGTCAACGGTCCGGAGAGCTTCACGCCCGACGGGCGTTATCTGCTCGGCGAGGCCCCCGAGTGCCGGAACTTCTACGTGGGCGCGGGATTCAACTCCATCGGCATCGCCTCCGCCGCGGGAGCCGGCAAGGTGCTGGCGGAATGGATCATCGCCGGCGAGCCGCCCATGGACCTGTGGGACGTCGACATCCGCCGCGTGGCGCCTTTCCAGGCCAATCCGCGCTATCTGCGCGATCGGACCGTGGAGATGGTCGGCGTCCTCTACGCCATGCACTGGCCCTTCCGCCAGCCCGAGACGGCGCGCGGCGTGCGGCGCAGCGTGCTGCACGACCGCCTCGCCGCGCGCGGCGCCTGCTTCGGCGCCGTCATGGGCTGGGAGCGTCCGAACTGGTACGCCCTCCCGGGCATGGAGCCGGCCTACCGCTACAGCTTCGGACGCCAGAACTGGTTCCCCTGCGCGGCAGAGGAGCACCGCGCGGTGCGCGACGCGGTCGGCCTCTTCGACCAGTCGTCGTTCACGAAGTTCCGGCTCGAAGGGCCCGACGCGGTGACGATCCTCCAGCAGCTCTGCGCCAATGACGTCGATGTCCCGCCCGGCCGGATCGTCTACACGGCGATGCTGAACCGGCGCGGCGGCATCGAGGCCGACCTCACGGTCACCCGGCTCGCGGAGGACGCCTATCTGATCGTCACGGCGGCGGCCGCCTCCACGCACAATGCCGAGTGGATCCGCCGGCATCTCGGCGACGCGCGCGCGGTGCTCACCGACGTGACGTCGGCCTACGCCGTCGTCAGCATCATGGGCCCGCGCTCGCGCACGCTCCTCGCGCGTTTGACGAACGCCGACCTGACGAACGGACGCTTCCCCTTCGGCGCCTCGCGGGAGATGTGGCTCGCCTCGGCCCCGGTCAGGGCCACGCGCATCACCTACGTGGGCGAGCTGGGCTGGGAGCTGTACGTCCCCACGGAGTTCGCCCCGGGGGTGTACGACGCGATCGCGATCGCCGGGGAGGATCTCGGACTGCGCCATGCGGGCTACCACGCCATGGACTCCCTCCGCATGGAGAAGGCCTACCGCTCGTGGGGCCACGACCTCGGCGGCGAGGACACCCCGCTCGAGGCGGGCCTGGAGTTCGCCGTTCGATGGGACAAGAAGATTCCCTTCATCGGGCGCGATGCGCTTCTCGCCCAGCGCGAGCAGCCCCTGCCCCGTCGCCTGGTGGTCTTCACCCTGGAGGATCCGGAGCCGCTCCTCTACCACGACGAGTCCATCTGGCGCGACGGCGAGCTGGTCGGCCGGATCACCTCCGGCGCGTATGGCCACACGCTGGGTCGCGCGGTGGGCATGGGCTACGTGGCGCATCCCGACGGGGTCAGCGACGCCTTCGTGGACAGCGGGCGCTGGGAGCTGGAGATCGCCTGCGAGCGCCACCGCGCCCACGCCCAGCTCACCCCGCCCTACGACCCGAAGTCCCTCCGCGTTCGCGGCTGAAGAGATGGGGGGCCTCGAACGGGCCCCCCAAGCCCCCCGCGCTCGTCGTGCCCCGGGGGACCCGGGGCACTCCTCGATACTCCGACAGGCTCCTAGATGGGGCCCCCGAGATGGCCCCCCATACCCCCCAACGCTCGTCGCGCCCCGGCGAAGCCGTGGCGCTCCTCGTCTGCAAACGCGAGTTGCGTCCGTGAATCCACTGGGATAGAAACCATGTCATGACCAACACCGCGGAGTCCGCCACGGAGCGGCTGTCGGTCGCGGGATTGGAGCTGGACGTGCTGCGCCGGGGCGCGGGTCGGCCCTTGCTCCTCCTGCACGGATTCCAGAACGTCGATCCGCGTGCGCGCTTCCTCGATCTGCTCGGCCGGCACGCCGAGATCATTGCCCCCTCGCACCCGGGCTTCGGCCACTCTCCGCGCCCGGTGGAGTTCGAGGCGGTGTACGACCTGGTGCACCTCTACCTGGATGTGCTCGAAGCGCTGCCCTTCGAGAAGGTGACCCTGGTGGGATTGTCCTTCGGCGGCTGGCTCGCGGCGGAGGTCGCGGTGAAGTGCGCGCACCGCCTCGACCGGCTCGTCCTCGTGGACGCGCTCGGCATCAAGATCAGCGATCGGGAGACGCCTGACATCTGCGACGTCTTCAACACCTCGCCCCAGGAAATCCAGCGACGGAGCTGGCACGATCCCGGGAAGTGGGCGCCGGACTTTGACGCCATGTCGGACGAGCAGCTCGTCGTCCGCGCCCGGAACTGGGATTCGCTGTGCCTCTATGGCTGGCATCCCTACATGTACAACGCCCAGCTGAAGCGCTGGCTGCGCCGGATCAGCGTGCCCACGCTCGTGCTGTGGGGCACGAGTGACGGCATCGTGAAGCCGTCCTACGGGCAGGCCTACAGCGCGTTGATCCCTGGCTCGCGCTTCGAGCTGATCGAGCAGGCGGGACACCATCCGGAGATCGAGCAGCCCGAGGCCTTCGTCGATCGGCTCGTAAAGTTCCTGGACCAGTAGGAGCCCGTCGGAGAATCGAGGACGCCGCCATGGACGTGTGGTTCCACAACGAGAACGTGTATCCCTTCGTGCCGCAAGAGGTGCTCGAGCAGGCGGACTCCGTCCGGGCCAGCCTGCCGAACCGGTACTGCGATCCGAGAATCGCCGCCGACCTGTTCGAGGAGGTCCTGGACGAGTTCCAGCTGTGCGATGACGAGGGGCTGAACGTCGTCGCCATCGAGCATCACGCCGGCATCAACTCCCTCTTCGGGGCCAACCCGCTGATTCTCGGCATCCTGGCCCGACAGACGCGGAAGGCCCGCATCCTGAGCCTGGGGACCTTGATCTCGCTGCGGCCTGACCCGGTGAGGGTCGCGGAAGAGTACGCGACGGCCGACGTCATCTCGCGCGGGCGCCTGGAGATCGGCTACGTCAAGTCCGGGGGCAGCGAGATGGCGTCCAACAACGCCAATCCCGTCAACAACATCGAGCGCTACTGGGAGGCGATCGATCTCGTCACCAAGGCCCTGACCCATCAGGACGGGCCGTTCAGCTGGGAAGGCAAGCACTACACGCACCGGCACGTCAACATCTGGCCCCGGCCGTGGCAGCAGCCGCATCCGCGGATGTGGGCGGCCACGGGCGATCCGGATACGGCGAGCGAAGTGGGCCGGCGGGGCATGGTCAACGTCCCGGTCCTGCGCGGCCCGGAAGGGACGAAGCGCGCGTGGGCCGCGTATCGCCAGGCGCGCGTGGAGGCCGGGCTCCCCCCGGTCAGCTCCGACCACTTCGGGTATGCGGCGCTCCTCTACGTCGGCGACACCCACGAGGAGGGCGTGCGGATCGGCAGCAAGCTCATGTGGTTCCTCAACACCAGCCTCAAGTCGGCACCACAGTACGCGAGGTTCCTCCCCGGGACCGTGCCGCCGCAATTCGCACCCGGGGTGTATCGGACTGCACCGAAACCGGGCACTGGCGCCAATGGAGCGGCCAGCACCCAGCCAGCGGGGGGAGCGAGCGGTGCAAAGACCGTCGCGTCGGCCGGCCAGAACGCGGCGACGCTCATCAGCATGACCGCCGAGCAGGCGATGCAGGGCGGCATCCTGTTCGCGGGCAGCCCCGATACGGTCTACCAGCAGATCATGGACTTCGCCGACAAGGTCGGTCCCTTCGGCCATCTCGTGATGGTTGGGCGCTCGGGGCCCATGACGCATGCGGAGGCCGAGAAGGGCATCAAGCTGTTCTCGAAGGAAGTGCTGCCGCGGCTGAAGGAGATCGCCCCCGTCACCGTCGGCTGACTACAGGAGGGTTTAGACCATGGTGGCACCTCGCGCGTTTGGGGGGTTTGGGGGGGTCCAGGCCCCCCCAACAAAAATGTCGATCGATCGACGGTCGTTTCTCAGGCGCACTGGAACAGCGGCCGCGGTCATGGCCGCGCCCCTCATCCTGCCCGGGCGCGCCACCGCGGCGGCGGATCGCCTCGTCGTGGCCGTCGGGCAGTGGGGGAACGAGACACCGTTCGCCTGGCGCTCCAGCCAGTCGGAGAAGTGTCTCTGGGACTGCGTGTACGACCCGCTGATCATGCGCGATCCCCGGACGTTCGAGTACCGGCCGGGACTGGCCACGGAGTGGAAGCCGTCGAACGACCTCCGGACCTGGACGTTCAAGCTTCGCTCCGGGGTGATGTTCCACGAGAGCTGGGGCGAGATGACCGCCGAGGACGTCAAGTTCACGGTCGAGCAGAACCTCAAGCCCGACGTCCCGGGAGGCTCCGCACCGTTCTTTCGCGGGCAACTCGACCGCCTCGAGACTCCCGACAAGTTCACGGTCGTGATGCACTTCAAGAACCGCGTCTGGGAGGCGCCCTCCCACTTCACCCAGTTCGTCGGCTACCAGAACATCACCTCGAAGAAGTACATGGAGTCGGTGGGTGAGGAGAAGGCGGTCCTGCACCCCATCGGCACCGGCCCCTACCGTCACGTCGAGGGCAAGCAGGGCGACTACCACCGCTTCGAGGCGGTGCCCAACCACTGGCGCAAGACGGCCGCCTTCAAGGAGCTGGTGGTTCGCCGGATGCCCGAGCCCGCCTCACGCATGGCGGGCCTGCGTTCGGGCGAGATCGACATCGGTCAGGTCTTCGGCGACTACCTGGACCAGGCTCGGAAGGCGGGCCTGCGCATCCACGAGTCGCTGAATGCTGCCTGCTACTGGGTGGTCCTGCAGGGTCAGACGACACCCGATCGCGAGGATTACTGCCCCACCTGCCCCTGGGTGGGTGACCCGAAGGACGCCAAGAGCCTCGAGAACGCCCGGAAGGTTCGCCTGGCGTTGAACCTGGCCGTCAACAAGAAGGTCATCGTCAGCGCGCTCTGGAAGGGGACCGGCTCGGAGATGCCCTTCTCGTACTGGTACTACCCCTTCAACAAGGGCTACAGCAAGGACTGGAAGATCCCCGCCTACGATCCCGAGCGCGCGAAGAAGCTCCTGGCCGAGGCCGGCCACTCCGGCGGCTTCGAGATGCGGGCCAACCCCATGGTCATGGTCTACGCGCTCGACGGGCCGGACGTCATGGAGGCCGTGGCCCTCGACTGGGAGAAGATCGGGATCAAGGTCAAGCGCGTCCCCGAAGCCATCAGCACCTTCATCTCGAAGAACCGGACGCGCAAGACCGGCAAGACCCACTGGGCGTACGGCTCGCCGCCGTTCGATGAGCCCAGCCTGGCCTGGCAGCGTGCGGTCCACTCCAAGGGCGCCTTCAACATCCTGGCCGAGGGGCCGTACGACGAGGAGATCGACAACATCCTGAGGGAGATCGACGCCGAGAAGCGCGTCAGGATGACCCAGGCGCTCGGGCAGAAGCTCTACGACCAGTACCACGGCGTCATGCTGGGCGTGAAGTCGACGACGTGGGCCGTGAGCAAGAAGGTCGGCGGCTGGCAGACCTTGGGCTACGTGCCGATGGAGACCAACTACGAGTACGTGAGCGCGGCCGGTTCATCCTGAGCCTCGACGGGCGGCCGCCGCGGGGCACACTCACGAGCGCGGCGGCGCCTCCGAGAGTGCTCGGGTTACCGTGCTCCGGGCTGGGCGCGCGTCGGCCCGAGCTTCGATAGGCGCGTCGCAAGCTCACTCGGGGCCGCGCACAACGCGTCCGGGCCAGCGCCGAGCAGTTCCTCCTCGGAACCGTAGCCCCACAGCACGCCAATCGAACGAACGCGGTTCGCCCGGGCCGCGACAACGTCGGTAGCCCGGTCGCCGATCATGATGGCGGTTTCGGCGGTCACCCTCTCGGTGGTCATGAGATGGGCGAGCAGATCGGCCTTGTCATCGAATCGCCCGTCAAGCTCCGCGCCATACACGCCGGCAAGATGCCGATCGAGCCCGAAGCTCTTCACGATGCGCTCGGCGTACACCGTCGGCTTGGAGGTGGCGATGAAGAGCGTGGAACCCGCCCGCCGCGCCGCCTCCAGCATCTCGGGAACGCCGCCGTAGACGTGATTCTCGAAGAGTCCCGTCTCCCCGTAGCGCTCGCGATACAGGGTCATGGCCTCCTCGATCACACCCCGGTCCGCCGTCTCCAGAAGGCTGCCGAACGTCCCCCGCAGCGGCGGCCCGATGAACGTGGCCAGGACATCGTCCGGCGGACATGGGCGGGCCAGCCGATCGAGTGCGTGCCTCATGCAGCGGACCATGCCGGCGCGGGGGTCGGTCAGCGTCCCATCGAGGTCGAAGAGGAGAACGTTCGCCATCTCAGTCGAGATCCGTGGGCCATTCCGGGTGACGGTGATGCTCGAACAGCCGCCGCACCTGCCCCGCCGTGACACGGGACCGCGACAGCTCCGGGAGCTCGGCCTCGGCGAAGAATCCGACTCCGCTCGTCTCGGGGCCGGCTGCCGGTTCACCGCCGGTCACCTCGCAGAGGACGAAGAGCTTGTACACGTGGAAGGGAAAGGCCGGCGTGTGCCCGTGCTTGCTGCGGTCGTACACGGCCAGGAGCTTCACCGGTCGGGTCTCGTAGCCCGACTCCTCACGCACCTCGCGCACCACCGATTCCCCGGGTGACTCGTTCACATCGGCCCAGCCGCCGGGCACGGTCCAGCCTCCGTCCATGATTTCCTCGACGAGGAGGAGCCTGTCGTCTTGGAACACGACTCCACGCACGTCGACCTTTGGAGTGGCGTACCCCGTCTCTCCACACAAGAGGTCGAGCACCTCGCCCCTATCGACCCGGCCACCCGTGGCCATGATCTCGGCCGCGATCTCCCGGATGCGGATGTAGCGCTCGACATCGAAATGACTGTCGGCGGAGTAGGTGAGGCCGATCTGGGCGATGGCCTGCAGCTCCCTGGCCCACCGCAGCCACTCAGGCTCCATCACGCGACCAATTGCCGGGCCTCCATCTGGCAGCCCCTCAGGCGAAGGCGAACGCGCGCGTCGGATTCTCGACGAGAAGGCGGCGCAGTCCGGCATCGTCGACGCCCTTGCCGCGGAGGCGGGGGACCACGTTCACCAGCAGGTGGTGATAGCCGTAGCCGCCGTACTTCACCAGGGAGTGCTTGTAGGCGATGTCATGCGACAGCAAGATCTGATCGGCGTATCCGGCCTCCATGAGGGCGAGGACGTGAGCCATCCGGCCGCCGTCGTTCGGCATGTCGAAGGCGGGCTGGTACGGGTAGTACGAGGTCTCCAGCCCGAAGAGGTCGTACTCGAGCCAGAGGCCTGTCCGGGCGAGGTCGATCACCGCGCGCACGTCGGCGATGGTGCGATCGATGTGGCACATGATCGTGCGCCGGAGGTCGCCGCCCTCCTTCCGCACGAACTCGGCGATCTCCATGGGTGCCCCGGGATGCCGGCCCGGGTGGACCATGAGCGGCGCGCCCGTCTCTCGTTGCGCGGCCACGGCAGCCCGCACGACCTTCTTCTCGTTGGCCGTCCACGGCCAGGTGCAGCCGATCTCGCCGATGAGCCCCGCGCGCACGCCGGTATCACTGACCCCGACCGCCACGTCCGCGACGATCTCGCGGGCGAGGTCGTCGACGGTGCGCGCGTCCATGTCGGGTGGATGCGCCGCGGCCACGTAGTAGCCGGCGCCCATGACGACGTTGAGGCCGGTGCTCCGCCCGATGCGCGCGAGGGCCAGCGGATCGCGGCCGAGGCTCCGGTTGGTGGGATCGACGACGGTCTGACCGCCCGCGTGCTTGAACAAGAGGATCTCGTCCTGGGCCACCCGCTCGTCGAGCAACCGCAAATTGTCGAGGTTCGAGTTGAAGTGCTGGCGGACCCAGCCGAGGTTCTCCAGGCTCACCGGCTCCCGGGCTCGCCCCTTGTCGCTGGCCGCCGCGGGCTCGACAAACATGACCTTGAAGTCGATGAGGAGATGCTCGTGCGGGAGAGTGACCCCCATGACCTCGGGCGCGATGGCGCCGAGCACCGTCTGGATCTGGCCGGGCGACGGTCGTGGCATGACGATCGCGGATTATACTCGGCGGCACGGATTGCATTCGACCCGGGAGGCATCGATGCCCCTTCAGCCCATGATCACCGGCGCGCGCTTCATGATCTCGGCCGGCCACTACCTCGCCACCGAGGCTGGCCACGCCGTGCTCCAGGCCGGCGGGAACGCCGTGGACGCCGGTGTCGCCGCCGGCATCGCGCTGGGCGTGGTGCACAGCGACCAGGTGACGTTCGCCGGCGTCGCCCCCATGATCATCTACCTCGCCAAGCGCGACGAGGCGGTGAGTATCGCCGGCCTCGGCGGCTGGCCGCGCGCCGCGCGTCTCGAGACGTTCGTCCAGGAGCACGGGGGCACGATCCCGTTCGGCATCCTCCGCACGGTGGTGCCCGCGGCGCCCGACGCCTGGATCCTCGCCCTCGAGCGCTACGGCACCATGAGCTTCGGCGACGTCGCCTCCGCCGCCATCCGCTATGCGCGCGAGGGCTTCACCATGCATCTGGTGATGGCCCACTACATCGAGAAGAATGCGGCGACCTACCGCCGGTGGCCGCAGAACGCGGCCATCTATCTGCCGGGCGGCACGCCGCCGCGCGAGGGCGGGCTGTTCGTGCAGACCGATCTCGCGCGGTCGCTCCAGTTCATGGTCGACGAGGAGCGCGCGGCGAGCCGTCGCGGCCGCGCCGCGGGACTGGCGGCCGCGCGCGATGCCTTCTACCGCGGCGACCTCGCCGCGGCGATGGTGCGCTACCACGAGGAGAACGGCGGCTGGCTCACCGCGGATGACCTGGCGTCGTACCGGTCCGAGGTCGAGCCGCCACTGCGGAGGACGTTCCACGGCACCGACGTGATGAGCTGCGGGCCGTGGTGTCAGGGGCCGGTGCTGCTCCAGACGCTGTCGCTGCTCGAGGGCTACGATCTCAGAGCGCTCGGCCACAACTCGCCAGCGTACGTGCACCTCGTCACCGAGGCCATGAAGCTCTGCTTCGCCGATCGCGAACGCTACTACGGCGATCCCCGGTTCGTCCGCGTGCCGATCGAGACCTTGCTCTCACCCGCCTACGCCGCCGAGCGCCGCCGGCTCATCCGCGAGCAGCGCGCCTGGCCCGAGATGCCTCCGGCGGGCGCCGTGCCGGGATTCGACGGTGCGCCGACGTCGCAGGCCACCCGGCGAGCGGAGCAGCCCGTTGATGCGGTCAGCAGCCCCGCGCTTCCAGGCGACACGTCCTATGTGTGCGTGGTCGACGGTCACGGCAACGCGTTCTCGGCCACGCCGAGCGACACCTCCTGGGAAAGCCCGGTCATCCCCGGCCTCGGCTTCTGCCCGTCGTCGCGAGGATCCCAGTCCTGGGCGGTGCCAGGTCATCCCTCCTGCGTCGAGCCCGGCAAGCGGCCGCGCCTCACCCCGAACCCGGCGCTGGCCATTCGCCGGGGCACGTTCCTCATGCCCTTCGGCGCGCCAGGCGGGGACCTCCAGCCTCAGGGCATGCTGCAGGTCTTCCTGAACCACACCGTCTTCGGAATGAACCTCCAGGAGGCCATCGACGCCCCGCGCTTCGTGACCCACAGCTTCCCCGGCAGCTTCGAACCGCACCCGTACTACCCGGGGCGCCTGGATCTCGAACAGGGAATCGGCGCGGCCGCCGGCGACGTGCTCGCCGCCCTCGGTCACCGCGTTCAATGGCTGCCGGATCTCTCCATCAGCACGGCCGGCGTCTGCGCGATCGTGGCCGACGGCGAGGCTGGCATCCTCTACGGCGGTGCCGACCCGCGGCGCGCCGCGCGCGCGATGGGGTGGTAGCCGCGCGCGTGTGTC
>Ga0184637_10002640_pt1 | contig 11454 bp, 9 predicted proteins | sample PLM3_127_b2_FD_133143 | JGI IMG/M metagenome (GOLD analysis project Ga0184637, IMG submission 133143) | Groundwater sediment microbial communities from an aquifer in East River, Colorado, USA - PLM3_127_b2 | ecosystem: Environmental > Terrestrial > Soil > Riparian zone | place: USA: East River...
CGCGCGGCATCCTGACGGTGAAGGGCGAAATCAAGGAGCTACGCGACCGCATTGTCAGGGAACGCCAGGGGCTCGTCGCGTGCACGGCGGAAGTCGACGCGCTCGAGACATCGATCGCCCAACTCGTATCGGTCATCAGCGCCCTCACTGCCGAGCAGCACGGGCAGGAAAAGACGATTCTTGCGCTCGAGTTGCAGGTGCAGCGTGCAACCGAGGACGCCGAACGGCTCCAGAAAAAATGCGGTGTGGTCGATACCGAGCACCACTCCGCCGAGGAAGAGCGCCGAGTGCTTGATGCCCGTCAGGCGGAAGCCCGCCATTCGATCGTCAGACTCGAGCAGGAACAATACGCTGCCGACGAGCGGCTGGCGCTCGCGCAGCGACGTCTGCTCGAAGCGCGCGAGATGCTCGAGACACTCAATCATCGCGTCGCGGAGGCTAAGGCGTCCCATGCCGCGCTGAGCGAACGCGCTGCGGCGCTGGCAGATGATGTTCGGCGGCTCGAAGAGGCAGTTGCCGAGATTGACGCTCGTATCAGCGGTTGCCGCCGAGACGCACTCGGCATCCAAGCACAGCACGAGGCGCTCGGCAGTGCGATTCTGGGGAACAAGGGTAGGCTCGATGCCGACGTGGCGAGGCTGGAGGCGCTGCGCGAGCAGGTCCGTACGGCTGAGGATCTGGTGACGGCCTTGCGCGCGGATACAGACGCACGAGAAGACTCCGTCCGTGGGGCGCGCCGCACCCTTGAAGAGGCCCGCTCAATCGTCGCTGCGCTCGATCTCGACCGCACAAAGGCAGAAAGCCATCTGTCGCACCTTGCTGGCTCGTGCATTGACACTGTTCAAGCGACGCTCGATGAGGTGTTGGTGGAAGTTCAGGAGGCCGAGGCCGACGGTACGACGGGCGCGCGGGCGGCGGCAGCCATTGACAGCACCCCTATCGAGGACGATGCCGAGGAGTCGGGGGACGGGCAGGACAGTGCGACCGCGGAGCAGGCCGGAGGGTACCCCCCAGACCCTTCACCGGAGGCGAGCATCGCGAATTTGCGCGCCATGATTGACCGGATGGGCGCGGTCAATATGATGGCCATCGAGCAGTTCGACGAGCTCTCAACGCGCCACACGTTTCTGATGACGCAGCGACTGGACCTGATTGAGTCGATCGCGTCGACTGGTGAGACCATCAGGCGAATCGACGAGACGACGCGGCAGCGTTTCCGTGACGCCTTCAACACCATCAATGCCAACTTCCAGGAGACGTTCAGCACGCTCTTCGGCGGTGGCCGGGCCGGCCTGACCCTGCTCGACGAGACCGACGTGCTCGAGACCAGCATCGAGATCATCGCGCAGCCGCCTGGCAAGCGCCTTCAGAACGTGCAGCTCCTTTCGGGTGGCGAGAAGGCATTGACCGCCATTGCGCTGATGTTCGCCATCTTCAAGTACAAGCCGAGCCCGTTCTGCGTGCTCGATGAAATCGATGCGCCGCTCGACGATGCGAACATCGGGCGCTTCGTGGAGATGCTGAAGAGCATGCTTCAGCACACGCAGTTCATCCTCATTACCCACAATCGCAAGACCATGGAGATTGCCGATCGGCTCTACGGCGTGACGATGGAGGAGCCGGGCGTCTCGAAGTTAATTTCCCTCCGGTTAAACTAATAGGAGTCGTCGGTTCTAAGGTTTCAAAGTTCTCTGGTGCCAAGGTTCGAGGAACATGAGAACTTTGGAATCGTAGAAGCTCAGACTATAGAAATGAACGAAGACAAGGCCTCCCGATACCACCGGCTCGTCCGGCGAGCGCGGTGTCTCGAGTTCCTCTGGTCAGCAGCGCTGCTGATCGTCCTGCTGATGACCGGCGCGTCCGCCGCGCTGCGGGACTTGGCGACCACCGCGACCGCGGCGATTGGCGTCTGGAAATCGGTCGCCCCTGTCGCGATCTACGTGACGCTTCTGACTGCGCTGCACGAGAGCCTGTCGCTAGGCCTGTCGTACTACCGGTGCCATCTCATCGAGTCGCGCTACGGGCTGTCCACCGGGAGCGCCGGCCGCTGGTTGCGCGGATATCTCAAGGTGGCGCTTATCTGGTTCGCATTTGCGCAGGTCGGCGCGTGCGTTTTGTATTTTTCTGTGCGGACGTGGCCCGGATGGGGGTGGATGATCACAGCGACCGCCTGCTCGTTGGCGGCCTTGTGGTTGACCAAGGTGGCACCGATGCTGATCCTTCCGCTCTTTTGCGAATTCAAGCCTATCGAGCGGGACGGGTTACATCAGCGCCTTGTGAACCTCGCTCGGGATGCAGGGACGGTCGTGCTCGGTGTGTACGAGTGGACGTTGAGCGGCTCAACGCGGAAGGCGAATGCGGCGCTCGTGGGCATCGGCCACACGCGACGCATCCTGCTGTCCGACACGTTGCTCACCAATTACTCAGACGACGAGGTGGAAGTCGTCCTGGCGCATGAACTGGCGCATCATGTGCACGGCGACATCTGGCGAGGTCTGGGGTTCAACACCGTCTTGTCGTTTGCGAGCTTCTTCGTCGCACAGCGGGTGCTGTTGCTGATCGGACCGCTTGTGCGCGTTGCCGATCCGGGCGATGTGGCCGGGCTGCCTCTGGTGCTGCTGGTTCTTGGAGCGCTGTCGCTGGTGGCTCTGCCGGTCACGAACGCGCAATCACGCGAGCACGAGCGGCGTGCCGATCGCTTTGCGCTGCACCTTACTCGTAATCCCGCTGCCTTCGCGTCGGCGATGCGCCGCCTGGCGCAACAGAATCTTGCCGAAGAACGTCCCTCACGCCTAGCACAGGCGTTTTTCTACACTCATCCGCCATTTGTGGACCGATTGCAGATGGCTCGCCAGTGGGAAGCTACGGCTCACTGAGAGCTACGCAACACCGGAGGGGAAAGTGCTCTAACGTGGCCGGACGATGAGCTCTCCCCGCATGGCCTTGCACCCGTCGTCTATTTTGAGATTGCAGTAGAACGGGAAACGTCCGGCCTGGTCGGCTCGGAACTCGAAGATGACGGTCTGTCCAGGATTGACGCGCTTGGCAATGCGATAGCTATCGATTGTAAAGCTGTGGGGGATGTCTTCGCTGTGCAGCGTAATCTTGATCAGGTCGTCTTGCTGCACCTCGATCTGTCGAGGAATGAACGCGTACTTGTGCGCGGCAATCTCGAACTCTTTATGGCCAGGCTCCTGACGCGGTACCGGAGCGGCCGTGGTAACCCCCGCTTGATGCCAGGCCGCCAGAACGCCGAGTGCCACCAGGCCGACCACCGCCGGAACGACGAACTGCGCCAGGGCACCCCAGCGGGGGTGCCGCGCTGGGGTGCCCGCCAGACGCGAAAGTCTCATGGACAGCCTCCTGCGGAAACATGACGTGCTTAGTTCCTAGTTCCCGGTGCTTGGTAGATCACGGCGTGTCACCCGTGACTTCCCAAGAGCTAAGAATCCAGGTACTGCAAGAGCATCCAGGGGAGCTGTAGTTAAGACGTCGGACGGCCTTTAACGGTTCGACTGATGCCCGTGCGGCCTGCCGCCGTGGTCGGCGTCCGATCCCTGTGGCGCAGCCGCAGCTTGCTCCTGCAGCAGCGCCTTTCGACTGAGCCGGATCTTGCCGCTTGGATCGATGTTGATCACCTTGACCATGACCTGCTCGCCCTCCTTGAGCTCATCCCTCACGTCCTTGACGCGGTGGTTGGCGATCTCGGATACGTGGAGCAGGCCATCGGTCCCGGGCATGATTTCGACGAACGCGCCGAAATCGGTGATGCGCTGAATCTTGCCCATGTAGACTTTGTTCAGCTCCGGCGTTGCGGTCAGCTCCTGAATGATCGCAATCGCCTTCTGGGCGGAGCTTTCGTCGGCTGAAGCGACGTTGACGCGGCCGTCATCCTCAACGTCAATCTTGACGCCGGTGCGATCGATGATGCTTCGAATCATCTTGCCGCCCGGGCCGATGACGTCGCGAATCTTATCGACGGGAATCTTGATCGTGATGATGCGCGGCGCGAACGCGGAAATCGCCTTGCGCGGTCCGACGATCGTCTCTTCCATTTTGGCGACGATCTCCAAGCGGCCCTTGCGCGCCTGCTCAAGCGCCTCCCGCAGGATCGCGGTGGTGATGCCGGTCACCTTGATGTCCATCTGCAGGGCGGTGATCCCCTGCGACGTTCCCGCGACCTTGAAGTCCATGTCGCCGTAATGATCCTCGGCGCCCGCGATGTCAGTGAGAATGGCGTACGTGCCGCTTTTCTCATCCATGATGAGGCCCATGGCCACGCCGGCGACCGTCGCGCGCAGCGGAACCGCGGCATCCATCATTGCCAGCGAACCGCCGCACACCGACGCCATCGAAGATGAGCCGTTGGACTCGAGGATGTCTGACACGATGCGGATCGTGTAAGGGAACGTTTCCTCCGGCGGTATGACCGGCGCCAGCGCGCGCTCGGCCAGCGCGCCATGTCCCACCTCGCGGCGTCCCGGCCCGCGCAGGAACGCGACTTCTCCAACCGAGAACGGCGGGAAGTTATAGTGCAGCATGAAGCGCTTGTACATCTCGCCGTCGACCATCTCGATTTTCTGCTGGTCTTCGGCAGTCCCGAGCGTGACGGTGACGAGCGCCTGGGTTTCGCCGCGTGTGAAAACAGCCGAGCCGTGCGTTCTGGGCAGCACCCCGACTTCGGACCAGATCGACCGGATCTCGTCGAACTTGCGGCCGTCAAGACGCACCCGCCGCTCGAGCACCTCGCCGCGGAGTACTTTTTCCTTCAGCTCCTTGAAGATCGCCTTCGCTTCGAGCTTGCGCTGCACCTCGCCTTCGGGAAATGACGCGATCAAATCTTCGAAGAGTTGGTCGACGCGGTCGTAGTTTTCGATCTTGCCGCGAATCCGCATCGCTTCGCTGAGCGGGACCAGTACCTTCTCTTCGACCTCGCGATAAAAGTCGTGACCGATGTCCTTCTTCGCGACCTGGAGCTTCTGCTTCCCGATCGCGCGAGCCAGCTCGTCGATGACGCCGACGATGTCCTTGATGGCAGCGTGGGCAGCCTCGAGGCCAAGCACCACTTCTTCTTCGCTGACCTCTTTGGCGCCGGCCTCAACCATGACGAGGCCGTCACGGCTGCCAGCCACGATGAGGTCGAGCCGGCCTTGCTTCCGCTGCTCGTATGTTGGGTTGATGATGTACTGCCCCTCGACAAGGCCCACTCGGACGCCCGCAATCGTTTTCTCGAACGGGATCTCGGACATGGCGAGCGCCGCCGACGCTCCGGTCATGGCGAGTACGTCGGCATCGTTCTCGGAATCCGCAGACAGGACCAACGCGATGAGCTGCGTTTCGTGCTGCCAGCCCGCAGGGAAGAGCGGACGAATCGGGCGATCGATCACGCGGCTCGTGATGACTTCCTTTTCCGCCGGCTTCCCCTCACGCTTGAAAAAGCCGCCGGGAATGCGCCCCGACGCGTAGCTGTATTCCCGGTAGTCCACTGTCAGCGGAAGAAAATCAATGCCCTCGCGCGCAGTCGGCGCGTAGCAGGCCGTCACGAGCACGATGGTGTCGCCGAGCCGAACCAGGACGGCGCCGTCGGCCTGCTTGGCGAGCTTGCCCGTTTCGAGAGACAGGGTGCGCGAGCCTAGTCGAAGTTCACGTGTGTGCATGTTGATCATTTTCTCAGGCCGCCGCCGGCAGACAACGGGTACAGGCGAGGAACTGCATCGTCAACTTGTGCCGGCGGCAGCCTGGGGCGGCCGGCTATGCTACTTACTTGCGGATGCCCAGGCGCTGAATCAGCTCGGAGTAGCGCTCGGAGTCCTTGCTCTTGAGGTAGTCCAGCAGGCGGCGGCGCTGGCCGACCAGCTTGAGCAGCCCACGGCGCGAGTGATGATCCTTTGCGTGAACCTTGAAATGCTCGGTGAGATAACTGATGCGCTCGCTGAGAATGGCTACCTGAACCTCCGGAGATCCGGTATCCCCGTCGTGTGTCTTGTAGGCCCCGATGATCTGGGTCTTCTTCTCCCGTGTAAGCCCCACGCCTCTCACCTCCGCGCGCGGCCCAGGAAAGCACCCGGCTCACCAAGCCGCCGCTCTATCGTCAAAAGACTCAATATCTTACACCACAACAACGACGGGATGCAAAACCCCGGGATCATCGACCGGTTCAGCGATGGCGATAAGCTGGCCTTGAGGATCCAACATCCGCACGCGCCCGGCTCGCGGACCGGCTGGCCCCACCAGGTCCGCTTGGCCAATCAGGTTGCCGCAGGCCGCCCGACGGGCCCCCTCAGTGGTGAGGGTGACGCCCGGCAAGCTGTTCAGCAGACCCGACATCGGCACTAGGCGGTCGCCGGCGACGGCCGGGTCCTGCTCCACAGCGTTGAGTGACACAGCCCGATCGAGGCCAAACTCTCCGCTCCGCACTCGCCTCAGGCCCTGGAGGCATGCTCCAGTGCCGAGCTGCGCGCCGATATCGTGCGCAAGAGCCCTAACATAGAAGCCGGCCGAGCAGGTGACTCGCAGCATCAGTTGATCGTCCTCAAAACTCGCGAGCTCGAGCCGGCTGACCTTGACAGCCGCTGCAGGCAGCTGAACGGGTATGCCTCTGCGGGCCAGTCGGTACGCGCGGGTGCCGTCGACCTTTTTCGCCGAAAAAGGCGGCGGCTCTTGAAAGTACGAACCTCGAAAGCTCCGAAGTGCCTCGTCGATTCGAGCGTGGCTCAGCTGCTCGATGGCGTGCGGAGAACCGGCGCGAAGTGGCTGTCCGGTCACGTCGTAGGTGTCGGTTTCGAGCCCCAGCTTGATGAGCGCGTCGTAGTCCTTGTCGCTGTTCCCTAGAAATTGCGCGAGCCTGGTCGCCCGGCCGAGCACGAGTGGCAACACTCCCGACGCCATCGGATCGAGCGTGCCCGTGTGACCAACCCGCTTCGTCTCCGTCGCGCGTCGAACCCGCACGACCACATCGTGCGAGGTTGGTCCCGGCGGCTTGTCGATCACCAGAACGCCATTCATCGCTTACGCTTCAGAATGCATATTGGAATGCCGAATGTCGCAGATCGACTACCGGAATCACGACTGCGACTCAGCTTGCCGCATTCGGCATTCGATATTCGGTATTCCGCCTTTTTCTATGGCCGCGCGTAGTTGATCAACAACGAGCGGCCTGGCCATTTCGTACGTTCCGACCACTGTGAAGCCAGAGGCGTTCTTATGACCGCCGCCGCCAAATGTCTTGGCGACTTCGCTGACGTCGATGCCGCCTTTCGATCGAAGGCTGACGCGATAATGGCCGGCATCGATCTGCTTAAAGAACACCACCGCCTCGATCTCGCGGACGGTCAGCGGCATATTGATCAGACCTTCGGTGTCGTCGTACGTGGCGCCGACCGCCGCCGCCTTGGCATGGTCCAGATAGAGGACAGCCAGGCGCCCTGAAGAGTCGAGCTCCATCGTGTTGAGCACGCTGCCAAGCAATCGCAGGCGGCCAAGTGTGGCGCAGTCAAATACGGCACGCGCGACCGATGCAGGGTCGACGCCAGCTTCAACGGCGCGTCGGCAGATTTCAAACGTCCGGGCGCTGAGCCCCGAGTAGTGGAAGCCACCAGTGTCGGTCAGAATTGCCAAATAGATATGCGTGGCGATGTTGAGGGTCAACGGAACGCCGAGTGCCTCGATGACATCGAAGACCATCTCGCCGCAGGCGGCGACGCTGTGATCGAACCAATTGATGCCGCCGTACATCACGTTGCCGGGGTGATGGTCGATGTTGATGATGAAGTGCCGGTCGAGGCCAGTGACGCCTGTGCGCCCGAGGTCGCTGCATTCGAGAACAATCGCGGCATCGAAATCACCTTCCGCGTGATCGGCGATCTCGATGTCGCGAACCCCGGGAAACACCAGCAGGTGAGCGGGAGCGAGATCATGATTGACGATGCGCACGTGCTTGCCGAGCGATTGCAGAGCGAATGCCATGGCAAGCTGCGACCCAATCGCGTCGCCGTCTGGCCTGGCATGAGAGCTGAGGAGAAAACGCTGACGCTGGAGGATTTCGCGGCGTATGGCCCCTAGAATACTCGACGTCTGCTCACTTGGTCTCATCGTTCTTTGCCGCCTGCCCGCGCGCCGCGTCCCTTACCCCTCTGGCAAGCTCAGGGTCAACCTGAGCAGCGTCGACGATCGACTCGTTTGAGCCATTCGACGAGGTCGGGATGCCCTGAACGTGTCGAAGGGCGTCGGTTTCGTGAATTTCCTGAATGATGCGCTCGAGCCGCTCGTGCTGTTCGATCGAGTCGTCGAAGATGAACTCGAATTCCGGAACGCGCCGCAGCCGCAGTCGAGATCCAATCGAGCGGCGGATGAAAGGCAGTGCGCGTCGAAAGGCCTGCGCCGTCCGGCGTCGCGCCTGATCACCGCCCATGGTCGTGTAATAGACGCGCGCAATCTGTAGGTCCGCGGTCACGCGCACGCGGGTGACGGTCACAAACCCCAGCCCAGGATCCTGGAGCTCGCGGCCGAGAAGGTCGGCGACTTCGGAACGAATCTGATCGGCAATGCGATCGGGACGGGAACCTTGGGACATTTTCAGGCTTCGGGCTACGGGCTCCAGGCTTTGGAACTTGCAAGGGGCTTCACTGCCCACCCAGCGGGCCCGAAGTCTGGAGCCTGAAGCCTGGAGCCGATCTATTTCAAGAATTCGACCTCGGTCCGGGTAATGAGTCCCGGCTCGGTTCGCTCGATCTCATCAACGACCGCAGCCAGTTCACGGCCGGCGTGCGGCTCGGATGTTGACACGGTCACAATGCCGAGGCCCGCACGCTGCCAGAGGTTCTGATGCTCGACTTCGGCAACCGCCACATTGAACTTCCTCAGGCGATCCTTGACGCTGCGGAGAACCATCCGCTTGTCTTTCAGCGACTGCGCGCCAGGGATGTGAAGCTCGACCGAGAGAAGGCCGACGACCATAACGGTGCTCGGTGCCGGGTGCTCGGCGCTCAGTGACTGGTGTCTTGCACCGTACGCTGGGCACAGGGCACCTTGCCCCGCCTAAGCACTTACCGCGACCCGCTCCATAGTGAACACTTCGATGACGTCGCCGACCTTGATGTCGTTGAAGCGCTCGAAGCCGATGCCGCACTCAAAGCCAGCCTTTACCTCGCTGACATCGTCCTTGAACCGCCGCAGCGAACCGATCTTGCCTTCGTAAGCGACGATATTGTCGCGAAGAAGCCGGGCCTGGGTGTCGCCGCCGCGCGTGATGCGTCCATCGACGACCATGCAGCCCGCGACGACGCCGAACTTGGGCACCTTGAAGATATTGCGAACGTCGGCGGTACCCACTCGCACTTCCTTGAAACTGGGTTCCAGCAGCCCCGCCATCGCCTTCCGCATTTCGTCGGTGACGTTGTAGATCACCGAATGATGACGAATGTCGACACTCTCGCGCTCCGCGAGGTCCGCCGCGTTGCGATCGGGCCGCACGTTGAAACCGATGATGATGGCGTTGGAGGCGGATGCCAGTAGAACGTCGGATTCATTGATGGCGCCCACACCCGAGTGGATGATGCGAATGCGCACCTTTTCATCCGACAGCTTCGTGAGGGTGTCCGCCAGCACCTCAGCCGATCCCTGAACGTCGGCCTTGATGACGATCGCCAGTTCCTTGACGCTGCCCTCGGCGATTTGCTGCTGCAATGATTCGAGCGTCAGACGGCTGCCCTTGGCGCCAAGGGCCTTCTCCTTCGCCTGATTCTGGCGATACATTGCGATGTGCCGGGCCTTGGCTGCATCGGCCAGCGCCTGGAACATGTCGCCGGGCTGCGGCAGACCGGTGAGACCCAACACTTCGACCGGTGTCGACGGGGCCGCATTTCTGACCGGTCGACCGCGGTCATCGATGAGCGCGCGGACACGCCCGACAATCGGTCCGGCGATGAACGTGTCCCCGACATGGAGCGTTCCGTCTTGCACGAGGATGGTTGCGACCGGTCCGCGGCCGCGATCCAACTTCGCTTCAAGCACCGTGCCGGAGGCGCTGCGCTTGGGATTGGCCTTTAGCTCGCCAATATCGGTCACGAGCAGGATCATCTCGAGCAACAGATCGAGGTTCTGCCGCTTCTTTGCCGACACTTCGACGAAGACCGTTTGGCCACCCCATTCTTCAGGAACCAGATTCTGGTCGGCCAGCTCGCGTTTGACGCGCTCGGGATTCGCATCCGGTTTGTCAATCTTGTTGATGGCCACGATAATCGGCACGTTCGCCGCGCGTGCGTGATCAATGGCTTCACGCGTTTGTGGCATCACGCCGTCATCAGCAGCGACGACGAGCACGACCACATCGGTGACTTTGGCGCCGCGCGCGCGCATCAATGTAAACGCCTCGTGGCCTGGCGTGTCGAGGAACACGACGCTGCGTCTGTTGACCTGCACGTGATATGCGCCGATGTGCTGCGTGATGCCGCCAGCTTCGCGTTCTGCCACGCGCGTCTCGCGAATGCCGTCGAGCAGCGTCGTCTTGCCATGATCGACGTGCCCCATGACGGTCACGACCGGCGCCCGGGTCACGACGTCTCCGGGACTGGCCTCGTCGGTCTCGACCTGCAACAATTCCTGTTCGAAGCTGCGGAGCTGCACATCGGCGCCGAACTCCCTCGCCAGCATCGTCGCTGTCTCCGTGTCGAGCACCGAGTTGATGGTCATCATCAGTCGCTTGTCGAGCAGCTTCTTCAACACATCCTTCACACGGACCTCGAGCTTGTCGGCCAGGTCCTTGACCGTCATCCCCTCCACGAGGGTGATGGTCCGCGTCACCGGCGGCGGAGCAACGGGCTGCGCCGGCACAGAGCGAGGCTCGCGGCGCTCCTCACGGCGCGGTCCCAGTGGCCGCGGCGTCGCGGGCCCGGCGGGACGCCAAGCAGGGCGCGGTGGAAATGCGGTCGATGGCCGTGATGGATATGCGGTCCCCGGATGCGCGGCACCGGACGGCTGCGAGCGGACGGGCTGCGATGGCAAAGGCCGCGGGCCACCGGGCATCATTGGCGGCCGGGGCGGCGGATATGGCTGACGCGCTGGCGGTGCTGGACCAGCGGGACGCGCGGCGCCGGCTGGCCTCGGCGCAGCGGAAGGCGGCGCCGCTGCCGCCGGACGCGATGGCACAGCAGACGGACGCTCTGCAGCCGTCCGCATGACCGGCCGCGCCGCGGCCGGCGTGGGAGGCGGCGGTGGCGCCGCGGTGGATCTGCCGCCTGCGAAAGATTCTTCGAAACGAATGCGAATGCTCGGTGGCACCACGCGACCGGACGGCGCGGCGGGGCGCGGTTCCACGGACGCGGCCGGCGCAGCGGCCACATCGCCAGCGGGAGCTTCAGGCGCGCGTTCGTGCTCAGCGACGTCGCGGGGCACCGCTGCTCCTTCCGAATCAACCGCCACTTCTGGTACCGCGCGCATTTCAGCGGTGGGCTGTTC
>Ga0184637_10002641_pt1 | contig 11452 bp, 13 predicted proteins | sample PLM3_127_b2_FD_133143 | JGI IMG/M metagenome (GOLD analysis project Ga0184637, IMG submission 133143) | Groundwater sediment microbial communities from an aquifer in East River, Colorado, USA - PLM3_127_b2 | ecosystem: Environmental > Terrestrial > Soil > Riparian zone | place: USA: East River...
GCCGTCCGCAGGACGGCGGGTGGGTCGGGGGGTCGGAGCCCACCGCCCCGGGACCCGCACCCTGGGACAGGACCCACCCGCCTCCCGCGCTTGACGTTCGTGAATAGTCCAGGCTAGCGCATCACCTCGAACCAGATGTAGTAGACGGCGGAGAGCACGAAGCCCGTCCAGAGGGTGCCGCTGACGGTGGCGAGGGGCTTGGCCGCGCCCTGGCCCGGCGTGCCCTTGAGCGCGTTGATCTCGACGGCGAGCATGATGATCAGCGCCACGATCCAGAACACCGCGCCCGACCGCGGGACGGGCAGCGTCAGGTGGCTCGCCGCGCCCATGAAGAACAGCATCGGGACCGACAGCATGGTGTTGGTCCGCGAGGTCAGGCCCGCGCGGGCCCCGGCGGGCGCCGCGCCGGGGTTGGCGGGCTTGCCGGCGCCCGTGTCGATGGCGTTCTGGATCACGATCTTCTGATTGGGCCAGATCACGAACCACACGTTGGCCCACATCAGCGTCCCGAGCAGGCCACCGAGGAGGATCGCCCACCCGTAGGAGCCCGCGAAGAAGCCGCCCTGCCCCATGCGGTGGAGGATGATGAGCCCGCCCGACAGGAACGTGAACATCGCGCCCCAGCGGAACCACCAGAGCGCGCGGGGCACGAGCTTCTGGATGGCGCCCGTGCGCACCGGCGCCTCCGTCTCCGCGAAGAACGGCACCTGCACGAAGTTGAAGTAGTAGAGGAGGCCGATCCACGTGATGCCGGCCAGGAAGTGGATCCACCGGAGGAGGAACAAGAAGCCATCGCCGCTGATCAGCGCCATAGGAGCCTCCCGGGCAAGAGTTGGGCCATGCCGCCGATGCTACTCGTCCTCGTCGTCCGCATCGTCGTCGTCGTCCAGGTCGTCGTCGTCGTCCAGGTCGTCGTCGTCGAAGTCGTCGTCGTCGTCGAAGTCGTCGTCTCCGTCGTCCCCATCGGGCTCCTCGTCGACGTCTCCCTCGGCGTCCTCGTCGTCCTGGCGATCGTAGAGCTCATTCTCTTCGTCTTCGGTCCATGGCCGATTGGCGAGCCATGCCATGAGAAGCTCCTTCGGTGCCGTTCCCGTCTTGACTTGAGGGATGAGACTCGCTACTGTGGTGGCTCCGTCGGCCGGGATTATAGCAAACGGGTTTGGAGTGTCCACGCCGATTTTGGCGGCGTAGCTCAGGTGGCAGAGCAGGGGTCTCATAAGCCCCGTGTCGGAGGTTCGAGTCCTCCCGCCGCCACCACACGATCCCCTCCCTCCCGAGACACCGGCTCCTCACCGACGCAGGGTGAGGCCTCAGAACGGGACGAACGTGGCGACGCCCGACAGCTGCACGGCGGAGTCGAACGGGCTCGCGAAGATGATCAGCGCTCCGCCCTGCGACACGAAGCCCGTCAGCGCGTCCAGCCGGATCGTCGTGCCCACCAGCTCCGGCATCCGGATCGTGATCCAGCAGTTGGAGAGGATCTGGTAGGTGCCCAACGCCGCGAGGGTCGCCGGGGGCTGCCCGCGCTCGTTGTGGAATATCGTGCCCGAGAAGGTTCCGTTCCCGTTGACGTCGGCGATCGCGAAGGTGGCCACCACGAGGTTCGAGATGCTGCGCCCCTCCGCGTCGACCCCGGCAAGCGTGAGGACGTAGGTGCCGAAGACGGTCGAGTTGACGCAGACCGTCGCCTCGGCCATCGTGGCGGGGGCGAGCAGAAAGACACTGGCGAGAACGGCGATCACTCGTGTGCGCATGACACCCTCCTGTCGAGGTCGGCCACCGGCCATGGTCGGTGCCGGTGGCGGCCTGGGGCCCGGTGCATTGCCTCGCGACGTCGGCGCCGATTCTACGCGAACACCCGCGCGGGGGCCAGGGTGGCGCGCTCCCGCCGCCCGGGCGGGGCCCGTCCCGGCGCCTCCGCCCGTTTCCTTGAAACGGTCTCCCCGCTCCATTACACTGGGACTGCCGTGAGCGACGCGCGGCGACCCCTCGAGCGATTCTCCGTGGTCGACCTCACCACCGTGCGGTCGGGCCCGACCTGCACGAAGATCCTCGCCGACTTCGGCGCCGACGTGCTGCGCGTGGGGATCCAGGAGCACAGCGGAGGAGCCACATGAGCGACCACATCGTCGTGCAGCAGGACGGAGCCGTCGCCACCGTCGTGTTCAACCGGCCCAAGACGCGCAACGCCATCAGCCTGGCCATGTGGTCGGAGATCGCGCGCGTGACGGAAGGCCTGGCCAAGGACGACGGCGTGCGCGCCATCGTGTATCGGGGGGCGGGCACCGAGGCCTTCGCCTCGGGGGCCGACATCTCCGAGTTCGAGCAGAACCGCAAGGATCTCGACACGGCCACCGCCTACACCACGCAGACGGAGGCCGCCTACCGGGCGGTGCGCGAGTGCCCGAAGCCCACCGTCGCCATGGTGTTCGGCTTCTGCATGGGCGGGGCCATGGCCATCGCGATGGCATGCGACCTCCGCTTCGCCGCCCAGGGCTCGAAGTTCGGGATCCCCGCCGCCCGGCTCTCGATCATCTACGGGCTCGACCCCGTCCACCAGCTCGTGGATCTCGTGGGCCCGGCGTACGCCAAGGACATCCTCTACTCCGCGCGGGCGCTCGAGGCCGACGAGGCGCTGCGTATCGGCTTCATCCAGCGCCTCCTCCCCGCCGCCGAGCTGGAGGCCTATACCTACGACTACCTCGGAAAGGTCGCGGCCAACGCGCCGCTGTCCATCCGGGGGACGAAGGCCCAGGTCCAGGCCCTCTTCGAGGGCGTGACCGAGGCGCACCGCGCGCGCCTCAAGCAGCTCGGCATCGAGACCTTCACCAGCGAGGACTACCGGGAAGGCACGCGGGCCTTCCTCGAGAAGCGGCCGCCCCGGTTCCGGGGACGCTGACCCCTGCGCATCGCCTGCTTCTCCTCCACGCCGCTGAATGCGCGGGAGGGCAGCGGCACCTTCGCCAGCATTCAGGGCTTCGCGCAGGGCCTCACGCGTCTCGGTCACGAGGTGGTCGTCCGGCCGCTCCGGGTGCGCAGCGGCTTCCACACCCTCGACCGCTGGCTCTACAACGCGGGAGCGGCCCTCGCGCCGCCCCGCGGCGCGGACCTCGTCGTCGGCTTCGACCTCGACGGCTTCCTCTGGGCCCGCCGCCGCTCGACGCCCTTCGTGGCGAGCCTCAAGGGCATCGTGGCCGACGAGCTCCGGAACGAGCGGGGCTGGGTGCGGGTGCTCCTCGGCGTGCAGGCGCGCTGGGAGCGCAAGAACACGGCCCGCGCCGACCTGGTGGTGGTGTCGAGCCGGTACTCGGCGGAGGTGGCGCGTCGCGAGTACGGCGTGCCGCCGGGCCGCCTGGCCGTCGTGCCGGAGTCCATCGACCGGGAGCGCTGGCACGCCGACTTCTCCCGCGCGGCGCGGCGGGAGCCCCGGCGGCCCATCCTCCTCTGCGTCGCGCGCATGTATCCGCGCAAGCGCCTCGGCGACCTGCTGCGCGCGGCGGCGATCCTGCGCGGCAGGGGGGCGGGCGTCCAGGTGCGCCTCGTGGGGAACGGCCAGGAATGGGACCTGCTCACCCGGCTGCACCGGGAGCTCGGCCTCGGGGACGCGGCGCTCCTGCTGGGCGACGTGTCGCGGGAGCAGCTGGCCGAGGAGTACGTGAACGCCGACTGCTTCTGCCTGCCGAGCGTGCAGGAGGGCTTCGGCATCGTCTTCCTCGAGGCGATGACCGCGGGGCTGCCGGTGGTGGCGTGCCGGGCCGCCGCCGTCCCGGAGGTGGTGCTCGACGGCCGCACGGGCGTGCTCGTGCCGCCGCGGGACCCCGAGGCCCTCGCCGGGGCGCTGGTGGCCACGCTGGCCGAGCCCGGGCGGGCCCGGGCGCTGGGCGAGGAGGGACGCCGCTGGGCCGCCGGCTTCACGCCGGAACGGGTCGCGCAGCGGTTCCTGGAGGCGGTACACTCACTGGTCGAGGGGAGAGGATGACACCCGGACTCGTGTACGTGACGCGCAAGTTCGCCTTCTCCGCCGGGCATCGCTACTGGCGGCCGGAGTGGAGCGCCGAGGAGAACGCCCGCGTGTTCGGCGCGCTCACCGTGAACCACGGGCACAACTACGTGCTGGAGGTGACGCTGGCCGGCCCCGTCGATCCGCGCACCGGCATGGTCATGGACCTCGCGGAGCTCAAGCGGATCGTGGGCGAGGCGGTCGTGTCGCGCTTCGACCACGCCGACCTCTCCGCCGATCCGCTCTTTGCCGGCGGGATCATCCCCACCACGGAGAACCTGGTCCGCGTCGTCTGGGACCTCCTGGCGCCCAAGCTCGGGAGCGATCGCCTCTACCGCCTGCGTCTCGCCGAGGACCCCACGCTCTCCGTGGAGTACTTCGGCCGGTGAGGGCGTTCGCGCTCACGCGGACGTATCACTTCAGCGCGGGCCACCGGCTCGCGAGCCCGGCCCTCGGGGAGGCGGACAACGCCCGCGTCTACGGCCAATGTTATCGCCAGCACGGGCACAACTACCTGGTCGAGGTGACGGTGACCGGCCCCATGGATCCCGCGACGGGGATGGCCGCCGACCTCGGCGGGCTCGACGCCGTCGTGCGGCGCGTGCTCCTGGACCGGGTGGATCACTACGACCTCTCGAGCACCGTCCCCGCGCTGGACGGCGTGATCACGACGGGCGAGAACCTGGCGCGCGCCTTCTGGGAGTGGCTCGCCCCCGCCCTGCCCATCGGGAGCCTCCGCCGCGTGGCGGTGGTGGAGACGGCCAACAACACCTTCGAATACTACGGGGACGGCGTTCCCGAGTAAGGTGACCTTATGCCCGACAATCCGCAGCTCGAGCGCATCATCCACGATCTGCTGAAGGAGCTGGGCGAGGACCCGGCCCGCGAGGGGCTGGAGCGCACGCCCGCGCGGGTGGCCAAGGCCTTCCAGTACTTGACCTCCGGCTACGGGCAGAACGTGCACGACGTGCTGAACGAGGCGCTCTTCACGGAAGAGTACGACGAGATGGTCGTGGTGAAGGACATCGACTTCTACAGTCTCTGCGAGCATCACCTCCTGCCCTTCGTCGGCAAGTGCCACATCGCCTACATGCCGTCGCGCAAGATCGTGGGGCTGTCGAAGATCCCGCGGCTCGTCGAGATGTTCGCGCGGCGGCTCCAGGTGCAGGAGCGGCTCACCACGCAGATCGCCCAGACCATCGACGAGGTGCTGCAGCCGCGCGGCGTGGCGGTGGTGATGGAAGCGCTGCACATGTGCATGCTGATGCGCGGGGTGGAGAAGCAGAACTCCAAGGCGGTCACCTCGGCGATGCTCGGCGCCTTTCGCGAGCGACCCGAGACGCGTGCGGAGTTCATGGAGCTGATCAAGTCCCGCGGCGGGCTGGTGAGTTGACCTCGCGCGGGGGTCGGCTCGCCGGGCAGGTGGCGCTGGTCACCGGGGCGGGGCGGGGGATCGGGCGCGCGGTGGCGCTGGCCGTCGCCCGGGAGGGCGCCGACGTCGTCCTGGCCGCCCGCTCCGCGCGCGAGCTCGCGGTGGTGGCGGGCGAGGCGCAGAGCCTGGGCGCGCGCGCCCTCGCCGTGCCCACCGACGTGCGCCAGGAGCCGGCGGTGGGGGCCCTGGCCCGCCGCGCGGTGGCCCAGTTCGACCGCGTGGATCTCCTGGTGAACGCGGCGGGCGTGGCCGCCTTCGGCCCGGTGGCCGACAGCAAGCCGGACGACTGGGACCAGACCATGGCGGTGAACCTGCGCGGCGCCTATCTCTGCTGCCGCGCCGTGCTGCCCGTCATGATGGCCCAGCGCCGTGGGACCATCGTCAGCATCGGCTCCATGGTGACGAGCCGGACCCTCACGGGCACGGCCGTCTACACCGCCTCGAAGTACGGGCTTCTGGGCTTCTCGCGCGTGCTGGCCGAGGAGATGCGCCCTCACGGCGTGCGCGTGGGCGTGCTCTCGGCCGGGGCGGTGGACACCCCGCTCTGGGACTCCGTGCCGTCGCCGCCCGACCGGTCGCTGATGCTCCGGCCCGAGCAGGTCGCCGAGGCCGCCGTCCTGATGGCGAGCCTCGGTCCCAACGCGACCCTGGAGGAGCTGACCCTGCTCCCGGCCGGGGGCGTGCTCTGATCGCGGGCGGCGTCCGCCGGGCCACCGCTAGCCGATATCGTCATGCCCTCCGAGGCCCGGCCGGCTTTGCTATAATACTGATGGAACTTCCCGGACACCCGAACCGAACCCCAAGGAGGAACGAATGGTCACGTTGACCGAGGCGGCGGCGAAGAAGATCTCCGATCTGCGGCTGGAGGAAGGCAAGCCCGAGTGGGGGCTCCGGATCCGGCTGGTCGGAGGCGGCTGCTCGGGGATGTCCTACGAGCTCGGATGGGAGGAGGCTCCCGCCGAGGACGACAACGTCGTCGAGGCGCATGGCGTGAAGGTCTACGTGGACCGGCGCAGCGCCCCCTACGTCGCGGGCAGCGAGATCGACTACGTGGACAACAACATGCTTGGCGCGGGGTTCGCCATCAACAACCCCAACGTGAAGTCCTCGTGCGGCTGCGGGTCCTCGCACCAGTTCTAGACGGCGCGTCGAGCCGTCCATGAAGGTGAACGTGCGGCTGTTCGCCCGCTACCGTGAGGCGGCGGGCCACGACCGCATCGAGCTGGACCTTCCCGAGGGCGGGACGGTGGAGGCGGCCTGGGACGCGCTGACGACGCGCTTCCCGGCGCTCACGCCGTACCGCCCGTTCACGCTGTTCGCCGTCGCCAACGACTACGTGCCCGCCGAGCGCGCCCTCGCCCCCGGGGAGGAGCTCTGCTTCTTCCCCCCCGTGAGTGGAGGCGCGGGGTCCGCCCCCGCGGGCGGGCCGGGCCCCGACCTCGTCCGGGTCACCACCGAGCCCCTCTCCGAGCGCGCGCTGGTCGAGGCGGTCTCCGACCCCGGCGCGGGTGCCATCGCGCTCTTCTCGGGCGTGGTCCGGGACCAGACGGGCGGCCGGCGGGTCAAGTACCTCGAGTACGAGGCGCACGCGCCCATGGCCGAGGCCAAGATGCGCGAGATCGCCGCCCAGCTCCGCGCGCGCTGGCCCGGGCTCGCGCGCATCGCCCTCGTGCACCGGATCGGCCGGCTCGAGATCGGCGAGTCGAGCGTGATGATCGCGGTCTCCTCGCCCCACCGCCGCGAGGCCCTCGAGGCGTGTCAGGTCGCCATCGACACCCTCAAGGAGACGGTGCCCGTCTGGAAGAAGGAGTACTTCGAGGACGGCGAGGTGTGGGTGGGCCTGCAGTCCGAATGTGAGCACCGGCACTAGCGCCGGGCCGCTCGCCGCCGGCGTCCTCGAGACCATTCGCCGCCACCAGATGTTCGGCGGCGGCGACACCGTCCTGGTGGCCGTGTCCGGCGGCGCCGATTCCGTCGCCCTCCTCGACGTCCTGTCCGCGCTTGCGCGGCCCCTCGACCTGAAACTCCACGCCCTGCACGTGCACCACGGGCTCCGTGCGGAGGCCGAGCCCGAGGCGGACTTCGTGCGTGCCTTCTGCCGGGAGCTTGCGGTGCCCTTCCACCTGGAGCGCGTCGCGGTGCGCCGCGTCTCGGTCCCCGGGGCCGATCCGCCCTGGCAGGGGCTGGAAGCCGAGGCGCGGCGGGCACGCTACGGCGCCTTCCGCGCCTGCGCGGCGGCGGTGGGCGCCTCCGCGGTGGCCACCGGGCACACCGCCGACGACCAGGCGGAGACCGTTCTCATGCGGCTGCTCCAGGGGGCGGGGCCCCGCGGGCTCGGGGGGATCGCTCCCGTGCGCCGTCCCTATGTCCGCCCGCTCCTGGAGCGCCGCCGCGCCGAGGTCGAGGCGCACCTGCGGGCGCGCGGGCTCTCCTGGGTGGAGGACGCGAGCAATCGCGACCCCGCGTTTCTCCGCAACCGCATCCGCCACGACCTGGTGCCCTTCCTCGTCGAGCGCTGGGATCCCGCGCTCGCGGCGTCCCTTGGCCGCGCCGCCACAGTGGCCCGCGGGGTCGTCGCCGATCTCGAACAGCGCGCGGGCGCGGCGCTCGACCGGCTCGCGCGCCCCGACGGCGGGGCCCTGGTGCTGAGCCTCGACGCGCTCCGGCGACTTCCCGAGGAGCTGGCGGCGGAGGTGCTCCGCCAGGGCCTGATCCGGCTCGATCCGCGCCGGGCGACGCTCCGCGCGCCGGGCGAGCGCGCCCTCCGCCGCGTCCTCGGCAATGAGGCCCTGCGGCGTCCGCTACGGCTGGGACGGGTGCGCATCGAGCGGAGCGGGCGCTGGCTGCGCGTGGGGGGCGGCCCGCGCCCCGGCGTGGCGCCACGCGCCTGGCAGGTGCCGGGCCGCCTCGTCCTTGAGGAGGTGGGCCTGTCGCTCGAGGCGCGCTGCCTGACCGCGGGCGCGGACTACCGCCCGCCGCGGGAGCGCTCCACCGTGGCCTTCGACGCCGACCGGATCCCGTCGCGGCTCACGGTGCGCGGCCGCCGGCCCGGCGACCGCTTCGAGCCCTTCGGCGGCCCCGGTGTGCGACGGCTCAAGTCCTTTCTCATCGACGCCGAGGTGCCGCGATGGGACCGGGCGCGGATTCCCCTGCTCGAGGCCGACGGCGAGATCGTGTGGGTGGCGGGCCTACGCCGCGGCGCCGCGGCGCCGGTCACGTCAGGGACGAGGCGTATCCTCGAGGTGACACTCCGCGCCCCCCTGGCGGTCCCCCCCCTCGCAGAGTAAGATGGCCGCCGGAGGTTCGTCATGACCAGCCGGGCCGCGCTCACCGCCACGCTCGTCGTGCTCGCTCTTTGGGCCCCGCCGTCCGTCTCCGCGCAGGCACCCCCCGCACCCGCGCCCTCGGCGGAGGCGCAGCGCGTGCTCCAGGCCCTGGAGGAGGCCTTCGCGGCGGTGGCCGACCGCGTGACGCCCTCCGTGGTCAACGTGAGCGTCAAGGCCAAGAAGGGCGCGAGCGAAGGAAGCGGTGAGTCTCCCGAGATGGAGCAGCGCTTTCGCGAGTTCTTCGGCCAGGAGTTCTTCGACCGCTTCTTCCGCCGGCGCGGCCCGCGCGACGAGGGGCGCGCGGCGGGCTCGGGCGTCATCGTGGATGGCCGCGGCTACATCCTCACCAACAACCACGTCGTGGAGAACGCGGGCGAGATCGAGGTGCGGCTGTCCGACGACCGCACCTTCAAGGCGAGCCTGGTAGGGCGCGATCCCAAGACCGACCTCGCGGTGGTGCGGATCGACGCGCCGCCCGCGTCGCTGCCCGTGGCGGAGATGGGGGACTCCGACCGGCTGCGGATCGGGCAGTGGGCGATCGCCATCGGCAACCCCTTCGGCCTCGATCGCACGGTGACGGTGGGCATCGTGTCGGCCACCGGGCGGACGCGGGTGGGGGTGGCCACCTACGAGGCCTTCATCCAGACCGACGCGTCGATCAACCCCGGCAACTCCGGAGGGCCGCTCCTCGATCTGCGCGGGCGGGTGATCGGGATCAATACCGCCATCGTGGCCACCGGCCAGGGCATCGGCTTCTCCATCCCCATCAACATGGCGCGCGGGATCCTGGAGCAGCTCATCGCGCGCGGCCGGGTCGTGCGCGGCTGGCTGGGCATCGTGATCCAGGACCTCACCGACGAGCTGGCGGGCGGCTTCGGCGCCCCGCCGGGCAGCGGGGTCCTCGTGGCCGACGTCATGAAGGACGGCCCGGCCGAGGCGGCGGGGCTCAAGCCCGGGGACATCATCGTGGAGTTTGCCGGCGCGCCGATCAAGGAGGTCACCGACCTGCAGCGGCGGGTGGCCGCCGTGGAGCCCGGCCTGCCCACGCCGCTCATCGTCGTCCGCGATCGGAAGCGGACGCCGCTCACCGTGAAGATCGGCGAGCAGCCCGCCGAGGAGGCCCTGGTCGCCGCGCAGCCCAGGGAGGAGAGCTTCGGCCTCACCGTCGAGGCGCTCACGCCGGAGGCGGCGGACAAGCTCAGCCTGAGCGGGCGCCTGGGCGTGCTGGTGACGGCCGTGGCGCCCCGCAGCTCGGGCGCGGAGGCGGGGATCCGGGCCGGGGATGCCATCCTCGAAGTCAATCGCCAGCCCGTGACCGGCGTGGAGAGCTTCCGCAAGATCATGGCGGCGGTGAAGCCGGGCCAGACGCTGCCCGTCCACCTGCGCCGCGGCGCCGAGGGCCGGAGCGAGTACGTCGTCCTGAAAGCCCCCGACAAGTGAGCGCCGAGGCGACCGGGACGTACCGGCCGCAGCCCGTGGTGCTCGTCATCGACGACGAGCCCGGCGTCCGCGAGTCGGTGCGCGAGCTGTTCAAGGGCGAGTTCGAGGTGCTCGAGGCCGAGGACGGCGCGGCGGGGCTCGAGGTGATCCGCTCCCGCCGCGTGGACGTGGCCCTGCTCGACGTCCGGCTGCCCGGCGAGCGCGGCCCCGCCGTCCTGCCCCGCATCCTCGCCGTGGACGATGCCATCGCCGTGATCCTCATGACCGCCCTGCCAGACGTCCGCACGGCGGTCGAGTGCATCAAGGCGGGGGCCTACGAGTACATCGCCAAGCCCTTCGACGTGGACGAGATGACCGCCCTCGTGCGCCAGGCCGCCCAGCAGCGCCTGCTGGAGCGCGAGGTGTCGTATCTCCGGGCGGAGCTGGACCGCACCCATGGTTTCGACGCCCTGGTAGGCCGCCACCCCTCGATGGTGCGGCTGTACGAGATGATCAGCCAGGTCGCGCAGACGCACGCCACCGTGCTCATCGCCGCGGAGAGCGGGACGGGCAAGGAGCTGGTGGCGCGGGCCATCCACCGCCAGAGCCCCCGCCGGGAGCAGCCCTTCGTGGCGGTGAACCTGGCCGCCATCCCCGACACCCTGATCGAGTCGGAGCTGTTCGGTCACGAGAAGGGGGCCTTCACCGGCGCCCACGCGCGGAAGCTCGGCAAGTTCGAGCTGGCGCATCACGGCACCCTGTTCCTGGACGAGGTCGGGAGCCTGCGCGTGGACCTGCAGGCCAAGCTACTCCGGGCCCTGCAGGAGCGGGAGGTGGAGCGCCTCGGCGGCACCCGGGTGATCCCCGTCGAGGTGCGGGTGATCTCCGCCACGAACGTGGACCTCAAGCAGGCGGTGCGCGCCCGCACGTTCCGCGACGACCTCTACTACCGGCTCAACGTGGTGCCGCTCACCGTCCCGCCGCTCCGCGAGCGCAAGAGCGACGTGCCCATCCTTGCCGAGCACTTCATCCGCAAGTACAGCCGTGAGTTCAAGAAGGACGTGCGCGGCATCTCGCGGGGCGCCTTGCCCGCCCTCGCGGGTTACGACTGGCCCGGCAACGTGCGCGAGCTGGAGAACGTCATCGCCCGGAGCGTGGCCCTGGCGACGCGCCCCGTCATCCGCCTGGACGACCTGCCCCTCGACCTGTCGATCCACGAGGCGGGCGCGCGGGCGGGCGAGGCCACGCCCACCCCGCTGCCCCTCAAGGAGGCGC